>Ga0214921_10009341_pt1 | contig 12436 bp, 11 predicted proteins | sample LL1505_MetaG_FD_177992 | JGI IMG/M metagenome (GOLD analysis project Ga0214921, IMG submission 177992) | Freshwater microbial communities from Lake Lanier, Atlanta, Georgia, United States - LL-1505 | ecosystem: Environmental > Aquatic > Freshwater > Lake | place: USA: Georgia | collected... | reverse complement strand
GTCCTTTAATATTCCAGCTAATATTAAGCACGTTAAGATCGATGTTGGTCTAGGCGAACAGAATGTACATTCTAATAAATGGTTGAGAGAAGAGAAAGATCTCTATGTTATCGGATTCGATCCTAACCCGGATAGTATAAACTCTTGTATTCCTTATATTCAAAAGGAATTATCATTACCTAATAATAACACGATGCATATAGTACCTGTTGCTATATCTAATGTGGATATTCCTACCAAACTCACTTTCTATAAAATGCAAATGGATGCGGGCACTTCCAGCCTTTGTGAACCTACTGCTCCTCGTCTTGGTCCTATAAAGGAAACAATTCTGGTGGATTGCTTTTCATTACAATATTTTCTCGAACTTTTTCCTTGGAACAGGTTCGAGTATATTGAATATATTAAAGTAGATGCACAGGGTAAGGATTTGGAGATTATAAAGAGCATTGGTAAGTACTTGGACCGTATTGTATTTATTACTGCTGAAGCTGAGTTTGGTGACTACAAAGATTGTCAAGATAATACAGAAATAAATATGGAAATATTTATGTTAGAAAATGGATTCATTAGAATTAATCACCCTAACGTGAATGATCCCACGTTTATTAATAAAAAATATTTTCATTTAAAGGATGTTGTTTATATTTGGAATAAATGGTAATTATAATGATAACTTTTCTAAGATTTTCGAATTCAGGTGGCTATGTATCTCGTCTACTAACTTGTCCGAATAAATTTCGTTTGGAAACGCCATAAAATTTCTACAGTCCGGTGCGTGATGTGGTGTATGCTCGTTTATTAAAAGCACTTGATAGTTTTTATTAAATAATAGTCTCGATAGCCCAACATAATCGTCCTGATTGAGATGCTGTTCAAATGTTATGATTGGGCGGCAGCTATCTATTAATTTATTTGAACCCATTATGGCTTTCATTTCCATACCTTCTACATCCAGGTGTAAAAGATCTATGTTTTCTATTTGGTTCGTATCTAATAAATGATCTAATGTATATGATTCTGTTTTGTTTTTTCCATCAACGCCCTTAAAATGATCACTGAACGAACAAAATTTAATCTCATTATCTGTGGATATCGTTTCATTCTTATCGTTGAGAGCAAATTGCATCACTTTTAAATTTGTTATTTTATTCAATTCACACGTCTTTTTAATATATTCACAGTTCTCTTCTGATGGATCAATTGCATAGACAGTACCATTTGTTGATGAAATATTTAATGCCCACGGTATGCTATTATCACCTTTCCAAGAACCCGAATCGATTATATTATTTTTAATTATCTTGTTGTTGATCAAATAAGTGTGAATTTTCCTCAACATAGTTTCATTATTATAACTTAATATAAACCATTTTGTATCTGGGTCATCAATAGTTAATACCTTTACATTATTATCGTACGGAAAGGTGGCATACGGCTTCACTGACGTTTCGCCGTATGTCTCGCCGACGTCGAACTTACGTCCTCTGTCGTCGAGACCAAAACCTAGATTATCGTCGGATGATGACATAACAAATATATAAATATTTATTATATTCTCTATATTGGTTTTTTTATTACTATACACCCTTGAACATTATAAACCGGACACCCATTGGGTGTCCGGCTCAGTGTTTAAGGGCAACGTTACCGGTAAATCAATTGTATCAGGCGCCCATCAAAGATGGGTCAGCAAGCGAAGCTTGCAACCTTGCAGCCCCTATGGGGCTGCTTAGGCGTCCGGATTCAAATGTTCACCGGTGTAAACGGTAATATTCGGGCATTATTACTTGATCCTTAAAATAATCACATCTTGGATCACGTCTATGGTATTCGCCATTGGGTGATTCATAATGCGAATATTCGAGCCCTTCTACTATTCGGAGTTCTAAATCGGGAAACTGTAAAAAGGCTAACAAATTAAAATAGACTACGTCACATCCCGAAATGATTTCCATTATGTCATTGTCATATTCTATTCTATCAGTTATTGACTTGCTTATAACATAATTTCCTGTATTCAAGAGAACCTGTAGCTTTATATTTGAGAGATGCTCTTTTATGGTCTCTCTAGTTAAAACCTTATTTTCTAATTCCTTATAATTTAAAAGGGGTGCTAATGATAAGGTCTTTGCGAAAGATGGCGCAAGTATTACATTGTTCGACATTTTGCCTTCGTTATTTTCTATGTATTTTTTCACCGTTTTAAAGTAAGTTGCGTCCGGGAAATTATCCGAATCAATCAGTGCAATATATTTATTAGATGCGTAAGAGCAAGCTCTTAATTTGTTCTTAAAAACACCTAACCTTACCTCGTTTTTATAAACCCTGAAGTTTGGCATTGTTTTTAGTAGGTTTTCGTACTTGTCTAATATTTTTTCATAATCATTCCCGTTTTCGTCACAAATAATGATTTCATCGATCAAACCGTCTATTAGATAATCCAAATATTTATCTAGATTTTTCGATAAAAAATCGTCAAAGCGATCCATTGTGGTTATGCATAGCGAAATTTTTACGTGTGGCGATATAACACCTTCGTTATCCTGATCGGTCGGTCCAGCTATATATTTACACATTTCATTTAATCCAAACATATGTTTTATACGTTCATATTCTGCTATCATTCCATTATATTGAGTTTGAGTTATATTATTTAAAATCCTCTCCAAATTATGTATTTCGGAAATATGTATTGAAACACAAATCTTTTTATAATCGATCTTATCTTTATAAGGTAACCATTCTATATCGTCCCATACGTAAATAGGCACAGATCCCAACTGGAAAATCTCAAAAAAACGGAAACTTGATCTTCCATAACCTCTCGGGGCCAGTGCAAACTTAGATTTTATTGTGTTCTCTACAAATATTTTTTGAAGATCTTCGTTTACATCTGTTGACCAACCGTTGCGTATATGCAGTTTAAACCCATCTCGATTTGATAATACATTCATACAATAACTGCGTACATTATGTGTTATTGTCCCTACAAACGAACATAACAACTCCTTATCTTTGTATTCTAACTTATTTGCAGCGGTTTTCATATTAACAAGTGTATTATTCTTATCCTCATATATTAACGGTAGGGGAATCGTTCCACTGCAAGCACCGTATATAACTGTACCCTCAGGTAATTTTAATAAGGGGCCATCGTCATATTGCACTACCGTAAAATAACCGGCTTCCGAAGGATTTTCTTTTATATATTTGTCTAATGATATCTGCATCTCCTCCTTTTTACTCGGAAACCAACCTTCAATCTGAAAATTTGTCCATAATGCCGGGATATATTTTCGTCCGTCTTTGTTTTCCTCTATGTTGTTTGTCATCATATATTCGAAAAAATATTCCTCTAAGTAATAACCGTTTTTAAAAGGCGGGTATGTAACAGAATTGCTCACATAAAACAACCTATTATCTATTAACTTCATTATTATATTAAAAAATTTAAATTTTATATTATTTATCTTTTGAAGATATGAAATAGATCACCCTCGAAAATTATAATTATTCATTGGGCTAATATAAAGATATTTTATGTTTATATATAAATGCTTATTCCCTTAGACAGTTTGGTTTCAAAATATAATATCCATTTTAAAGGTATTCTCCATATTGGAGCGCACGAATGTGAAGAAATAATGCTCTATGAAAAATATATTCCACGTGATAAAATCCTATGGGTAGAAGCTCTTGAAGATAAAGTAAATATTTCCCGATTTCGATATCCTGGTATATGGATTGAAAATGCAGTTGTTTCAGATAAAATAGAAACTGTTACCTTCAATCGGTCTAATAATGGGCAATCTTCCTCTTTTCTAGATCTGGGTCTACATAAAACTCTTCACCCTCACGTATGGTATGTCGATTCTTTTCAAGCCGAAACCAAATTATTAAAGGATATTATATGTGATTATGATGTCGAATTTAATTTTTTGAATTTAGATATCCAGGGTACCGAACTCAAAGCATTAAGGGGTATGGAAAATTATTTAACAAGTGTCGATTATATTTATACCGAAGTTAATTCGGACTATGTTTATACAAACTGTTCGTTAATAGGAGAAATAGACGAATATTTGGGTCAATTCGGTTTTTACCGTGTAGAAACTGTATGGTATCCTGAGTGTCAATGGGGCGATGCATTCTATATTAAAAAATAATTATAGGCATACGGCTTCGGTCTACGACCTCCACCGTATGTCTCACCGACTTCGGATTGACATCCTTCGTCGTTGAGACTAGTGTCGCTTACGTTTACATAACTATACGGCTCCGAACTTCGTTCTGCACCGTATGTTCCAGAAACTCCGCTCTCACGAGCTCCGTTTCTTAAACTAGTTTAATTTATAAATTTAACGTATTATAAATTTATAAGTTGTATGGAAACCATTATTGATGAAATTTACGACTATCCACCAGAAGAATCATTAAAAATAAAGGATGACAGGATAGTTTCTGATGATGACAGTTTATCGGGTGGTAATCCTAGATCATTATCCGGGGATGAAGACCTACTAGATACCTCTTGGATAGAAGAATCAGAACGATACCACCACCTTTCTGATAACCAAGAAAGAGAACTTATGACCTCCATAGGTTTCTATTTTATTTATATTAATAAACACGATTATATTGAAAAAATACTTTATGAGAAGAGTGATTTAGAAACTGATCCTGATAACGGGTTCTCTTTCTTAACAAAGGAAGCGGTTTTGAAAATTATTCAAAATAAAAAAATAACAACCCCTACTTCGAAATATAAGCTTATCGATATTCTATCCTTCGTCGTAGACATTGAACCCAGTAAAGTAAAGGAGTTTCTAGAAATCGATGCTTTTGACTCTGATTTAGAGAAAGCCTTTTTGAAGGTTCTCCCTATCTTCAATGATATCCATATTGACAAGTCTATTTTTGTTTTCCATTCTACTAACCATCTCTACTTTATCTTTCAAGAGGTACAACATTCTTCTAACCATAGAACCACCTTGAAATCTATATTGAAACAAAAGAGTGAAAAGGGCTCGGACAAATTAGAAGATGAAGAGGAACCACCGCCTGTAAAACCGTCCGAACCTGATAAACCAGTTTCTAGAGGAACTAAAAAGGTTCGGATCGTTGACAGTATCAGAGAACTTCGTAAGTTCTCGGGGAAGCAGGGTAGATTCACTAGAAAAGCCTTTTAGATTCATAAAGTACACTTTCGCGGTTTAATTCGTCTATTTTCTTTGTTACTACCCCCTGTTTTATACTCTCGTGGTTCTCCTTCCTTCCAAAAATAATATCCATTATTTTTCTGAAAACTGTTTTAGGTACCTTATGGAGAACCTCTTTAATAGCCTCCTTGGTTTCTTCTGCCGATTTACGCTCATTAGGCTTCGAACAAATGATTCTCTTTAAAAGTTCTCCATATTCTTTCATTTTTTCGTTTTGAAGAAAATTCGCCGGCGGAGAATTTCCTGGATCCTCCGCCGATTTTTCCATAGGATAAATCGGCAGAGGATGTGTTATTCCAAATGAAACAATGATCTTTAAATAAACTATGGACAATGCATAGTTATCCCAGGTCTTTTGAGAACTTATCAAATCATTAAACAGGTCCGACCAATTCTTATCATTATAAGAGGAAAAATACTCTAGCATATTTGCTCTATATATCTCTAATTCCTCTTTGGTAAACATTCCTAAATTCATCAAATTTTTCTCTATATATTCATTGATTATGCTGTCTAAGTTGGTTACTTTTCGGGTTCTCCATTGGTAACCATAACTCTCATAAATCAATTCTAATAATCTGTTGTTGCCCTTACTGTTTAAATCTAAAATGGTTTCTGACCAGGATTTATTTAAGTAACTGGAGAACCTATCTTCATCTTTTGATAATAGTTCAAGAAACGGAGCTCGTGAGAGTGAAGTTTCTGGAACATACGGTGTAGAACGAAGTTCGGAGCCGTATGATAATAAATAGTTTATTTGTTCCTGGGTTACCGGGGATGTTAACCACTCTCGGTTCAATTCGGTTAACATAAAATTCAATATGTGTAATTCTATGCACCATACCTCATAGGACGGTTCATATTTGAAAAAATATTTGTAGATGTGTGACCCCCCTTTTTCTTGTGTTAGAGAACCTAGGATTGAAGCCGGTTCAGGTAATTTTAAATACTCTGTTTCTATAGATAGTCCAAAGTCAATTAATATGGGTATACCTGTTTCGTCTCTGCATAATATGTTATTTTCTTTAATATCGTTATGTATAATCCCCGCTGTATTCAATTCAGAGAGACTGTCGAGCAAGTAAATATGGGTGGTTATCAATATTTCGATAAATTTATTAGGGTTCTCTTCAAGTATGTTCAACAAATAACTTTCTAGCGTATCTTTTCCTACATACTTTATTTTATTTATCTCTAGTTTGGCGTCTCCGGTTTGAGATTCGACAATCTTACAATCGTTTACCTCTTTTACATTTATTTTTCCTAATTCTAAAGGGACATTTTCTAGTATAGGGGAGAACCTGTCTTCATAATCAGGTATCTGTTTTATCTTATTACTAACATTTATTTCGTTATCTATGGTCGACTTTTCGATCTCTATCTTTGATATGTATCCTGGTACGGTATCTGGGTTTCCATTGATATCAATGCTGGGTTGTATGACACATCCGTAAGCTCCTTCTCCTATTATTTTGGGTACTTCATCCGGTGGGGGTTGGTTCTCCATTATCCTATTATATTTGTATATCTAAAATTTACGATCTATGATTAACGGGTTCTCCTCCTTGGCCTCAAACTCCTTAACTAAATAATTATAAATTTCTTCGTAAACTTTATTATCATCGTAATGCCGGCAGGTATATATATCTAAGGCAAAGTATTCACGTTCCGGAAATGTATGTATCGATATATGGGACTCGGATAACAGATATAGTACGGTTAATCCCTGTGGCTGAAACTGATGTTCGATCTTATTTAAAATCGTATAATTATATGTTTCGCAAATATTGTCTAACAATGCCTTTATTTTTTCCGAATTATTCAACAATTCATAGTTCTTTATTTCTTTAATATCACATATCATATGTTTACCCGAACTATGTGATGAGAACATTATATTATTATTATAAAAATATACGATATTTTATATACCATTTACTATTATATAAAATAAACAATGTCGGTTAGTAAATCCTTATTTAATAATGCTATTATTCCTAGCTCAACACGTTCTCTCTATAACCCTATCTATCAAGCTAATGGAACTACCGATATGATTTTATTTAATTCGGCATTTATCAAAACACTGCAAACTATCGAGAACTTTTATGTGAATTTTATGGCTACAAAACAGTATGAAAAAATACCGAGCGATTACCAGCGTTATGTCGGTCTTTATGTCACTATGCAAAAAATAATATTGAAAACATCTTCTCCCCAATTAAAACTGTTGTTTCGGATCGCACAAGACGCCTTGATCGGTGCCATAAATTCTTATACCATCTATGGTGACAATTTACTTTTGAAATTAGATAAGACCAACCTTCAGAATAAAATTAACGATATCTTATCGAACAAAAATGAAAAATTGGTTGAGTTAGCTAATACGAGTGGGCAACTTACTCTTAAAAAGACATTCAAGTTAGCCGCTGTATTTAACAACTATATCTTGATTTATGGTTGCCCTGCTTATGGTGTTGGATTTGATCCAGCTAAAATAGATTTCTTAGCTAATATATTACGTAAGATGGGTATTAATCCATTTCGTTAAGGGAAACCAAGGTTTCCCTTAAGATCCCATCCTTTTAGAATTCAATGTTATTGAGTGGACGGTTCAATCTATTATTGGGTAACCTTAAGATCCCATCCTTTTAGAATTCAATGTTATTGAGTAGACTGTTCATTGTATTATTGGGTAACCTTAAGTTCCCATCCTTTGATGAATATTTTTATAAAATACTATCTTTATATTGATCCTTCGGTATTAATGCGGCATCATTATCCGGTTTTCTTATAGAGCTATTAGGACCCCCCTTACTGTTATTGTTGTTGTAAATTTCTAACATCGTCTTTACAATTTCACTACGTTCAACATCTTCATATTGTAATTCTACCATCTTTATAGAGGTCAAGTTTTGATTATCGGGCTTTCTTAATTTATACATCAAATCTCTCAACCCATTCTCGTATGCTTTATCACTCTGTTTTAAATCCCCCGTTATGACCATCTTACTGTTGGTTCCTATACGCGTAGTTAACATTAACATTTGATTCGGTGTGCTGTTTTGCATTTCGTCAGCGATGATGAAAGCGTTCTTAAAGGTTCTTCCACGCATAAACGCCAAGGGAGAAATCTCGATGATATTGTTTTTCAACATCATTGTTAGTTCGTGTTGCTGGTACTGCTCTAAAATAATATCGAACATTGGTCGGGTCCACGGGTCCATTTTATTCACGAGGTTCCCTGGTAAGAATCCAATCTCTTCGTCTTCAACCGGAACAATCGGTCGGGTCAGGACGATCTTTTCGATGTTTCCTTTTTTAAGTTGCTCGAGAGCATTTACGCAGGCAAACAGGGTTTTCCCACATCCGGCTGGTCCAATTCCTAAAACTATTGAAACATCGGGGTCCTTTAAGTACTTGTTATAGAGAACCTGGTTCGGTGTATTCGGCTTGTATTTAGGTGCCAGATTTTTCGGCTTGGGTATGTCATTTTTGGAGTTTGAATATAGTCTTGTTATACCTTTACTTTCGATTCTAGGCTGAATACAAATATGCTTTGCTCGCTTACTGAAATTATATAATCCCTGCTTGCCAAAATTTAAACCGTGAAGTAACATAGGTACCCCCAAAAAATATATCAACTTCTGAAAGTTCATATATTTTATTTTGGGTTATTTTTTGGTTGATTTTTACCAATCCTCTATATATATATGTCCTATACAACCAATTACAGCTTTAAGAAAGACGGGACCAACTATTCTGATTTAGGGTTGGCTTTTTGTGATCTAGCAAATAATCAGACTATTGGTGGTACGAAAACTTTTAGTAATGTACCAGTAGTTGGAACATTGGGTAATGATAATAATAGTACATCGGCTGCATCAACCGCCTATGTCAAAAATCAGAGTTATGCTACTACAACCGCGCTTGCTAGTTATGCGACTACAGCAAGTCTTGATAGTTATGCTACTAAAACAAGTCTTGGGAGTTATGCGCGTCTAGATGGAGCTGTATTTACTGGAGCTCTTACTATGTATGGTAACGGGATTGAAATTTACGATGCTGCTAATGCATATATCGATTTCAAAAATGACTCCGCAGCCGATAAGCACGCAAGAATTATTCTTTACAACAGCGGCGACCTCCATATTCAAGCAAATAAGTCTATAGCTTTAGATCAGGATACATACTGTGGTAAATATTATATTAATAATGGTGGGTATATTAAGGGGGCTAATGGGAATGCGATAGAGTATAATTCTAGTAACGGGGGTAATCACGTATTTTTCACAGATAGTCTTGAACGTTTTAGAGTTCATAATGGTGGTGCAGGTACCATTTATAGTTTTGAAGCAGGAGTTATTACCATTACCGGCTACGGAGATACCGGAGATTTCTACGTACCAAGCTTTAGACCATATACTTCAAATGGTGATCAAGGTAATACAGCTGCTCTTGGTACAAGTACTAGATATTGTTTATGGGCTAAAGGTTATGGAGGTAGTCGTGTTCTCGTTGGAACCGAAGTTGATGTTTATTCCGATATTAGAATTAAAGAAAATATTGATTGTTTAGATACGACGTATGCTCTCAATTCTATAAGAAAATTAAAACCTGTCTCTTATAATTATATTGAGAACAATGATACAACTGAGATTGGTTTTATTGCCCAAGAAACCGAAAAATACATCCCTGAATCTGTTAAGATTATTCAGGAGTCAATACCGAATATTTTAAGTCCCGGAAATGTTACAAAGATTGACGACGATACATACGAAATTTTATTGGATAAGAATTTTAATTCAGCAAACATTTTCTACTTCCCAGTTGGCGTTAGAATCGTTTGCGGTGAACAAACCAATGATGACTATTCCCTTTTTGAAATTAAAATAGTTGATGAAAAGCAATGTCTAATTGTTAAACGCAATAAACCCGATTCATTAAAGTTGGATGGTCAGGTTTTTGTAAAAGGTATATTCGTAAACGATTTTCGAGTATTAGCAAAAAATGTTGTCTTTACATATGCTGTTTCGGCTTTACAACAAGTCGATATTGAGGTTCAACAATTGAAGAATGATAATGAGTCTTTAAGACGCGAGATCCAAACTATGAATACTGAATTAAACGAATTAAAAGAATTAGTTAAATCTATAATTAACAAATAATTATGCTCTCAGATAAAGTTATTGTTATCGATGATTTTTTGAAAGAACCATTCCTTCTACGTGATTTTTCTCTAAAACAGGATTATCTGCAACATAATTATCATCCAGGAAGGCGTTCGAGATCCTTCGTTAATGCTGAAATTGAAAGCAATATTCAATCTGTTTTACCGGCAAGATACGGGAAAATTTTAAGATTCAATAATAACTTTAATTGCGCATTTCAAATTAACCTTTATAGTGAAGAAACTTGGGTACATAGCGATAGATATAACAACTTTGCTGGTGTTTTATTTTTGACTCCAGATCCACCACCCGATTCCGGAACTAGTTTCTACAGGTTTTATGATGGCACTGTTTCTAGTATAAATGATGAGAACAATCTAGAAAAGGTTATGTTCTATTGTAAAGATAAAACTAAATGGGAGACTATTTATAGTGTTGAAAATAAATTTAATCGCTTGGTTCTTTTTGACTCCCGTCAATATCATCAGGCTACTGGTTATTTTGGTGATAATATTGATAACGGTCGGCTGGTGCAACTCTTCTTTTTTAACACACAATATTGTTAATAACAATTGTCAGAAAATGTTCATAACCTTGAATGTATTTTTATACCTCCTTCTTTAAGTATTATACGCAATTTATTCTTTTCTATAAAAAAGTGGTAAAAAAAGTCGACCGAGATTTTTGAAAATGGACAAAAATAAATGTCCAAAAAAATGTCCAGGTCCAAAGTTCCGAATTGGCATTTTTGCGAAAACTATGTATTTTGATTTTTGTTACCATTTATGTAACAGTTTATGGTAGGGGTTTAGTAGATGGCTGCATAAGATTTTTCGGAAAATATTATTAAAAAAAGGATTTAGGTACTTTCTGTGTCACCTTATTATATGACATCCGTGACAAAAAAAGTACCTAATGCTACCCCCGAGTTTTTTTGCGAAAAATGCAACTACAAAACAGATGACAAAAGTAATTATAGAAAACACTGTTTAACTGCAAGACATATCCAGGTTACAAAAGGTGACGATAAAACTACTGAAAGTACCTTTGAAAAACTTACCTGCAAAAACTGTAACAAAAATTATAAATCTAGAAATGGTTTATGGCTGCATTTAAAAAATTGTTCTCCGGATTCTAATAAAGATATTGTTACGGAAAAGCCTGTAATCGATACCAATCTTATTTTAAAGTTAATACAGCAGAACGAGACCCTACAAAACCTGTTGGTGCAGCAAGCCTCTGACCATTCGCAAAAACAGACCGAGATGATGAATAAACTCTTGGAAAGAGAAACTGTTAATAATATTAGCAATTGTAATAATACGACGACGAATAACCATCAGAAGTTTAATTTGAATTTCTTTTTGAACGAGACTTGTAAGGATGCGATGAACATTCAAGAGTTTATGGAGAACATTCGTATTACGTTTCAGGACCTACTTACTATTGGTAATTCTGGGTTTGTTACCGGGGTTTCAGATATTCTTATTAAACAATTACGTGATATCGATGTCTCGAAGCGGCCTATTCACTGCACTGACTCTAAACGCGAAACTATTTATTTGAAAGAGAACGATTCGTGGAATAAGGATGACAAGGATAAAAGCCGTTTGAAGGAGATTATAGAGAAGATTGAATATAAGAATGTTGTGGCTCTTCGCGATTGGTGTAATGAGAACCCGGATGCCAAGGTGAATAATACCCCGAATAATCTATTGAAGGATAAAATATATTACCAGACTTTGCAGGGTGACGAGAGAACCCGTGAGAAGATAATAAAGAATATATCTAAAGAAGTCATTGTGGATAAAGATACTTGATGCGATGAGCTCTATACGGCTCCGAACTTCGTTTCTTGAACTAGCTTTGAAATTTTGTTATATGTCTTATTTGGGACTCAGCGATGGAGGGTCCTATTGAGACTCAGTGATGACTCTCTCATTTGGGACTCGGTAACAGACCCTCTTGTTTGAGTCTCGGTAACGGACCCTCTCATTGGGACTCGGCAACAGACCCTCTCATTGGGACTCAGTGATGACCCTC
>Ga0214921_10009340_pt1 | contig 12437 bp, 9 predicted proteins | sample LL1505_MetaG_FD_177992 | JGI IMG/M metagenome (GOLD analysis project Ga0214921, IMG submission 177992) | Freshwater microbial communities from Lake Lanier, Atlanta, Georgia, United States - LL-1505 | ecosystem: Environmental > Aquatic > Freshwater > Lake | place: USA: Georgia | collected 2015-05-28 | reverse complement strand
ACTGGTATTGTGTTTACTTCTAAAACCTTGCAAAGCAAAATTTGAAAATTCATATTGCTCATAGCCTGCCTGTAGTGTACACTCCGTTAAGATATCAAAATGTGCTGCTTGCTTAGTGGTATCGATGTCTTCTTTAGCTCCTTTTTGGATGAGTGCATGTAGTGCCGTTTTTGGCTCCACGGTTAATGCATAGCAAGACAAATGTTGAACGTCTAATGCAACTGCTGTATTGATATTTTGTATCCAGTTTTCATCCGTGAGGGTAGGTATGCCATAAATAAGATCTATCGAAATATTGGATATACCAACTTGTTTGGCAAGCCCAATGGCTTCAATGGCAGCCGCAGACCTATGTGCGCGGTTCATCCAAATAAGGTCTTCGTCTATAAAAGATTGTACACCTATGCTAAGCCTGTTAATGCCCATAGTTTTAAGATCTATTAGCTTTTGCAGGGTAATATCGTCGGGGTTAGCTTCTAGTGTAATTTCTGCAGCGGCAGCTACATTAAAATGATGCTTGATGGTCTCTAAAATTTGCGCTGTAGCCTTAGCAGGTAGGAGTGATGGTGTGCCGCCTCCCAAATATATGGTTTCAATAATCAATGCTTCATCTTCAAAAAAATCTTGCTGCATGGCTACTTCTTTGCAAATTGCGCTCACCATTTTATCCAACAACTGCGTTGATGCGCTAAAATGAAAATTACAATAGTGACAGGCTTGTTTGCAAAAAGGGATATGAATGTAAATACCTGCCATGTAAAAGTTTATCTTACAAATCTACCAAATAGTTGTTAGGATGCGTTTGATGTTAGGCCAAGCTCCTTATTTTTGTAACCATGCAAGCCCGCCCTGCCCATTTTTTACGCATTCTGCTCCCGCTATTATTATTGGGCACAGGCCTCTTAGCAAAGCAAAAGCCCGATACAACTCATGTATTAGACACTGCACAAGCTTTTATTGCAAGTGATTCGGCTTATATAGATAGCGTAAAAAGGGCTTCTGATTCATTGCTACTGCTCCAGAAAAAAAAGCAAATACGTGACACTACTTCCTATCGTAAATTTATGACGCATCCTTTTTTACCGATGCAAACCAAGCCGTCATTTAGAATCAATGAACTGCATATGACGCCCAATTTTGATGGTCGGTTTTACTTGGTCATAGGCATGCTTTTCTTTTTGGCATTTATCAAAGTCACATTTCCTAAGTATTTTTCCAATGTTTTTCAACTTATTTTTCAAAGTCCCATTCGGCAAAAACAAACAAGGGAGCAGCTTCAACAAAATAATTTAGCGTCACTTTTTAGCAACATTTTATTTATTGGCAACGCTTCTATTTTTGTTTCTTTATTAGCGGTAAAAAATGCATGGGTTGATGTGTCACTCTATACATGTATAGCATATGCTGCGTTAGGATTTACGGGCATATATTTTTGTAAATTTTTGTTCTTGTGGTTTTCGGGATGGCTCTTTGGTCAACAAGAGGCTATAGGAAATTATAGCTTTATTGTGTTTTTAACCAATAAAGCGATGGGCGTATTTTTAATTCCGGCCATATTGCTATTGGCCTTTTCGCCAGTTGTTGTTCAAGATTTTGCTTATAATGGGGCATTAATCATCATCATTATTTTATTTGTATACAGGTATCTAGTTTCTTTCTCAATTATAAGAGCCACTTTGAAGGTGAGCGCCTTCCATTTTTTCTTGTACCTTTGCACCTGCGAAGTACTTCCAATGTTGGTTCTATATAAACTAATGATGGATTTTATTAGCGGAACATTTTAACTCTGCACAAACTTAGATAAGTAGCATGGCAAAAATCGGATCAAAAGCGGGAACAACTGTTAAGGCTGTCGCACCAAAGCGTATTTTAATTTCTCAGCCAAAACCGGAAAGCGATAAGTCTCCTTATTATGATTTAGAACGCAAGTACCAGGTAGAACTGGTGTTTCATTCATTTATTAAATTAGACGGCATTCCAGCCAAAGAGTTTAGAAAACAAAAAATCGACATTGTTACATATACAGGTGTAATTTTTACCAGTAGAAACGCCATTGATCATTTCTTTCGCACCGCCGAAGAAATGAAAGTTTCTATCGGGCAAGACACCAAATATTTTTGTATCACAGAAGCGGTTGCCCTTTACTTACAAAAATTTATTTTATACAGAAAGCGTAAAGTTTTTTACGGTGCAGATGGTACCAGCAAAAGCATGCTTGACGTAATCAATAAGCATAAAGAGAATGAAAAGTTCCTCTATGTATGTAGCGAAAATCAGCAAGACAATGATATTTGCGGATGGCTTAAGCTACATAAATGCAATTTTGAATTGGCGTTTATGTACCGCAGTATTAGTAATGATATTACGCCTTTATTTGCAAAAAAAGGGTTTGAAATTATTTGCTTTTTTACCCCAAGCGGTGTGAAAAGTTTATTTGATAATTTCCCTGATTTCAAACAAAATAAAACGGTCATTGGTGCATTTGGAAGCAATACTTCTAAAGCAGTCGAAGAAGCCAAACTTCGTTTAGATATTAAAGCGCCAGCGCCTCAACGCCCAAGTTTAGTAGCAGCGCTAGACCACTATTTACATTCTCTTGTCGCAAAAAAATAATCTTTTTGCAAACACCACATTCAACACCCAATTTATTAATCAAGGAAACAAGTCCTTACTTACTTCAACATGCCTATAATCCAGTGGAGTGGCATCCTTGGGGCGAAGAAGCATTGCAGCTTGCAATACAAGAAGACAAGCCTATTTTAGTAAGCATTGGTTATGCAGCATGTCATTGGTGCCACGTTATGGAACGTGAAAGTTTTGAAGACTTGGCTACTGCAAAAATCATGAATGAAAACTTTATCAATATAAAAATTGATAGAGAAGAAAGGCCGGATCTAGATCATATTTACATGGATGCTGTGCAAGCCATGACAGGTAGTGGTGGTTGGCCGCTCAATGTATTTTTAACGCCAGATAAAAAACCTTTTTATGGCGGCACTTATTTTCCGCCAGAACCTATGCACAATAGGGCAAGTTGGAAAGATGTATTACTAGGTATTGCTCAAGGGTTCAAAGAAAACAGAGATCAGATAGATGCACAAGCGCATACATTAACTCAACACTTATTGAGCTCCAATGGTTTTGGAAAGCAAGATGCTACAGCAGCTGCTTCATTATCACGGGCAGATATGGACGCCGCCGTATCGGCACTTTTAATAAATGCAGATGCGGTTTGGGGTGGTTTTGGTGGCGCTCCTAAGTTTCCACAAACTGCATCGATACGTTTTTTACTTCGGTATCATTATTTCAATCCTACGCACAAATCATCATTAGAACATGCATTGGTTTGTTTGGATAAAATGATTGCTGGCGGTATTTATGATCAATTGGGAGGCGGATTTTCTAGATACAGTACCGATGTCCAGTGGCTAGCCCCACACTTCGAAAAAATGCTCTATGATAATGCGCTACTAGTAACCACTTTGTCAGAAGCGTATCAATTAACAAAAAATCAATCTTATAAAACCACCATCGATGAAACGCTCGCTTTTGTAGAAAGAGAGTTGATGGATAGCGATGGTGGTTTTTACAGTGCACTTGATGCAGATAGTGAGGGTGTAGAAGGAAAATTTTATACATGGTCTGCTCAAGAAATAAATGATGTATTAAAAAATGATGCGCCAGTATTTACGGCGTATTATGGCATTACTGAAAATGGCAATTGGGAACATACCAATATTTTGCATACGCCAGCTTCTGCTAGTATTGTTGCTCAAAAATTTCAATTATCCGAAATAGAATTTTTACAATTAATTGCAAAATGCAAGTCTGTTTTGATGGGGGAGCGAAGCAAAAGAATACGTCCTCAAACAGATGACAAACAACTACTAGGCTGGAATGCACTCATGAATACAGCTTTTAGTAAAGCGTATGCCGCCACTGGTAATAAAAATTATTTGATTCGTGCGCAGCAAAACATGGCGCATTTAATGGATCATTTTAAAAATTCAAATGAGGATGGTTGGTTTCACACCTACAAAAATGGAACAGCAAAAACGCCTGCTTTTTTGGATGATTATGCGTATTTAATTGAAGCGCTTATTCAGTTGCAAACTGTTTCTGGCGATCTCCATTGGTTAGAAAAAGCCGGTCATATCACAGATTATGTAAATGATCATTTTGTGGAGCCAGGTACCGGTTTTTACTTTTACACCCATGATGCCCAAACAGATGTAATTCTTAGAAAAAAAGAAGTGTACGATGGAGCAACGCCCAGCGGTAATGCAGTAATGGCAAATAATCTGCTTATTTTAGGTGTCGCATACGGCAATGACAAGTATTTGTCCCTATCCAAGCAAACCTGTTTATCACTTTTGCCTGCCATTTTAAAACACCCCGGTTCTTTTGGGGTTTGGGCAAGCGTGGTTCAATTTCATCTCCAAGGTACCAGGGAGTTGACCCTTCTAGGATCTGGTGTTTTGGCCTATTTAGAGGCAGCGCTACCCTTATTTAGACCCAATTTAATCTTAAATATTTCAGAAAATTGGTTAACGACGATTTCGGCTATTTGTGATAAAATAATTGATAATCAAGAAGTTACGTTTCAGTTATGTGAAAATTATACCTGCCAATTACATACTTTAAGCGATTTTGACAGTTTTTTAGCAATTGTGTAACAGGTAATCAATTATTTTGCAGTTCAGTTTTCGCCATTCTAATTGGCAAAACAGGGAAACATTAAAAAATTTACTACTGAATAGAATTTTACCCTGGATCATTATTTTATTGGTTTTTAAGCGCTAAAACTCAGGTTTCTGACGTTTCAAAACTTATATTTGTCACTGTTATAAATCACACAGATCAGATGAAAGGATATTTAACTACAATTACCTTGGCGTTCTTTACGTTGAGTTTAACTTCTTGCTTCTTTGGAAAAAACAAAGGGAAGGGATTGCCTGATGATGGGCAGTTGCATGGTGTTGCTCCTGCAGCCAAGCAAAGTATGTTAACGCCAAAGACCATGGTGTACGTTCCGCCTGGAACATTTCACATGGGTCCAAGTGACGAAGACGTTAGTTTTAATTACAGCAATCGTAATAGAAATGTGTCTATTCCAGGTTTTTGGATGGACGCAACTGAAATTACCAACAACCATTATCGTCAGTTCGTTAATTGGGTGCGTGATTCACTTGCTTACAAAGTAACTTCAGGTGTTGGATTAAACAATCCTTCCGATACTACTGCTGTAAACTGGAAAAAAACTGCTTTGTATAAATATGACAACAAACAATTGGGCACTTTAAACGGACTTACTTACGAAAATGCTTTAACTAGAAAATTAGCAATCGATCCTGATAGTTTAATTTACAGAGTTCGATATTTTGACTTACCTGCCGCTGCTAAAATTAGTAAAACTAATCCTACTCAAAAGGGCCGTGACCAAATCGTAAGTTATGCAGTTCCTGTATATCCAGATACACTAGTTTGGATTAGAGATTTCTCTTATTCCTACAATGAACCTTTAGCAAAAAGATATTATGCGCACCCTGCTTATGGTAATTATCCTGTAGTAGGTGTTACCTGGAAACAGTCAGTTGCATTTTGTCATTGGAGAACGCATATTCAAAATGCAGATTTTGAAAAAAAGAAAATTGCTGTTGATGGTGATTTTAGATTACCTAACGAAGCAGAATGGGAATACGCAGCAAGAGGTGGTAGAACAAGTACCATGTTCCCTTGGGGTTCTCCTTATTTAAGAAACAAAAAAGGTTGTTTGCTTGCAAACTTTAAACCAGGTAGAGGTAACTATCCTGAAGATGGTGGTTTTTACACGGTTAAAGCAACTGCCTACTGGCCAAACGATTTTGGTTTATACAACATGTCTGGAAACGTTGCAGAATGGACAGCGTCTTATTTCTACGAAGGTTCTTACAATTTTATGTCTGACTTAAGTCCGGATGTAAGAATTGAAGCCGACGAAAACGATCCTCCACGCATGAAACGCAAAGTTGTAAGAGGCGGAAGCTGGAAAGACGTTGGTAACGCTTTACAAGTGAGTGCCCGAGCTTACGAATACCAAGACACTGCAAAATCATATATCGGATTTAGAACCGTTATTGATTTAGCTCCAAGATCAAAAAGATAATTCCAGCATAAAATTTAATCTCAACTTTTTAATTTATAAAAACCTAAACCATGTCTTCAGCTCAACAAGAAAAAATCTTTGGCTTACCAGCTCAGCAAACCATGAGACTAGTAAACATCTTTGTTTGTACAGGTGCATCTGTCGTAATTTTTGGTGCAATGGCAAAAATTCTTCACTTATCATGGGCTGATTGGGCGCTTAAAATTGGTTTAACCACAGAAGCCATTATCTTTTTGATTTACGCTATTTTACCTCCAGAAGGACATGCTCCTGCAGGTGGTGGTGCTGGTGCAGATCTTCCATCTTCTGTTGTTGCAGACGTAACAAAAAGATTTGATGAACTATTTGCAAACGCAGGTTTAACACAAGAAAATTTATCAAAGCTCAGCACTAGCTTTCAAAAATTAGGAACCACTGTAGATCAAATTGGTCAAATTGGAGATGTAGTTAAATCTACTTCAGATTTTTCTGCTAAAACAACTGAAGCTGCTGCTGCACTTGGTTCCATTAAAGACGCTGCTGTAAAAGCAAGTGAATCTTTAGGTAGCATTTCACTTGCATCTGATAGTACCAATGAGTACCACAAACAAGTACAGGGCTTAGCTAAAAACTTAGGTTCTTTAAATACCATTTACGAACTAGAGTTACAAGAAAGTAACAATCACCTTAAAGCATTAAATCAATTCTATGGCAAATTAGCGCAAGCTTCTGAAGCCATGAACGGAACTGCAGAAGATGCATTAAAAGCTAAAGAACAAATCGGTGCCCTTGCTAATAATTTGGGTAAATTAAATCAAGTATACGGTAACATGCTAACTGCTATGCAGGGTAGATAGTAACCAACAAAGATTTACAACCCATTATTTAAAAAAAGATTACCTAAATAGTACAATATGTCACTACCTAAGGAACCGCGGCAGAAAATGATTAACATGATGTACCTGGTGCTTACCGCACTATTGGCACTGAATGTTTCGGCCGAAATTTTAAACGCATTTAAAACAGTAGATCGCAGTTTGATGATTGCGAGTGGTGTTGCTGAGCAAAAGAATGTTGAAATTTTCAATTCTTTTAAAGCAAAATTAGAAGACCCTACGACCAGAGAAAAGGCTGCCATTTGGGAGCCCAAGGCACAGGAAGCTAAAAAAATATCAGACGAATTATACAATTACATAGAAAGTATTAAAGCCGAATTAAAAAAAGAATCAGGCCTTAAAACTGTTGATGGTAAAGAAGAGTATAAAGAAGATGATTTGGATGCCGCTACACGTTTATTAGTAGAAGAAGCACCAGAAGGAAAAGGAAAAGGCAAAGAGCTTTTTGAAAAATTAAAAGCCTACAAAGAAAAGTTATTAAGTATTGATCCAGAAATGAAAAAGGAAATCGAAGTGGGTTTACCACTTGATTTAACCATTCCTCCCACTTCAAGTGAGGCTGGAAAAAACAACTGGTCTTTTGCGTATTTTCATATGACGCCAACGATTGCAGCACTTACTATTATGAGTAAGTTTCAAAATGACGTGCGTAACTCAGAATCTAAAGCAGTTGAGTTTTGTCATAAGAAAATTGGTCAAGTAGAAATTATTTATGATCAGTTCCAGGCGTTTGCTGGAACCAATACACAATATTTAATGCCGGGTGAAGAACTTGTAATTACAGCTGGTATTGGTGCTTTTAGTAAAGCCGCTCAACCGACTGTTTCTATTGATGGTGCAAGCGTACCACTCAATGCAGAAGGTACTGCCGAATACAAAACACGAGTTGGTGGTTCTGGTGCTGGTATCAAGCGTGTAAGGATTTCTTATGCAAAGCCTGATGGAACCACTGCTGTTGTAGAGAAGGAAATTAAATATACTGTTGGAATACCTGCTGGCTTAACTGTTTCTACCGATAAAACACGTGTGTTTTACAAGGGGTTAGAAAATCCATTGAGTGTAACAGGTGTCGGTGGTGATGAAAAAGTAAGTGTATCAATTGAAGGTGCTGGAGCTTCATTAAGAAAAGCTGGACCTGGTCAATACATTGTTACTTGTACCCAATTAGGAACGGTCAACGTGGTTGCTAACGATGGCAAAAACGTACAAAAAATTGCTATTCCTGTTAAACGTGTACCAGATCCAATTGTAATAGTTGGTGGAAGTGCAGGTGGAGCAATGCCTGCAAACGTATTTAGAGTTCAAAGTGGTGCGATTGCAGAATTAAGAGATTTCGTATTTGAAGGCGTTGCTTATAAAGTAATTTCATTCATGCTTATTTGTACGGGTAAAGGTTTTGATGAACCTGAATTTGCTGAAGTAAACAGTGCCTCTTTTAAAGATGCAGCTGCTCAGGCATTGATCAGAAGATGTCAGGCTGGTAGTACCGTAACCATTGGTGAAATAAAAGTGTTGGAGCCAGGCGGCGGCACTAGAAAATTAGATCAAAACATAACGTTCATATTGCAATAAAGCGGTTACTATGAAAAAAGTATTTATAATTGGTTTAGCGATTTGCTCCCTAAGTGTTGGTGCTTTTGCACAAGGCTTTGGTAATTTAAAAGGCAAAAAAACAGCATCACCTGCAGACACAACTAAAAAGGCGGGAACACCAGCTGTTACCACTACAAGTGCGCCTGCAACAACGCCTAGTGCCAATAGTAATGTTGCGGCACCTAAGCCAACTAAAACAGTAGACACTACCATCGTTGGTGGATTTGGTGAAGTAGTTGCAAAAAGTTTACGCAACGAAACGCTTGCAGATCGTAAAGCTAACCGCTCTAAAAATCCACTTGAATATGAATTTTTACGAGAAGATGATTGGTTGTATTCCGAATTTATTTGGCGTGAAATTGACGCTAGAGAAAAAATGAATCAGTCGTTTGTTTATCCAGGCAAAGACAATACGGGTGATCAACGCTTCTTTTCTATTTTGTTGAGTGCTATTCAAAATGATAGCGTTGCAGCATTTTCGGCAGAAGGTGGTGATGATCGTTTTACCAAGCAATTGGCTTACGATGACATCACAAAAATGATGAAAGGTAAGCTAGATACCATTTTGGTACAAAATGCTAATTTCCCTAATGTGTATGACACCACTGTAATTTTTGATACCAAGTTTGCCCCTAATCCAGATTCTATTTATACGTTTCGATTAAAAGAGCAGTGGATTGTAGACAAAGAAGCGAGTAGACTTTTTTGTAGAATTATTGGAATTGCACCTGTTGCAAAAATCATGATCAACAATAAGCCTACAACCAAAACATTGTTTTGGGTATACTACCCTGATTTACGCAAGACCTTAAATAAGTTTATGGTGTACAACCCTAAAAACTATGCAGGTCGTATGACATGGGAAGAACTTTTTGAAAGTCGTTTCTTTTCTAGCTATATCGTAAAGTCTAGCAATAACAATCCAAACGATAAGTTCTTAAGTCAAATGATTAAGAATCCATTATTCAGACTCTTAGAAGGTGAAAATATTAAAGAACGCATTTTCAATTATGAACAAGACTTATGGTCTTACTAATTGTAAAATCGTTTAATAAAAAAGGGACTTTATAAAGTCCCTTTTTTATGCGGTGGCTGTAAAATGTTTTAGTAAGGTCTCCGCTTTTTTTGCGCCAATTAAATCAGCTACATCTTTAAAGGGGGCCTTTTTAATATTTGTAACCGATTTAAAATGATTGAGTAATATTTCCCTGGTGGCTGGTCCAATGCCTTCTATGTTTTCTAGTGCTGTTGTAAATGTGCCTTTGGATCTTTTGTTTCTGTGAAACGTAATGCCAAAACGGTGTACTTCATCTCTAATGCCTCTTAATAGTTTTAAGCTATCACTATCCCAAGGTAATTTTAAGGACTGGCTATCACCTGCAAAAAATAGTTCTTCTTCGTTCTTTGCAAGTCCTACCAGTGTGGTGCTGCCAGTTAGCCCTAAGGCCTCTATACTTTCTAGCGCGGCGCTTAATTGCCCTTTACCGCCATCTATTACAATGAGCTGTGGCATTGGGTCTCCGGCTTCTTGAACACGCTTATACCTCCTGTATACCACTTCTTTCATGGTTGCAAAATCGTTGATGCCTTCTACTGTTTTCACATTATAATGACGATAGTCTTTTTTGCTAGGCATACCATCTTTAAAACAAACCATGGCAGAAACCGGAAAACTTCCCTGAAAATTTGAGTTATCAAAACACTCTATATGTGTAGGCGCTTCTTGTAAATGCAAATAGGATTGAAGTTCTGTTAATACAGACTTTTTTTCACTATCTGTTTTGCCCTCTAATTGTAATATTTTTTTTAATTGTAGTTCTCTGGTAAAATAGGTGACATTTTTAATAGAGAGGTCTAGTAGCTTTTTTTTGTCCCCAAGTTTAGGAACGGTGATCGTTATATTTTTATCAAAATAATCAACCGTGTAGGGTACAATAATTTCTGTACTTAAACTATTAAAGTCTGATCTTAATCGTTCGATGGCAAAACATAGTAGTTCATCTTCCGGCTCATCTAATTTACCTTCTAATGGAACAGTATGTGTTTGTATGATACTTCCATTTTGTACCATTAAATAATTGACATAGGCTAGTTTGCCATCTTTTAAAATAGAAAACACATCCAAATTAGAAAAGTGCTTACCTACCACCACCGATTTTTCTTGGTACGTGAGTAAAAGATCCATTTTATATTTTAGCTGTGCTGCTTTTTCAAAATCAAGTGCCTCTGCGCGTGCCTGCATTTCTTTTTTTAGATGCCCCATTAATTGGCTCATATTTCCCTTAAGCATACTTTTTAACTGCTCTAAGCTTTCTAGATAGTCTGCTTCAGTTTGTAAAGCAACACAGGGTGCTAGGCAGTTGCCTAAATGGTACTCCAAACAAGTTTTAAACTTATTTTTTTCAATATTTTCTTTACTTAAATTGAGTTTGCAAGTGCGCAGTGGTATAAACTGTTTTACAAAACTTAGTACTTCTCTAATGGTTCCTTTAGAAGTAAATGGCCCTAAATAGATGGAGCCATCATTGTATTTTTTCCATGTTGAAAAAACCCTTGGGAAACGCTCGTTTTTAATGACTAAATACGGATAACCCTTATCGTCCTTTAATAAAATATTATAACGAGGCTTATACTGCTTAATAAGCGAGTTTTCTAACAGTAGCGCATCTTGCTCCGAATCAACTATGGTAAATTCGATACGATCTATTTTTTGAACCAGTTCAATGGTTTTAAAACTATTTTGATTTTTTGTAAAATAAGATGCGATTCTCTTTTTTAAGCACTTGGCTTTACCAACATAGATAAGTGTGCCGCCTGCATCATAGTATTTATAAATACCTGGATCTGCTGGTAATTTGTGTGCTATTTGTTGGTACTGCTCCTGTGTCATTTATGGAAGTATAACGCGAACAGTTATTGTTTTGTTGAGTAAAAATCCGCTTTTCGTTTCTTTGCTAATGGATGTTGTAAAGCCCTCATTTGTTTTCCAGCTCAATTGTTCAGTGCTGGTTGTGTCGTTATTAAGGTGCTGTTTTCGTATAAATATTCTTTTAATGAGGGATGTTTGTTCATCCATTAAAATATCAATATTTCTTACTGGCACCAAATCGTTTACTGGGGTGTAATTGATATTGAAACTTGCAGTTCCGGCATCTCTAAATACCGATTCTTTATAATTAATTTTTTGGATACTATCACTAATGTCAGATTCTATAAATGATTGTGTAATTACTTGTATCGCTTTGGAAGCTACTACAATGCTATCTTTTTTTGTTCCTTCCGTTGTAACAATGCTATACATAGCTCCAATAGTATCAAAATGCTTTAATTGGCTATTAAAATAAGCCGCAATCGGATAAAAGCTAGTGGTATCGGACGATGCTATTTTATTATTTGTATTTGCTGTGTTATTGCTGCAGGCGCTTGCCATCACGCAAACAAGGCATGCAATAAAGATTGATTTCATGAAGCAAAATTACTTAAACTGTTTGCTCCAACCTATTCGGAAACCGTAATCAATCAAATTTTCTTTAATTGGATAAGGGTTGTTATACGTAGGAAGCGTTTGATACCTGATTTGAGGACCTAATTGCCATATGGTATTACCCTTTTGATAGCTAAATTGAAGGCCAACGCTTGTATTGATATTCCACTTGCGAACGTAGTCATTACCTGCTGCATAATTGGCGTAATCGGTTGATAGCAAGTAAACGTTTTTGTTGATATTGTAGGTAGGTTGGATAGAAGCTTGTGTATGGATGCCAAATTTCTTAAACCGAACCAATTGATAATCTAGTCCAATGGGTAATGCCATTTGATAGATT
>Ga0214921_10009339_pt1 | contig 12438 bp, 19 predicted proteins | sample LL1505_MetaG_FD_177992 | JGI IMG/M metagenome (GOLD analysis project Ga0214921, IMG submission 177992) | Freshwater microbial communities from Lake Lanier, Atlanta, Georgia, United States - LL-1505 | ecosystem: Environmental > Aquatic > Freshwater > Lake | place: USA: Georgia | collected... | reverse complement strand
AAATACATACAATCGGGTATTACATCCAAAACACAAAAGAAAAAATCAGGAGCAAAATAATGTTTACAAAGAATAGTGTTTCACAATCAATGATAGATGCAGTTCAGTCTGTTCTGGCTGAAGACAAAAAGTTGCTCCTTGAGCCTGGAAAGAAAAAAGAAACTCCTCCATTTGATGGTCCATACAAAAAAGCAGATACAAAACCTGGCCATGGCGATGCTTCTAGAGTTAAACATTTAGCTAAAATGGCTATTCCTAAGGATGTTAAAGAAGAATTAAAAGGTAACCAAGTAAAATTAGACAAGAACCACAATGGCAAATTGGATAGTCAAGATTTCAAATTGCTGAGAATGAAAAAAGAAGGAATTCTTGATTCAATCAAATCTGGTGCGAAAAAAGTTATGGACAAAGTTGCTCCAGGTGATGACAAGTTATTAAAAGACTTAGAAAACAAAACCGGTGGCAAGCGTCCTAATATGTACAACAAGCCAAAGAATGAAGAAGTTGAACATATTAATGAAGAATCAATGAAAGATTGTTACGATTGTGGCGTAAAAGAAGCAATGAAAGAAATGAAAACTGGCATGGCGCGTGAATCAAAATACAAAAAAGGTACAGACGAATATAATGAATCCTTAAAGGGTTACAATTCGGTTATGAAAAAAGAAATGAAAGAAGCACTTGATCCAGTTGGCAAAGAAGATGACGATGTTAATAATGATGGCAAAACAGATAAATCGGATGACTATTTAAAGAATCGTCGTAAAGCAATTTCTGCATCAATGAAAAAAGAAGAAGTTGAAGAACTTGATGAATTGTCAAAGTCTACTCTTGGTTCTTATGCCAAGAAAGCATCTCGTGATGCTACAATTATGCGTAAAATTGGCGCAGATTTTGAAAACAGGGCTGACAGAGCAAGAAGTCCAGGTATGAAAGATTCCAACACTCAACTATCCAGTAAATATAAACAAACGTCTTGGAAACGCAGAGACGGTGTTGAAAAAGCAATTGACCGTTTAACCAAAGAAGATATTGGCGCAATGCAAAGTGTCGTTGGCGAAAACAAAAGTAAGAAATCTGTAAGAGTGGATACACTTAAAGGACCTACATTATCAAATGATCCTGAAGTAAAAATCGCAAACGCTCATTTTTCTGGTAAATCAGCAACATTGAAAGCAGAAGGCAAAGGCACGGATACTGCTGTACCTTTTGTTACAGATTCTGTATCACCAACACAAAGAGAAATCAATAAAGCTGTTAAACCTACATTCAAGAAAATCAAAGAAATGTTGGGTAAAACAGGAACTTCGGAATAAAAAATGAAAAGTAAAAAAAGTGTAATTAAGGATGTAATGAAACCTACATCTATTTCACCAAAAAGTAGTTTTACTGACCCAAATGATCCATGGTCAGCAAAGGCTAATGTTGCTGAAAATATTACATCAAAGCGTTCAGAATTACTAAAACGATTCTATAAATCAAAGGGATGGAACGTGAACTATATTAGTAAAAATAAAAGAGTGTCTCAATCTAAAACTGGTGATTATGAAAAATGGAAAAGAGACCACGGAATCTATGAAGAAGACCAAATTGATGAAGTCTCAAATGAATTACTAGGTCGTTACAAGACTGCTGCAGGAAGTCAAGCATCAGCATTAGATAAAGCTGGTGGAAAAGAAAACATTCAGAAGGCTAACAAGCGTTTCTCTGGTATTGTCAAGGCAACCAAGAAACAATTTACAAACGATGACAAAAAACAAGGTGTAATGGAAATGGACAAATCACAGACTCCTCCAGGACGCGATATTGAACCAAGATTATCTGGTCCAGATAAAGTAGCCAAACCTATCAGTGCTAAAGAATTTAAAAATCATGCATTAAGCATTTTGCAAAAATTATCGCAGGCAAGGGATAAAAAGAAGGATGTGAAAGAGGCCAAAGATGCCGGTGAGTATGATTATGAAGGTGCAATGGCCAAAACACAACTCCAAACAATTTGCAGAAATGCTGAAGATTTGAAAAATATGCTTGATGATGATGAGAATCTTCCAGAATGGGTACAAGCAAAAATCACAAAAGCTGAAGACTATATCACAACATCACTAGACTATTTGAAATCTACTAATGAATTGGAAGAAAGTATTAGTTTAGATGAAGTTCTATCTAAAAATACAAAAGCATATGATTGGATACATGATTTTGTTCATTCAGATAATCCAAAATTTGATGGCAAGTCTAAAGCACAACGTATGCAAATGGCTCTTGCTGCTTATTATGCAAGTCAAAAAAGAAGTAGAACAAATGAAGATTCCGTTGATCCACAAGCTGCAACACAATCTCCAGCCGATGGTGCAAACGGCGGTGAAACACTTGCACCTCCAAAAAAGTCCATCAAGAGAATTGTAAAAGAATTTCACTCTGCTTCTCGTCAAGTACAAGAAGATTTGTATGATTGGGAAAAAGACGATAAGGCCGCAAAGCCTTATGGTAAAAAACCAACAACACAGAAAATAGACGGTGTAAATAACATAGGTGATGATAAACCAAATGCAAGGTTAATACTAAAAGGTGGTAAAACTTTGACTGGTGAACCAAGAGATACCGTTGAACTTGATCCTATGATGAAGAATCGCAGTAAGATGCCAGACTACAAGAGTATGGACAAAATTAAGCAGAAACCACAAGAACAATAAATAGATAGAATACCTTTCTACCCAAGGAGAAAAAATGGCTTACCAAACATGGAATAATAACGATACACCACAAACACCAGGCAGCTTTGGCCATCCAACATGGCCGCATGAACGCCAAACAAGAACTGTAACAACATTAACTACAGCTAACTCAACCGCCGCTGGTGCAACTAGCATCAAATTTACTTTGGCTGCAAATGTGGCAACCGTTGGTGTTGCTGGTGGCCAGTATGTTAATATGGTCTCTGGCGCAAATACTGCTAATATTTCATCAAATGGTTTTCAAGGTTTGTTTTTCTCAAATGTTACTACAACTGCTGTAGCTGCAGGAAATTTAGTAACAATGTCATCCGGAACTACAGGAATTATTCCAGCAGGATCAGTAATTGCATTTGATGCATCTATTGTAAGACCAGCGGGTGAAGTTTCTGCTACTTACTATGCTGATACGGTTCTTGCAACAGATTCCAGAATTACTGCTGCAAACAACAAAATTCTTGGATCAGTTAACACAGGATGGGTTCACGTTAGAAAGAAAACAAACTCCGATGGATCAGTCCGTTATTTGCGTGAAACTCTAGTTTGCCTAACTAATGCATCATCTGTTAATACTGCTGGTGGTAACACTTCATGGGGTAGAGCATTCGCTAATACCTAATGTATTCTCTTTATAATGAATTTTGATGACCTAAACGAAGACAACTTTGTGATGTATGCAGTAAAATGTTATACATCACCTAGTTGTTTAATGTCTGAGTTTGAGGGAGACTTAAAAAGAACAAAATACCTAAAAAGGTTATTTCGTAGATATAAGGCAACCAAAAACATAAAAGAAAGATTGATTCTTAACCATATTATTCTCTTAAATAATGTATTTGGACCTGAAGCAACTTCCCGAATATTATTTTTCAGAATTGATGAAAAAGATTATGATTCTCTAAAGACATTTCTATTGTTCTTAAATATATTGCCAAAGGTGGTGAAGGGTATAAGAGGTAGGAACATAGATACAGATTTAATATCAGTAGACATGAAAATAGCAGATATACTAAGAAACATATGAGAACTTTTAAACAACTTAGAGAAAAAGGTAGATGCTGGCCTGGTTATAAACCGGTTCCTGGCAAAACTGCATTTTCTCTGGGTAGTTGTAGAAAAGAAGACCATGTAAAAGAACTTGAAGATGGATTACAAAAATTAGATAGTCATGATTATAATACAATAGATAGTTTGATGACAAAAATATCTAAAGACCATGATATTACTGGCAAAAGCTTGCATAATGATTTTAAAGAAAAACATGGAAAAACTCCTGACAATTGGATTAAACAAAAAAAATTAAACGAGGATTTGCGTAAATGGTTTAAACAAAAGTGGGTTCGTATGGACACCAAAGGAAATATTAAAGGTGATTGTGCTCGCGAACCAGGCGAAGGAAAACCAAAGTGTCTACCTCAAGCAAAAGCTCAGGCCATTGGTAAAGATGCTCGTGCTTCCGCTGCACAAAGAAAACGTAGAGAGGATCCTAATCCTGAAAGACGCGGTGCACCAATTAATGTTAAAACTGAAGGAACATTTTTTGAAAAATGGTCACAAAAATATAAAAAGACTATCGATTGCAATAATCCAAAAGGATTTTCACAGAAAGCTCATTGTCAAGGTCGAAAGAAAAATGAAGAAGTTGTTGAATCGGCAGCTGCAGCTATTGCAGCCGCAACAGCTATAGCAAAAAAGAAATCTGGTAATTATGATTCAGAAGGTTTTAGAAAAACACCATACAAAAATCCAAATCATCCTTTAAGAAAAAGCAATGCACAGAGAGAGAAGGAACAAGAATGAAAACATTTAGACAATTCCTAGAAGAAGTTGAAAATTTAGAAGAAAAAAATGTACCAACTAGTCCAGAAAAATGGGCTCAAGCGAAATCGGCTGCAAAATCTAAATTTGCTGTATATCCATCTGCTTATGCTAACGGCTGGGCGTCAAAGAAATACAAATCAATGGGTGGTGGATGGAAAAGTGTTAGTGAAGAAGTAGAAGAAATGTTTGACATTATAGAAGACTTGTTCATGGAAATTGCAGAAAAATATAACCTTGATCCAGAAGTTATTTGGGAAGAATTTGAAGATGTATCAGATGAAGAACTATATGAATCTGCTGCATGGCGCCGCAAAGAAGGTAAAGATCCTAAAGGTGGCCTGAACAGAAAAGGTATTGCATCATATCGTCGTGAAAATCCAGGTTCAAAGTTAAGTATGGCAGTGACTACAAAACCATCAAAATTAAAACCAGGTTCTAAAGCAGCAAATCGCCGCAAATCATTTTGTGCTAGGATGGGCGGCATGCAAGGACCAATGAAAAAACCTAATGGTGAACCTTCACGCAAAGCATTAGCATTAAGAAAATGGAATTGCTAATGAAATCATTCAAACAATTTGTAATCGAAGCTGACAAGAAAGATACAATCATAATGGACATTCCATTAATGATTCGTGTTTTAGAATTGGCAAGAGAAGACATTAAATCTGACATGGATCTACATCGTGTTGTAGAGAAACTTATTGATATACGCAATAAGGGAACCCTAACAATGGATGATTATGATTTTATTGCAAATATCAAAGAAAGTTACATGAAAGAAGACGGCGTAGCTGTTCCTGGTCCAACAAATGTTGTTGGTACAGGTGCTATTGCAGGTTCAGGTGGAAAAGGCGGTGAACCTGGTGTCTATCTGAAAAAGAAACGAAAAGTTGTTCTTCAACCGATGAATCAAAGAGCTGCACCAAGGATGTAAATATGTTTATGTGGTTACTGGAATTCTTACCTGATTGGATTTTTTATGTTCCATTCTTTCTAAGTCTATTTGGACTAATCTTATCATTCTTCACACCAATGTACAAGACAATCATACAAGTTGTTTGTGTGGTTGTTTTATTATTTTCTGTATACATGTTTGGTGGTATTTCTGAAAACAAAAAATGGAAAGAACGTGTTGCTGAATTGGAAGTTAAAGTTACTGAAGCAGAAAATAAATCAGCAATAGAAACAGTCAAAGTAGTAGAAAAAATTGTTTATCAGAAACAAATAGTAAAAGAAAAAGGTGCAGAAGTAATCAAGTATATTGACAAAGAAGTTGTCAAATACGATACTAAGTTTTTGCCAGGTGGACCATGTGAAATGCCTAAAGAATTCATTGAATCGTTGAATAAGGCCGCAGAATGAGATTACTTCTAATACTAGCATTTGTTATTTTATCAGGATGTTCAACAACCGTTCCCGTGACAGTTAAATTTCCTTCTATTCCAGAAGAACTGAATGTGCAATGTCCACCGTTGAATAAGATTCCGAATGATGCAAAACTAAGTGACATTTCCAAAACAGTAACACAAAATTACAAACAATACAAAGATTGTTCTGCTAATAATAGTGGATTGATTGAGTGGTATACAAAACAAAAGAAAATATTTGAGGAGTTACAATGATTACACTAGAACAACTAAAACAACTTCTTCCTAACAATCAATATGTTGAACAATGGCATGAAGCACTAGAACAACTATTGCCTGAATATGAGATTGATACACCACAACGAATTGCAGCATTTATTGCTCAATGTTCACATGAGTCCGGCGGTTTTACTACATTAAAAGAAAACCTTAACTATAGAGCTGTAACTCTCCGCAAAGTATTTCCAAAATATTTTACTGAGGCAGCCGCCGAACAGTTTGCAGGTAAAGCTGAAGCGATTGCAAACAGAGTGTATGCAAATAGAATGGGAAATGGTCCTGAAGAATCTGGTGATGGTTATCGTTACTGTGGCCGTGGTCTAATTCAGCTGACGGGTAAAGACAACTATCAAAACTTTGCTGACAGTCTTGAAATTGATGTTGAAGAATTACCAGAATATCTTGGTACATTCGAAGGTGCAGTACAATCGGCATGCTGGTTCTGGGAAAACAATAATCTAAACCAATGGGCAGACAAAGGAGATATTGTTACACTGACAAAACGAATCAATGGAGGAACCATTGGTTTAGAAGATAGAATCAAACACTATGAACATGCTTTGCATGTATTAGGTGTGTAAATGACCCATAAAAAAGAAGATTGGATGAATTCTAAATGGCGTCCAGCCATGGGATGGATGTACATGCTGGTATGTACCTGTGACTTTGTAATATTTCCAATTTTGTGGAGTCTATTGCAAGCATTTAGTCATGGCCAAGTTACAAGTCAATGGCAACCACTAACACTTCAAGGTGCAGGTTTGTTTCATCTTGCTATGGGTGGTGTATTAGGTGTTGCGGCTTTTGGCAGAACACAAGAGAAGATAAGTGGAACAAATTATGTTGCTCCACCTGTACCACCAACACCTAACAATCAACCAATTATAAATAATCAAACACCAACAACAGTTGTTGGTCGTAAAAGTCCAGTTCCCGAATCCAGTCAACCAATGCTTTGAGGTCCTATGAAACAAATTAAACACTATGTCAGTTTATTATTCCTTGCATGTTTCTTGCTTGTAACAGTAACACCAACAATAGCTGCAACCAAAGAAGTTTGCAGGACAGTAAAAAATGCTCAAGGAAAAATCAAAAGTGTTTGCAAAAAAATCAAAGTCCATAAGAAATTGGATGGCACTAAAGTTCCAGAGAAAAAGAAAAAATAATGGCAACACCAGACGATTTAACGAAGGTCCAAGTGGACGTTGGTGTTTTAAAGACACAGATAGTAACAATAACCTTACTGTGTAACAAAATGGACCAAGTAATAGATAAATTGGTGGATCAGCATGACCGCCATATAGCTAAAGTCTATGACGATATTGATAAGAGGCGTCTGGAGACCGATATGGATATCAAAGAAATACATGGACGTATTGATGCTGTCTTGGATAAAGTCCAAGGCACTGAAAAAACTTTATTAGATGAAATCAAAGGTCTCCGCAAAGAAATGCAAGACCACAATACCAAGGAAAAAGAAAAACTCCAACAACTTCTGGATTGGAAGTGGATGATTGTTGGTGGCATAATTGTCGTTACATGGTTGCTTTCTCACGTTGGACCTGATATACTACTAGGAAATTTAAAGTAACTTAACTTCCTGGTTTATTATGAGCGTCTTCATTGACAGAAATTTTCTATTACAACTATCACCCAAATTACAGAAGTTCTCCAAGAAGAAAGATGACCTCTATAATTTTCGGTGTCCTCTCTGTGGAGACTCACAGAAAAACAAAAGCAAATGCCGTGGTTATGTCTATCGCAAAAAGAATGACTACTTCTATATGTGCCACAACTGTGGTGTATCCACATCATTCTATAATTTCTTAAAACAAGTTGATCCTAATCTCCTTAACGAATATCAGATGGAACGGTATAAGAATTCAGCAAATACCAATTCACCTGAACCAGAATTTTCTGAGTTGAAAGTTAAACCGGTATTTACTAAAAAGTTGGATTTACCAACCATTGAATCTCTACCTGATGAACACTATGCTAAAAAATATGTTATGGGTAGAATGATACCCAAGAATATGTATTCACATTTGCACTATGCTGATGATTTCAAGGCTTTTGTAGATTCATTCAATGTTGAAAAAGATATTATGAAAGGCGATAAGCGCCTAATCATTCCTTTCTACGATAAAGAAGGAAACTTGACCGGATTTCAAGGCCGAGCACTTGGTCAGTCGAAGATTCGTTACATCACAATCAAACTCATGGACGATGTTCCACGCATGTTTGGAATCAATCGTGTCGATGAAGACAAACCAATATATGTCTTTGAAGGACCAATCGATTCGATGTTTATTAAAAATTCTGTAGCTGTCGCCAGTTCGTCACTAGAATCAGCCGCAGAGTATTTGGATAAATCAAAAATTGTACTAGTTTTCGACAATGAACCTAGGAATAAAGAAATTGTAAAATTGATGGAACATGCAGTTGATAACCATTTCAATGTCGTTGTTTGGCCAGGAATCATAACAGATAAAGACATTAATGACATGGTATTAACTGGATTTGACATTGAAGATTTGCATGATATAATGGAGAAACACACTTTTGTGAATCTTAGAGCTAAAATGGAATTTGTGAATTGGAAAAAAATATGAATGTAAATTTGATTTCGCACTCTCAAGGAGTAGATGGTAAAAGTCTAATGGACCAGGTTGCATACGCAGCTCGAGTGTCTAATCCAGCAAACCAAAACAACTCGGAGACTGCTGAGAAGTTGGTTCGTTACTTGATTAACAACCAACACTGGTCGCCGTTGGAAATGGTTTCCGTGTGTCTGGAGATTGAAACAACCCGTGACATTGCAAGGCAGATTTTGCGCCACCGTTCTTTCTCGTTTCAAGAATTTTCTCAACGATATGCTGATGCGTCACAACTTGGTTTTGAAACAAGAGAAGCTAGATTGCAAGATACAAAGAATCGTCAGAATAGTATTGAAACTGAAGATACACTTCTCCAAAAGCGTTGGCAAGACAAACAACAACTGGTAATTGATACGGCTAAAGATGCATATAATTGGGCCTTGGAGCATCAAATTGCAAAAGAACAAGCGAGAGCTGTATTACCAGAAGGTATGACAAAATCACGCATGTATATGAACGGAACCCTTAGGTCATGGGTCCACTATATACAACTCCGAAGCGCAAACGGAACACAGAAAGAACACCAAGAAATAGCTCTTGCATGTGCGGCCGCAATTGAACCAATTTTCCCAATGATTATGGAGTATACAAATGAATAGTTCTGATGATGTTAAACGATTTATGGATGCCTGTGACCAAAAAGAAACAGGATTTGGAAAACAAGCAACTCTTTATATTGCCTTAATTCGAGAAGAATTTGATGAATTGGTAAATGCTTTTTTTCGCCAAAACATGGTAGACATTGCAGACGGTTGTGCCGATTTAAAATGGGTTATTGAAGGACTGGAACATACATTGAAAATTCCACAACAAGATGTTTGGAATGAAGTTGCAAGAAGTAATTTGGCCAAAATTGACGATGAAACTGGAAAAGTATTAAAAAGAAACGATGGAAAAGTCCTAAAACCTGAAGGTTGGACTCCTCCTGATATTAAAAGTATTTTGAATAATAATAAGGAATAAACATGGAATACCTGGGTATAAATATAGATTTAGAAAGAGATAAACTTTTTGATGAATTAGGAATAAAAAGACTTAAAGAGTCTTATATGAAAGATGATGAAACTTCACCACAACAACGATTTGCCTTCGTTTCCGCATCCTTCGGAACTGACTCAGCTCACGCTCAACGATTGTACGACTATTCCTCAAAACACTGGTTATCTTATTCAACTCCTATTCTATCTTATGGTCGTTCTAAAAAAGGACTTCCAATATCGTGTTTCCTTAATTTTATCGACGATACAGCGGAAGGTCTAGTTGACAACCTATCTGAAACAAATTGGCTTTCGATGTTCGGTGGCGGTGTCGGTATCGGCTTTGGTATTCGCTCAGCGGATGATAAATCGACTGGAGTTATGCCTCACCTTAAAATCTATGATGCATCATCTCTCGCTTATAGACAAGGTAGGACTCGTCGTGGTAGTTATGCCGCTTATCTTGATATTTCTCATCCGGATATTACAGCTTTTCTAGAAATGCGTAAGCCTACGGGCGATCCGAATGTTAGGTGCCTAAACTTACACCATGGGATAAATATAACAGATGACTTTATGCAGTTGATTGAAAACTGTATGTTGGATCCAACAGCTGATGATTCTTGGAATCTAGTTGATCCATATAGTGGTATAGTTCGTGAGACTGTTTCAGCTAAACATCTTTGGCAACAGATTCTAGAATTGCGTATGCACACAGGTGAACCATACATTCATTATATCGATACCAGCAATAAAATGCTACCGCAATGGTTGAAGGACAAAGGTCTAAAAGTACACCAATCTAATCTTTGTTCAGAAATCATTTTACCGACAGATAAAGAAAGAACAGCTGTTTGTTGCCTTTCTTCATTAAATCTGGAGAACTACGATGAATGGAAAGATGAACCATTATTTCTCAAGGATGTTGCAGAAATGCTGGATAATGTGTTGCAGCATTTTATTGATAATGCTCCTGATACAATTCAACGTGCTCGGTATTCTGCCGAACGTGAACGCTCTATTGGCGTTGGTGCCTTGGGTTTTCACGCCTACCTCCAACGAAACGGAATCGCTTTTGAAGGAGTTATGGCCAAGGTCGCAAACAATAGAATCTTTAAGTCAATAAGAGAGAAATTAGATGAAGCTAATCTCATTTTGGGTAAAGAACGTGGTGAAGCTCCAGATGCTCTTGGTGCTGGGAAGCGGTTCAGTCATCTTATGGCTATTGCTCCAAATGCTTCTTCGTCTATCATTATGCGAAACACTAGCCCTAGTATCGAGCCTTATCGTGCTAACGCTTACCGTCAGGACACTTTATCGGGATCATTTCTGAACAAGAATAGGTGGCTTGATATAATCATCAAAGGATTGACACAAACAGAAGAAGAATATAATGAAGTGTGGTCTTCTATTATTGCTAATGATGGTTCTGTCCAACATTTGAATATCTTAGATGAAAATCAAAAAGCGGTATTCAAAACATCTATGGAAATTGACCAACGCTGGGTTATAGACTTGGCTGCCGATAGACAAGTGTATATCGACCAAGCACAGTCATTGAACCTATTCTTTAGACCCGATGTTAATATCAAATATCTCCATGCGATTCACTTTATGGCATGGAAAAAAGGATTGAAGACATTGTACTACTGCCGTTCTGAAAAAATTGGCAAAGCTGATAAAGTTTCAAAGAGAATTGAAAGACAAGTCATCAAAGAAATTGACATGACACAAATTGCACAAGGTAATGATTGTATAGCTTGTGAAGGCTGATGTGTAGAGAATTTTAAATATAAGGGAACTATAATGGCACATATTGTTGCAAATTTACCACCAGTAAAGTGTTTTGTTCGCAAAGAGTTTCTCTATGACTTTGAGAAAGGTTATGGAGAACTTGAACCTTGCTGGTGGGTTAGCGTTAAATCTCTCAGAGGACAAGCATTTCGCATTGAGTCTTATTTAAACAACTATGGCGCTTTGTATGACAAATTGCCACTACATGCATATTGCTGGAAACCTATTGAGGGTGAACCACTACCTCTCGATTATCTCCAGTTATGGGATTGTCTTTCTTATGACATTACAGTGATTAAGAAAGCACAACTTCAATCAATGAAGTGTAAATTTAAATTAAAGAATGGAAATTGGCAGTATGGTGTTTATCTTTTTACAGTTGATTCTGCTCATCCTGATTTTAACATTCTGGATACAGGGTTTAGTGAAGATGTCGAAGACCACAAGTCTTATAATTTCATTCAGTGTGATAATGGGCAGTTTGCTGCTCAGCCAAATAATAGATTAATTATATTAGAACCAAGTAGTAATCCAAAACAATTAAAACATCCAGATTTTAAAGTTGCCATGAAAAAGTGGTCTGTAGAAACGGACTCAAAGTGGGCACTGGGTGAAACTAACACAGTAATGTACGAGGAACAAAAATGAAAAGAGTATTAAGATTCACAGCAGAATGGTGCCGTCCTTGTGAAGGTTAATTATGTTTGAATACATAACAACATTTTTTGCTGTGTTCTTTACTGATATTTTTTATACTTACTATTTGAAATCGGTACAAGAAGAAAAAGTAATTAATGCCAGTATATGGGCT
>Ga0214921_10009338_pt1 | contig 12438 bp, 7 predicted proteins | sample LL1505_MetaG_FD_177992 | JGI IMG/M metagenome (GOLD analysis project Ga0214921, IMG submission 177992) | Freshwater microbial communities from Lake Lanier, Atlanta, Georgia, United States - LL-1505 | ecosystem: Environmental > Aquatic > Freshwater > Lake | place: USA: Georgia | collected 2015-05-28 | reverse complement strand
AAATTTTAAAGGTATTGATTTTTCCATTAAACTAGTTGAAATATGTAAAAATAAGAATTTAGATGTTATTGAATCATCAATGACTAATATACCTTTTGATAATAATTTTTTTGATGGTATTATTGTAGTTGCTTCATATCATCATTTATCAAATGATGATGAAAGAAGTCAAACATTAAATGAAATATATAGAGTAGTTAAAATTGGAGGTAAGGTATTAATTGTAGTTTGGGCTATGGAACAACCAGAAGATTCAACATTTCATTTTACTAAATCAGATGAATTAGTAAAATGGTATTCAAAAGAAAATGATAAAACTTTTTACCGTTATTATCATATTTATAAAAACGGGCAGTTAGAAGAAGAAATTAATAGATTAAAACCTGAATTTAATATTGAATATATTTATTTGGAAAAAGGTAATTGGGTGATATGTTTAGGAAAATAATATTCTAGTATGCTTATTTTATATTTTAATTTTAAAAATATATTATATAAAATATAAAGAAATATTGCAAAATTAAAATCATTGATCTTAAATTTAGTTTCTTTAATCGTATAAAGCATTAATAATTTGATTACACAATTTATATTTAGTTTACTATTATTTTTCTTATTATAAATAATTAGGAATATAATATTTTCAATAATTCCTATAATAACAGCTATTTTAGGATTGTAATTAATAATTCTTAATTGATAAAGTAAATACCATATTATTATCCAATCAGAAAAATAATATAATAATTTCATTATTATATATAAAAAGATAATAAATTTTTATTTAAAAGTTAATTATCTTTTTATTAATAATGATAGCTGAAACTACAACTTCTCAATCTTTAAAACATGGTGAATATAAAGTTACCATAAAAAAAATTAATAGTCATAACGATATTTTCACTGAAGTAGTTACTGTAAAGCCTCTCAATCAAGATGATTTAGCGAATGGATGGTTAAGAGTTAAACCTCATAATAAAAATATTATTCACCATTTTAGTATTTATTTATCTCAATTACCTAGTAATTTATGGAGAAAAGTAAGACGTTCATTTTCAAAAGATAAAACTAGTGATTATTATATTAAAATTAAACATGGTAATTATCATTATACTATTAAGAATTCACCCTATGATGAAATGATTTTCGAATTATATAGAAATATTATGTCTAAAACGCCTAATATTGTTAAAATTAAAGATTTGTATAAAGAATTAAATAATAATCGTGTTAAAGGATGGATTATGATTAAAGCAGAACTAATGATTAAAGCAGATAATATGATCAAAGCAGAAAATATGTAAAAATATTATAATCTACTTATTATTTTTTCTTTTATTTTTTGTTCATAATATAATTTATTTTCTAGTTGTTTTATTATTTTTTGATATTCATATATTATTAAATATAATTCATTTATTTTTTTATTATCCATTAGTTATTTTATTTAATTTTAATTTTAAATATTTTTTTTTATAAATTAAATATTTTTTAAAATAATTATTATTAATTTTAATATATTTTTTACTAAATAAATTATTTTTTATACGTGATATATTTAAATCTTGAAATTGTACTAAAGACTGTTTAATTTTTATAATATCTGTGTTAATACTTTTATATTTCTTTATTAATTCTATTTGATAATTAAACAGAGTTTTTTTATCAGATAATATTTTATATAAAACATAATTGATTGATTCTATTACATTTTCATTTTTATTATATAAAACTTTAAAAAAGTCTAATTCTTTTAATTTTTTTAATATTTTATCATCTATTTTTTTATTATTAATATAATTTAATTTATAATTGAATAAAGGATATTTTTCATAATAAATTATGAGATATCCAGGTATTATCAATATTTTATTATTCTTATAAACAAATAAATAACCAGATTTATTATTACTGAAATCAATCCCATTTACTTGAGTAAAAATATTTGGTAAATAATCAATAAAATTATCATACTCTATTTTAGTTTCATTAATTAATGAATAATCTATATATTCAAATTCAATTATATCTTCTTTTTTAAATGTAATCAAATTAGATACTTTATCATATGATTTTTCTACTTCTTTTAAAGTTAATTTTTCTATTTCTGTAACATGATCACTATTATAAGAATTTAAATTGTAAACTAATTTAAGAATATTTTTTTTAATATTTTCAGATAATTGAGATAATTCAGTATCATAAAATATATTTTTAAATATATTATTTATATCTTTCACATCTATTTCTTCTGATGTATAATATTTAACTTTTTCAAAATAACGTATATCATATTTTGGATTTTTAAAATTAGTATATTCTTCACTAATATATAATTTATTTATTTCTGTTTTATCCCTATTTTTTCTTAAATCAGATTTGATAATTTGATATTCTAAATTAATTTTTTTATTTTCATTATTAATATTTTCTCTATCTTTTAATTTTTTCAATAATGATTTATTATTTATTTTTCCTAATTCATCATAATATAAAAAATCTATGGAATGACCCATATTTAATTTTCTTAATCTATACATTCCTTGTGCAACCTCAGAATAAATAGAATTTTTACCAATAATACATAAACCTTTCATTATTGGATACATATCTTGTTTAATATCAATACCTAAAATATGACCTTGATCAAAATAAATAAATGGATTTTCATAATAAATATTTGAATTATATAAATCTATTTTATTTTCTGTATCTTTTATAATAACATATTTTTTATTATTTTCATCTATAAATATTATATTTCTTTTTTTATTAAATAAAAGAAATATTTTAATTGCAATTTCTTGATTTTGATAATCTTTTAGTAAACCTATACAATCTATAATTGCATCATAATTATTTATTATTATATATAAATTATCTAAATCTATAAATTGTATAATAACTGTATCTTTATTTTCTATTGCAAATTTAATATTTTGTTCTTCATCACGATCTTCCATTGATACAATATCAAATTTATCAATAGTTTTCAAATTTAATGGTAATATATTTAATGTACCAGAATATCCAATTTTAAATAAATTATCAATATTAATTAAATCTATAAAAGATGTATTATATTGATATTCTGCAATTTTAATTCCTTCGAATATATTCTTAAATAATATTTTAAATAGGGTATTAATTTTGAAATTTTCATTTTGTGATAATTCTTTTATATATTCTTTTGTCAAAATTACAGGTTCTTCTGTATCAAATATTTCAGTGAATAATTTAAATTCAATAATACAGTTAACAACTGTATCAGTAATATCATAATTATGAATAATAATATAGTAATATAAAGTTAAATATATAGTTATAATAAATGATGAAAAGTTACTCGTTAATAAAGGAGTATCTTTATTTTTATAGGGTATTGCATAGAATTTCCTAGGATGTATACCCCATTTTATATTTTCTACTAATTTTCCATCTCTAATATCTTTAATAATATTATCTATATCATCTATTAAATAATCATTATAAAATAAATCATTAATTTTATCATTTTGTCTTATATTTATTAAGAAATTTTGATGTTCTTCAATATTTTCTAATATATCAGGCGGTACTAACATATTAAATACTTCCATGATACTTTTATTCTTGTTTATTGTTATATTAAAGTTACTTTTTAATGGATCTATTAAATAATCAAACTCGTCTATAATCATAATACTATTATCATTACTTTTAAATTCATTTTCTAAAAAATATCCTTTAGCGATATCATCAGATAATATTTGAATATTTCCTATATTAAACACATGTACATATTCATTTATTATTTCTTGAGTATCTATTAACAAATGTTCTGGAACAATAATAATAGGTTCTTTATTACAAATCAATGAAAAATATAAAGATAATATAGGTGTTAAAATTGATGATTTACCTTTACCCATCATAATGTGGTGTAGTGGATAAATATGACCACCACTTTGGTTAATTATATTTATTTCATCCTCATATAATTTAGGAACAAGATCGTATTTTTTATCAGGAGCGCCTTTGTTTTTTATATAATCAATATAACTATTTACAATATTATTATATCTCTCCATTTGTTCATCTAATAATTCATTACCGCAGATTAATTCAAAAATAGCTTCAAACTTATATTTAAAACTATGTTTTTTAACATTAAAATAATCATTGAATATTTTTAATTGACTACAAAATTCAATATAGTTTGATTTTTTATATTTTATATCTAATAATTCTATTAATATATTACAAGTATTTAACACTTTTAATGAAATTAAATAATTATATATAATACTATAATTATCAAATATAGTTTTAATATTTTTATTTCCTCTTATAAAAATAAAAAAATTATTAATACTTTTCTTTACTTTACCTATAGTACTTATTATTTCTTCTACATAAGAATCTCTAAGTTTATCTGAAATTAATGTAAATTCTTTAGTTTTAAAATCAAATATGTTTGTTATTTCAGGAAAAATTAAATTTATTTTTAAATAATTTTCTTTCTTTAATTCTTCAATTAATAATTGATTTTTATTAAAGTTAAAAGAATTAAAATATTTATCATTTAATAACAAATAGGTAGTTTCATTTTTAAAATTACAATATAATATATTTAAATGATTTATATCAAAATTAATACATAAATTATAAAATGATTTATAAGATTTATTATCAGGATATATTAAATTATTTTTATTAATTGTAATTGTATATTGTCCTGATAATGATGACTCACCAAGAATTAAAGAATTATTAATATTATTACAAAAATATGTTATATGATATATTCCATTAATTTTATAAATAATATTAAAACAATTCATAGGAATCGTATATTTAAATGGTTCATTTAAATCTGCATAATTAATTATTGGATTATTATTATATAATATTTCATTTATTTTAAATTTAGTAGTAATTGAATTATCAACATATCTTATTTTAATTTTAACTTTAATATATTTCCTATTACTATTTTCTGTTTTAGATGGTTCAATATTTGGTTCTATAATTAATTTTATATAATTATTATCATCAACTATTAATAATTCTTTATTATTTATTTCTAATAATAAAATATTATCTTTATTTATCATTAATGATAAATCAGTTGTATCAACGTGTATATATTTAATATAAATAAAAGTTTTATCATCAATATTAATAGTATTATTTTCATAATCAAAACTTATAGTTTTAAAATGTTTTTTAAGTATTATTTCGACAGTTTTAATTATTATATCTTTATTTTTAATTAAATATTCTATAAATTGATTTTTTTCTTTATTATTTATTATTTCAATAATTTTTTTATAAAATTCATTTATACTAATAATACTTGTTTCAATAATAAATTTATTAATATTAGGATCAAAATTATTATAATATTTTTCATTTCGTTTTAAACCACTTGTATATTTCGTAATTAATAATTGAAGATTAAATGTAATCCAAAATAATTCTTTCGTAAAAGTATTATTACTTTTATATTTTTCAAAAAATATATTTGCATAAAATTTAATTAAATTATTTCTAAATTCTTCTTTTTTAAAAATATCATGAATATTTAATAAAATAAAATAATCTTCCCCTATTTCATATTCATTATAATTAAAATCCTGATAAATATATTTAGGATTTTCATATAAATATTCTCTTAATTTTTTATAATAATCAATGGTTCTTTTATATTTTTTAAAATATTTTTTATTATTATCATTAAAATCAATATCTATAAAATGATTAATATTATATTTACAACCAGATGTTATATCAAATATTTTCTTAATATATTCTAGTTTAAATTTTAATCCACCTATTGTATTTTTAATATAATAATTGTTAAAATTAAAATATCTATTTTTTTCATTAAATATTATTGGTAAAATATAATCATATATTTTTTGTGTTTCTTCTTGAAATCTATCAATATTTTTAAATAATTCTATACTTTTTTCATATATTTTATTACATATTTTTATAAAAATATCATATCTATACAAGTACTTACAAAAATTAATCAATTCATTATCATCTTCAAAATTATATTTATAATAAATATTATTAACATATAATGAATAAGATATAAAATTATTTATATAGAATGTATTATCAATATCATATGATTCTTGAAAATTTAATAATAATTCATCATATTCAGTGAATAATGTAGAAGATATGGAAATATCAGGTTTTTCCTTATTAAAAACTTTATCATATTGATAATAATTATATAAATCAATAAAAGTAAAAACTTCTATATTATCATATGATTTTTCAATAAAAATATTCAAAAAAGTATTATCAAAACTATATAATTTATTAACTGTATAATTATTATCTATTTTCATTTTTTCATATTTAAAAGAATGAATAGAATAAATTGAATTTATATTTTCTATAGATAATTCTTCATTAATAAAACCTAAATTATAAAATTTACTATATAATACTTTTTTTAATAATAAATCTTTTGTATTAATAAAATTTTCTTGTTTAAAAATATTTTTTAACATTTCTGAAAAAGTTTCATATATTTTTTTTATCATTCCATAATATTTATTAGGATTATTATTTGTTATATAAAAATATAATAAAGGCCAATAAATAGAAAACCAAGTACATGAACCATTTTCCTGTGGTTTTATATAAATATCATTACCTTTATTTATAAAAATTATTTTATCTCTAATATTTTTATTTATAAAATCAAAATTCATACTATTTTGAAAAAATACTGTAAAATTATAATCATTTTTTTCAGATAATAAAAATGTATCTGTAATATAATCTAATATAATTTTATAATAAGAATCTTTAGTTTCAAAAATTAAACTATCAATATCGTATAAATAAAAATTTTGTTTTATTACTTTATTATTTTTTGCTGTACTACTTAAATTATTAAATGAATTATTAAAATATTCTTCATTAGGATAATCATAAATATTATTTATATTATAAGATATTCCATTATATTTAAATTCATATTTTATTATGTCATTTAAATCTATATTTAAGTTTATACCTTTTAAAAATTTACTTAATTCAATTAGTTTTTTAAATATTTTATAATTATTTCCTACCATTTTTTCATGGATTCCATTAATTGTAATCTTTCTTTTTTTATCATAAATAATCAATGTAACTAATTTATAGTATACTGGTATCAATATTATAGATATTATTTTTTTAAAGCATTCTAATTTATTTGAAATATCAATAATAAAACTTTTAAATGGTTTAAAATAAGAACCTGATGGTGATCCATTATATAGAATCCCTTCACCAGAGTTAAAAAATGATATTATAATCGAATCATCTTTCAATTCAAATAAAATGGTTGTAGCATGTTTATCTAATCCTACATTATATAAACAATAATTTAATCTATCAAATATTTTATCTATATATGTTTCATCATTAATATTTTTAATAATTTCATCAAAAGAAAAATTAATATTTTCATTTCTAAAATTTGAAAATGATAAACTATTTTCTTTTATTTTTAAGAAAACTATTTTATCCGTTTCATCATTAATATCAATAAAATTGTAATTAATAATTAAATTATTAATTATTTTTATTTTTGATCCAAATTTTGAATTCAAGTGACCATCTAAAAAATGGAAATATAATGGTGCAAAATCAATCAAAGATATATCAAATGTAATTTGATTTAATTTTTGCATTATTATATTAATAATGATTTTAATTTTAAATATAATATTATTTTAATAGTTTTATTAATTGATCTCTAGTAATTATTTTAATATTTAAACTTAATGCTTTATTTATTTTATCAGTAGGTTCATCAATCATACTTTGATCTTTCACTATTAAAAAATCTGTATTTTTTGATATTGAAGATGCAATTTTTCCTCCTTGATCTTCTATTTTATTTTGAAGGTCTTTATCTCTAAAACCAGTAAAAACTATAATTTTATCAGTGAAATTTCCATTTATTATTTGTTTAGTAACTTCTAATTTAATATATTTTTTTATAGAATTAAAAAATTTAATAAATTCATGAAAATTAGTAACAAATAATGTTGATGTTTTTAACTCCCAACCATTAATTTGTTTTAAATTTTCAATAAATTCTTTGTTATCCCATTTTTTATAATCAGTCAATAAATTTGGATAAATTGATAAAACTTGTTTAATTCTTTCTTCTCCAATACCATGACCAATTTTATTCGAAGCAGCCATAATTTTGTATAATGGTACATCAGTAATCGCAAATTTTATTGATTCTATTAAATTATCAACAGATTTTTCAGCAAATCCGTCAACATTCAAAAAATCTTCTTTTGTTGCTGTAATAATTTTTAATATACTATTTAATCCAGAATCAATTAATTTTTTCACATTTTGTTCTCCTAATCCTTTAGTATTTAAAGTAGAGAAAAAGAAATATATATTTTTAACTAATACCTCATCATTATCAATATCATCAATAATAATATCAACATTTGTTTTATTCCAATGCCATTTACCTTCAGGTAAATCTGGTTTACCAGATGATGCAATTTTAATAACTTTTTGAACTTTAGGAATAACATCACCACTCCTAATAATTTCAATAATAGCACCTGGTCCTAAAATATTATCTACTATAAATTTAGCATTATTACCGGTTGTCCTTTTAATTTCAACACCACCAATTGTTACTGGTTTTAAAATCAAAGTTGGCTTCACATAACCATCTTTGGATACATTCCATTCTATTGATTCAATTGTTGTTTTTGTAATTTGATCTTGAATAATATCTTTGAATGCAAATGCATACTCAGGATTACCATCTATATTTCTATCATGATCACCAATACTAGTTACTATAATACCATCAATATTATATTCTGATTTAGTTCTTCTTTTATTTAAATAATCAGATAAAAATTCATAACTTAAATCATGATCTATATTTTTATTAGTTACTGTATTAAATCCTAATTCAGATATAATTTTGAATTGTTTATTAATAGGATAAAATGGATCTACTATTTCATATACTACTAAATCAGTATCTATTGCTAATTCTGGATTAATATTTTTACTATTAACTAAACCTGCTATAGAATTTCTTCCATTTTTTAATTTACCAAGCCAATTTTTATTGAAAACGTCTTCTTTTATAATTAATTCCCCCCTAAATGCTATTAAATTTTGATCACCATTAATTTTATTTTTTTTACAATAATCATTTATAAATTCAAAATTAGGTAGTTTTAAATATTTAATTAATTTACTAACATCTTGACCTTCAACTGCTGTCCCACGTGTATACATTTTAATTTCTTTTGATTCTGACTTATATACAATTAATGCTGAAATACCATCTAATTTATCAGATAAATTATAAGGTGGTTTATATTTTTTCGTCCAAATATATAATTGATTAGTAGTTGGTTTAATTTTATCCATTGAACCTAACCAATAATCTAATTTAACTTTATTTTTAGTTTTAATTTTTGCACCAATATTTTTTAATATTTTAGATTTTGGATCTTTAATTCTTAAAAAATCAATTAAAATATCATAAATTGTATCTGATAATACTGGTTTATCAGTATTATAATATTTATCAGAAGAATATTCAATTAATTCTTCCAGTTCTTCAATAGAAAAAGATGATGCAATATTAAGTTGATCATCATTAACATTTTGTAATTTTTTAACTAATTTTGCCATATATAATTAGTTAAAAGATTATTTTTTTAAATAATCAATTTTTTTTATATAAATTAAAAAAACACGTAAACAATTTTTTTTATATAAATTAAAAAAACACGTAAACAATTTTTTTTATATAAATTAAAAAAACACGTAAACAGAATTTTTAGAGATACTATTTTACTATCAAAATAATAATTATAAAAATCATATAAATATGAAATGTTAAACTTAACATGGATGGTTTAAATGTCCATGCATCTTTGTATGTTTTAATAATTTTTTCTTCATGAATTGTCATTAATTTAATTGATCCTAATATTAAAAAAACTAATAATAATTTTAAAGCAATATCCGTATATTTATTTTTAAATACTAATAAAATACCAGTAATAAATTCATAAAAAATAATTATATATTGGGTATAATTAGGTATGTTAAAATTTTTTGTTTCGTTTTGTCTCTCTTTCTTTAATAATATACGATGTATTGATGCTAATATAAATATAAATCCTAAAATCGATGTAAAATCTTTTTGGATTATTTTATGAAATAATAAAAATAAAAATAGTGAAAAAATAATTAATGATAATAATTTTGATGAATAATAAAATATATATGTACCTGGTTCTATATTAGTATCTAAATTTAATAATTTATAAATTTTAGTAAATATTTTAGATGATAATTGCATAAATATATTATTCCCATAATCTTTACACCATAATTTAGAATTATCTGTTTCAGGAAATAATTGATAGCACAAGGGTATTTGATATGTTAATCTATTTAAATTTTGATTATTATAAAAATCCCAATCTTTAATTTCTGTTTGATTTAAACTTAATGTTTTAATCCTATTTTTTAAACTATAAATCACAGCATGAGTACCAGCTGAAATAACTCTGTAATTATGTAAATCATAAGGTATTTGTACATATGGTATACAACCTAATAAATAAATAAAATCAGTATTTTTTAAATGTAATAAAATATTATTTAAATTATTTTGATGCTCAACTAATTTTATTTTATCAGAAAAAATAAAATCATCTTCTAAAATTAATATATTATTAAAATTTTTTTTATTAGCATGTTTAAATATTTCTAAAAATGCATCAATTTTATTTATAGTATTTATTATATAAATTATATTAGTTGGATGAAATGATGATAATTGTAATTTAATATTATCTAAATTTTTTCCAATATTAATTATATATGTGATATCAATAGACTTTTGTAATACACCATCGTTAAAAATTATTTTTTTAAAATTATATTTCATTATTATTCTAGTATATTTTTTATTTAATTGTGATTACGACATATTTTTTAATTAAATAAAAAATTAAAAAAATTATGATATAAAATAAATATTTATTTTTTTTTAAAAATGTTTTTACATAATATATATTTATTTCAAATACTTTTTTTTTATATTTAAATTCTATTTCTTTAATTTTATTATTTGAAATTCTATAACCTAATTTTAATATTAATTGATCCATATATGTGTGCGCATTACCATGAATAAAAAAAGGTTTTGAATTTATATATGTTAATTCATGATTTTTTATATTTATATTAGAATCTGTTAATATATCATTTAATTGATTTGCCCTGGTTAAGAAAAATATATTAGATGTATCAATATAAAATTCATTTAAATTATTTTTATAATATTTTGTAAATAACATTTGATCGTCATCCTCATAATTTATATTTTGATTAATTTTTGAAATTATTTCTAATATATCTTTTGCTCTTCCCATATAGGATCCCGCATTTGGTCGGGCATCTTTATAATCATTAAAATATATTTTCCCAATAATTTCTTGATAAAAAGGAATAGCTTTATCTTCTGAAATTATTATTTTACATTTATTCATTTTAACTATATTATTATAATATTCTTCAATATTATCAAGAGATCTTAACATCATAACATCATATGCATCAATAAAAATAACTAATTCATTTGGATCTATAGTTTTTAAATAATCAATCATTAATTTAAACCTCCAAGAAAATCCTAACCATTTTTGACCATATCCTAATTTTATTAATTTAGTATTAAATCTTTTACATGATTTTTCTAACCATGGTAAATATCCATCAATATGTGTTACTACTGTTACTAGTTTAACCATTAAAATAATAATATAAAATAAAATATTAAACTAAACTCATTAAATTATTAAAATTATTAAATATTTATCTAATATTTAATAATTAATAATGAAAATAATATGTATTATATTATTTATATTTATATATCATTTATTTATACAAAATGGAATTGAAAAATTAATTACTAAAACATTCATTGAGAAAACCTTTATTAAAAGACCATTATTTAAAGAAGATAAATTTAATAAATTATGTCATATTGGTATGCCATCTGGTCATGCTGAAATAATTACTATAATATGTTGTTTGTTATATAATTATAATTATATTAATTTACAATATTTATTAATTATAATAGCAATTATATCATTACAAAGAGTAATATCAAAAAGACATACATTTATTCAAATTATATTTGGAATTATATTTGGTCTACTTTATAGTTTATTATATATAAAATTACCACTGTTGTCAGTTATATTAGTTTTATTATTTGGATTATTATTATTAAAATTAACAATTAATAAATATGATGTTAAAGTAAAAAAACCAATACCAAAATGGGTTAATAATTGTATGATATCTAATATTAATAAGAAACAAAATATAAATTTTATTTATAAATTACCT
>Ga0214921_10009337_pt1 | contig 12439 bp, 11 predicted proteins | sample LL1505_MetaG_FD_177992 | JGI IMG/M metagenome (GOLD analysis project Ga0214921, IMG submission 177992) | Freshwater microbial communities from Lake Lanier, Atlanta, Georgia, United States - LL-1505 | ecosystem: Environmental > Aquatic > Freshwater > Lake | place: USA: Georgia | collected... | reverse complement strand
TGTAAAGGAATTAATCCTATCATAAGTCATAGACTTAATTTTCACATTGAAGTATTTTTCAATAAATAAACGATGTGCTGTAATATCTTCTTGAATAAATAAAACTTCTGTGTCAACTTTTAAAATATCTTGTAACAATGAAACAATATTCCAAAGATTATCAATTTCATTCTTTGTCTTTTTTTCCATTTGTTTAACATATTTCCAACTATTTTCCCAAGATTGAACTGGATTATCATCAAAATTTGGATCATAACCTGGACTTAGCCATTCTCGATTTTTAAATTTTTCATTGAAATCAATAATTATCTTTGTTTCTTCTTGTACTAATCTTTGTTTTTCAATTGATGTATTTTTTTCACTTTCTCAATATTTTGAATCGAACTTAATTTCCAAATTCGAGATTGTGGTAATTGTTCCAAGTATTTCGATACTCTTACTTGAGCTTTTTGAATTTCTTTCGGAATTCGAGATTTATTCATTTGAAGTATTTTCAAAATATAGTAGTTAATGATTATGTTATAAAATTATTCAATTTTATATAAGATTTATAATCTCAAAAAAATAATCCAATATTTATACAAAAGTTAATTAGTAATACTAAGTTCTAATTCAGAAATTCCATCAATTGGAGTAAATGTATGTTCATATTTATTAATTGATTCATATTGACTATATCCAATTGTAACACGATAATTTGAATCATTTGATGGATAATTCATGGCTTGTAATCTTCCAACAGTCCAACGTTTTTTATTGGGTGTGTATTGGTATTTAATTTCTTTATTTGCTTGACTAAGAAAAAACTGACCATCGGTTAATTCTATTACTTCAAAATTTATTTCACTTGGAATAATATTTCTAAAATAAATTTCATTAGGAATTCTATTTAATGGTAATGTTTTTGAAGTTAAATTAAATTCAGTTTGACTTACAATTTCATAACGTTTTAATGGTAAACAACCCATATTTTGATTTTTATATTTAAATAATGTTTAATAATAAACTCTAATGATGTAATTGATAAAAAAAATTCATATTTTATTCAACCATTCTTATATTATTCTGATGACTCCAATTCATTTTTTGTAGTTTCATCTAATTCAGTACTTTCATCTACTTTTGAAAGTTTAACAAGATCACTCCAATGTTTTTCTTCTGCTGGTAATTTAGTAATATCTTCACGAGATTTGTTCAGTTCAGTTAATATTGGTTGACTACTGTCAGCTCTTGATTGGGTTAAATCTTCAGTTATATCACTAGATAAATCTAATGATCGTAATCTTTTAGAACGTTTTAATTTTGGACTTGTTCTAAATACTTCATTATTAATACTTGAACTAAATGATGAATGAAAATCATAGATAGGGATTGTTGTTCTAAACAAAGTTTTGGTTACTTTCTTAGAACATAACCATAATGTAACTATCCAATTACTTAAATGTTCTGGTAAATTTAAACTATGAACAAAAGTCGATACTTTATTCCAAGTTACATAACTCCAATTTAAAAATTGAGCTAAACATGTTCCAAAATGCGAATATAAGATCTTAGTATATTTTTCTAATTGTTCCAAGTAAAACACTGGTGAATGAAATGAAACTCCATATATTGTAATTGTTTGAAGTCCTACGATTTCGAATACAAATTCTAATAAAATTAATGGTGGTAAAATTAAAATAATTAAGAACATAAATAGTAATATAGACATTTTTTGTATGTAATAACAATATTTAAAACAATATTATTAACCAATATTATTTAAACAACGACGATATATTTATATAAAAAAATCAATTTTGGAAAGATTCCCATTTTAATATCCTATTGCTTTACAAACAATCTTACATCTTGTGGATGGAATGTAAGTAAAGCAATATTATCATATGAACTTTCAGCAGCTAAAATTGTTGCTAACATAATCATATTACTAATTAATTTTTTATTATTATAAACTTGAACAATAAGTTTATCAGAATAATTGTGAATATTAAAGTTTGTCTTATTTGGAATGACTGATTTCATTTGTGTTTTGATATCGTCACTTGCTTTTCCATAAAGAACCTTAATTTCCTTCAAAGAAAAAAATGTAGGCATATGATAAACGCGCGAACCACCTGTTCTGTTACCCATTGAGATTATATAATATGAAAAATAAAATCAATTTTTCTGTCAATTAAGAATTTATATTAAATATGGTGATTGCTTAAGAAGATTAATATAACTATCACCGATATGAAGATTGCTTGATAAATCATTTCGATATCCTGAATTACCACCCCACATTATATCATTCCTATCACCTGTAACATGACCTTGGGTTCCACTATTTGAAACATATGATGGAATAAAACCCATCGCATGAATAATTTCATGAATCATTACATAATCTATATATTTATATGGGCTTTCAAACATTGGTGTTGTCCAATCACATTTATATGTATATGCGTCTCTTATTGGTATAACTATTGTATTATCTATTCCATATGATTCAACTGGATAAGATGCGCCACATGTTGGATAATTTCCTAAATACATTGCTATATAAATCACATGTGATGATGTATTATTTTTATTGATTATACTATTTACAGCATCTCGAATTCTATTTAATGTAAAAACACCATCCTTTAATTCATTTTCCGTTTGATTTAATAATACATTCCAATTATTATCAACTATTTTAACTGTTTTACCTAATCTATCCATAAAGAATTTTTGAGTGTTTTTAATCATCGTAGGAATATAACTAAGTCTTTTTGAATCTTCGCTAGTTATAGCGTTTTCTAACGAAAGAATTTTTGGTTGAACAATTAAAATTTGGAAATAAAAATCATTTGGTTGACTAATAGGTTGACTAATAGGTTGACTAATAGGTTGACTAATAGGTTGACTAATATTTAGGTATTTTTTATTCTCGTAATATAAATAATAAATGATAAATATGATAATAATAGCAACAACAATAATTATTATATCTTCAGTGTCTATAACATCCATTTTAGTTAAATACTTATTATTTAAAGATTGAAAAATATATATAATATAAATTACCTATATTATATTTCCAAGTTTATTTTAATTAAAATAAAATGAACACACTTAAATTTCTTAATAATCTTAAAGATAAATCTTTAGGATCCATTCGATCTGCATTATATCAATTATCTATTAAAACAGGATACGATAAAGAAAATCGTATTATATTATTTCCTAATTCTAGAGGTGAGAATGTAATTGGTAAAATTAATAATGAGGCAAATGGTTTAGTATTACTTTTGCCCGATGAAACCAATGAAAATAAAACCAATGAAAATAAAACCAATGAACCAATAATTACATGTTTATCTATTCCAATGTATACATTAAGAAATAGCAATCAAATTAATAAACAATCAATTGTTTCTGAATGGAATAAAAATACAAGAATTTATCCATGTCGTGAAGGAACTAATATTGTATTATATTGGTTTAAAGATCGTTGGTGTATGTCAACTTCTAAAGGTATTGAAGTTAACAATCTTAAATGGAACAATGGTAAAACATATCAAGAAATGTTTATGGATGCTGTTATTAAAAAAATTAGCAATGATACATGGGGTAAAATTGACTCATTTGATGGATTTTGTAAAAATCTTAATAAAGATCATTGTTATTGTATGGGGTTTTGGCATCCTGATTTTCATGTATTTGGAGAGGGTGAACCTAATTTCTGGACTTACAAAGTTACTAATAGCAAAACCTTAAAAGATACAACACTTGAATATGTCAATTCTTTACTTAATATTTATGAAATGATTATTCCATTAGAAATTAAAAAAGATACTAATGAGGAAATTGTAGAAGAATTATTTAAAAATTGTGAAATGGCTCTTGATAATTATTTCGAAAATAATAAGTGTATTAATCTTGGTTATATGGTGAGGGGTCTTGATAATGGTGATGTTCTTTTTGAATCAAAATTACAAACAACTATTAATGATTTGTATTATAATGCACAATTTACAAAATCTATTTCAATGACATCTTATAGCCGTCATAAATATGTTCTATTAATTAATTATATACATAATAATGATGTATTTCTCCAAATATTTCCAAAATATCAGTCTGAATTTGACAGGTTTGCTCGAGAAATAAATTTAATGATCGAAAATTTAGAACTTATTTATCGAAAATCAAAGCGTAAACCTATTGATTTACAATTGAATAAATATCTACCTATTGCTAACGAAATTAAAAAAAATATTGATCAATTAATTAAAATTAATGTGGATGATAAATTATTTCGTACGAAAATTATGAGTATTTTATACCACCCTAATCATTTTGATGCTATTTACAGATTAATATATGAATGATTATCTTTTCTCTGTTACATATTTTCCAAGTTTACTAGAAAACAATTCTAAATCAGCTACTTTTTCTTGTAAATTTTTATAATTAGTTTCAAGTATTGAATATTTTTTTTCAAGATCATCGAGTTGTTTTTGCAAGAATCCAATTTCAACACTTTGAACTGGATTTATTGGTGGTAACTGGGTTTGACTTGTTGGTTGATTAATAGATGGCTCAGGTATATTTTTTGCATAAATTTTCATAACATTAGCAAAATTCATAACCCAATAGGTATAATCAGGATTTTTCATTTTATTTCCAAATCTATCATTTTCCAAAACGAAAGATGAATTTTCACCTTTTGAATTTTTAGATCGAATAAAACCACCTGGTTTAAATTCACCACCTTTTTTTACATATCTAATATGAGTACCTATTAATAAATTATTCCATTCTGTTTTTGGTACTTCATGGTAATTTTCTAGCATTGAACTTATTTTTTCATCATTATATTCCGTTTTTGGCTTAACACCACCAAATTTAGAAGGTGGATTTTGTGAAATACTGGTAACTTTACTTTCATATACTCCACGTGGAGAATCTATTTTTTTTAAAGTATTTCCTGCTAATAATTTTGACAGAGCAAATTTAGGAGAACTCATTTATCTTTTGATATTAGAAATATCTTAATGTTGATTTTATTAATCATATATTAATTATATATTTATATATTCTAATTTTTAATAAATTAGAATATCAATATACCCAATAATTTCGTATTCTAATTCGATAGGATCCATTATAGGTTTAAGTTATAGATTTAGATTGTAAGTTATAGGTTTAAGTTATAGGTTTAAGTTAAGTCTTTTCTAAATTATATCTATATATCTATATATTTATAATTAAATTTCAAATTTAATAAAAATGACAAAAAAGTATAATGTTGAAGGATTGCGTAAATGGATTGATGAATCAACAACTAATGTTATATTCCAACAAAAAAATCCTAACATCGAAAATATTAAAAAGAAAATTAATATTTCATATGGATCTGCACCACGATTTGCATTTTTTAAAAGTGCAAAAATTAACTCAAGCGTTTCATCTGCTGGTGTTATTACAACAGCATTTAAATTAACAGATCCAGAAATTCCAAAATCAGAAATTATTTATGGATTTCTTTATTCAGTACCAAAAGATATTAATGTGCATACGGGTACTTCAGCTGGAACAAATAAACTTATTCATCAATCCGCATGCATATCAGCTTCATTACTTAGTAGGGATGGTGAATATAGACAAAGAATCATTCCAGCTTTAACTATTATTACCTTGTTTGAAAAATTTCCTGATATTTTATCAGAAGTTGAAAATCATGTACATAATAAAATTAAAAAATATGATTGGAATATTTTTACTGAATGTTTTTATCCAACTAATGAGTTAAAAGAATATGCGGATGAACTGGAAAGTGATATCGTGAATAGAAGATTTCCAATTAAATTTTTAATATTATGCTGGTTTGCTGAATTTTTGAATACTTATAAAAAACAAAAAATAAATCATATCAATAAATTATTTAAAGTTATTATGAAATTTAAAAGTAAAATAGAAGTTGCTGAAGATATAAAATTTTTAAATGATATATTTGAAAAATATGGAAATGACACATTATATATTATTTATAATAATATTAATTGTTTTGTGCCTGGAATTCAAGTTGGTACGCAATCTCAATTAAAAATTGGACAGAAAATTATTCCGTTAAATCTTAGTGAAGTGCAAAATCCATTTAATATTCGTTACAAACCATGGCGAGAATATTTAATTTCGGAAAAAGTTCAAAGTTTAATTGTAAATGGTATTTGTTCAGGATTACCTATTTTATGCGATTACTTCTTTATTCGTAATACAAGAAAAACTTTATTCGATAATTATGTCCAATATATGAAACTTGAACATAGTGATCAAGCAATAGGCATTGCTAGAAAATTAATTGATGCACAAAAAGGTACATTTAAAGCACCGAGTGAAATTGTTCAAATTCATGAACATAAATCAAATGTAAAAGAACAAGAAAATAAAAAACTTTTAAATACATATAAAGATGATAAAGATGATGGAGATCATCCTGATAGTTATCAAGAAATAGAAGAATGGTTATCAAATAAATTTAAACTACTTCATGATAAAATTAAAGATCCTATTGAATATGCAAGAGAAGAAATTATTATGAGTGAAATGTCATTATGTGTTACAAGTGAATATGTTGGAAGAACATTTTATGACGCGATAAATATTTGTTTAGAAAATGAAGAATATAATGAAGATCTAGGAAGACCATACGAAAATTTTGACATTTGGGCAAAATATATTTTTGAACTTATTTATACATTGTTATGTCTTAATAGTCGCAAGGGTGTTATTCATGGAGATCTACATTTAAATAATTTTACTATACATCCAATGTATTTTACAAAATTTAGAGACGTAAAAACTCTTAAAAATCCTAATATGTTATTTATTCTTGATAATCATCATTATTTTGCATTTCCAAGCCGACAATATCATACAGTTGTAATTGATTTTAGTCGAGCTATTATACGACCATCACAACTAGATAATTTTGAAAATTTTGATATCCAACATGCAAAAAAATTAAAATTAAAACATGAAGGTAAAATTCAACTCATTAAACCAGAAGAACGATCAGAATTTTTATATGAACAAGTTATAAGAGTTCTTAAATTTTATGAAATGTATTTTCCTGATTTTACAATCACAAAAAAATCAAGTTTATCAGTATTATTCTTAAATAATTTTGATAAATTATTTCCAATTTTTGGAGGAATTGATACATATGTTGCTATTAATAATACTATGTTATTCTTTCGTAAAAATGGATTTGATAAAAAATATGTTCCTCAATTTAAACTTTTAGAAGGAATTTTTAATAGAGTTGAATCTGAATTAACTGACACAATTGAAAAAATATTAGAAGATCCAAAATCTATTGATCGTTTAAGCATTTCATATACCAATAGAAAGATTTTAGATGAATTTTTTACAGATTATATGATAATATCACCTGAAAAAAATGAATTTGATACATTTCTTTCAAATAATACAATTATTAATATACAATTTTATGAAAATAAAGAAATATATCATTTAGATACGTACAAAAATTTTCCTGAATTTTTGCTTACTAATAAATTTTATGATGATAATGGAAATTTAATTGAAATTCCTGGTTCGAGTATAATTAAAGCTAGTAGAATTCAATTTGAAGAAAATAAGATTAAAAATCTTCATTATATTAGTGACATTGCTACAACTTATTATAATAAGATATTTTGATTAATAAGATATTCTAATTTGACTAGTTACATAATTGAATTTGATCAAATGGTATTGTAGATGTTGTATTTAATTTTAAATCACAATAATAATATTTACCATCTTGATATTTAATTATTTTTTTGACCATTGATTGATTTTTATTGAAATCATTAAAATCTAATGTATCAATAATCAATATATTAAAATCTAATGCTTTTCGTAATTTTTCTAAATTAAGAACATTATCTTCAGATAATCTTTCAGCTAAACATCGAAATGTATATGTTATATTTTCAATTCTTCTCTCTTTCTCTTCATCAGCTATCCAAAAACCATTTGAAGTCTGTATTTCAGACATAACATCAATGTAATCTCGCGTTACATTAATAAAATGTTTTGTTTTATTACTAACACCTGAAATAAATAATTTATCAGTACATATTTCAGATAATCCGCTTAATATTTTTGTTTTAAAATTAGATATTTTTTCAATTATTAACCAAACTATGTAAAATATGAATATTTTAAAATTTAGCCAATATTTATAATAACTATAATATTTAATTTTTAAATTTTGATTACACATTTTTTTGATTGAAATTTGAATATAAATTGAAATAAATATTATAAGATTCTAATTTATTATTTAAGATATATTACGTTTTATCCACTTATTTAATTCAAAATGTCTGATAATGAAGCGGAAGTTGAACAATCTGAATATTCGGGTTCTGAAAAAGAGTCTTCAATTAATGAAGATGATTTAATTGAAGATAATAAGGATTATAATTCAGGTAGAGAATCTGAAACTGACTCAGATGATGAGAAAAAAGAAATAAAGAAAACAAAGAAAAAAGAATCTACAACCAAAAAAAGACATGAAAAAGGCGATAACGAAATAGATGAAGATGAAGAAATTGATGCTGAAGAGGACGAAGATGAAGAAATCGAACTAGATATCCAACTTATCGAAAAAGCTAATTTGATTTCTCAAAAAAGTGGTATTATTATTGATCCACGTCAATTAGAAACATATGCTAAACCAGGACATAAAATTAAACGCGAAATTATTATCTCGCGTGAAAAATACAAAAGTTCTGAATATTTACAATTATATGAGTTTTGTGATTTAGTAGGTGTTCGCGCTGAACACATTTCACAAGGTGCTGATATTTATGTTGAAGTTGAATCAGAAACTTCAGCTAGAGAAATTGCAAAAAAAGAACTACAACGTGGAAAATGTCCATATTTAATTAAACGTTATATGACACCAATGAATTTTGATCCTGTTTATATTGAAATCTGGAATCCAAATGATATGGCTATTAATCCAAAATTCTTTGATAACTAATATTCATCTAATAAAAAATATTTACTGTTGAATGGATATTCCATTAAATAAAAATAAATATTTAATTTGCTTTAACAACTTGTGCATAAGACATAATAGGTTTTGTTATGGGTGATTTAGATAATGAATTATTATGTAAATGATTACATTTATTATTTTCATCTAGCAAATTTTTGCTTCGATTATTTTCATCATTGCAAACCCTTCGATTATTTTCATCATTGCAAACCCTTCGAATATTTTCATCATTGCAAACCCTTCGAATATTTTCATCATTGCAAACCCTTCGAATATTTTCATCTAGCAAGCTTTGATTTTGATTATTTTTTTTCATAAAATTTATGTTATCCTTGCAGTTATTCATTTTTTGTTGTTCACGTCGTCGACGTAATAACCAACAATCATAATTAATTTCAGAAACACCTCCACTATCTCTTACAGGATATAATCCTTTAGAATTTGGAATTGGAATATGTGATTGATAAATAGTAAGAATAACTAAATATCTAGTTGTGTTAGGTGCATTACTTAATGTGGATACAAATTCATAAGGAATTTCAATAAATTCCGGATCATCAATTAAACCATAACCAGCAATTTTTAATTCATGTGTTAAATTTTTTAAAAAATGTTGCAGATATTCTTTATCTGTAGTACTATAATCACCACCTAAAATAACACCATTTTTTGCAACGCCTAATAAAATTTTTCCACCTTCTGAATTTAACATTGCTAAAATTTGATGTCTTAATTCAGGTTTTTGATGATCATATTCAGGAGACCGCTGTTTTGAAATTTTACCAAATCCTTTAAATTCAATTGTTTTTTTCTCAATTTGCTTTGTTTGAAGACGATATCCATCAATAAATTTTACTGAATTGAATGTTATACTACCAAATACATATGAAATTTGTTGGTCCATATTATTACTTGTATTTGTCATAAAAAATATTCAATTTTTTGATAATAATTATATATAAAAAGAATAATAATATATTTTCATATTATGCTTGTTTAATCATAAATAAACAATTATTTATTAGCATTAAATAAGAAGATAATAATATGTCTTCAATAATTAAAAAATATGAAGAACAAGTCAATAATCTTATTGAAATTTATCAAAATCCTCCTAATGTAACTTATTATGATATTAAATATTCTTTACCTTATCTAAGAGATATTAAAGCAAAACATAACTTTCATAATGGACAAAGAAAGCTTTTTCTTTCAGAATTAGAATATTTGTCTTTATGCTCTAAAGGTACAAAATATGTTATTTATGCTGGAGCTGCTCCAAGTTGGAAAATTTTTTATCTAAGTTTATTATTTCCAGATAAAAAATTTGTATTAATCGATCCTAATCCATTTGAAATTCTTTATTATCCAAATGAATCTCATAAAAAAATGAACAGTTTACAATATATTAAATACTTGGATTTTAATAAACCAGAAACATGGATTTCACGAATTAATGAAGAAAAGGAAACTCATATCCATATTATTAATGATTATTATAGTATGAAAACGTCAGAACTATTAAAAAATCTTACACCAGCAATTTTTATTAGTGATATAAGAACATCAGATGATGATTTTCCAAGTGATCTTGAAATTATGTGGAACAGTGCTCAACAAATGAATTGGGTCTCAATTCTTAAACCAAAATTTTATATGCTTAAATTTCGTGTTCCTTATTCAACTGATAAATTCGAACAAAAGTCTTATCAGATTGATGATTTTAATTATTCAAAGAAACTTGGTGTTGATTTTTTGCGGATTAATAATGAAGAAAAAGATAAATTTGTTTATTTAGCAGGTGATATTTATTTACAGGCATGGGCTGGAAACAAATCAACTGAATTACGTCTAATTGGAAAACTTGATAATACTGGTAATATTGTTCTTAGAAATTATGGAAAACGTGAATTTGAAGAGAAATTATTTTATTTTAATTGTGTTATGAGATCATTTGGATATTGTTTTAATGATAATTTTAATGAAAAACTTGGCTTTGATCATTGTCAAGATTGCGCTCTTGAAAATTATATTTGGAAACTTTATATCAGTTCTATGAAGATAGAAAATTTTCCAATCATCAAAGCAGTACGAACACTTAATGCATATACAAGAAGAACCTTATTTTCAAGTGGTCATACAGAAAGTAAAGAAGATAAGCATGGATATATGTTTAATCCTAACAAAGAATGGTATCAAAAACAATTAAAAGAAAGCGTTCAAATTAAAATTACGGCTTCAATTCCAAAGCGTACTGAACATCCTAAATTAAACGAAAAAACTTATAATTGGGATATGATGATATCAGATATTACAAATAAAATGAGTGTAACTATGAAACTTCAATATATTTCAGAATTAGAAAAAATAATAACATTACCACCAGCCAAACCTATGATATATTATTCGGATCTAAAAGGATCATTTCCTGTTACATTTGGTATGCATGCGTTTCGATCATGTATTGCAAATGATAGTTTTTCACGTTTTATAACATTAGTACATATATTAAATAGAGATGATTACAAATATATAATTATTGAAGGTGATGTTGATGGACAATATTACAATCGCATTATGCTGTTATATTTGGTTAAAATGTTTAATATAATTATTTTAAGACTAAATTTTCAAAAAGAAAAGAAATTGACTGATTTACCTACAAGACCAGGTGTATATTATTTTATGAATTTAGCAACCGATTATAAACAAGTCCTAGACATAGCAAACGAATCATTATTAATATCAATGGATGCTAATACAAAAGACGATGATATTTGTCAATTTTCTGCAAATATTTTAACAAGTGGATATACTAAAATTATGCAAATAAAACCTAAAGGTTATGTAGCATCTTTATTAAGTTATTTAGATGATTGGTGTATTTCTAAAGTTAATTTTAATAAACCTATAATACAAGAAGCAAAAAATCTAGGTTTTGATATGGAGAAATTATTTAAAGAACAAAAAAAATATGTGTATCTTAATGGAGAAATAATGTTAATTCCGTATGGAAAATTTTTAACCAGTAATTACATTTTATATGGAAAAACAAAAAATATTAAATTTGTAGATTATGATATGAAAACAATGAATAATGTAGGATTTTACAGAAATGTATTTCTGCGGACATTTCAATTATTTATTAATAAATATACAATTCCAGAACTTGGATTTGATCATTGTATGGATTGTGCACATGCTGCTTATGTTCTTGAAGAATATGCAAAAGCTCATGATATAAAAAATATAGCTGAATTTGTTTATGATACAGTAATTGCAATTTGTCAAAAAAAATTATTACAAGATGCCCATGGATATTTATTTGATACAGATAAATCTACTATATTAAAAATTTATCATCGCGAGTTATTCACTCGAACTTTA
>Ga0214921_10009334_pt1 | contig 12441 bp, 11 predicted proteins | sample LL1505_MetaG_FD_177992 | JGI IMG/M metagenome (GOLD analysis project Ga0214921, IMG submission 177992) | Freshwater microbial communities from Lake Lanier, Atlanta, Georgia, United States - LL-1505 | ecosystem: Environmental > Aquatic > Freshwater > Lake | place: USA: Georgia | collected... | reverse complement strand
GGGGCTCCTCGGCCTTCACTTTGGCCCGGGAAGCGCTGAGCTTGGGGGCCTTGATCGACTTGCTTTTGGCTACTTTCTTCACTCTTTTGTCAGGGGATCAATCTTCGTTTTAGGCATGAGGGTAAACTTTAAGGATTAGCTTTCGTTGCCCCCTGTGTCAAACGCGCCCTTTTCTTAAGCAGTTCCCCTTGCTGACGAAGGACTTCCACCGCATCGGGATCTCCCGAGCTCATCGCCCGAAGCCTCGAGGACAACCTCTCCGCCTCCCGCCTCAGAAAATCACTCTCCAGACGACCCGCCAACCCCTCCAATGCCCTGTCCCAGTCGGTTTCCCCCGACTTCTCCCACACCCCAGCCTCCAAACCCGTGACAAAATCCTGCTCTTCCGCAGATAATTGCGGCAACAGATCGCCCAACCCCGTCCACGCGTCGTCCCGGTATAAATCCCGGATTTTTAGATAAAGCTCCTCTCCTCCCAAATTCTTCAGCCACAACTCATCCACCCTCCGCTCCAAGTCAGGTAGTTTCGCAGGTTGCCCCAACACCAGCAGGAAAAGCTCCCGCATCACGGGATGCACTTCCAAAACCTTCGGCATCTGAATTCCCGGCGTTTCCAATTTCTCGCTTCTCGCGGAAATCTTCGCCGCATTTCCCCGCGCCTTTTCCACCTCCTCCATCACCAAACTTTCCCCCAAGCCCAACCGCGACGACGCCCGCGCCACCAACCCCGCCCGGCTCACCGCACTTTCAATCATCCCCAACAGTTTTGCCACCGCCTCAACCACCCTCCTACGACCCGCCGGGCTGTCCCCTTCCTGCTTCGCCTGCCAATCCACATAGAAATCTAGAAAATCCACCGCCGCATCTAGCTTCGCCCGGAACGCCTCCGGCCCGCCCTTGCGGATCAATGAATCCGGATCGTCCCCCGCCGGCAACCGCACGACCTTCACCCCCAGCTCCGCTTTCGCCAAGCCACCCCAACCCTGCCCTCCCTCCACCAAAATCCCCCCCAACCTCCCCGCCGCCCGGTCCCCAGCCACATCCGCATCCAGACAAATCACAATCTCCTTGGCAAATCTCCCGATCAGCTTCGCATGCTCCTCGGTAAACCCCGTCCCCAGTGGCGCCACCGTCTCCAAAAATCCTGCCGCCTGTGCCCGCAACACGTCGAGCTGACCTTCACACACGATGGCCCGGCCCGCCTCGGCCATCGCCCTCCTCGCCCGGTCAAACCCAAACAACACCCGCCCCTTCTTGAAAATCACCGTCTCAGGGGAGTTCACATACTTCGGTTCCTCTGGGGCCGCCCCCGCCAACACCCGCCCGCTGAACGCAATCACCCGACCGCCCTCGTCCAGAATCGGAAACATCAGACGGTTGCGGAACCGATCATACACCCGGCCCGACTGCGCCCGGAGGGCCACCCCGGCCGCAATCATCTCCTCCTCGGAAAATCCGTTTTTCTTTCCCCAATCCAACGTCGCCGTCCATGCCGCGGGCGCATACCCCAGCCCGAACCGCATGATCCATTCGGTCGGAATCTCCCGCTCTTTCAGATATTCCCGCGCCCCCTCGGCCGAAGGATCCTTCGCCAGCAAATCCCGCCAATGCAACGCCAGCGACGCATGAATCTGCCTTAACCGCTCCCGTTCCGCCCCGCTCCCGCCATCCCCTCCTCCCGTCACCCCCGCCTCGTCCTCGATGTGCAACCCCGCCCGCTCCGCCAACCGCCGGACCGCAGCCGGAAAATCCAGCCCCTCGGTCATCATGAGGAAACGAAACACATCCCCGCCCGATCCCGTGCTGAAACACTTGAAGAACTGTTTGTCCGGATGGACATAAAAGGACGGCGTCTTCTCCTTCTTGAACGGGCTCAATCCACGGAAATTCGTCCCCACCCGCTTCAACTGCACCACCGCCCCTGCCACCTCGACCAGGTCGCTCGCGCGCCTGACCTTCTCAATCGTTTCGGCAGAAAACCCCATACATCTCCGTTCTCTCTCTCCACCGCCAGCCCGCAAGCCTTTCCCCCCAGTTGCTCAACCCCCCCTTTTCCTGCATCTTAATAACTTCATGCCCACCCCCCTCATCTCCGCTTTCCGCACAAGTACCCGCCACATGGGACCTGTTTCCTTTCATGCAAAACACTCTCTCCCCCTATCCCTTCTCGCCGCCTTCCTTTTTCTCCTCACGCCTCATCACCATCTACCTGCCGCCGATTCGAAATCCCGCGTGGCTTTGGTGGAAGATCCCTCCCTCATCTCGAATTTCGATGCCAAGCCGGAAGGGGTCAAAAGCGCCATTGCCGCTCTTCTCACCACCCTCACGGGCAAATCTACCGCCAAAGAGGCTTGGCAGGATCTGGGCATCACAGCCGACGACATAATCGCCGTCAAAGTCACCGCCCGGGGGGATCCCCGCACCGGTACCCGACGCCAAGTGGCTGACGCGGTCACCGCCAGCCTGATCTCCGCCGGGGTCAGTCCCGACCACATCACCGTGTGGGACAAGCGGGAGGTCGATATGACGAAGTCCGGCTATCCGGTCAGCAAGGATTCAGGGAAAGTCCAAGTTCGGGCTGTCATCGCCTCAGCCGCTTCGGATATCCCCGGCCTCGGGTTCGATCCCGATGCCACCCCCTACTTCAACCCCACGATGGGACAGCTCATCTATGGCGACTGCAAATTCCAGCCCTCTCTGATGGATGGTCTCTCCTCCGGCTCAGGCGGTGGTTCTGGAGATGACAAAATCCCCTACTGGTCTTACTTCACCAAGCTGATCACCCCTCCGAAGACCAAGGTGGTGAATATTGGCTCCATGACCAGCGATCCCGATCTCGGCATCTACGGTTGTTGCGCCTCTTTGGCCCTCGGCAGCGTCGATAACACCCGGCGGATGATGAAACCCAATGCCGACCAGGATACAACCATTGGGGAGATCCTGATGAGCGATCCCCTTCTCCGCCCCAAGACGGTTCTCCATATTTCCGACGGGCTGATCTTGAAGTTTGCAGGCGGCAAGGCGTTCGATGCCAACTACTCGAGTTCACCCGGGCTGCTTCTGGCTTCGACCGATCCCGTGGCTTTGGATTCGATGGCTTTGGTCAGGTTTGAAAAAATGCGGCTGAATCCTGGTGTGGGGATTCCACCGATTCCGAAGATTGGGAACGTTCCGCACATCGCCGGCGCCGCTTTGGTGGGAGCCGGCACGACCGATCCGACCAAGATCGAAGTTCTACAAGCGAAGTAATGTAGGGCGGGCATCTGGCCCGCTATCAGGCTTGAACCATCGGTAGGGGTGGTTGTCTCAACCGCCCGTGTTGATTCGTTGAATCCTTATCGCACAGCGCCTCAGCACGGTCCGTTAAGGATAACGGACCCTACCAAGATTGATTTTTGTCCACCCAACGATCGGTAGGGGCGGTTGTCTCAACCGCCCGTGTTCATTTGTTGAATCCTTCTCGCACAACCCCTCAGCACGGACCGTTAGGGATAACAGTCCCTACCAATGGGAATTCAATTCAACGCCCTGCCACAAAAAACAAAGGGCGGATCCCGAAGGATCCGCCCCTTGCCAACAAGAAAGGTTAACTAACCGATTTAGCTTTTCCGGCGAGCGCGGAGAGCCACCAAACCAACCGTGCCGAGCGCGAAGAGCGAGGCAACCGAAGGTTCGGGGACTGTGGCCAACTGAAAGTTAAGATTGGCACCAGTAGTATCAAACGCAGACGAGGGGACAATAGCTGCATTCAGACCAGCAAAAAGAGTGGTAACTGTCTGACCGGCCTCAACCACGTTTACGTCTGTTGCAGTAGATGATGGCGCAAGCCACATTGGACTATAAATATCTGACCCCCCGATAGTTCCACTGATGACAGCCCACGCTGTTGCCGACGACGAAGGGGTTGCAGCATTCTGAACCCAAGCAAAGATTCGAGTATTAAGCGCTGTACTCCCCAAATCATACGAACCATAGAACTGTCCCAAGCTATCTGTTTTTGTCACGACTGGCGTGCTAATTTCTGCAAATGATGTCCAGGACGCTCTTAGAGCACTATAATCTTTCCCGGAAAACCAACTGAGCCCTGATGCATCCGTATATCCTGAGAATATACCAACTTCAAAACTTGCATTTGGAAGGGTTACTGAAGAACTAGTTACTTTCCCGGTTGTTAAGCCAACGTCTACCTGCGCGGCTTGAACGACAATACTGGTGATCGCTAACGTCAGGATTGTTAGTGTTTTTTTCATTTTATTTTTTGCCTTTCTTGTTTCTTGTTTCTTGTTTCTTGTTTGTTGTTTGTTGTTTGTTGTTACAGAGCCATGTCTGGTTGTGGGATATACCAGTCAAAAGTAGAGCGATTGGCTTTTCTCGTAATAAGAATAGCAGAACCGTCTGGAATTGTTACCGAACCAGAATCGGTTGTTCCTTTTTGCCAACGACTATTTGTCGTATTGTAATAATAAGTGCTCGCTACACCTGTCGTGGGGTCATAAATGATAACGTTATCCGCTGAAGTCGCAGATGTTCCTCCAACAACACCAGTAGCAGCATTCCCAGTGTAAAGTCCGCTCTGCGCAAGCGTTTTAGATGCGAGAGGATACGGATTTGCTACGAAAGTTGATTTTGAGACCGTTGGTGAAGAGGCCAAAATATTTTGCTGAACTACTCCTTTGATTACTTCGCCTGTAATGACAATTGAAGCAGGAGAAGTTTGTTTCCTAGATATGAGCAATCCAGAACCTGGAAGTATGATTTGATTGCTGAAATCCGTAGTTCCTTTTCTCCACTGCGACGCTGTCGTATTATAGAAAAAGACATCAGAAACACCTGTGGCAGGATTTATTACAGTGACGTTATCGGCTGCAGTTGCAGATGTTCCGCCATTTAACCCACCGCCACTGGGGAATGCTGTGGCTAGGGTCCAGTAGGGACGAACTTCAAATTGAGTCGTTGTGTCAACGATTGAATCCCAATTTTGAGCTATTGTAATGGCTGAGTCCGTATTCGAAACGATTTCACCGATCTGCCCGGCATTCGCTCCCGAAGTCAACCGGACGTAGCATTTTGATCCAGCAACGACAAATCCACCGGAAGTAAAGCTTCCAGCTGGCGAGCTAAGAACGCTACGGTTGCTTCCATCAAGACTTTTCCCAGCAATGGTTCCCTTGAAAATGGCCGGACGATGAACATTCAATGCAGCAAATGTACTTGCATTTGCTGCGCCTGATTTGGCCCTGACGTTTATAGTAGTGTATCCAACGACATCACTCGAGACAGTTGTCTGAGCGTTCCCCGCCATGACAGCGGCTACAAGGATTGCGAGAGCGACGTTTAGTTTTTTCATATTTATAATCTCCTTCACAAGGGACAACATGGAACAGGTCCTACCATAAATCAAGGGAGAATTTTTTCCTGTCACCAAATCGTAACATTGGAGTTTAGTGTAACTCTTTTCATCTATAAAATGCTTATTAGTATATACTTATGCTTTTATATTTTTGGGTTTATAGGGATTGCACCAGTCATGTTATAAACAAATTTTTTATTTTTCTCTTGGGCGAGCACAAAAGAGATAGGGATTGAGCTTTGGTACGGACGACCCTCCGGGTCGTCCTATGATGAGCCGGAGGCTCATCCGTACCACTTCATCCGTGCTCAGTCACCCTGCACGGGCCGTTGGGACAACGGCCCCTACCATTGCCAAAAATTTCTCCTTCCGCTCGAAGCCCTTTTCACGCCACACTCGCTCGTGCCCTCCCGTCGCCCTCTCAAAAAATCCACGGCGAAATCCTCCCGTCCCCTCTCTTCCTCTCCCTCTCTCCGCAGCCCAAGCGAAGGAGAACGTCCCCGAGACGATGCCTATTCCCCCGCCCACTCGGAAAAAACCCGCCGGCTCCTCCTCAAACTTTCGGGCGAAACGCTCGGCGATTCCTCAAATCACCTCTCCCACTCGGTGATCCGGCGCCTCGCCCACCAGATCAAAGAAATCCTCTCTCCCTCCCTACAGCTCGGAATCGTCATCGGCGGAGGTAACATCTGGCGGGGCGCCCCCGCCGCCGACGAGGGTCAGATGGACCGCAATACCGCCGATTACATGGGCATGCTTGCGACGGTCATCAACTCGCTCGCACTCCAGGACGCCCTCGAACAGGCGGGAGTGGAAACCCGCGTCCTCACCGCGATCGAAATGAAAAACGTGGCTGAACCCTTCATCCGCCGCCGGGCCCTCCGTCACCTGGAAAAAGGGCGCGTAGTCATCTTCGCCGCCGGCACAGGACATCCTTTCTTCTCCACCGACACCACGGCCGCACTCCGCGCCAGCGAGATCGGAGCCGATGCCCTGCTCAAGGCCACTAAGGTAGACGGCATCTATGATTCGGATCCCCGGACCAATCCCCGGGCCCAACGTTTCCAAACGATCACCTACGGCGACGCCCTCCGGCGCCGGCTCCAGATCATGGATTCCACCGCCTTTTCTCTCTGCATGGACAACAAGATCCCGATCGTGGTGTTCGACGTCTTCCGCGAGGGCAACCTCCGGGCTGCCGCCCAAGGCCGCCCCGTCGGCACAAGAGTCATCGCCGGGGATTGAAGCAATCTAGGGTGACGCCCGGGGAAGTTGACGCGGTTCGAGCAGGGGTTAATTTATTCTCATGAGCGTGGCCGAAATGGAAAAGGCACTGGCGGCCATGCCAGCCAGGGAAAAAAGAGAGGTCGCAGAGTGGCTGTTGAGCCAAATCGAAGGGCAAATCCCGGCCGACTTCTTCTTGGGTCTGCAACAGGCCCGTAAAGGTCGAACGATTCTGATGGAGGAAGCCCTCCAAAAGGCGCCACCCGCTTGAAACGGGTCTATCTCGCCACCGATTTATTCTGGAAAAAGTTTTACGCCCTCTCTCCGAGCCAAAAGGAATCGGTTCGGAAGGCCTGGAAGAAGTTTCAGTTCGACCCATTTGATCCATCCTTGGGAACGCATAAAATCCGAATTCTATCTGCAAGAGCCGGAGAGTCGGTCTATTCGGTCGTGATTGAAAAAGATCTTCGGATTCTGTTTCTCATGGAAGAAGAAAGGATCACCACCTTCGAAATCGGCACGCACGAAGTGTACCGGTGAGGATTCGCGAAGGTTCCCGCCAACAACACCAAGATCGAAGGTCGGGCAGGGTCTTTCTTTCTTCCTTCCGAATCTCCTTCTTTCTTCGTAGGCTTTTGGGCTTATGGCCGCACCGAAACTCAATGTTTCCGACGTCGCCGCTTTGGCCCGCCTGACGCTCACCCCCGAAGAAACGGAAAAGTTCTCGGCCCAGCTCGGCCAAATCCTGGGTCACATGGAAACCCTCGGCCAAATCGCCACGGCCAACGTCCCGGAAGTCACCCCGCCCGCCCAACCTGCCCTGCGCAAAGACGTCCCCACTCCCAGCCTTTCGGTGGAAGCCGCCCTCTCGAACGCTCCCGCCCAGGCCAACGACCTCATCTTCGTCCCGAAAATCGTCGAATGAGCCTCGCCCACGAAACCCTCGCCTCTCTGCGACGCCGCTTGGCCGCGAAGGAGATTCATCCCCGCGACATCGTGAAGGATCTCTTCACCCAGATCGATGCCCGCGAAAAAACCCTCCACGCCTACACCCACCTCAACCGCGAATCCGCCCTCGCCGCCGCCGAAAAGGCCGACCTCTCCCTCCCCCTCGGCGGAATTCCGATCGCGATCAAAGACAACCTGAACGTCCTCGGCGATCCCTGCACCTGCTCTTCGAAAATTCTCGAGGGCTACAAAGCCCCATACGATGCAACGGCCATCGCCCGCCTCCGCCAAGCCGGAGCCTTCTTCCTCGGCCGGACGAATATGGACGAATTCGCCATGGGTTCTTCGACGGAAAATTCCGCCCTCGGCGTTACCCGCAACCCGTGGGATCCCACCCGCATCCCCGGCGGCTCCTCTGGAGGTTCCGCCGCCGCTGTCGCCGGACGCATCGCCCTCGCCGCACTCGGCTCGGATACTGGTGGTTCGATCCGCCAACCGGCCGCCCTCTGCGGCTGCGTTGGACTGAAGCCCACCTACGGCCGCATCTCCCGCTACGGTCTCGTGGCCTTTGCCTCCTCACTGGACCAGATCGGACCCCTCACCCGCACGGTCGAAGATTCCGCTCTCCTTCTCTCTGCCCTCGCCGGACACGATCCGCGCGACAACACGACCGACCTCCGCAAACCGGAAACTTTTCTCACTAAGCCGGACGGCTCGGTGAAAGGCCTGCGCATCGGACTGCCAAAGGAATACTTCCTGCCCGGCATGGACGCGGAAACCGAAGGCTCTGTCCGGGCTGCCGCCGAATGGTTCAAGAAAAACGGGGCAACGGTTGGGGAAGTCTCTCTTCCTCACACGCCCGCCGCCATCGCGGTCTATTACATCCTCGCGACGGCCGAGGCCTCGGCCAATCTCGCCCGCTTCGACGGTGTCCGCTACGGCCGCCGGGCCACGGATGCCCGCGATGTGCTCGATCTCTATCAGCGGTCCCGCTCGGAAGGGTTTGGTGCCGAAGTGAAACGCCGGATCATCCTCGGCACCTTCGTCCTCAGCCAAGGCTATGCCGACGCCTACTATCGCCGGGCGCAAAAGGTCCGCGGACTTCTCCGGGAAGATTTTGAAAAAGCATTCACCCAATGCGATCTTCTGCTCACTCCGACCAGTCCGGAACCCGCCTTCCGGCTGGGCGAACGGAATCAGGATCCGCTCAAAATGTATCTGGCCGACGTGTTCACCATTTCGACCAACCTCGCGGGCAACGGGGCGATCTCCCTGCCCTGTGGTTTCACCCAATCGAGCCTGCCGATCGGGCTCCAACTGATCGGCCCGCGTTTCGGCGAGGAAACCATCCTCCGCGCCGCCCACGCGTTCGAACAGTCCCACGATTTCTGGGAAAGGATGCCGCCCTCATGAGCTCATCCGGAACTTGGGAAGCGGTGATCGGACTGGAAGTCCACGTGCAACTACGCACGCAGACGAAGATGTTCTGCGGCTGCATCAATCACTACGGCGATGCGCCCACGACCCATGTCTGTCCGGTATGCCTGGGCCTTCCAGGAAGTCTTCCCGTGCCGAACGAGGAGGCAATCCGCAAAACCATCCTCACTGGACTGATGCTAGGTTGTAAAATTGCACCCGTCGCGCGGTTCGACCGGAAAAACTATTTCTATCCCGACATGCCGAAAAATTATCAGATCAGCCAGTTCGACGATCCGCTCTGTGCCGGGGGCGGAGTCGGTCTCGATCCCTTCCTTTTCCCCAAGGAAATTCAGGACACGGACGAGGCCAAGGCCGGGCGAACGATCCGGTTGACCCGGATCCATCTGGAGGAGGACGTCGCCAAATCTTTCCATTTCGAGGATCGCAGCGGGATCGATTTCAACCGGGCGGGAACGCCCCTGATGGAAATCGTCTCGGAGGCCGACCTCCGGACTCCGGGTGAGGCGTTCGCATTCCTCGGCTCCCTCCGTCAGGTCCTGCTCTCCGGCAACGTCAGCGATGCCGACATGGAAAAGGGCCAGATGCGGTGTGACGTCAACGTCTCCGTCCGGCCCGTTGGACAAAAGGAATTCGGCACGAAGGTGGAGCTGAAGAATCTGAACTCGATCAGCGGGGTGCGCCGGGCGTTGACCTACGAGATCGCGCGGCAGATCGCCGCCTGCGGAAAAGGCGAGGCCATCGCCCACGAAACCCGGCGGTGGGACGATGAGGCGGGCGCAACCTTCACCATGCGGACGAAGGAAAAGGCGCACGACTACCGGTACTTCCCCGATCCCGATCTTCTTCCGGTGCGGACGGATCAGGGATTGATGGAAGCGGCCCGGACGGAACTGCCGGAGTTGCCGGCGGCTCTCCAAGCGAGATTGGCCAAGGATTTTGGTGTGACCGCCTATCAGGCAAGTGTCCTCGCCTCCGATCGCGTCCTCTGCGCCTACTTCGAAAAGGCGGCGGCCGGGACGAGCCACAAGGCGATGGTCGCCAATTGGATTTTGAACGACTTTCTGGCCACCCAACCCGATCCGACCACCACGCCAGTTCAGCCCGGATTTTTCGCCGAGCTGGCGGACTTGGTCGCAGGCGGGACAATCAACAGCGCCCAAGCCAAAAAAGTTTTTGCGGAATTGATCGCGAACCCCACCTCGCCCAAGGCGCTGGTGAAAAAACTGGGTCTGGAACAGATTTCCGACAGCTCGGCCCTCGGGACGTATTGCGACGAAGCGATCGCCGCCAATCCGAGGAGCGTGGAGGATTACCGAGCGGGGAAAACCAATGCGATCAACGCCCTGAAGGGTTTCGTGATGAAAAAGAGCCAGGGGAAGGCCAATCCCGTCCAGATCGACGAGATTCTCAAAGTAAAACTTTCCGCCTAGACGGTTGCTCTTCTTCCCTCCTTAGGCGATCTTTTCCCCAAAGCCATGATCTCCAACGAAGCTTACGTGCTGGAGCTGCTGCAAACCTCCGGGGTCGTCACCCTGGAAGACATGACCGCCTGTCAGCAGGATGCGGCGATCAACGGACAGTCGACAATCGAGAGCATCACCAAGCGGGGCTTACTGACGCAGGAACAGATTCTGGAGGTGGTCGCGAAAGATTGCGGGATGGAATTCGAGGCCGACATTGAACACGTGGACGAGGATGTTCTGGCCACCATCCCCCCTGCCGAAAGCCGACGCTACCACGCCCTGCCCCTGAAACGCCTACCTTCCGGCCTGCGGGTGGCAATTCCCGATCCCCTCGATTTCGAAACGTTGGACGCCCTGCGTTACCTACTCAAAACCGACCTCGAACCAGTGGTCGTGCCTTTGGCCAAGATCGATCAGGCGATCATCAAGTTTTTTGGAAAAACCGACGAATCCCTCGCTGCCCTCATGGCGAACATGGACGGGAGTGACCTAGAAATCAAAACGGCCGGTGAACCCGGAACCGACGAAGGCGGCGAAGGGGATGCCCCGATCATCCGGATGGTTTACGGACTTATTCTCGAAGCCCACCGCCTGCGGGCGAGCGACATTCATCTCGAGCCATTGGAAAAACGGCTGCGACTCCGCTACCGGATCGACGGAAATATGCAGGAGATGCGCGACCCGCCGAAGCGTCTGCAGTCGAGTATCATTAGCCGCATCAAAATCATGTCGAACATCAGCATCGCGGAAAAGCGGCTCCCTCTCGACGGCCGGATTGCGCTGTCGACGGCGGACGGCCCGACGCTCGACCTTCGTGTCTCGACCGTTCCGACAATCCACGGCGAATCGGTGGTCATGCGGATACTGGACAAAAAGAACCTGATGCTGGGTCTGCCCGAGCTGGGCTTTTTTGCCGACGATCAGGCGATCCTGGAACGGGTGATCAATTATGCCGACGGGATCTTCCTCGTCACCGGTCCGACCGGCTCGGGCAAATCGACCACCCTCTACGCCTGTCTGAACACGATCAACAAGCCCGACCGCAAGCTGATCACCGTCGAGGATCCCGTCGAATACCAGCTGCCCGGCGTCAATCAGGTGGCGGTAAACACGGAAATCGGAATGACCTTTGCCGCGGCCCTTCGGGCGATGTTGCGGCAGGCGCCGAACATCATCATGGTCGGGGAGATCCGCGACGTGGAAACCGCCTCCATTGCTATTAACGCCTCCCTCACAGGGCATTTGGTTTTTTCGACCCTGCACACGAACGATGCGCCCAGCGCCATCACTCGTCTGGTCGATATGGGAGTCAAGCCGTTCTTGGTTTCCTCCTCCATACGGGCCGTGCTGGCCCAACGTCTGATCCGGAAGATCTGCCCGGACTGCAAACAACCCTACACTCCCACCGAGGTGGAACTGCGGGCGCTCAATCTGCTGACCGCGAATCTGGCGGAGGCCCGTTTCTCCAAGGGGCGCGGATGCGACCGTTGCCGCGGAACCGGGTACCGGGGACGGGCGGGCATTTTTGAAATCTTCGTTGTGGATGACGAAATCCGTCACTTGATCAACGAGGGCGTTCCCGTCTCGAAGATCCGTCAGCGGGCGCGGGATCTGGGCATGCGGACCCTGCGGGAAGACGGGATCCGCAAAGTGGTTTCGGGTATGACCACTCCGGAGGAAGTCATCTCCGCCACCATGTCGGATAAGGATTAATCGCCATGGACGCACGCCATCTTCTCCCCTTTCTGCAGGAACAGAATATTCTCTCCGAGGATCAGACCCGGGAGATCACGGATGAATTGAGCCGAACGGGCAAATCGGTCGAGGCCGTTCTCTCGAACTTCGGCATCATCCAACCTGCGCAGATTCTGGAAAAGATTTCAGACAGCCTGGGACTTCCGCTTCTTCCCGATCTGTCCGGCCTCGAACTCAGCCCGGAACTGCTGGCCCGCATTCCTCCCCACACGGCCCGCAATCTGGGCGCCCTTCCGGTGGCGGGGGATGAAAGCACCCTCA
>Ga0214921_10009333_pt1 | contig 12441 bp, 10 predicted proteins | sample LL1505_MetaG_FD_177992 | JGI IMG/M metagenome (GOLD analysis project Ga0214921, IMG submission 177992) | Freshwater microbial communities from Lake Lanier, Atlanta, Georgia, United States - LL-1505 | ecosystem: Environmental > Aquatic > Freshwater > Lake | place: USA: Georgia | collected... | reverse complement strand
GCCAACGCGGCCAAGGCGTTCACAGCATTGTGTCGGCCGCGAATTCGCAGCGCATCAGCGGGCATCAGTCGCTGAATGTGTATTTCTTCTACTTCACCTTTGCGCAAACGACGAGTTTCATCTGACTCTAGGGCCCGTACCAACCAAGTCATGCCATTGACGGTTTCCAAACCAAAGTCACCTGGCCGCTGTGGCATGTCAGCGCCATAAGTCACATAGACACGTTGAACGGGTTTTTGCAATTTGGCACGCACAGGTTCTGGCAACATGGCCATCACACGCGCGTCATCGCGGTTCAAAATCATGAGGCTGTGAACACCAAATATTTTTTCTTTGGCGGCTGCGTAAGCATGCATGCTTCCATGCCAATCCAAATGGTCTTGGGTGATGTTCAAAACTGTTGCGGCACTGGGCTCAAAGGGCCCAGCGCTGTCGAGTTGAAAACTAGACAACTCCAAAACCCACACTTCTGGCAGCTCTGTCAACATTGACTCGCGCAAGGTATCGAGCAAAGTGGGGCCAATGTTGCCGGCCACCCTCACGGTTTTTCCAGCACGTTCGAGCAAGCGACCCGTGAGTGCCGTCACTGTCGTTTTGCCGTTGGTCCCTGTGATAGCCAAAACCTGCGGCGCATAGTCGCGTGTGGTTTTTAAATGGTCCAAGGCCTGAGCAAACAAACTTAATTCACCACCAACCCAAAGACCCATGCCTTTCGCAGCATCAAAGACAGGGGCAATTTCTGTTGGCGTCAGACCGGGGCTGGCAAAGACTGCACGGATGTCAGTCCCTTCAACCCAGCTGGCAGAAAAAGAACCCGATTTAAACCTCACCTCGGAAAATTCGCTTTGAAGAACAGTCAAATTGGCAGGCGCTTCGCGAGTGTCTGCCACAGTCACAAGCGCGCCCCTTTCAGCACACCAACGCGCCATGGCCAAGCCAGAGCTTCCAAGCCCCAGAATTAAGATGTGTTGGCCTTGAAGGTATTTCATGCTTATCTCAGCTTCAAAGTCGACAGGCCCACCAAGCAAAGCAGCATGGTGATGATCCAAAAACGCACAACCACTTGGGTTTCTTTCCAACCACTCTTTTCAAAATGATGGTGCAAAGGGGCCATCTTCAAAATGCGACGGCCTTCGCCATATTTCTTTTTGGTGTATTTGAAATACGAAACTTGAACCATCACTGACAAAGCTTCTACGACAAAAATACCGCCCATGATGGCCAGCACAATTTCTTGTCTCACGATCACAGCAATGGTGCCGAGTGCACCCCCTAAAGCCAGCGCACCCACATCCCCCATGAACACCTGTGCAGGGTGTGTGTTGAACCACAAAAATGCCAAGCCCGCGCCTGCCATGGCAGCGCAAAAGATCATCAGTTCACCCGCGCCAGGAATGTAGGGCAGGAACAAATACTTGGCGTACACCGAACTACCCGTTACATAAGCAAACACGCCCAATGCGGAGCCCACCATGACCACCGGCATGATGGCTAAGCCGTCGAGCCCATCGGTCAAGTTCACAGCATTGCTGGAGCCCACAATGACCAAGTAAGTCAGGACCATAAAACCAAACACACCCAAGGGGTAACTCACCTCTTTAAAGAAAGGCACCATCAATCCAGCCTTGGGCGGCAAGTCCACATCAAAACCTGAGACAACCCAATTCACAAACAAATCAAACACACGCAGATTGGAACTTTCAGAAATACTGAACACCAAATAAAGCGCTGCCAACAAGCCAATGACAGATTGCCAAAAATATTTTTCTCGAGAGCGCATGCCCTCTGGGTCCTTGTTCACCACCTTGCGCCAGTCATCCACCCAGCCAATGGCGCCAAACCCCAAAGTCACAATGAGCACAATCCAGACAAAGCGATTGGACAAGTCAAACCACAGCAAAGTGCTGATCGCAATTGACAACAAGATAAGCACACCGCCCATGGTGGGCGTGCCGCTTTTGGCCAAGTGTGTCTCCATGCCATAGCCACGCACAGGCTGGCCAATTTTGAGTGCAGCCAGATGGCGAATGACGGCAGGACCTGCAAGCAGACCAATGAGCAATGAAGTCATTGCAGCCATCACTGCACGGAATGTGATGTATTGAAAAACACGCAAGAAACCCCACTCAGGGGACAAGGTTTGCAACCATTGCGCCAAATTAAGCAACATGGGCTGACTCTCTTTCTAAGGCAGGCGCATGTTCTAGCTGGCTGCTAAGCTTGTCCACGACGCGTTCCATTTTCATAAAGCGCGATCCTTTGACCAGCACACTCTTGAATGTCGAAATTTGATCAAGAACCGCTTGCTGCAAGCTGTCCATGTTGGCAAAGTGCTCCGCACCCTCAAAGGCATGGCTGCTGTGTGCGCACAAATCACCCAAAGTGAACAAAGCTTGAACGCCCAACTCTTTGGCGTAGGCGCCCACCTCCCGATGAAACTCAGGACCTTGTTGACCCACTTCGCCCATGTCCCCCAAAACCAACAAGCGCGGCGCAGGCAGTTCAGCCAGCACCTCAATGGCTGCGCGAACTGAATCGGGATTGGCGTTGTAGGTGTCGTCAATCAGCGTGAACGCGTGGCCTTGAATTTGCCATGCAGACGATTTGGAGCGCCCTTTGACAGGCTCGAAATTCTCTAATCCTTTGGCAATGTCGGACAGCCTCATGCCTGCGGCCAAAGCACAGGCTGCAGCTGCCAAAGCATTCAAAATATTGTGCCGACCCGCAATGTTCAGATGGCAAGCGCAAGCAGCATGGGCCGTTGTCAATTGAAACGACCACGCACCATTGACCCAAGCAATTTGGTGCGCCTGAACATCGCCTTGGGTAAAACCAAAAGTCATGACTTGTCTTGCGCCCGCCAACTTTTGCCATACTTCGGTGTAAGCGTCTTGGGCAGGAAAAACAGCTACGCCGTTTGCAGGCAAGTTGCGAATGACTTCTGCATTTTCAATGGCCACAGCTTCTACCGAGGACATGAACTCTTGGTGCTCACGTTGGGCGTTGTTGACCAATCCAATGGTGGGCTGCGCATAACGAGCCAGTACTTCAATTTCACCGGGGTGATTCATGCCCAACTCCACCACGGCGCGGCGGTGCTCAGGCCGCAAATTGAACAAGGTGAGTGGCACCCCAATTTCATTGTTCAAGTTACCTTGCGTTGACACGGATGGATTTGAAACATCCGCTCTTAACACCGATGCGATCATTTGGGTGACGGTGGTTTTGCCGTTGCTGCCCGTGACACCAATCAGCTCTAACTCAAATTGGCGACGCCATTGCGCCGCCAGTTCACCCAAAGCGACACGCGCGTTCGGCACGCAGTATGCAGGCACCGAAACTTCTTTCAAGCATTGAAGAAGCTCACTGCTGAGTGGCTGTTGACCTTCAAATAATACAGCGACTGCACCTTGTGATTGAGCTTGTGCCAAGAACGTTGCGCCGTCGTATTTTTCACCCTTAAGGGCAACAAACAAGTCCCCTGCAACCACACTTCGGCTGTCTGTGCGAACCGCTTTGATCAAGCCTTGGGCCAAGGTGTTGGTGTCTGGCTCGCCTGCCACAACCACAGCCTCAGGCAACCAAGTTTGAAGTTGGGTCAATGTCATGTTCATGACTGAACCCTCATTTGCTTCATGACACTTGCGCGCTTCACCAAAGCTTCCTGAGCATGCACGCGATCGTCGAAAGGGTATTTGACGCCTGCGATTTCTTGGGAATCTTCATGGCCTTTGCCAGCGATCAAAATGACATCGTGCTGCCCTGCATTCAGGATCGTTTGAAGAATGGCTTTGGCACGGTCAAGTTCCTGATGCACTTTGTCAGGCGACTTCAAACCCAAGTACATATCACGCACAATTTTTTCTGGCACTTCTCCGCGGGGGTTGTCACTCGTGAGCACCACATGGTTGGCTACAGATTCAGCGGCAGCAGCCATCAAGGGGCGCTTGCTGACATCACGATCACCACCACAACCCAACACACACCAAAGTTGTGACCCCAAAGCTTGTGTCACAGGTTTGAGCGCCAGCAAGGTTTTCGCAACGGCATCAGGTGTGTGTGCGTAATCCACCACAATCAGGGGCAATTCGAGATTTTCTTCGCCATCCGCAACCGCGACTTTTTCCATCCTGCCTGGGACAGCTTGAAGCTGAGCGCATATTTGGACAATTTGAACCAACTTGTAATTCAATGCCCGCAAGGCTGCAATCACGCCCAACAGATTGTCAACGTTGTAGTCACCCATCAATGAAGTTTGCAGGTGAACGCGCTCTTGCCCTTCTACGACATCGAAGGCCAAACCCAACATGGTTCTTTTCACATCACGAGCTTGCAATCGAGCAGCTTGTCCTTGACTAGAGCAAGTCCAAAGGTCGATGGCTTGCTTGGCAGAATCGGTCAAGCTTTTCACCGAAAGATCGGCCACCAACTTGGCGCCTTGCGCGTCATCGACATTGATCACAGCCACTTTAAGCTCGGGCCACTCAAAGAGGGCTTGCTTGGCTTGCCAATAGGCAGCCATAGAACCGTGATAGTCCAAATGATCTTGTGTGAAATTGGTCAGCATGGCCAAGTGAATGCGCGTGCCGGCCAAGCGCTGCTCGGCGATGCCAATAGAGCTGGCTTCAATGGCGCAGTGCGTCACACCCGCAGACACAAATTTCCTAAATTGCGCTTGCAACAAAACCGGATCCGGTGTGGTCATGCCCGTCGTCATCAAGTGCGGCGGCTGCCCAACTCCGAGGGTGCCCACCACTGCGCAACGCGGCGCATCGGCTTCACCCTCAGCAGCCACTTGCATGGCATTGAGGGCTTGTGCCAGCCACCAAGTGGTGGAAGTTTTGCCATTGGTTCCCGTCACAGCCAGCACTTTCAGTGCTTGACTGGGTTGTTCGTAATAAGCGTCTGCAATCCATCCTGTCTGTGCTTTCAAGCCTGAATAGCTTGCTACTTGGGTTGGAACTTTGTTTGACACAGGCTGCCAAGCAGCATGCCATTGCGAACACGCTTCAGCCTCAACCAAACAAACGTTTGCACCACGCTCAAATGCCGATGCGATGTATGCGCGGCCATCGGTAGCGGCCCCTGGCCAAGCAATGAAACCATCGCCTTGTTGAACAGCACGGCTGTCTGTGCACAGCTCGCCTATGACGTGTTGGCGCAACCATTTTGCAGCTTGTATAGGCGTGTCCAGGATTTGCATCAGAACGACTCCTCCACACCATTGGCCACGATTTGAGGCTTGACACTCATATCGGGTTGCACACCCATCAAGCGCAAACTTTGTTGCACAGTTTGACTGAAAACAGGTGCCGCTACATCACCGCCGTAGTAACGACCATTTGAGGGTTCATCTATCATGACTGCCACCACAATGCGTGGTTTTTCAATGGGCGCCATGCCCACAAACACGCCGCGGTATTTTTTGCCTGCGTAGCCTTTACCCTCCTGCTTATGGGCAGTGCCAGTTTTGCCGCCCACCGAATAGCCCATGGTTTGCGCTTTCTGTGCGGTGCCGCCAGGGCCTGCTGCCAAATTCAACATGTGGCGCATGGCTTGCGCATTTTGCGGGCTGATGACTGGCACACCCGCTGGAATTTGACCGTTCTTGATCAAGGTTGCAGGCAGTGACTTTCCGTCACTGGCAAAGATGGTGTAAGCGCGGGCCATTTGAAACAAACTGGTCGACACGCCATAGCCATAACTCATGGTGGCTTGCTCAATGGGCCGCCACGTTTTGGCAGCTCGCAAGCGACCGCTGACCACGCCAGGAAACGGCAATTGCGGCTTCTGACCCAAACCCACCGCCGTGAACATTTCCCACATTTCGCGGGGTTGCATTTGCATGGCAATTTTCACAGTGCCAACGTTGCTCGACTTTTGAATCACCTCATTGACTGTGAGCGCGCCGTGTGGATGCGCGTCAGTGATGGTGGAGCCAGTGATATTGATCGTGCCTGGCGCTGTTTGAATGACCGTTTCGGGCTTGATGATGCCTTTTTCCAATGCCAAAGCAATGGCAAAAGGTTTCATGGTGGAACCCGGCTCAAAGCTGTCTGTGAGTGCACGGTTGCGCAATTGTTCGCCACTCAAATTGACACGCCTGTCGGGTGAGTAACTGGGGTAGTTGGCCAAGGCCAAAATTTCACCTGTTTGCGCATCAAGCACCACCACACTGCCTGCTTTGGCTTTGTTTTCTAACACCGCTTCGCGCAGTTTTTGATACGCAAAAAACTGTACCTTGCTGTCAATGCTCAATTGCAAATCTTCGCCATCGACAGGTGGCGTCATTTGCCCCACGTCTTCCACCACACGACCCAAACGATCTTTGATGACGCGCCTTGCGCCAGGTTTGCCAGAAAGCTGGTCTTGAAAAATCAACTCAATGCCTTCTTGACCTTTGTCTTCCACATTGGTAAAGCCAACAATGTGAGCAGCCGATTCGCCCTCGGGATACAAACGTTTGTATTCTTTGATGGTGTAGATGCCCTTGATGTTCAAAGCCAAAATTTGCTTCACCACAGGCTCGTCCATTTGACGGCGCAGCCAGACAAAAGTTTTGTCCTCGTTCTCTAATTTCTTCGCCAACTCTGCTGGCGACATTTCAAGCAACTTGCCCAACTGGCGCAAGCCTTCAGGTGATCTGTCTATCTCTTCTGGGTTGGCCCACACACTGGGTGCGGGCACACTGGAAGCCAAGATCAAACCATTGCGATCCAAAATACGTCCACGATTGGCAGGCAAAGTCAAAGTTCTGGCGAACCGAACTTCACCTTGACGTTTGTAAAATGCGTTTTCAAAAACTTGAACATACGATGCGCGAACGGCCAAACCTACAAAGGCCAATGCCATGGCGGCCACAATGAGTTTGCTGCGCCAAACTGGCGTTTTGCTTGCCAACAAAGGGCTAGATGAAAGCTGAACACTGCGGCTCATGGATTGGCCTCAGTTGATTTGTTAGTCTTTTGCACAGCCGACTTTTGTGAGCTTGCTTGCAAATCAGAGGGCTGCTTGACATACTGGGTAATGCCCGGTGTGACCAAGCGCATTTGCAATTGTTGTTTGGCAATTTGTTCAATGCGCAAAGGCGATGCTTGCGAACGACGTTCCACTTGCAAACGCTCATGCTCCAATTCGAGACGTGTGGCCTCTTTCATGGCAGCTTCCAAAATCATGAACGAGCGACGTGCTTGGTAGTGGCTGTGCACCAAGAACATGGCAGACGAAATGATGGCAATGACCAAAAACAAATTGAGGCGTGTCATGCAAGTACCGCCGTTCTTTCAGCCACACGCATGATGGCGCTGCGTGCCCTAGGATTGGCTGCTACTTCTGCCTCACTGGGCCGAATGCGTTCCAATGACTTCAACTTCATGGCCTGCGGAACTGCAAAAGGCGCACGGCGGTCGTAGACTTCTTTGGAATGTTTCGCAATGAATTGCTTCACGATCCGGTCTTCCAACGAATGGAAACTGATCACCACCAAGCGTCCACCCGGTTGCAACACTTCAAGACTGGCTTCTAGCGCTTGTTCAAGCTCCTCAAGCTCGGCGTTGATGAAAATCCGAAGAGCCTGAAATGTCCGCGTTGCAGGGTCCTTGCCCGGCTCGCGGGTTTTGACCGTGTTAGCCACGATCCCGGCCAAATCGGCGGTGGATGAAATTGGGCCCCGCTCTTGTCTGCGAGCCACAATCGCCTTTGCAATCGGAAAAGCAAACCGTTCTTCGCCATAGTCACGCACAACCTCCGTGATCTGATCCACACTGGCATCGGCCAGCCACTCAGCCACACTCTGACCGCGCGTGGTGTCCATGCGCATGTCTAAGGGGCCATCGAAACGAAAAGAAAAACCCCTCTCGGGGTTGTCAATTTGGGGGGAACTGATCCCAAGGTCCATCAACACACCTGCAATACTGCCTACAGGCAGTTCACCGAGGTTGCGAAAGCCTTCGTGCCTGATTGAAAAACGGGCATCTGTGATTCCAGCCGCCTCAGCAATCGCCTCAACATCTTTGTCAAAAGCAATCAACTGTGCGCCTTCAGGCAAACGCGACAAAATCAAACGCGAATGACCGCCACGGCCAAAAGTGGCATCGACATAAATATTTTTTTCGGCACCTGCGCCTGCATCGCTTAACAAAGCGTCAACCGCTTCAGCGAGCAAAACGGTGGTATGTTGCCAATGAGTTGTCACGCTGGCCTCAGAACGTAAAGTCCTTGAACACATCGGGCATGTCGCCCTGCATGGCTTTCGCCTCTTGTGCGTCGTAGGCCGCTTTGTCCCACAATTCAAAGTGGTTGCCCATGCCAAGCAAGATGGTGTCTCTGGTAATGCCTGCAGCAGCGCGCAATTCTGGCGATACCAAAATACGGCCCGTGCCGTCCATCTCGACATCCATGGCGTTACCCAAGAAGATTCGCTTCCACCACTGAGCCTCCATGGGCAGTTGTGCAATGCGCTCCCGAAAGCGCTCCCATTCAGTGCGCGGAAAGACCATCAAACAGCCGTGCGGGTGTTTCGTCATGGTCAGTTGACCACCCGCAGTGGCGCTCAAAACCTCGCGGTGACGCGTCGGCACCGACAGGCGGCCTTTGACGTCCAAACTCAACGAAGATGCACCTTGAAACACTTGATTCTCTATTCCTAATCAACGCACACACAATTTGGGTATTTCTCCCACTAAATTGCACTTTTTTGCACTTTATCAGGAATTCACACCCTCGCAAGAGGGTTTTTGAGTTTTTTTCAATGAAATCAAGGGCTTAGAGATCTCTTTGCAAGAGAAATTGATCGAAAAAATCGTTGAAAATTAGGCACTTAGAAGTTGGTCTGCAAGTAACTTCTTAGACATTTTGTATTGAAAAAATAATTTAACTTTTTTTCTGTTGATTGCAAACATCACCTGACTTTTTGAATCAAAGCGAAAAAAAGGCTCCATGATGGAGCCTTAGGCGGAGTGTCAAATTTCTAAAATTCAATCCCCAAACATTTTCTGCTTGAGCTCGCGTCGTTGCTGTGCCTCTAAAGACAGATTGGCTGTTGGGCGTGCCAACAAACGGCCCACACCAATGGGTTCACCCGTTTCATCGCAATAACCGTAGTCGCCGGCATCAATGCGCTGAATCGATTGCTCAATTTTCTTGAGTAACTTGCGCTCACGGTCACGTGTGCGCAACTCGAGGGCGTGTTCTTCTTCAATGGTGGCGCGGTCTGCGGGATCAGGCACCACCACGGTGTCCTCACGCAGGTGCTCGGTTGTTTCACCTGCATTGGCCAAAATACCTTGCTTCAGGTGAACCAGCTTGATCCTGAAAAATGCAAGTTGCGCGTCGTTCATGTAGTCGTTGTCAGACATGGCCATGACTTCGGCATCGGTCAATTGGTCAGGTTTTTTGGTTTTCCAGTTGTTCGCCAACTTTGGATCTTTTTTAACGGCAACGAAGGGCGGAGGGGTCAAAGCTTGTGTAGGCATGTTTTGTAAGTAACTGGCTTTTGCTGCCGTTGAAGCCACCGATTGAGCCATCGATGGCACAGTGATTTGGGCAAGGCGGGCAGAGGGGCGCACTGCGCGAGCAGGCACATCACCTGGGACGACTGCCTCAACGGCAACTGCCGGTGTCAAGACGGGTGGAATTTTTTCATTTTTGACCGGTTTTTCCGCTTTAGCTGGCTTGGCAGGCTTATCTACTTTGGCGGTCAGTGATGCGTTTGCAAGTGTTTTTGTCGGTGCTTTTTCGAGCGTTTTGGCAGGGACTTTCACGGGTGCTTTGGGTGCTGCTTTTTCAATCGGCTTAACAACAGGCTTTTCAACCGCCTTGGGTGTTGCTTTCACGGGTGTTTTTGCAACAAGTTTTGGCGCCGGCTTAGACACCGCCTTAGGTGCTGCCTTAGAAGCTGCTTTAGGGGCTGCTTTAGGAGCTACCTTAGGCGCTGTCTTCACAGCAATGTTGGAAGTAACTTTGGGAGCTGGCTTGGCCTTGGGCGCGGGTTTGGCTGGCGCCTTGGCAGAAGCTTTTGAAACGACCTTTGCTGCCGCTTTGGGTGCTGCTTTGGAAGCCGCTTTAGGAGCCGCTTTAGGAGCCGCTTTTTTGGCAACTTTAGCCGCAGGCTTGGAAGCTGCAACCTTCGCTGATTTAGAAGGCGCGGCTTGGCTTAGCTTCTTGGCAGGTGCGGCCGTTTTGGCTTTGACACTGGCTTTGGCAGTGGATTGGGCACTTGCTTGGGAACTGGGTTTTTTCACTGCAGTTTTTGAGCTCGTTTTAAGGGGCTTTTTCACGTCCTGTCTCCTAGCCGTGGCGGCTTACGCATCCACAAGGGATACCAGCCATAGGCAAATGAATTGTGGTCAATGGTTCATTTGCGTCAAAACCCATATTTTTCGACCTTCTGGGCGTATCGAGGTGCCAATTAAGGTACCCCGTCAGGGCGCAGATTGTAGCGACTGAACAGGCTTAAAACGGATTCTGGAAAACTAAACCAAGCATTGCTCCAAACCTTGCAACAAAATGTCTTTGGGCAAATCGATGCCAATGAACACCATTTTGCTAACTTTGACCTCATTTTCAGCCCAAACAGGTCCCAAATCACTGCCCATCAGCTGGTGCACCCCTTGGAAAATAACTTTTCGTTCAGTGCCCATCATGTTCAAGACACCTTTGTATCGCAGCATTCGGGGGCCATAGACATTCACAATGGCCCCCAAAAAGTCCTCCAATTTGGCAGGATCGAAGGGCTTGTCTGATTTGAATACAAAACTCTTCACATCATCGTCAAAGTGATGATGGTGGCCATGGCTTTCGCCTTGGTGGGAGGGGTGATCGCAGTTCTCACCATGCGCATGATCATGGTGATCGTGCGCTTTCTCTTGACCATGCTCATGTTCATGCTCGTGATCATGACCACAGTGTTCATCGTGCACATGAGGCGCATCTTCTTTTAAAAAGTCAGGGTCAATGTCCAATTTGGCATTCAAGTTGAAGCCGCGCAAATCAAACACCTCGGCCAAAGATACCTCGCCAAAGTGCACCACCTTTTGAGGCGCGCGCGGATTCATGTGCGCCAAACGGTGTTGCAAGGCTTCCAACTCGGGCTTGGAGACCAAATCGGACTTGCTGATGAAAATCTGATCTGCAAAGCCCACTTGCCGACGCGCTTCCTGACGGTCATTGAGTTGTTGCGCCGCATGCTTGGCATCAACCAAGGTCAAGATCGAGTCAAGCAAAAAGCTCTCGGCAATTTCATCGTCCATGAAAAACGTCTGCGCCACAGGCCCCGGATCGGCCAAACCAGTGGTCTCAATCACCACCCGGTCAAAGTTGAGCTCACCCTTGCGCTTTTGCTCTGCCAAGGTTTGAAGCGTCGTGCGCAAATCTTCGCGAATGGTGCAGCAAATACACCCGTTGCTCATCTGAATGATTTGCTCATTGGTGTCCGACACCAAAATATCGTTGTCAATGTTTTCCTCACCAAACTCATTTTCAATGATGGCAATCTTCTGCCCGTGCGCTTCCGTCAGCACACGCTTGAGCAAGGTGGTTTTACCGGAACCCAAAAACCCAGTCAGGATGGTTGCAGGAATCAAAGCCATGGGAATACTCCAAAAGAGAAAAAACAGTCATCAACAGAGGCAGAAGTGTACCCACCCTAGCAATAACCCAGCAGGATGAGGATGGCATCCACTGTCAATTGTCATTCCTGGGCAAGGGTGAGTGGGGTGGGCAACGATTTCTGGTACCCCAGTATGAGGCGCCCGCCCCATTCATCCTTGTCCAGGAAGCGCGAGAAGTCTCAAAGCTTCTTCACGACCACCAGCCCCTTCAGATACTCCCCTTCAGGAAAGTAAACCGTCATTGGATGATCAGGCGCCCCCTGAAGCCTCTCGCTGATATACCCATCCACCCCCGCATCAGTTCCCGCAGATGCCACAATTTTGTGAAACAAATCGGCACTGATTCCCCCCGAACACGAATAGGTCAACAACTCCCCCCCCGGCGCCAACAGCTTGAACGCCAAGCGATTAATGTCCTTGTAAGCCCGTGCAGCCCGCTCAGCGTGCGACGCCGTAGGCGCAAATTTAGGCGGATCCAGCACAATGGCATCAAACTGCCGACCTTGCTCAATGAAGGCCCGCAGCGAAGCATTCACATCAGCATCCATGAACGTGGTGCGCGACAAGTCAAACCCATTGAGCAACACATTGGCCTTGGCTTTTTCAAGCGCTGGCCCCGAAGAATCAATCGACGTCACGTGCTCCGCTCCACCCGCCAAGGCCGCCACCGTAAAGCCACCGGTATAGCAGTAGCAATTGAGCACGTTTTGAAACTTGCGAAACAGCGTGTGCTGGTAAAAAAGAAAACGACTGCCCCGTTGATCCAAATAGAAACCTGTTTTATGGCCTTCAGCAATGTTGAGTGACAACTGCCAGCCATGCTCTTGCAAGC
>Ga0214921_10009329_pt1 | contig 12444 bp, 11 predicted proteins | sample LL1505_MetaG_FD_177992 | JGI IMG/M metagenome (GOLD analysis project Ga0214921, IMG submission 177992) | Freshwater microbial communities from Lake Lanier, Atlanta, Georgia, United States - LL-1505 | ecosystem: Environmental > Aquatic > Freshwater > Lake | place: USA: Georgia | collected... | reverse complement strand
GTCGACACAAACCCGAGACTAAAATACAGTGTTATGAGTGTATCCATGGATGCAATCATGAGATTGCTGCCTTTCAGTGTTCCATCGCGAAGGGGAAGATTGATATAGGAATGACAGGAAGTTTGTTCGATGATAAAGACAAGTGGTTGGGTTCCGCGGTGAATGACGTAGATGGAAGGCATAACATCGAGTCCTTGATTGTAGAATGTTTTGATGTGAAGGGTTTTTTGCTTCTCGAGAAAATGGTATTCGTCGAGCAGTTGATTGGCATCGAGTTTGGGATCGGGGGAAAGGAAGATGATAGGTTTCCTTGATGAAAGAATCCATTGTGCGTCTTTGGTTCGTCGCTGAATGGCGTGTTGATAGAAGGGAAGAAGATCACCGCCTGCAAACATACGTTGATTTTGGATCAGGTAGCGAAGGGTGTATTCCAGTTGTGCATCGGAGAAGACATTCTTCTGAAGTTTGTAGGGGCGTTTCTTGCATGGCTGTATTGGGACAAACTCGTTGAATAGCATCATGCGTTCGTAGACTTTGGACCAGCGTGATACTTCGCCGCGAGGGCGACTGAGTTCTAAGTACATGAGCATACGAAGGGAATCGGGATCAATGTAGGAGATTCCGTCGATAACATGTGCTTTTTTCGAGAGGCTGCGAAAGAGACTGCCGTCCATAGCGGTTAAATCGGCAACGGGGATGTAGTCGACGTAGATCTTGATGGTTCCTTCGTGCATGCCTTCGCGTGCCGCGATTTCGGTGAATCCTGCTTTGGTCAATTCGCTGGCGATTTGTTGGAGATCGGACATTTGGGAGGGTGTGAAGAAATCGTAATCGGGAATGGAATATTCGGGATCGTAGAATTTATACTTGGCAGGAAGGTAAGCGTTGATGGCCTGACCTCCGTAGCAAATACGATGTTTCTTTCGAAGGAACGTTTCGATGACTTCGATGGATTTCAGCACTTGTTCGTTGTGTGCGGAATCAAAGTCGATTTTTGATTGAGCCAGATCGGACGCTCGTTTGATAATTTCGATTTGTTGTTTCAATCGATCGGATTCGAGATGTTCGGAGGAAAGGTGTTCGATCTCGGATTCCATGGCTCCTCTTACTAGGGACACCGTTTATTCGGCATAAAGGTAATCGGCACGATTCCCAGTAATGAGGATTGTAGAATTGGGAAAAATGTTTCGCCCTGGAACATCGCATGTGTATCCGCCCTTTAAAAATGGCAGATACATGGAAGAATATGCGTATGAAACACTGGTAGCCAAGCAGGATGAAATTAAGACGGATCTCGTCTATCTCCCGATTTTCTGGACGAATCTCCAAAATCATCCTGGGTTTGCACAGTCAAGGGCCAAGTATGATATTGTATTGAATCAGGTCCTACAAACTTTTCCGAAGAATACGCGGTTTTTTACCATTGTACAGCACGATGATGGGCCGCAACTTCAACTTCCAAAGAACACTATCATTTTTGGAGCGTGTACAGGAACGATTCCTCTGCCTTTGATCTATGAAGACAAGACGAATCGCCTCTCACAGCTGGAGCGGAAGGAGCCAGAGCTGTTTGCTTCGTTTGTAGGCTCCTTGACACATCCTGTAAGGCAAAGAATGGCATCCGCCGTTGAATCGAAGCCATATATCGTCTGTCGAATGCAGAAGGCCTGGAATGTGAAGGTTCCCATGGAGCAAGCGGATGAATTCCTGGATCTGACGTTGCGATCCAAGTTTTGTTTGGCACCGAGAGGATATGGCAGGAGTTCGTTTCGTTTCTTTGAGGCGATCTTGATGGATACGATTCCTGTATACTTCTGGGATGATGTGGAATGGCTTCCTTATAAGGAGCATCTGGATTATACATTATTTTCGGTATCGATTTCCGATATATCAAAAACATATGATATTCTTTCTGGTATTTCGGAGGAGCGATATCAGACAATGAAGACAGAACTGCAGAAAGTCAAGCACTGGTTTACATTGGAGGGAATGATGGAATATGTTATAGAGAAGATTCAATAGAAGGTGGCGGTGTAGACCTCCTCAAATCGTTTCATGTCTTTGGTTTTGGCCATGAGATAGAAGCGGCATCGATGGCGATAGACAAAGGTCCATTCTTCGTTATGTTCGTCTTTCAATACAATATTTGGCAGGATACCATTGCGAAGCAGCGAAAGAACGAATTCTGGGCTAGTGGAATGATAGGAGAGAACATTGGTTGCGTGATCCTTAACAGTATTCATTGTTGCAACTTCCCTATTCTTAAAAAATGATTTCAATTTTATATTTAAGCACTTGAAACTGGAGAACGAAGCATACCCTGTTTGGCGTCCGTGGAGGGGTTCGGTTGAGCGGGCGTGACAACGGGTGGTTTGATGTAGCGAAGGGGTTCGGGTTTGGGTTGGAATCCGTACGTTTTGAATAGGGAATCTGAAAATAGGAAATCGTTCGACATAGGATCAAAGAGGATGGCCGGAACACAATTCACACCAAATGTTTTGGTTATCTCCTGGTAGACCTTACTGGAAACGGGTGCCAATGGATCTTTCGACAAGCAGATGGTCCATTTCAACTTCGTATGTTCTACGACTTCATCTGCACGATCAGGAGGAACAACCGTATAGTCTTCTACCGTCTGGAGAATACCGAAACTGGAGCCCGAATCGTTGCTGGTTACGCCGAGTTGGGTCTGGGTATAGGAAAGGCGAAGATTGACGAGATAGTCCAAATCTTCCATGGGGCTATACGTTTGATTTTCACGGAATCCCGATGTATTGGCGTTGCTAAAAATAAGAACCTTTCCGTTGTAATCGGTTATCTTATTAATGAGAAGTCGATTCTCCTGTTTCTGACGGTAAAATGTTCCACCGTTGAGTTCATTGGTAAGGATACGATCTTTGAAGGGCTTCATGGCTTTCGCGACATGGGAATAATAATCGAGAACCGTCTGTGATTTGTAGGAACCAGGTGGTTGACGAACAAAATAGAGAACGATGACGACGGGATCCGATGCTTGTTGGCAAGAGGACGCAAAGGCGTAAAAGTTAATCTTTTCGCAGATGATGGCCAGATTGGAGGAGGACTCGGTATTGCAAAAGGGAAGATTGCCACTGTATTTCATGACAATCTTACCTTGTGAATCACGGACGACAAGACGTGGAAAATATTTCGTAGCGGCTTCCGTACAATCGTCTAAATAGTCAATGTCAAGTACAAAAACACGGCAACCGGCTTGAACGGCGTTCTGAATACCAATGTCGGGATCAACGTATCCTTCGTTCATGGGACCGATATATCCTGGATAACGGCATGCAAGGGCGTAGAAGTTGACGAAGTTCTGTTGGACAGGTGGCATATCGATGGTGGAAAGAAGATCCGATACGGGTCGTTTAGCGTCTGCGGTCGAGCTGAATTTTTTAGAAAGAAGGGCGATCTGGGCTTTGTATTCGGGCTCCGATTTAAAATCGGGATTGTCAAATGTTTCATAGGCCGCTGCCAGTTTAGAAAGGTAATAGATGACAATGACCACGATGATTATCCCAAGAACCATCAATGCATGTTTGATCTGAACCATGTGGATTCCTATGATGCGAGAAGAACTTATTCATCCCGGAATTTACCGTCGTACCTTTCCAAAGAAATTTGGTTTTTCAGTGGTGTAATAGGCCTGAAATTCATCCAGTAAAATCTCCATTCGATTGGGATACTTCATATGTAAGAGCTGTTGAATAACCTTTTGCTGAAAGCTGGATGGAAACGAATCCCATAAGGTTTGAATGCTGGCTCGATAGGTGGAATCCATATGATATTTGGCATGTTGAAGTTCGTGGCGTTTAGTCAAGATATCATGCTCAGGATATCCAATAACATAATCTACGTCATACGATGTAAGCGAATGACGAGGAGTATGGGTGCACATAAAGGAAAAGGGGAAATTGAATCCGACGCGTGGATAGGTTGCACCCTCATAGGCATCGGATATTTCCAATAGATCGGCTGGAATGTCGGAGGGAGACGGATATATAATATGAAGAACGCGTTCGTGTACTTCGATTTTCATCGTTTTTTTCATTTCTGCAAGTCCAAATGATCAATTTTACTCGTCCTCTTCCTGTGCGGCACGCAGACGCTTGACGAGTGTTGTTGCCGCCTTGGACCATGTATATCCTGCTACCTTCTCCTTTCCTAGACGACCGTGAAGACGGCGTAGATCCTCGTCAAAGACGTAGCGTTCCATTGCCTTGGAAAAGTCATCTGGACTAACCAAGTGTGCCTCGCCCGTCACCGAGTTATGTGCCTGAGGAATGTAGCATCGTGTAGCAGGCTTGACCATCAGACTGTTATCGGAATTGCAATACTCGTTGTAGCCGTTGATATCGGGAACAATCTGGGGAACACCGAGCGACATCTGCTCAAACGTGCAGAGACCAAACCCTTCGCCCTCGGCACAGGAAACGCCCGCATCGCCGCAGTTATACAGCATATTGATGTCCTCGTCGCGATAGCAGGTATCCTTGGATGTGATCAAGAGACGATTGCCGAACATATCAACGGAGCCACCGTTCACCTTGATTTCACGTGCAAAGATCTCGAAGAGAGGGAAGCCGCCCTGATCACCCTTGTCTGCCACAATCAGCATGAAAATGCTCTTGGTTGGGAAACGTACAATCAGCTTGCTAAACGAAATAATCAGGAGATCGAGACGTTTACGAGGGATATTCTTGTTGATCGAAGTAAACAGAAAGACATCCTTTGGAAGACCCAGTTGTTGGCGAGCCACTTCTTTGGTGATGGGGCGGAACATGAGAGAGTCAATGCCGTGATTGAGAACATCGACGGGGCGGGTAATGCCGCTCGCCTTGATGACATCTTTCCAGCCCTTGGTAAAGCAAAATACGCGTTCGACATCACGATTCAGGATATCGATCATGGACTGGGGTGGGGCAAGATAGGTAAGATCCACGTAGGCCCAGATCTTAAAGGGACGATTTTCAATGGCTTTACGAATGCTTTCGATGTAGGTTCCGATAACCGCCAAGTCATTGTAGATCATAACAATATCGGGTTTCTCGGCGTTAATTACGGCAGGTAGTTCTGAAAAGGCAAAGCCGGTCTGTTTCTCCTTCTCCAAGGCGGTTCCATCGATCTGTTTGACGGAAGACGGTACGGTACGATTCAGATCCGCGTTCACCATTTTTTGGGTTCCGAAGTGAACGAGTTGCAACCAGGAATGGGTAGCAAGTTGTTGAAGTAGATTTAATACGACCTTGCTGTATCCGTTCACTTGGTTCGTGTGAGTGCTAACGATCATGAGTTTGAGCTTCTTGGAGGACTCATCGGCAGGTTGAATAATAGAGTTAAGTTCGGAAACAAATTGAGCAAGGTCCGACATGGATTCTGAGGTTTTTTCGAGCAGAATCTTTAGGTAAGTTGCGTAAAAATAAAATAGATGGCTAATGTAGAAATGTCATCGTGTGCTAAACAACAGGGAGGAAAGTCTCGTAAGCAGAAGCGTGTAAACAAGTCTCGTAAGCAGCAGGGAGGCAAGAAGACCCGCAAGGTCTCGAAGGGTGCTTCCGACTGGAACAAGAAGGTCATGGAGGTGTACCGTGAGCTGAAGAAGAAGAACCCAGCGACCCGCCTGGGTGATGCCATGCGTGAGTGCTCGAAGCGCAAGAAGCGTGGCGATTTGTAAGGTTTTACGAAGTGTAAGACATGTATTATTTTTCATAGGAAGATCCTACCAAAAATAATAAAACAAGAAAAACTTAAGACAACATACTCGAACAAATATCTTGAACGTTCTTCTTCCAATTAAACCATCGTTTCTGAACTTCCAAGCGAACCTGTTCAGACAAAGGTGGACCCGATAGAACCGCGACAGGATTTGTCCAATCATACACCGAAGACAGACCCATGTGTGAATCGACCCACTCTAGATAGACAGGATCCGTTATGGTGGTAAGAGGAAGTGTTCCCGACTCCAATGCTTCATAAAGACGAAAGGTTTCAGCGTGTTGACCTTTAAGGATTGGACAGAACTTGCTACTTCCTAGGAGTGATAGGTACGTTTTCTCTCTGGTTGCGGTGGGATGATTCCAATGTGGTTGGAGGTTGCAACTGTAGGGAACAAAGTCAATAAACCCTTCCAGTTGTTTGGAGCGTTCAAACCAGTCGGTTCCGTGAAAACTCCAGACGAGCTCTCTTTCATCAAATGATTTGACCGATGTTGGTTTGTGATGGTATCCGAGAGGGATGGTATGGACATGGGGTAATCCGTTAAAATCGGGACGAATATAATTACGAAGAACGGATTTGCACATTGACATAGAATAAAAGGAAAGATCATCACTGCAGAACTCATCACTAATATGGATGATGTGGAACGGGATCCGATGTTCTTCCATTTGTTGAAAAATAGATATGAGTTTTTCAATATGGGGACGCTGAACAATAAACCATGTATTATGCCCGATCGTTGCATTTTCTAGGGAAATCAACTCAATCTTACGCTGAAGCATATCTTGTAGCCATATCATCTCGTAAGGTTGATAGGGTTCAGGTGAGGCATGATAGACACGGAGGGTTTTCTCAGAGGTTTCAGTTGATACTGGTTCTACCACAGGTGCTTCCGCTGCAGCTACCGCAGATTCATCGACCTCTTCAGGTATGGATGCAAGAACGGATGTTGGTGCAGTGATCGGATTTCGAAACGGAGCCAATTCCTCTTCGGTAAAGCATTCCTTATTGTTCCAGATATCGCTATCAAACTTATCTTCTCGGTGCAAGTCATTGAACTGCGAGGAAACGTAGACGGGATCGTCCTCTTGAAAGCAGTAAGACAACAGTGGATCCGCAAAGTATTTCGTCAAGCCAACGGACGGATGTCCAAGAAGATGATCACTGACAGTAAATGATTTCTTCTCAGAATCGTTCAAATAGGCGATGATCTTCTGTGCACCCGCCCGCGTCAGAATGTAGCTGTATGCACAGAAATGGAACACGGGAATTGGAACAGGACTGAAGAATGTATTGGGTTGAATGAAAGACCAGTGTTCGTTGTAGCGTTTCGAAGCCAAAGGAAGAGCAGCTTTGTTGGGAGGAAGAACACCGCCAAGATATAAGAGATCGGCGTCAGCTGGAATAACCTTCAGAGATTCCTTCCACGAACTCATCCAATCTTTTTGAAAGCGGACGTCGTCTTCGAGGACCAAGTAATATCCCTCTTTTTCTGCCGTGGCGATACGATTCCATACCGAGATATGACTCAGATTGCACCCAATGATCGATTTCTTCCACTGAAACTCGTTTTGATTGAATAAGTGAAAGACAAATGGATTCATTTCAAGGGTTTTTCCGTTGACGCCAGGAACACGCTCGACCAGAGGTTCCAAGTAGGGTTCTGCAGCCATTAGTTTGGCCCAACGATCGGGACGTGTATCAAGATTGATAACGTAGGTCTTCTCAATTCCTTTGATCGAGTGTAATCCCATGATTCGAAGCAGTTCACCACTCATATTGGACATAATGGCTTTCGCTTTGGCAACACGTGTTTCGTCCAGAATGGGCGTGGCCGCGATACGTGCACACATATCAGGGTTTGATTCCAGCTTCTTGATAATAGCGAGAACCGTCTGTGGATCGCTCGTATTCGACAGATTAATGAATGAATTTGGGGTAAAATCACCGTCGGTCGTGGAATCACCCCAATACAAGGGAACACATCCAGCCATCTTGGAATGTAGAACCTTCTCGGTTATGTAGCCAGGAGCCTGTGAATTCTCGAAACTGATGGTAAACTGGTGCTCGGCAAAGAAATGATGCTTGGAAATGTCGCCACAGCCTCCGCCAGGATACTTCAAAGATAGTTGACCACCGATGTTATTATAAAGTGCACCACCACTATCAACACGCTTGTACTGGTTCACGACATCAAATACTTGGTTTCGAAAAGTACAGATGGGGTTGGACACGACGAATCCGCAAAATGCCTTACGATCCTTGAATCCGATAGGATGAGGAGTGGTGGCAAAATGCAAGGGGAGACGAATGGGATTGTCTGAGGAATCGGCAGGAAGCTGTGTATTACCTGAAAACCAATCGATGAATGTCATCCAGGTGGGAATACGCAGAAAGGAACTGTTTTCGGTACGCGAGGAGGTAAGATACAGTTTAATGGAAGGATCGTTGGGAAGTGCCCAGTTCTCAGCACTGAAATAGACTTTGGGGATCGATGATGGAATGGACTTCCATGATTCACTGTAGGGTCCAAAGATGACCACATGTGGAACAACAGCTGAATCATAGGGCATGCCACGAATCGTACGAGAACCAAGTTCATGTCGAAGAGCGTCCATGATAAAGTTGGAATCGTAGTTGAATCCAGGCCACATATCTGAAAATGCCACTGTTAGAATATCATTTGAATGTACTGGTTTTTCCAATCTGGATGGGCTAGACACGACAGGGGCAGACACGACAGGGGCAGACACAATTGGCTTCTCTACTGGATCGACGGTAATGGGTGTACAAGTAATGGGCGTACATGTAATGGGCGTACAAGTAATCGGTGCAACTGTGGTCGGAACAAACGAGAACACGGCAGTCATACGTTCATTCCAAGCAGCCTGTTTGGCCTGAATGCCAAAGGTTTCCGTCATCGTATAGCGGATTTCAGCAGATGCCGCATACACGGCACCAGGCTTGGAATTCAAATAGGAAAACGCCGCAGAAATCTGGCGAATATCGTTGCCTTGGTAATACAATTCGCCCAACACAGGATGAAGACCCTTCAGGGCGAGACTATTATGAACGAGCGGAAACCCCATCCACAATGCGTTAAGCAATCCGATTCGCAACGGAACAAACCGAGAATGGGAGAACAAAATCACGTTCTCTCCACCAAGCCATTCATAAAATGGTTGTTTGGGAACCATTTCCAACGGGAGTTGTTCACTCTGAATGTTATCGAGCACATTCTCTTTCAAGAACTTATTGTCCTTGATCGCTTCCATATTGTGAATCTTATAGTGTGCATCCAGAACACGAGACAAACATAGTTCTCGGATTGCAACGAGAGGGAGAATGGAAGAGCTGGTATTTTCCACGTTTTTCTCGGCGACATGGACGGTCCACTGGCAACCCTTGCGAAACGTTGTTGCATGTTCTCCTAGGAAATGTTGTGCAACTGTGGAAGACCAAATAAACGGTACCGTTCGAAGAGGGCATGGAAAGAGTGTCTGGATAGAAGGAAGGGTATTCTCGGGATTCAATATGTCCCAGCACCAGATTTCGCGAACATGATCAAACGATCGGCGAACATAGGGAGTTTCGATGTAGACACTGGAGTCCATCTCGGTAAATTGTACAAAGGTACGTAGAAATACAATGGTAGCCTTAGAGACTTTGACGCGATCATCTGCAGAGATTAAGCCATCCATGTCCAGCAACAAATCTAACCCGCGGACTTGATAGAGATTTTCGGTTGGAAGCGTCTTAGGAATGGTGCACTTTCCATCGGAATTCGAAACATCAATCATGACAACATCATAACCAAGAGTCGTGAAGAGCTCGGAAAAGAGAAAGGCGGTTTGGTTAAACCCACTATAAAAGATATCCGCGTTTGGACGGAATGATATGCCAATACGCGGCATTTATTACATACTACACGACCATCATCTTTAGATCAATTCGCGCCAGCGGCGTTGAATATCAGGGTTATGAGAGCTATGTTTCCAAATCAAGTTGGCGGCATGCGTCTTGTAAATGTGCAGGTTTCGCTCGTGATTGGTTAGTGCACCATGGAGTGTCTCGATCGCTTTCTCCCAGGCGTTGATGGAATAGGAGTATCCATAAGGAGCCCATCCTTCGGAGTTATGAAGAATGGGATAATTACAGTAAAGGAGTTCAAGGGTCATGTAATTATAATCGTTGTTCCATTGATGGGTTAGAAAACACGCGGAACGGTGTTGTTCCAGAATCTGATGGATTTTTTTACGCTCGTATAACTTAATACGATTGGCACGATACATAGACAATGCGGGTAGGAGATTATTATGAGAATTGGAAGAGAGTTTCAAGCGATCGCCGTTGATGACATGAACGTTTCCACGCCATTCAGGATGCAATTTCGAATAGGCTTCGACCAATAAGATCGAATAAAACGTGCATTTCTGAAAGGAGATATTGGGATCCATGATAATGATGTCCATGGTTTTCCAATCGGCAGGAGGAATCCATTCGAATTGTTCACGGTTTCCGTATTGAGTCAGAAAGCAAGAATCCCATACATACGGTACAACGCGTCCCTTGTCGATGGGTGTACGATTCAGAAGTGCAGCATAATCGACGTGTTGCATGTAATGTGGGCTCGTCCAGATCTCGTCGATTTCGCCGACGATATGATGATTGAAAAACATATTGCTATAATTCTGGATGGTCTCCACATCGATGTTCAGAATGTTTCCGAGATACAACTTGACAATCTTGGCACCAACGGTACGAAGGTATCCACGGGTTGCAGAGTCGAGACTCATGCCGATTTCAATGAACGCCCGAATGCTTATCCGCCGTTGAACCATATCCTGTGTTGTAATGGAACGATATCGCTTCAAAAAGTCTTTCTTATCCGAATAGGTCGTCGAGTGCTGGAGAAGATAGGAATCGTACCCGAGACTTTCGAATAAATGATACAATACGACAATGTTTTGGGTGAGACCATTAATAAACAAATTTTGATCGTTGACTTCATTGGAGGCGAGAATGATGGCGGGACGATCGAGAGGAAGTGATAGGGGCGTCAAGGAAGTCGTCTCATGTTCTTCAGAGGGTAGTAGGGTATTACCTGGAAGATAATCCATTTGATCAGATAACGTAAGGATATCTTTATACTATAACAGAGATGTCCAATATGTCAATTCTATATCCGTCAACGTTTCCGAGTACGAATTCGATTCCTCCGCCTTGTTTTTATAATATGCAAGGACTCTCCAATTGGTTAAATAACAATCCGACATATAAACATTACTTTATCAATTATCCAGGACATTTTCCCAATTTGTATGCCACGACGTCTACATTGTCAACATCAGGATACAATTTAGAGAAGGTTCCATTATCGCCACTGATAACAAATTTATCCCAGTTCCAAGCTCAACAATATACACAACAGTTAAACTTGTTTCGTAAGGTGTATTCCTATAATTCAAATGCTTATATGGACTATGCAAATAATACATCCACCATATATGGTTCAACCGTTCTGGCATCTACTATTTCTGGTACTACACAACCATCCACATTAAGTACATTGAGAGGTCAACAGTCTCAAATTCCTCGATTAAGTGTTGTAAATCCAACGTATTTCCGTTTTCAAACCTACAAAGAATATAACGATTATAAATCATCGGTTGCCTTGGTAAATAAAATGTACCCATTTGATGCAATGGCGAGAGCAACTAATCAGAACGGTGCAACACTGGGATGGGTGATTCCATTTCCTCTTTAATGAAGTCCATATAGATATAAGAGTTGATCGAGTGCTCCGAGGATTTCATCGCGTAAATTAATAAGATCCGTATCATGTGCAGTTAATGACTGTGTGAGAGGACCCTGCATGTATTTGATGGCGGCTTTGACAACACGGACGGCACCTGCTTCAGTTAGGTTTTGGAGATGGAGATCCGCGTTCGCACCAGTTAGACGAGGACGGCCATATTTCCCGATAAAAATCTCGACAAAGGAATCCATTCCTTTCTCTAGTTTTTCCAGCATCTGATCGGTGGCGACATGGCGAGCGTAGACACGGGTTTGCCAGTGATACAGTTTGAGTTGATCGCGTAATTGCAGAAAGAAAGAAATGTGTTTGGCCGACATTTTACTATCTCTGCTGAAATAAAATTGAAGTTTTAACCATCATAAAAAAGAACCAATCATGTGTAGCATTTGCAAAGACGTTCTCAAGAATTTTGGGATTCCGCATACAGAGGAACGCTGTCCGCTCCGTACGAGCCTCTATTGTTCCAATTGTGCAACGTATGGACACCGTTTGCAGACATGTCCTGCCAAGCCATCGGTTCTCTTTACGGAACCAGCTTATGTGGAACAATTGCTTCCGCCGTCGTATTTGAGTGAGTTCAAGATAACGACGAGAACCCCGCTTCAGAATCAAAGGGAAGAAGAACCTCCGAGACTCCTGGAGATCCAAGACAATGATCGAGTGATTGCGGCGTATTTATCGGCTCGATCCGTTAAATCGCGAAAAGGTGTTTCTAAACGCCAGACCTTAGAAGAATATGCCAAGCTACAAAATAAACGAGTGGTTTATGTAAAATAATGAGGAAGAGTAGAAATGCCTCGTTCATCGAAAAAAAAGAAAACTTGTTTTTCACGTAAGGAGCTTCGTAATAAAGTTCGTAAGGGGGTTAGAAATACATTGCGAAAGGC
>Ga0214921_10009326_pt1 | contig 12446 bp, 12 predicted proteins | sample LL1505_MetaG_FD_177992 | JGI IMG/M metagenome (GOLD analysis project Ga0214921, IMG submission 177992) | Freshwater microbial communities from Lake Lanier, Atlanta, Georgia, United States - LL-1505 | ecosystem: Environmental > Aquatic > Freshwater > Lake | place: USA: Georgia | collected... | reverse complement strand
CTTTGCGAGAGCTCCCAACCACTCTGCCTGAAGATCCGGATCAGGGTGTACTTTCCCATCCCCCCGGTACGCCTCCGGAATCACCAAAGGTTGCCCCCCCCAAGCCTCTATCTCACCAGCAAGTTCTTCCTGCTCCTTGGCACCCTTTGCGATGACCAACCAGCCTTTTCCATGCGACTCTCGGACAAGATTTACAGCTAGGAAAGCAAGGGCCGATATGTTGAATCCGTGCCCTGAACACACCCCTTCCGTATCCCGCCCGGCCACCAGCCCTTTTCCACCCAGTGTGCCGAGAAGATCTTTCAGCTCCCTTCTCTGATCTGACTTACGCAAAAACCATCAACAGAATATCATAAATCCCATGCGAGGGAAAACTAACGAAGAAACCGGCATCTAAGGCTTTAGGCCGAACCGAGAGGAAGTAAGCTAGGCCGCCTGCAATCCAACTGCCTGGGCAGCCATTGTCTTCTCATCCACCAACTCGGCCACGGTCGCATCAAGTTTCTTCTGCCCAAAAGCATCGAGTTTCAGTCCCTGGACAATTTCCCATTTACCCCGACCCAGAGCCTTGATCGGGAAAGAACACATCAAACCCTTGGGTACACCATAACTTCCGTCGGAACAGACCGCCACACTGGTCCAGTCATCCGTAGGCGTTCCCTGATGAAGCGTTCTCACAGTGTCCACCGCAGCATTTGCCGCACTCGCCGCACTCGATAGACCCCGAGCTTTGAGAACCTCGGCCCCACGTTGCTGGACGGATTGAATAAAGGCCCCCTCTAGCCATGTCCGATCCTGAATCACATCCGTTACAGACTTCCCCCCGATCCGGGCATGGGTGAAATCCGGATACATCGTCGGAGAGTGGTTTCCCCAAATGGCCAAACGATCCACCTGACTCACCCCGACCCCGGCCTTTTCCGCCAGTCTAGCTTTGGCCCGATTTTCATCCAACCGCGTCATCGCAAACCAACGGTCGGCTGGCAGGGATTTGCCTGAATGCATGGCGATCCAGGCATTGGTGTTGCACGGATTTCCCACGACGAGGACCCGCGCCTCTTTTGAGGCAACTTCGGCCAACGCTTGGCCCTGCTGGACAAAGATTTTTCCATTGAGACCAAGAAGATCCGATCTCTCCATTCCGGGTTTTCGCGGAATACTTCCAACACAAAGTGTCCAGTCTGCCCCCTCAAAGGCACGCTTCGGATCTGTGGTAGCGACAATATCCTCCAGAAGAGGACATGCCCCATCCCTCAACTCCATGACGACGCCCTGGAGGGCATTGTCCGCCTGCGGCACTTCTAACAATTGAAGCCTGACCTTCTGGTCAGGACCAAACAAGCCCCCGGAGGCGATCCGGAAAACCAGGGCATATCCGATCTGGCCAGCAGCCCCGGTCACAGCCACACGCAGCGTCCCGCTCATGGCTTCTTCTTGGCCTCAACGGGAGCACTCGGAATTTTACCATCCTGAGGATTCAATGCATTGGTCCGATAGGGCTGAAATTTGAAGATCACCTCACCTGGACGAGCCACGTTCAGAGTATCTCTCGACATACGTTCCACAGTGAAGGGATCATCCTTCAATCGACCCGCCTCGTCCTGAAGACCGCATAGCTCCTCCTTCTTTAAATTAATATCCCTTTGCACATTCTCCATATGCGTCTTCATATGCTGGCCCCTTTTCCAGGTCGGATAAAAAAGAGCGAGTACGACAGCAACAAAAAGCAGTCCGACGAGTGCATAGACCCAAGGTTGTAGAATTCGCCAAAAGTGCCCTTTGGCGGGTGGTTGCCCAAGATCACGCGGATCAAACAGTCGCGAGTTGCCCGCCATAAACTGCCTTGGATCCCAGTTCTTCTTCGATCCTGAGAAGTCGATTGTATTTGGCCAACCGATCGGACCGAGAGAAGGAGCCCGTCTTGATCTGTCCGGCATTCGTGGCCACCGCTAGGTCCGCAATGGTCGAATCCTCGGTCTCACCACTTCGATGACTGATGACGGCCGTATACTTTGCGGAACGCGCCAGCTCAATGGCAGCCAAGGTTTCACTAAGACTTCCGATTTGATTTACCTTCACCAAAATGGAGTTGGCCACTTTTTCCTGGATTCCTTTTTTCAGGAACTCCACGTTGGTGACAAAAAGATCATCCCCGACCAACTGGGTCTTGGCCCCCATTTTCTGCGTCAGGATTTTCCATCCGTCCCAATCCTCTTCCGCCGTGCCGTCCTCGATCGAAATAATAGGATACTTCTTCTGAAGATCGGCATAGAAATCCACCAGTTCCGATGCTTTGAAGCGCCGTTGATCCGATTTCTTGAAAACATACTCTTTCGTTTTTCCGTCGAAGAATTCGCTACTGGCCACATCCAGGGCGAAGAAAACTTGCTTCCCCAGCGAGTAACCGGCTTTTTCAACAGCTTCCGCAATCACACCCAAGGCCGCTTCGGTCGACTCCAGTCGAGGAGCAAAACCGCCTTCATCCCCCACCGCCGTCCCCAGCTTGCGGTCATGGAGGATCTTCTTCAGGACTGCAAAGATCTCCGCGCCACAACGAAGGGCCTCACGGAAGGTCGGCAAACCCCTGGGCACAATCATGAATTCTTGAAAGTCGATGGGAGCATCCGAATGCGCCCCGCCATTGATGATGTTGGCCATGGGAACAGGAAGAACGTTGGCTTTCTCTCCTCCCAACCAGCGATAAAGCGGCTGCTGATGGGCGGCTGCAGCAGCGCGGGCGGCAGCGAGGGAAACTCCCAGGATGGCATTGGCTCCGAGGGATTTCTTGTTCGGAGTGCCGTCGAGATCCAGCATGGCGCGATCCATCCCCTGGGTATCGGCTGCATCCTTACCCTTCAACAGGGGGGCAATCTTCTCCTTCACATTGGCTACCGCCTTGAGAACACCCTTCCCGCCGTAACGCTTGGCATCCCCGTCACGTAATTCTAGAGCCTCATGGATTCCGGTGCTGGCACCGCTGGGAACCATGGCCGAGCCAAAGGCTCCGCTTTCGAGAAGAACATCGGCCTCCAGTGTGGGATTTCCACGGGAATCAATCACCTCCCGTGCGGTAATGGACTGAATTTTTGTTTTCACCCAAGACGCCTTCAACGGCTCAGGAGCGAAACGCCCGAATGGAACGGATGATCACCTTGGTCTTGGGACCGCTCTCGCTGGGAAGTTCAGCATGCTCGCCCGACTTCTTTGTGACCAAGGCTTGGGCAACAGCTGTTTGATAGGAAAGGATTCCACGCTCCGGATCGCTGTCCCAGGCACCTAAAATGGTGACGGTCTTTTTTGTCCCGCCTTCAGCATGCTCGTATTCGACTACAGTTCCGATTGCCACTTCGTCGCCCTTCACTCCGCTGAAGTCGGTTCCCTGAGCCGACACGATCATAGACTCAAGTTCGGCCTTGCGGCGCATCAAAACAGCCTGCATTTCTTTGGCCGCCTTGAATTCGTGGTTCTCCTTGAGATCCCCATAGGATCGGGCCACAGCGATCTCCTTACTGTTCGCAGGGATCTTTTTACTGACAATTTCCTCTAGCTCCTGTTTCTTCTTTTCCAAGCTATCCCAGCTGACGATCGGGGATTCCACTGAGGTTGTCTTATTTTCCCCCGCCACCATCGAACTGACAGAGGGGTAAAGTTTCACCAGGGCACCGATAAGGGATCGCTTGTCCAACTCCTCAAAGGCCGTGGAGGAGAGAGAGGCACGGGTAACATCCCGAACCTCCTCTGGGGAAGATGGAGCCAAAAGATCGCGGATCAGCTCCTTGTCTTCCAAAAGAAGATCCCGCAAACGCGATCCCTTGCTCGAATCCGAAAGTTGCTCCTTTTCTAAAACAGCCAAAGCCGTCATGAAGAGGGAGGGACCGGCCAATTTGGAAAGCTCCCCTGTGCGATTTCGACAAAGCCAAACAATCAAATCCGGATGGGTGAGGCGTTCACGCAGAAGTCGGTTCAATGCCCCTTCAAGTTCTGGCAATCGTGTAGCCTTCTTGAATCGTTGGGTGATGGCATCCATCAAGCGCCCAGCTGCCCTGGGAAGCATGGCGAGATGAAGTTCAGTCCAACGTTCCCCCAATAGATCGGACATCAAATCGGTGAATCGCGGTTGCTTTCCTGCCGGCAAGGCCTCAATCACCTGACCCAAGCGGTTCGGCTCCGTCGGCAATATAGCACGGATGACGGCGCCGGGATCGGCGGGTAACCCGGCGGCAGCACAAAACTCCGCACGGGCCAAAGCCAGCTCCGCAACTTGGCTGATCTGACTCTTTGGAATTTTCTGAGCGACCGCATCGATTAGTTTAAAGGCCTCATCTGCAAATCCCTTGAGTTGGGTCGAATTGCATGCCTTTTGCAGCTTCTCCAAAGCCTCCATCACCCTCTTGGCGCCCACCGCTTCCTTCAACTCCTCCAATCCGCCCGCCTTGGACTCAGGAGCACTCTCCAGATATTGCAGGGGTTCGACGCGTTTCGCTGGAAGAACGAATTTCGGGTCTTTTTTCATCGCCCGCTTGGCCGCCTCCCAGAATTTTTTCCATTCCTCGGCCTTATAAAGATGGGGCACAAAGGCCTCCTCTAAACGCGTCGTCGTTGCTTCCCGACCCAAGCTTTGAATTGCCAACTTCATCACTTCGCCTGGTTGCTTCGAAGCCATCTCCCGTACGCTTTCGGGGTTCTGCAAGATCTTGGCCTCCAGATGGTCGTTCCCGAGGCTTTTCAGAGATTGTGCCGCATACCCAAATTCCATCGGGTGTCCTTTTTTCCCGCGAAAATCAATCGTCAAACTACGCAAAGCATCGTCCTTGGCGACGATCTGGCCTACTCCCCAACTCCGATGACGGCAAAAGGAGCCTGGAATCAGTTGGTTGAGTTTTTCTTGGGTCTGGGGATCGAGCCCCCCGGATTCACCTGTGGCTGCTTGGGGGTCGATTTCGGTCTCAGCGGACATTCATATGAACATACGGAATCGTCCAACCCAAAAGCAACCGGAATCCTGCAAATCGCGCAAAAAAAAGTCTCAATGCTCAGTATCGCTCGATTTAGAATCCGCATTGGCGGCAGGGGCAGTCTCGGTCTTGCCTTCCGCCCCACCTTCCACCACATGGATCTTGTCCAAAGACTTAATATCCATCGATGGCTTCCCCTCATACATTTTGATCATTCCGGTGACCTCCACCTCCTTGCCTTCAAAAGACGGTACCCCATCCGGAAAATCTTTGGAACGTAACACACAGCTAAAGATCTGATTCGGGTAACGACCTCCAAAATTCAGATACGTACTGCCCTTGGCGGTCGTCTTTTGGCCGTCCACCACACCTTTCACCTTAACCTCTTTACCTTCTTGCGCAGCGGCTTCCTGAGGAGTGACAACCGGGACCGTTGGCACGTCTTCCGCACGCAGAGAAGTTGAAACCAAAAGGGCCGACAAGATAAGCCAATGGAAATATTTCATGCCGAAATCTGCCTGATGCCGGAAAGCCGATCAAGGCATCAGTTACCCCAGATTCTCCTCAATCATCTGCAAACAGGCCACCGTGCGGCAGTGGCGTGCCTCATCCCCCAGTCGGCTATAACTGTTCAGCAGGTTGACCAACATCCTCTCCGCCGTCTCCCGGGGTGTCGCACGCATAAACATCGGATTGGCCCAGGAAGCCCGGTCTGTCCCGAACTTTGCGGAAAGATCGTCAGCTGCCATCACACTTGCCCCATGAAAAGGATCGAAAATCACCCCTCCGATGCCGGCAAGGTAGTGCCCCGGTGTGTTCAATCCATAAACATCCAGACCTGCGCGATGCGCTGCAAAAAGATAAATAAGACTCAAAGTAAGAGGGATCCCCATCTTGGTCTCTAAAACTCGGTGCAGATAACTGTTCGAGGGGTCAAAGTAGTTTTCGAGATTACCTCGAAAGCCCTCCCTACGGGCCAGGACCTGCCTCAATGCAGAGATGGAATCCGTCGGAGATATGCTTCGCTGGGGCAGATTTTTTTCCACCAGGTGACCCAACTCATCCAAATAGGCCTTTCCCAAATCGAGGTCGACGTCCGGATTCTCAATCCTGGCCAAATCCCACGAAAATTTCTCCAAGTCCTCCCATGTCTGAAGCTGAATCCCGGCAAGGGATACGCCTTTTGAAGATTCAACAGGTTGAGCCCAGAAGCGAAGTAAGAGTCTGGCTCGGGATCGGACTCTCGGATCGATGGATCGGGCCAATTCCTGAACCATCGTCTCGTAAGTCTCTTTTTGGGAACGCAGTTCCCGCATGGTCAGTTCCGCCATGTCGATATCGTCACCCGCGAGGATTCTCTCCACCGCCCTCGCCTGTTTTTCGTCCTGCGAGGCGTTCACCACCTTTTTACCCCTTGAACTGCACCGGAATTTCGCCCCGTTGGGCCGCGTGCTCCTCATCCGAACATCCCCGATCCGTAGGCACACCCACCGAGGCCTGACTGGGTTTGACCAAGCCTTGGGCCAACATCCAGGCTTCCACCTCATCCCCGCTGATATCTGCCAACATATGGCCATTGATCTCCACGCAAGGCGACAACTCCTGTCCACTTTTTTGGATCATCTCTATCCTCTGGTTCATATCGTTCCAGATATCCCGATCCTCAAACGGCAGGTTGTATTTTTCCATGACCGCACGAACCCCCCGGCTCCAGCCGCAATGAGGTTTGAGGTAGGCTATGATTTTCATTTTTGATTCGTTTTGTCCCATAAAAACAAAATAGCCGGCAGACCTGATTCCGCAAGGGGATGGTTTTTAGGCCCCGGGAAGTGCCTCGGACTTGATATGAACCTCCTTCAACTGCCTGGGGGTCACTTCGGCAGGCGAACCGCTCATCACATCCTGACCACGGGCATTTTTAGGGAAGGCAATGACATCCCGAATGCTCTCATGACCCAGCAGAAGCGCCATCAACCGGTCAAATCCAAGAGCAATACCCCCGTGGGGCGGGGCTCCAAACTGCAGGGCCTCCACCATGTAACCAAAACGACTTTGCACGATGTCACCGGGAATCTTTAGAATTTCCCGGAAAATCTTATCCTGCACTTTCCCTTGGTGAATTCGAATACTTCCCCCGCCCAGTTCCACTCCGTTCAGAACAAGGTCATAGTGTTGGCCACGAACTTTTTCCGGTTGGCTCTCCAGTAACGGGAGATCCTCCTCCACCGGTGCGGTAAACGGATGATGACTTGCCACCATATTGGGATGTTCCGGATCCTTTCTCAAAAGAGGAAAGTCCACGACCCAGTGAAAGTCCAGTTTGGCAGGGTCTTTTTTTAATTTCCCAAGTTTCTCCAGGTATTCGGCACACCGGTTCCTGACCAACCCAAGCACTTCACAGGCCGACACCCACAGGTCCGCCCCAAAAAGAATCAGATCCCCTTCCTGCACCATGAGCTTTTCCGTCAGGGCTGCTTTTTCAGCATCGCTAAAGAATTTCACAATGGGGGATTTCCATTCCCCATTCTCCACCTTGATCCATGCCAATCCCTTTGCCCCATGGGATTTCGCCAGGTTGGTCAGATCCTCGATTTGCCCGGTTGTGATGACCGCCAATCCTTTTGCATTAAAAGCCTTCACTACCCCGCCCGCCGCTACGGCCGAATGAAAAACCTTAAACGAGGAGGAGCGGAAGGTATCCGTCAAATCAACCAGCTTAAGGTCATACCGCCGATCCGGTTTGTCGGTTCCATACGTATCCATGGCCTCACGATAGGTCACCCGTGGGAACGGAATCGGAATATCGATTCCTTTCACATCCTTCCATACGCCCTTCACCAAACCCTCGATCAATGAATAGATATCCTCTCGCTGGATGAAGGACATCTCGATGTCGATCTGGGTGAACTCGGGCTGACGATCAGCGCGCAGATCCTCATCCCGGAAACATCGGGCAATCTGGAAATACTTTTCCGCCCCACCCACCATCAGCAACTGCTTGAACTGCTGGGGAGACTGGGGAAGAGCGTAAAACTTCCCGGGGTTCAGCCGGGAAGGCACGAGATATTCCCTTGCCCCCTCCGGCGTGCTCTTAAAAAGCACAGGCGTTTCGATCTCATAAAACCCTTTTTCATCCAGGTAACGACGAACGGCCAAGGCGGCACGATGCCTCGCCCGGAGAGCATCAGCCATCGCCGGCCGCCGCAGATCCAAATAGCGGTAACGCAGACGGAGATCCTCGTTCACACCTTCTTCATCCAGCGGGAAGGGCGGTGTTTCGCTGGCATTCAGAACCTCTAAACCGGATGCCAAAATCTCGATTTCTCCTGTGGCCAGGGTGGTATTTTTTGTCCCCTCAGGGCGGGGGGAAACCTTCCCAGTGATATGGACGACGAATTCCGAACGCAGCGCATGAGCCGAGGCTGAAACCTCGGGTGCCAGTGCAGGATTAAAAACAATCTGGGTGACGCCCTCTCGATCCCGAAGATCAATAAAGATCACGCCCCCGTGATCCCGTCTGCCGGAAACCCAGCCAGCAAGATGAACCTCCTGCCCCGCCTGCCCCATTCGGAGCGATCCGCAACTGTGCGTTCTTTTCATCAGGACAATACCTTCGCCCAATCCCCCGGGCTGGGCTCAAGGCAAATCGTACCGTCTTTTTGCCCCAACCACTTCGCCTCTCCCTGGCGCCGGGTGGAAATCTCCTTAAAACCCACCTTTCCATCCTTGGCTTCACGACCCACCAACAAAGCCCAGCGCGCTCCCTTGGCCTCGGCCAATTCAAGCTGTTTACCCCATTTCAAAAAACCCGGCTCATAGTCGGCGGAAAATCCCGCGCGCCGCAGGCTCCCCACGATCGAGAGGGCCAAATCCCGTTCGCCCGCCTCCGCCACCACAAAGATTTCAGCTCCTGCATCTTTTCCGGGTTCAATCTTTTTGTCTCGCAGCAGCTCGCTTAACACGGCATCCCCCATGCCAAATCCTGTCGCTGGGAGATCCTCACCGCCCAGTTTCTTTAAAAGATCATCGTACCGCCCTCCACCGGCAACAGCCCTCAGCTTTCCTGCCCGGTCATGCACCTCAAAAACCACTCCGGTGTAGTAAGCCAATCCCCGGACGATCCTAAAATCCGTCTCGCACCAATCCCCGTAACCCAGTTTTTGCAGTGCCCCTTTGATTCCGTCCAGAGCCTCGGAGTCTTGACCTTTCCCCTCCCAAACCTCCTCTACGGGCTTCGCCAACGCACCCAGCTTTTCCCTCCTTTGGTCGGCCGTTGCCCCTTCGAGTCGATCCAGAATACGCAGAACCCCCGGTTTATCCTCCTCTTTCACCCCATGCGTTCCCAAGAACTTATCCCACCAACCTCGGTCGCTCATCTTCACCACCACATCCTTCGGCCCGAGACCTAACAGCGAAAGCCCTAGGCAGAGTGTGGCAATCAGCTCAGCCTCCGCCATGGATGACTTCTCCCCCACAATGTCACAGTTCCACTGGTAGTGCTCTCGGTGACGACCCCGTTGCGGACGCTCGTAGCGAAAGAGACGGGGAATACTAAACCACTTGATCGGTTTTTTGTAATTCCGGTGCTGGCCCGCGACCATGCGAGCAAATGTCGGCGTCATTTCAGGACGTAACGCCACCTCTCGATCCCCTTTGTCTTTGAAATGATAAAGTTGGCCCACAATCTCATCCCCAGACTTCTCTGTGTAGAGCTCCAGCGACTCCAGTTCCGGCCCCTCGTATTCCGAGAAACCACTGCGACGTGAGGCCTCACGCCATGCCTGAAAAATTCCCCGCAGGGAGGCGTGTTCCGGAGGATAAAAATCCCGGAAGCCCGGGAGGGGCTGAACTGTCATTCCGCCGCTCCGATCCCGGAGCGGACCGTCAGGACTCCGCCGAAGGTGATGTGGTGCCTGAGGCGGAGATGGCCGCTGCCAGTTTGGCTGAACTACGGATCAGCTCCGCCTTCATCTCCTTGCCAGCCTTGAACTTGACCACCGCCCTAGCCGGGATCGGCACATCCGTCTCAGGTTTGTTGGGATTCCGACCCACCCGCGCCTTGCGGATTTTGATCTCAAACACACCGAAATTGCGCAACTGCACCGCGTCGCCCTTCAAAAGGGATTCTTTAACGTGATCCAGCGTTAACTGGATGACCTTCAACACGTCCTGTTGGACGAGGTTGGTCTCGTTGCTAATCCGTACCACAAGATCTCTTTTGGTCAGGTTTTCCATATGTGCCTATATTTAGGGCATTTCCATTGATAGCCAAGTAAATTTTTAAGGGGTAGGTATTTAGGTAATTTCAATCTGTAAATCGTTGATTTTAAGTCCTCTTTTTCCATTCAACTTTTGGAGCGACGGGGTCGCCAACCGCTTCAGCGAAAGTTCGAAAATGAGTTTTTGCCACATAAGCCAATCCCTCCCGACCCTTTTTCCTGAAAATATCCTCTGCCTGTTTCTTTACCCCTGAGCCACAACCTTTCGCCAAATCCACCCCAACCTCCGCCGACAATTTGGCCATTTGCCGCACAAACTCGGCTCGCGCCAGAATACTCGCAGCAGCCACCGCAATATCACTCTCAGCCTTGGTTCTTTGCTGCAATTGAATCTCAACCCCCTGTTTCTGCAATTCCCGCTCCACCAAACGAGGGTCGCCGAACTGATCCGAAAGGGCTCTCGGACATGTCGGCACCTTGATACGAAGATTGGCAATAACCTTCCCGTGCGCCCAAGCCAAAAGCCGGTTCAGATTGCCAAACTGTTTGTACAACTCGCCATACCGGGTGGGCCCCATCGTCACGACTTCCATGCCGCCGCGTACCGTTTTTCCGATCTCCTCCGCCAATTCTGCAATTTTTTTATCCGTCGTGATCGTCTTGCTGTCCCGAACCCCAATTTCAATCAGACGGTCGGCTGTATCCTCATCCACATAAACACCTGCAACCACCAAGGGCCCAAACAGATCCCCCTTGCCGCTTTCATCGATCCCAAAATGTGGAGAGTACATTTCAGGATTTCGGATCTTTTCGTACCCAAGCCGGGCTTCACCCAGCACCTCCGGTTCCAAGGTGAATTCAATGAAATCCTTTGCCTCCTTGCCTGCCACGACCAATTTGCCGCTCAAATAGGCATGGATCACACACTTTCCCTTTCGCGCCGTGAAATGTCCGTATTCCAAGGGCGAGAATTCAAATCCCTTGCCCTCGATCACATCCCTCAACCGGCGGACTTGGGCCTCGTCCAGCTTGTGGGTAAACATTGTATCAGCCATGCCCCACCACCTTAGGACCTCCCCCCTTTCTATCGATTCCAAAATCCGGCAGGCCCTGCCCAGACTCTACTCTTGGTACCGGCGTCACCAACGTCCGCTACCTTGGCGTAAAAACCCCACTCCCTATCGAGTGACTGTTTCCGAATTCATGGCCCAACAGACCCGAATGAGCACCGTGATTCCCTATTACCACCGTTGGATTCGGAGTTTCCCGAACTGGTCGACACTCGCCAACGCACCCCGACGGGTGGTGCTAAGCCATTGGGAAGGACTCGGCTACTACCGCCGTGCCCGCTTTATCCATGAACTAGCCAAATCCGTCCTTCGCCGCCCCGACCGACGCCTCCCCTCCAACCCAGAGGCGCTCCGTTCCCTCCCGGGAATCGGTGACTACACCGCCGGCGCCATTGCCAGTATCGCTTTTGGCATCCCAGAACCCGCCTTTGATGGAAACGTGGCACGTGTTCTGGGTCGCTTATCTGCCCGTCATGGCCGTGTCGCCGATTGGAAATCTTTGAGACAGATGGCCGGCCAGATCGTTCCCAAAAAAGATCCCGGGACACACAACCAAGCGTTGATGGAGTTGGGGGCTCTAATCTGTTTGCCGAAGAATCCTCTCTGCACCCATTGCCCTCTTCGCAAAGCCTGCCCTTCTGCCGGAAAAAAGATCTCCACCTCCAAGTCGCGACCGAAAACATCCGAAATCAGCGAGTCGATTCTTGTGATCCGAAAGGGGACTTCCATTTGGCTCACGCGCCAACATCCCCTCGACCGATGGCGGGGACTTTGGCTTCTTCCTACTGTCATCCCTTCAGGAAAAAACAGGGACCCCATCCACCGAATCTCCTACCCATACACGCGATATCAGATTACAGCCTCCGTTTTCAACCCTTCCCAGCCTCCAGCCGATTATCCCGGGCGTTGGTTTGCCCTACGCTCACTGAACCGGATTCCACTGCCCGCTCCTCACCGCCGAATCGTCAACACTTTGGGAATGAATAAAAAGCCTAGGCAGTAGCCGGAATCTCGAGTGCCATCACATAAGGAGATCCTTCCCCCCCTGCGATTAATACATGCGTACCGGCGGGAAGTTGAACTTGGTTCACTTCATGCATTCGTCCAACTGAGACCCCACTGACCTCATTCCCTTTTTCACTTTGCTCGTCCCTTAGAAAAATACCGCCGTTCTGGGATTCGATTCTAAACTGAACAGGAGA
>Ga0214921_10009322_pt1 | contig 12448 bp, 16 predicted proteins | sample LL1505_MetaG_FD_177992 | JGI IMG/M metagenome (GOLD analysis project Ga0214921, IMG submission 177992) | Freshwater microbial communities from Lake Lanier, Atlanta, Georgia, United States - LL-1505 | ecosystem: Environmental > Aquatic > Freshwater > Lake | place: USA: Georgia | collected... | reverse complement strand
CCATATAAATAAAATAATACAATATACACACCTTATTTTTTAACCTTAAATTGTTATATGTTAAAACGCAAAAAATCAAGCTTAATGTAGTTACATTATTTGCATTAAACCCCAAGTTGTATAAAATGGGAACTAACCATTTAACTATGACATAAACAAAATTGTTAAAAACACTCTCGTTTTCAGCTCCAACTTTAATAGGAAGACAATCTGACATTTTATATTATATAAAATATTTTATTTTTTATTATCTTACTGTACTCTCTCTCTATTTAAATACCCTACAAACCACCCCAATATTATAAATAAAGTATCACAATATCTATAAGCCAAATTATCATCTTTTTTGAACCCATCTTTAAAAATATATTTTAACACTTTATCTCCGTTTTTTGTTCTTAATAGTAACTGAGAAAATATATCTACAAAAACAGTAAATAATAAGGGAAATTTAAGCACATATAATAAGTAACCGAAGAAAAAGTGGATGAAACAAATATTGTCTATTATACCCTCATTTCTTCGTTTTCTATTATAACTAAGATATAAGTCTATAATCATATTTTGTAATTAAGAAGAGATATTTAATTCTTCAAATTTTTCTTTTACCTCTACAAATGATAGTGTGACTTTTGGAGACTTTAACATTTTAACATCTGGATTTGTCTTTCTAAAGACCTCAACAAATCTCTCATTCAACGGACTGTATCCAGGATATGAAGACTTATTTTTTGGGTTAAATCTAAACTGCTCTAAATAAGCCATAATAGAATCCATATTTCCCTTCTCATACATAAACCATTCGTCATTTGATATAACTTTAGGGTTTATATATCCTCCATTTTTCTCAATTCGTTCTATAGCACTATCAGGAAAAATAAGACTTATAATAGCTTTATACATTTCATCTATCATTTTTGAGGTAAATTCAGACATTCTATCAAAAGTTTCTTTTACAAGGGATAATTCACACTTAAAAAATTCCCTTTTTTCGCTTATACGATAATTTCTAAGTATATAAAAAAGAATTCTTTCAGCTTTGATACAGTCTTTAAATTTTGCAGAAACATAAAGCATTTTTGATGGCTGAACATAGTAGGTAGAATAACTCGCTAATCTATTTTCTACATTACAAGTTCTTCCAAGTTTATAAACCTCTTCTTCTGGGGTTTTCTTGAATCGTTCAAATGCATCATTATATAAGCAGTATAAGTAACCCGACATATTTATTATATATTTAAATAATAAATATCTTTTTAAGCTTAATATCTTCTTCTTGAAGCTTGTCTTAAAGCTTGAGCAACAGTTTTTTCTAAAGGATTTGGTACATTGATAGTTGGCATATTAATCTTACCTCCTCCTGATTTGAATGCAAATAACAATAATGGAATAGCTACAACCATAGCTATAATTATAGCTATAATTATCATTGCATAAGGTCCTAAAACTGCACTTATTGCTTCTGCTATTCCTCCAATCTTACTAGTATTAGTTTGTTCTGCCTTATTAACAGCATCTGCTATATTTGCATTTTGCATTATAGCTTCTTGTGCTGCGTTAGCAAAACATTCTACAACTTGAGCTGAAACAAGCTCTTGGTCTATTCTTATTTCTCCTTGTTGTCCGCAGTCCCATTTACCTTTATTCACATATATTCCTTTATTAATATTATCTATAATGGCATTACATTCTGTTAAATTTTCATTTGTAATGTTATTTTCAATCTCATTTTTAAGTATATTAGTTATCTCTGTATTACTTTTTTGATTATTAAAAGCAGTTGATAAGAAGCCTGAAGTAGCTGAGTTATTTTGAGACATAGCATTATCTACGGATGACTTTAACATTGCCTTCATATCATTAACACTTGAAACTTGAGACATAACTTTAACCTTTTGCGAAGCATTTATTTTTTGCCCTAATCTATAACTACAATTCTTAATATCACCTTCATTTATAAATTCATAAGAATTAACATTGCTATTAGCTGCACTTGCTTTAACTATGTTTGTATTAACAACGTTAGTAACAGATTTATTAAGTATATCAGTAGTCTGCTTTATTTGACTTGATTGACTTGAACCCATTTATTCTATACTAAAGATTTTTTTTTCAAAATTTATATTTATCTTCTTCTGTTGTAAAACCTTCTTTCTTTGAATATTGATTAAACAATAATACAGCTACAACTATACCTAATAATCTTTCAGGCTGTTTTATCCCTTCTAAAGACCCTGTAAAATATCCTATTGCAATAATAGCTAAAATAACGTGTAATGTGTCCATTTTATTTTTATAAAAATAAAAAAAATATTATTATTTAAATAAACATGTCTTGGAAAAGTTTTGATAATGACTTATCAGTAGATATAGCTACTCTTACCCCAGAAAGAAATTTTAATTTTAATGTTCCCAAAAGTATAGTAAGTAAGTTGTCTTCTGATAAAAGGTTAAATTTATTTCCTTTTAAAATAGTTACTTTACAATGGTTGATAGATATTGGTAAAGCAACTCCAAAAAATGATAATGCAAATTTATGTTTTCCAAAAGGATCTTGTGGAAACTATTTTATGCTTATTTTTAGCTCAAATGATAAGTATTTGCCAGTTGGAGATATATTCGTTCAAGGGACTAGTAACCCTTATGATATGAATCAAATACCTATTTTATTAATTAAAAATGACCCTGATTATTCAACTATAATAGACAGAGTAGACTATAATTGGTATGGAGATGAATATCAATGTCCTGGAGGTCAAGATACAGGATTTTATACTTATAGAAATAATGACGGAGTATATAAAGGAGATTATCAAGTAGTTTCATCATTTCTTACAATAGCAGGTTTCTGGGATAGAAATAGAGGCTATAATCCTGTATTTGCTGCTGTAAAAAGAAAATATTTAAAAGAAATTGATGGAGCTTCTTTTTACTTAGGTTCAGCTGACTGTTATCATGATTTTGAACAACTATATTCAACCCCTTTTTATACCTTCTTTTCTAGATCAAGTAGAGAAGGAGGAGGTGCCTTTAAAACATTTGATATAATTCCTAGGATATTATTTGCATCTTGTTGCGCTGGAACAATACCTGATAGTATAGATACAAAGTATTGCGGAGATTTTTATAATAATGAAAGTGCTTGTAGAATTGGTATGAGCTATTATTGTAAAGGAGATAATTTAAATACAGCTGAATGTAAATCTTATTGTAAGAACAATGACTGTGATACTAATTTAGAGGCTTATTGTAGTGCTGGAACTTATGAAGATCAAAAGAAAAAATATAATGAGCAAAAAGAAATATGTAGCTGTTTTATGCCTAGAACTTTCTATGAAAAAAAGGATGATGAGTTTTATTCTGCAATGGGTCCTGGCGGAAAACAACTTGTTGATTTATTAAAAGCTTCAGGTGTTTACGGAGGAAGACCTGAGTGTTCTGATCTTCAATGTAAATTCGGAGGAACAACCCTTCAACATAAAACTTTTACAGCAGGTAGTTGTCCTAATATTCAAATTCAAAATTGTTTAAATTCAGCTTCAATGAACAACAAAGGTAATCTTCAAGGTGCTGTATCTACAGATCAAGCTAATAACTGTGTTCAACAAAGTACTACGCAAAACTCCCCATCACCTCTGCCACAACCTTCACCATCTTCTCCAACACCATCTTCTCCAACTCCTCAATCTTCTCCAACACCATCTTCCCCAACTCCTCAATCTTCTCCATCGCCAAGCCCAACTTCTCCCTCTTCTGATAATACAATGTTATACTTGATAATAGGTGGGGTAATTTTACTTATACTTATAATATTGATAGTTGTTGTATTATTGATTTAAATTGATTTTTTATTATAACTTTCATTATGTTTTATCATCATAATGAAAGCTTTTATTTTTACTCTACTAATAGCAGCTTCTTACCTCCTCGAATTAATAATGGTGGATATGACAAAAAATATACCCGAAAGAACATCTCATGTAACATGCATATCTTTACTATCTTTATCTCTCTTTTTTACCTCATCAAATTTAATCATATGGTTATTCTCTTATCCAACCCGAATTTTTGTTTTTCTAAATATAGCTTTAAAATCAATCTCTACCACTATCTTTTCAATATTATATTATACACAAACTTCTGTCCCCTCTTTATACGTCATATTATCATTTTTAGATTATACAGCTTCTCTCCTACTATTTTTTCTTTTTAAAGAAACACCTATTTCTCCTATACCTAAAGAAGAACCAGAAATAAAAATAACAATCTTTACCTCGGATGAACCCTCTTCTTGTACTATCTGTCTCGACGATTTTTCTCAACAACAAGAAGTAAATGAAACTAATTGCGGACATTACTATCATTTACAGTGTATGGAGACCCTCTTAAACAATAAAATTAGAAACTGCCCTGTATGTAGAACAGAATTATGATTTTATCTTCTTCATCTTCTTTATAGCTTTCTTCATAGCTTTATTTTGTTTTTCTCCTTCTAAAGTTCTTGCCTTTTGAAGCTCTTCCAATGTCTCTTCGCTCATCAATAATTTATAGTTAAGATCTGATAATTCTTTCTCATATTTTTTTGCCTCACGTGAAGTTATTTTTCCATCTGTTTCTTCTATAGCCTTTTGAATCCTCATTAAACACTCTTCTTTTTCTCTACTTATTTCCTTTCTAATATCTATAATCATAGTCTTAAGAGATTCAATATCAATTTCACACTGTTGACTAATGCTTAACTTTTCCCTTTCCAATCTACTTGTATCGCTATAACATTCTTTTGTCTTATCCATCAAGTCTACAAACTTAGAGTCTAATTCGTCATACAGTTTACCAAGAGAATCAAACTGACTTCTAATCTCCTTATTTTCTTCCTCTAATACTCTTATTTCATTATCCGCCTTTTGCATATCTACCTTATATCTATCAATGTATTCTTCTAAGGTTCTATCATACCCTTCTATTCTTTTAGTCAATATCTGAACTGAGTCTTCCCTCTTCTCAACTTCCTTTGTAAGTTCTTTAACATATTCTTTCAAATCTTTATTTTCCTCATTTAGTGTGTTATTCATATCCTGAAATTCATTAACTGCAGATACATACTGCTCATTCTTCTCGTCAATAACTCTTTCAAGATTTGAAACTTTATCAATAAGCTCTATTCTTTCTTCTTGCAATTTACTATTTTGTTCTCCTAATCCCCGTATGATATTCGTATTTTCTCTTAAACTTTCCCTCAAACCATCATTCTCTTTAGTAAGTGATAATATGTCTGATTGATAAGATTCTATATCAAGCTTGTTCTTCTCTACAATCTTTACTAGTTTTTCTACCTTCTCATCGTAACTTCTTGTAGTACTTTCAAGTGTTTCTCTCAATTCCTTATATTCCCTATCAATTTGTTCTTTTAAATCTTGGCTTAAACAAACCCTATTCATTATATCAACGCTTGAGTTTGCACTCTTAATCATATCTACTAAACGGTCATATTCCTCCCTTATAATAGAACATGCTTTCAATTTATTATCCAAATCAGCACTTGTAGTCTTATACTGTTCTCTATGGGTCAAAACATCCTTCAATTGTTTCTTCAAAGACTTTATCATATTAGCCTTTGATTTAGAGATACACTTAGGGAGTTTCGGAGAAAGAGATGATGCACTCCTTTTAGACACCTTTTTGCCTTCATAGTAATAAGAGTTTCTTCCTTTGGTTCTATAGCATTCAACTGACATTTTTATAATATGAAAAATATTATAAAAAATTATTATTTCTTATTTCTTAAAATTAAAAATATAGCTATAAACAGAGCTATAGTACAAAGGCAAATTCCTCCCTTATTTTTATCTGCAAACATATAAAGACGTTGAGAGAATGTAATATGCTGGTGATGACCACCGTGAAAATGTTCTCTTACAGTTTCTCCACATAAACAAGAACTCATTATTTACTATTTAAAAAAGATAATAATTTTAAATAAAACATGAAACTCATAGACGCCTTTATTTTCTACAATGAAGAAAAGATGCTTGATTACCGTCTTAATTACTATAAGGATATTGTCGACTACTTTATCATTATAGAAGCTACTAAGACATTTTCCGGTTTAGATAAGCCATTGTATTTTAACAGAATAAAAGATAAGTATTCTCATTTGAATATTATCCATTATATTGTCGATGAGTTTCCCCCTAATATGTCAGCTTGGGATAGGGAACATTATCAGAGAGAATGTATCCATAAAGCTCTTCTTAAAGTTCCAAAGTTAAGAAACGATGACTGGGTGCATATAGCTGATGTTGATGAAATTTCAAATAGGGATAAATTAGAAACTGTTTTAAGTGATACATATTATAGTCATCCTGATAGGGTTGGTTATACCCTTCACTTTGATAATTATTATTATAACCTCACAAGCAAGATGGATCAGCCTTGTTTAGCAACAAAATTAATAAGGTATGGTGAACTTAAAAATAAGGTTATAAAAGACGTTAGATTTTCCACCTCTTATCCACTTCTTCATCAATTCGGATGGCATATGTCATACTTCTTTTCCGCTGAAGGAATAAAGAATAAAATAATGTCATTTTCCCATGAAGAGTACAATAAAGATGAATTTACTAATAAAGAGCATATTGAAGACTGTATTAAGAACGGAAAATCTCTATTTCATCTTGACCCTGAAAGAACCGAGAAAATATATCACATCCCACTTGAACTTAACGATAACCTTCCGCAAGATTATCACTTGCTTTTGTAGTCAAATATTAATAATACAACTTCACAATATCTAATAAGACTTCATTCTCTTCATTTTCTATCCTTCTTATTTGTTCTTCTATCTCCCTTATTAAAACCTTTAGTTTATCTTCTAAATCAACCTTTCCTCCATCTGGATTAAACCTTATAAATATCCATTTTCCACTATGTATCATATATAGGTCATCGTATCTTATCTCTTCATCTAAAGGGTCATATCCAGAATGTGCAAACTCGTCTGTCTCTATAGCTAATATTGTATTTCCTATCAGTTTTCTATGGTCTATTCTCCTTCTATGAGTACAATCACAATTTCCAGTATATAAAGGCTTATCATGTATAAAACCTTTAAAATGAGAGTTTATTTCATTTCTAACTCTTATTTCTTTTGTATGCCTATAGACAACCTTGCTTCTCTCATCGTCTGGAAATAGTACTTTAAAACAAGTAGCACAATAACCATCATATTTCTGACATCCACTTCTACTGTCAACCCAACCAATACAATTTGGACATCTATTTCCTCCTCCGTGAGATATACAGAAATTAGATTTACCTGTAGCACTATTATTACATCCATCTTGTATACATCTTTTTCCTCCTCCGTGTTTTTTACAGAAATCAGTTTTACCTTCTGAGCCTTTATTACAGTCTTGTTCTTTGCATCTTTTCCCACCTCCGTGAGAAACACAAAAATCATATTTGCTTCTCGCACTATTATTACATCCATCTTCTATACATCGTTTTCCGCCTCCATGTTTTTTACAGAAATCAGTTTTACCAGAAGCACCACTTTTACATCCATCTTCTTTACACCTTTTTCCACCTCCATGTGATATGCAGAAACCAGTTTTACATTTTGTACTACTTTTACACCCATCTTCTTTACATCTCTTACCACCTCCGTGAGATATACAAAAATCAGTTTTACCTTCTGCTCCTTTATTACATCCATCTTCTTTGCATCTATTTCCTCCTCCGTGTTTTCTACAAAAATCAGTCTTACCTAAAGCAAACTTATTACATTCTTGTTCTTTACATCTTTTATCCTTAATATTAGTCATATTTTCTTTTTTATGCAATTTACAATACTCTGGTTTATTATAACCGAAACTTGATTGTTTAGAACAGTCTTTACATATACTCATTCTTAAGTTACATATAACTTAAGAATAAATTTTCAATTAATTTTTTTTAAAATGAAGAATATGAGACTAAAGGTATATATCATATTATTTAAAGATGTCTGATAGTGAAAATGAACTCTTTATGATACCTTGTAAAGGTTATGTTTTATGCGACTTCTGGGCTGAGTGGTGCTCTCCATGCAAAGCTGTCTCACCATTCTTTGGAGAATTAAAGAAAAAGTACCCTGAGATTAAGTTTTTAAAAATAGATATTGATGAAAATCAGGAAATGGCTAGAAAATATAAAATTGAAAGTATCCCTTGTTTTATCCTTTTTAAAGATGGTCTTGAACAAGACCGTATGGTAGGTGCAAATAAGGTAAAATTAGAAGAAATGATTTCAAAGTTATAAAGTACCTGATTAAACTATATGGTCTTCTGTTTTTTCTCTTTTAGGAAAAACAAGTGAAATTACCCCACAAACTCCAAATACACAAAATAAAATAATACCTAATATAATATCTACACTCATATTATATTAACTTTATACTTATATTTAAACTATCATTATACTCCGTATCATTTTAAAATGTCTATCTTTTTTAGCACTTGAAGGCTCTTTGAGCCTCAACTGTGAAGAAAAGTTACTCATTTTAAAATGGCATTCGCTTTAACAGAGAGTTGCAATTACACCACATCCATATGCCCTACGAGGTTGGCGTGTAACTACTACAACATCATTTGTAACATCTTTACTTACATATGTATTAAACGTTTGAACTATATTTGAAAGTTGAGATTCTATTATAGCATATGCTTGTTTTGCAAAAATATTATTTTCATTTCCAGGGTTATATCCAATATCAAATGTCATATCATTTCCAATATAAAAGTATAACAATGATGTTGAAACATATAATCTTGATACATTATATTCCCTATCTAAATAGACCCCATTGACATCTAATTTTAATTCTCCAAATTTTATGGTTTCGATAGAAGAAGAATATTTATTATTTAACCAATCAATAAAATTTATTTTTTCAGTATAATATGAAGTTGCTAATACATCTCCAGCTTTATTAGTTAAAACATTAACAGAATCACTACTTGTTGATTGTAAATCTTTTGTTAGTTTTAAAGCAAGCATATTAACCCCAAAAATAGAAGCAATCATTAATATCATAATTGGGCCTAAAATATAGATTACTTTTTTATAATTATTACTTTGTTTTTGTAATGCAACTAAACCTTGAATTGCTTCTTCAATAGATAATTCTCCATCATTTTTCGTATCAAACTTTATAAGCTTTTCACGAACTTGAGGATTTAAGGTTGAAAGTCTAATACCTGTTTGTTCTTCGGTTGAACTCATTTTACTTATTTTATAATATTTACTTCTTTAAGTCATTTTATTGCTTCAATTTATATTGAACGATACAATACTTATAAGTTAAATATAAGCTTGCCCATACCGCAAATGTAAAATATCCCGTTTGCCAAGGTATTTCTTCTTTCCAATGATTCAAATCCCAAGTTACTTCTCTTCTTAAATTACAGTCTATAAATCCCTCATATATTGATAATGTATGGAGACTTCCTAATCTGCTTATATACATAGGAATATCAACATGAACCATAAACATAACATATAACATAGTTCCTATAAATAACTCATATTTACCTTTTATAAACATAGTAATAGATATTATGAAAAAACTTATAGCCCATAAACTTTCCTCTACAATATTACCCATAAAATTTAAGGTTAAAATACCATACCAAGAACATATTTCTGCAACATAAATCAAGAACACAACAAGGTTTGTAATTATCTCATTATCTATAAAGTATTCCCATTGATAGACAAAAGATATTTCTGCAATTGTAGCTATACTTCTCCCCACAAATATACTCGAAATCCAACTATCAATTAATGTATATCTTTCAACGTCTGCTTTAGGAAATAAACAACGTGTAAAACATCCAAATACATATAAGGCGCATAAACCAATCATACCATCATCATCAAACTTTTGATATTTGCGGTATAACTTCCTCCATACTTTTATATTATAAATACCAATAAAACATTGATATAACCACCATATAAATACTATAATCATCTTGAATTTATACTTATATATAAGTATAAATTCTTTTAAGCCTTTTTACAGGAATACAATAACTTTATATTGATAATTGTGTATTTGTTAAACTTGCATTATCTCTTATAGCTCTAAATGCTTTTGCATTATCTGATGTATCAGAATCAGCTGGAATAGTAGTCCATTGAGGTCCTCCTATGACAAATGTTCCTGGAGCTGGACCTGTATTAGCTAATATTGCATCATTTTGTGCTTGTGATAAAGTTGGTCTCCACAAACAGTTAGTACCATCTGTTGTTAAACATTGCATTCTACCCTGGAATAAACGTTGTGCTACAGAACCTCCTGCAGATGGAATAGTATTAGCAACCCAACCAGTTGTTGGTAAACCTATAATCTTTTGGTGATATGAACCTGGATATGCTGTAGTGTCAAAGTTATACATATTATCTTGTAAATCAGGATATGACCAAGTTCTACATACCGCATCAGTTGCAGGAACAGGTTTAAAGACAACATCAGGATATTCAGTACAGCCTTTTCCTCCATTTATCTGTGGTGTTATTGTGCTACTTGTATTACGAATACCTCTATAGTATTGTTTAGTTGGATCTAAAGTTACTTTTCCTGATTGTAAATCTGCAAGTGGAATTATAACTGTAGATAATGCAAAACCTTCTTTGCTTATAAATATCTTGTAAAAGAAGTATGCTAATAAAGCATAAATTATCAGCTGTTTTGTTTTCATTTTTAAAATTATAAAAGAAAAAAATATTTATATACTAAAAATGGGTGGAAAAAAAATAGTTGTACTGCTATTATTTTTTATACTTCTTGTGGTTGTAACTATAACTGGATTTTTAATTTATAATTCACAACCTTCTTCTCAATCAAAATCTTCTACTATGTGTCCAGAAAATGAAGACAGATTTTATGACTTTAGTCAAGTTCAACTTGGTAATGATATACTCAAAACTCTAAAAGAAGGGTTTTCTTTTATAAACAACTTTATAAGAACAAAATTTAATACTGAATATTTTGCCTTATCTACAGGTATAATTTCTTTAGATGATATAAAAACGGGAAAAGTGACCTTAGATCCAACTAAACAATACTATAGAGGTATTCGTAATACAAGTAGCACAATAACACCACAGATAAATGGAGGAAAAGGCTGTGTAGAATATCCTGATGTTGTCTTTAAAGAAGCACCAAAACCAGTAGGAATAACAAATAATACTAATGGATGGACATATTATAAAAACACAAATTTTCCAAATGCTTTTAAGCTTACATCTGTAGGTGATATAAGTTGTGCATCAAATGATACTGTAAATTGTCTTACAATTCAAGGAACATCAGATACTGATATAATGAGTTCTTTGAATGCTATTAATTCTACTGGACCATCCGTATGTAATAAGTATAACTACACTCAAACTCCATATATAGGAGAGAATGGATTATTAAGAGAAATCAGATGCAATAAAATGACCCCATATTTACAACCTTATGGACCTAATTATCAAGCTTCTATTTCATATCAAAATAATGTATTATCAAATCAGGGACCTTGTGCTTCATATAATGATGATAGTTATAAAATATCAATTGATTGTGTAAAACATATATGGACTAATTTAGCGGGTTGTCCATACATCAATAATGATATTATAAATTATTACTATAATGAATCCCAAAATAATCAAATGAAAAAAGCCTCTATATTATACGATGCTCAAGCTTGGGCTTACCTTAAAGATGATAGACATAGAGCAGCTTGTTATGGAACCGATAAAACTAAATGGCCAACTTCATAATATACTCCGTATCATTTTAAAATGTCATTCGCTGTAATCTTATAATTTATTCTTAATTATAAGATTTATACTCAATCAAAGACTGTTTGTTCCCAATCTGAATATGGGGAATACTGTGGATCAAATATAATTGAAACTAATCTATCAATATGTGGTGGTAAATATGAAAAGTGAGCTATTTTAATACACAATTCTCTATTATCCAATGATGGTAATTTCATTACTAATGTCTTCCCGACAATCTTATAAATACTTTTATCAGTTGCATCAAACTCTTTCATATGTAATTCTTTTGCACGGCTCAAAAATACCTCTTTCCCCTCTGTGTTTGAAATCAACTCAACGTGTGGTTCAAATCTACTCTCAAAACGAATACCTGCGTGCTTTATTCTCTGCTGACAGTCATAAATATGAAAATATAACTCACTATCCGGGTCTAGAAATTTAGACTTTGTTTCTCCCTGTAATTTCTTCTTTGGCTCTATAAGAACAACTTTAAGCTTTGTAAAATCAGGAGGTGCTCTCTTACTCATCTTTTCTATTACACTCTCTTATCCTTTAATATATATTAAAAAAATTATGATTAATATTACTATCAATGTAGTATTAGACAACCTTTGGTTTATAGTTGATT
>Ga0214921_10009320_pt1 | contig 12452 bp, 9 predicted proteins | sample LL1505_MetaG_FD_177992 | JGI IMG/M metagenome (GOLD analysis project Ga0214921, IMG submission 177992) | Freshwater microbial communities from Lake Lanier, Atlanta, Georgia, United States - LL-1505 | ecosystem: Environmental > Aquatic > Freshwater > Lake | place: USA: Georgia | collected 2015-05-28 | reverse complement strand
GAATCCGGCCGCTCTCATCCAGCGCCAGGGCTGCCACGGTGTCGAAGCCGCGACCGTGCACCGCGGTCATGAACTCTTCCAGACGCTGTGCCTGCCAGCGCACGGGTACCTTGAGATCTCGGGCGGCAAATGCGACCGCGAGGTCCTCCGGATAGATCCCGGTCTTCATGCCAAAACCGCCGCCCACGTCATGCACGCGGACCCGAACCTGTTCCTTGTCCAGTCCAGGCAGTGCGTTGGCGAGATTGTCACGCACGGCGGTCGGCATCTGGCTGGACAGCGTCACCAGGAGCCTCCCCGACCCGGACTCGAGCTCTGCCATGACGACGCGCGGCTCGATCGATGCGGGTGCGAGGCGCTGGTTGCGAATCTGCAGTTCAACCACATGGTGGGCGACGGCAAAGGCGGCCTCGGTGGCCGCAGCATCGCCCGTTCGGCCCTGCGCAACAATATTGTCCGGCGCCTTCTCCCAGAGGATCGGTGCGCCCGGAGCAGTCGCCGCCTGCACGTCCGTCACCGCAGGCAGGACCTCATAATTGACTTCGATCGCCTCGGCGGCGTCAACCGCGGCCTGTCGGCTCTGCGCGACGACCGCAGCCACCGCCTCGCCCGCAAAGCGCACTCGTTCATAGGCCAGCCCGCGGCGCGGCGCGCTGGCAGCGGCAGAGCCATCCGGACGCAAAAAATGGGGGGGAGGTGCCGGCAGAGGCTTGACCCCAGCGGCCACCAGATCGGCTCCGGTGTAAATCGCCAGAACGCCCGGGATGGACCGTGCTGCCTGAGCATCGATGCCAAGAATATTGGCGTGGGCGTAAGGGGAGCGAAGAAAAACCAGATGAGCGAGCCCGTCGCGCTGCAGATCATCGGTAAATTCACCTTCGCCCCGCAATAACGCGAAGTCTTCAAGACGCCGAACCGTCGTGCTGCTGCCAAAGCGAAGCGATTCCAAGCCCAGTTCGTGGGGTGTGTTCATATCCGGACCATCCACCTGAAGAAGTAAGGGTGAGTAAACGGGAAAATCCGGTCTGGCTAACTGCCGATGGGAGTCAACGAGCCGAAAAATCGAACAATGTGCGAATGGTAAGCGAGCTTATGCCAACATCTCGGGGATTTTCAGACACTCGACACCGGGGTTGGAACCCCCTGCCCGGCCAGCCCTGCCCGCGACCCAGAACTTCCTGACCACTTCATCTTTGATAAGACCAACGCCGATGCGTTCTCGCCACCTGCAATTTGGATTGACCCTGCTGCTCGCACTGAGCGGTCTGAGCCTGGCGCCAATGGCCGGGGCCTGGGGAGTCGACGGCCATCGCGTGATCGGTGAGTTTGCCCAGAGTCAGTTGAGCCCCAACGCGCGTGCCGAAGTCGGGCGTCTCCTGAGCCTCGAGCCGGGCGCGACCCTCGGCTCGATTGCCAACTGGGCCGATGAGCATCGCACGTCGGCTGACGCACCCTGGCACTACGTCAACCTGGCACGCGATCAAAACTGCCGCTATGACCCGGCACGCGACTGCGCTCAAGGCCAATGCGTGGTCGCGGCGATCGACCGCCAAGCCGCGATCCTGAACTCGCGCGCGGGCGAGCTGGACCGTCTGAAAGCCCTGAAGTACCTGGTCCACTTCGTGGGCGATATCCATCAACCCCTGCATGCGGGTTTTGCTGACGATCGCGGCGGCAATACCGTTCAACTCCAGGCCTACGGCCGAGGGACCAACCTCCACGCCCTCTGGGACACTGCACTGCTGGTCAACTGGCCAGGCGGCGTGGCATCGCTGACCCACGAAATCGAAACCGCCGTCAAGAGTCCGGTTGCTGCGGCGGTGCGGGGGGTAACGGACCCGGCCCGCTGGGCGGAAGAATCCTGCCAGATTGTGGAAGAACACTGGTTCTATCCCGATCGCCGCAAACTCGAACCGGAGTACGCGGAACGCGCGCAGCAAGTCGCCCGAAACCGGCTCATCCTGGCGTCCCGGCGGCTGGCCGAGTTACTGAACCGGATTCTCGATTAATCCAGACCCAATTCACTACCCCCCATCTCTTCAGCACCTTTGAGCGAGAACCCATGACAACCCCGGACCTCGATCCAGCCGATATTCACTTCTATGAGCCCGCTCAGGGCCACGGACTCGCCCACGACCCGTTCAATGCGATCGTCGCACCCCGCCCGATCGGGTGGGTCTCAACCCGAAGTGCGGCCGGGATTCTGAATCTGGCACCGTACAGTTTTTTTAATGGGTTCAATTACCTCCCACCCATCGTTGGATTTTCGAGCATCGGGCGCAAAGACTCAGTGCGTAATATTGAAGAAACGGGTGAATTCGTCTGGAACCTGGTCACTTTTCCGCTGGCACATGCCATGAATCAAACCAGTGCCGCGGTAGCAGCCGAGGTTGATGAATTCGAGTTGGCTGGACTGACCCCTGCACCGAGCCGGTTATTGCAAGTCCCTCGGGTTATGGAAAGTCCAGTTGCGTTTGAGTGTCGCCTGACCCAGATCATCCAGTTACAGACCGCCGCGCATGAACCGATCTCGACCTTTGTGACTTTTGGCGAGGTGGTTGGCGTTCATATTGACCGCCGACTTCTTGTCAATGGCGCCTACGATACGGCGAACGCGCAACATATTGCCCGTGGTGGCGGGCCGGCAGATTATTTCAAGATTGGTCCTGAACAACTATTTAAGCTATATCGCCCTCAATAACTGTCATAAGATGATGGTTTGATTCAGGCCTTACATTCAGGCCTCTCCATTCTTGAAGGAACTTTGCATGAAATCTCTGCGACCTGTAGCCGGCTGCACCTGCTGTGCGGATCTTCTGGGCTCATCATTTTCGCGCCGCCGCTTCCTGCAGGCGGCAGCGGGCGTCGGCATTGCACAAGCGCTCCCGTCCATGGCATTGGCAGCGTCGGGCAATTACGATGCGATGCTGTTGGCGTGCATTGATCCGCGTTTCCCGCAACCCACGTTTGATTACATGAAAGGGCGCGGGATGGTTGGTAAATACAGTCAGTTTAATTTTGCCGGCGCATCGATTGGTGCAGTTGCACCGGCCTTCAAAGACTGGCACGAGACCTACTGGCAAAACCTGGCGGCCTCGATTCAACTGCATCACATCCCGAAAGTCATTGCGATGAATCACCGGGATTGCGGCGCGGCGAAAATCGCCTACGGAGCCGACAAGGTCGCCAACCGGGCCATCGAAACCCAAACCCACCGGGAAGCGCTGCTCGCATTTGGCAAGGAAGTGAACAAGCGTCATCCAAGCTTGCAAGTGGAACTCGGTCTGATGGGCCTGGACGGGGCCGTGGAGATGTTCTCCTGACAGCGGTTTCCTTCGGGCGTTGACTCCGGATCTGCTGGTTCCGCCAGCCTTGGCCGTGGCCCTTTCGCGCGGCCTGACCGGTTGGCGGATCCATGAGCCCGATTCGAATCCGGCCGCATCCTCAGCCGCGATCCCGGCACAGGAGCGGCGATCGATCTCGAGATCGAGGCGTGTTTTCGCCGGGCACGGAATCGCCAGCCTTGGGGCGCTCGCCACAGTCGGGCTCGCAAGTCTGATCGCGGGATGTGCCTCAGCGCCTCCCGCGGCACCGGCGGGGACCAAGCCGCAGCCGGGCGCAAGCGCAACAACCCCGTCCGAGTCCGCGCCGGGCAATCTGGCGCATTTCGCACCACTCCCCGCCACACTCACCCCAGATGCGGCAGCCCGAGAACTGGTGGCTCAAGCCCTGCTGCTGGTTGGCGCTCCCTATCGCTGGGGCGGTTCACGGGCGGACAGTGGATTTGATTGCAGTGGACTGATCCGCCATGTGTTTGCCGAATCCCTGCAGTGGCGCTTGCCGGGATCAGCCCGGGAGCAGTTTCGGATTGGACAGGAAGTTGACCGGGATGCTCTGCTGCCCGCCGATCTGATCTTTTTTTCAACCGCTGGCAGCCGGGCCTCTCATGTGGGCCTGATGATCGGACCGCGACGCTTTGTCCACGCGCCCAATGCACGTGGCGTGGTCAGAATCGAAGAGTTTCGAGGAAACTACTGGTTAAGCCAATTTGATGGTGGGCGACGATTGATTCTGCGCGCCTGACCCCATTGGCATTAACTCGCGGGCTCATTTCAAAGAAACACCGTACCCACAATAGGCTTATCGAGCTTGGTTAAAAGAAAAGCGTCAACCCACTTGATTTTGACCCGCTTTCCGGACCAAGCTGTGCGAGGATACGATCGCCGCTCGCATTGGGAACCTCGCCCCGGTGAAATGCGGTTGCATGGGACACCATCTGAGTCGGAAAAGGGGTAGGAAGTGAGCTTATTGGGTAAGTGGATTACAGGGGTGATACACACTGACGCTCAGACAGTTGATCCGCTCAAAGTACTGGATGAGAAGGTCTATGACACCCGGGTCGCATTCGAAGCGGCCGTCAAGCACGCCGCTGAAAAAGCCAAAGTCCCCGATGCTGGTGATGTCGCTCAGTCGGTGACGGGTTATGTCTTCGATTTTGGTGATATGGATTTTGGCCTGCATACGACCAAAGCCATGAAAACTGCGGTCGAAGAGCGGCTCAAAATGGTTTTTCTGGAAGTCGATATTCCACCGGAAGTCATCACCCACTGCATGGTGCATCGGGCCTGGCGCCAGGGGCGCACCGGTAATCGGTTCGAGCCCCACATGGTCAGCCTGTTCAAGCTCGCGATTGCGGTGATCGGAAAACGCGCAGCCCCAGCCGGTGAAGGCCTCTTTTCTGTCCATGCCGAGACGTTTAAGGAACTTTGCGCGATCAAGGTTCCGGACATCGAAACCGCGCGCTATCTCACCAACCGCGAAAAAGCGGATGCGGCCCATCTTGCCGCCGCTGACGAAGCCGCCGCGGCAGCTGAGGCCGCCGCCGAAGCCGAAGCCGAAGGCACGGCTGGTGCCGCCGACACCGGCGCCGCGGCGCCAACGGGATCGGGAACAAATGCGACTGAGCCCGCCGGCGCAGGCGCAGATGGCCAAGCAGGCGCTGGCGCCGCAAACGGCATCAACCAGGCCGGCGCTCAAGCCCCCGAAGAAGCTGCGCCTGCCCCGGACCCCTGGACGAATGGCAGTCCGTTCGCAAAGACAAAGTGACGCTTCAGAGCCCTCTCAGGGACTGAAAATGATCTGCGGTCTTAGGCACGAGCCTCCGACCGGGGAATTCACGAGCGCGCAGGCGGACACGCGAGTCTCCGTCGAGTGGCCGGTCAGTGGAAGTGCCCACCGCTTGGGTTGCCGCTGCCAGGTACTTCAGGCTCCTCGGGATGCACGACCTCGCCCTTGCCGTTCGGAAACAACGGGGCGCCACAATCTTCACAAAAATCCGGGCGAACGGTCTCATTCCAGACCCGGATATCCGTGACGCCGGCCTCGATCAACGTCGCTCGAATCGTCTCGAGCGGGGCCGGATCATCGTCCTCGCTCTCGGCCCCCAGTAGCGGCCAGACAATGCCCTGGATCACTTCATCACGGTCCTTAACGCTCATCCCGATCCGGTATTCCTCGACATCACCGTCCCCAAAGGCTGCCACTGCCGCCGACAGGCCGTCGGGTTCGAGCACCAGCGCATGGGTCAGAAAATGGACGCCAGCGCGGATTCCGTACGGACGAATGCGCCGATCGCTTTCGCGCAGATTCACATGATAGGCATCCGGTAGCAGCAGCTCGAACCCACAACCGGGCAAGGCGGGTTCCAGATTCGGGCGCCCCTGAGAACCCCAGGCCTCCAGGCAATGGGCGCGGCTGGCATGCTGATCAGCCGCCAATTCCTGCCATCGAAACATTGGAGCGCCCGCGGGCACAACCACCACCGCCAGCAGGTAACGGGTATCCGCCAGCATTTCAGCGGTTTCGGGTAAATCCTTGAGATCCAGCCTTGGCGCCTGCCCATTGAGTGCAGATTGGCCGAGCTTGCGCGTCATGCGCCGCACTTCGGCAAAATCCCTCGGCAACTGATCCAGACTGAACAACCACGGAACCAGCCGGAAGCGGCTCTCACGAGCCAGCACATGGGCCTGCCAATGTGCAGACAGGGCCGAGGCAGGTGCTGCTGCCAGCGCGCCCGACGGAATCCGGAAACGGGTCCAGGCCACCAGCGGAGCGGTCATCAGCAGGGCTTCGTACCGTTGACCGTCAAGCTCGAGCACCGCCTGTTCAGCCGCCGCCTCAGTGGCCTCGACCAGCGAACCGTACGCATCGCCATCGGTCTTTTCGAGCCGTTCGAGTGCGTCATGGACCGCCTGACCATGGCCCGAATCGAGCAGCTTTTCAAGTCGGGCAGCCAATTGGGCTTCCCAGAACCGGTCTTCCACCCGACTCCCGGAACTCGCCAATCCAAGCGCTGCAGTCACCAGCCGTTCAGCGTCTGGTGACAGATGAGTCTTGCGATCCCGCAGGGACCGGCCGTGGCGATGTTCTTTCATGGGTCGATGCGCTGCAAACGCTCTATTCTAGAGCATGCGCCACAGGCTCACACCGCGAATCTCGCGATCCAGCCCGTCGAGCATTGCCGCATGGGCCTCGAGATCTTCCGTACCGGCGTGCTTCACGACCAGCCCGGCGGGAGGCCATGCACCGCTCTGCGCAATCGCACCGCTCAATCCGCCGTCCAGACTCATTTCGAGGCTCTCCTGGCCGCGCGTCATCGCGAGCCAGACCTCGGCCAACAGTTGCGCGTCGAGTTTCGCGCCATGGTGTACCCGATGTTTATTCGAGACCTCATAGCGCTCGCATAGCGCGTCGAGCGAGTTGCGCTTACCCGGATGAAGCTGACGCGCGAGGACGAGCGAATCGACGATCTCGGCCACGCAGGTCCGCAGTCCCGGACGCCGACAAGCGGCGAGTTCGGCGTTCAGGAACCCCTCATCAAAGGCGGCGTTATGGATCACAACCTGCGCCCCCTCGAGAAACTCGAGGATTCGGTCGGCTTCCTGGGCGAATGTTGGCTTATCGCGCAAGTCCGCCAACCGCATGCCGTGAACCGCCGCAGCCCCCTCATCGACCTCCCGCTCCGGGTTGAAATACAGATGCAGGTCCCGTCCCGAGAGACGGCGTCCGATCAGCTCAATGCAACCGATCTCGATCACCCGATGGCCGTCTTCGACGCGCAGTCCTGTGGTCTCAGTGTCCAGGAAAACAATCCGCTCTGCCGTATTCATGGCATCAGAGCGCCGTCGCCGGCGCCACCACCGGATCCAGCGCCAACCGCGTACGCCGGGCAAACAGCAGATACACCACCGGAACCACGAAGAGCGTCAGGACCGTACCCAGGGACATACCGCCGACAATGACCCAACCGATCTGCTGGCGACTCTCGGCACCCGCACCCGTCGCCAGAGCCAAGGGCACTGCACCCAGCACCATCGCCCCCGTCGTCATCAGGATCGGCCGTAGACGCAAGCGGGCCGCTTCGATCACGGCTGTGCGGGCATCATGGCCCTGCTCCCGCAACTGATTGGCAAACTCGACAATCAGAATCCCATGCTTGGTGATGAGTCCGATCAGCGTGATCAGACCGATCTGACTGTAAACATTCAGGGTGCCGCCGCTCCACTGCAGGGCAGCCAGTGCTCCGGTCATCGACAAGGGGACGGTGAACAGAATGATCAGAGGATCCACGAAACTCTCGAACTGCGCCGCCAGAACCAGATAAATGAAGGCCAGGGCAAGCAGGAAGGTCAGGGCGAGGGTATTGGAGGTGGACTTGAACTCGCGGGTCTGTCCATTGAAGTCCAGCACATAGCCGGGAGGCAGCGTGCGACCAGCGACTTCTTCAATGAACTCGACCGCTTCACCCAACGATGTCCCCGGTGCCAGATTGGCCGTGAAGGTCACGGCACGGCGCTGCCCGAAGTGGTTCAGTTCCCGAGGGCTAACCGTTTCATCCACCTTGATCAGCGACGTCAACGGCACCATCGCGTCATTGCGACCGCGAACAAAAAGATCTGAAATATCCGCTGGCTCATTGCGCGCGCGGGGTTCGAGCTGAACAATCACATCGTACTGTTCACCGAAACGTTTGTACCGCGTGACCTGCCGCCCGCCGAGGGCCGTTTCGAGCAGTCGTCCGATCTGCTCGACCTGGACACCAGCATCGGACACGCGGTCGCGGTCCAGACGGATCTTGAGCTCGGGCTTGTTCAAACGCAGGTCACTGTCCACGCCCTGCATGCCTGGCCAACGCTGCAGCTCGCCCAACATCTTCTGCACCACCGGGGCAAGTTTCGAGTACTCGTCGTTGGTCACCACGACCACATTGATCGGACGCTCACGAGGCGACTGCCCGAGCGAAGGCGGCAGCACAGCGAACGCATTGACTCCTGGAATTCCGAGCAGTTTCGGCTGAACCTCCTTGGCAATGTCCTGGACGCTGCGCTTGCGCTCATTCCAGTCGGTCAGGCGCAGGAAGGCGATGCCCTGAGTCACCGTAGGATTACCGGTCACGACAAAACGCCGGTCAACCTCCGGAATGCCCTTGGCGATCCCCTCGATGCGCTCAGCGTACTTGGCGGTGTAGTCGATTGAAGCGCCGTCCGGTCCATTGAAGATCGACAAAACCGTCCCGCGGTCCTCAATCGGGGAGAGCTCCCGCTTGGTTGTCCGCAACAGCCAGACGCTGGTCCCTCCGACTGCCAGCGCGATCAGAATGATCAGCCAACGCACGCGGATCGCGCCGCCCACAGCTTTCCCATAACCGCTCTCCAACCCGACCAGACCACGCTCGATCCAACTCGACGGATTCCAGCTTGCCGCCGGCTTGGTGTGCTTGAGCATGACGGAACACATCATGGGCGAAAGCGTCAGCGCGACAAACCCCGACACCAGAACAGCACCCGCAAGCGTGAGCGCAAACTCGACGAAGAGGCGCCCGGTTCTTCCAGTCGTGAACGCCACGGGCGCATAGACGGCGGCAAGAGTGAGTGTCATCGCGATCACCGCAAAGCCCACTTCGCGCGCCCCCCGAAAGGCGGCTGCCATCGGAGCCATCCCGTCTTCGATATGGCGATAGATGTTTTCCAGCACCACGATCGCATCATCGACGACCAGACCGATCGCCATCACCAAGGCCAGCAAGGTCAGTGTATTGATCGAAAACCCCGCCACCAGCATGATGGCGCAGCTGCCGATCAGGCAGACTGGAATCGTGATGAGCGGGATGAGGCTGGCCCGAAACGAGCGCAAAAAGAACAGGATCAGCAGCGCCACCAGAACGATGGATTCCCCGATCGTGCGCCATACGGATTCGATCGATCGTTCGATAAAGACCGTGGTGTCGTTGGCGATATCCACGGCGACCCCGGGGGGCAACTCGGATCGCAACTTGGGCAGGGTCTCACGTACCGCCTTGGCGAGCGTGAGCGGATTCGCGGTGGCTTGTTTGATGACACCGAGCGACACTGCGTTCTTACCATTGAAGCGAACAATCGTGCGCTCGTTGGCTGGCGCCACCTCAACCCGGGCCACATCCTTGATCCGAACGGTGTAACCGGCTGAGTTGCGGATCGCGATGTCCTCGAATTCATTGACCCGCATCAGGTCGGTTTGAGAAACGACTGAAAATTCCCGGTTACTGCTCTCAATTCGGCCCGACGGAATTTCCACGTTACCGCGGCGAAGTGCATCCTCCACATCGACCGGCGTCAGCCGGTACGACGCGAGCCGATCCCGATCCAGCCAGATTCGCATCGAATATTTGCGCTCACCGAAGACGCGAACATCAGCTGCGCCCGGCAGGGTCTGCAAACGGGGCTTGACGACCCGATTGGCGATATCCGTGACATCGAGCGCCGACATCGAGACCGAACTGAATGCAAGCCAGATGATGGGATTTGCATCGGCCTCGACCTTGGCAATCACAGGCTCTTCGATCGTCGTCGGCAACTTCGCACGCACCCGAGCGACGCGGTCCCGTACGTCCGCTGACGCTGAATCCGGATCACGTTCGATCCGGAAGCGCACCGTGATCTGACTTTGCTCGGGGCGCGAGATCGAGGTCAGGACATCAACGCCTTCGATGCCCGCAATGGAATCTTCCAGGGGCTTGGTCACCTGACTCTCGATGATCTCGCTCGATGCGCCTGGGTACTTGGTCTCGACCGTCACGACGGGCTCATCAATTCTCGGGTACTCGCGTACCGGCAAGCGGTCATAGGCAACGATACCGACCAGAATGATCAGCAGTGAAAGCACCGTTGCGAAGACGGGCCTGCGAATGCAGAGGTCAGAAAGCAGCATGGATATCGCCTTATTTCGACGCGGGCGCAGTTGCAGCCGGATTCGCAGGCATCGGAGCACCCGGGTTCGGCGGCACCGACGCACCCGGGTTCAATGGCACCGGCGCACCCCCACTGGGAGCTGGCGAGGGGGCGCCGGGGCCACCCCGCTTGGACGGATCGATGATCCGTACCTCCTGCCCCTCCCGATTGAGTTTGAGTTGCCCAGCGACGACGATGCTCTCACCCGTCGCGAGTCCTTCGACGATCTCGACCTGGGAATCACGCCGCACGCCGGCTCGCACCTTGACTTTCGAGGCCTTGCCTTCCGCGACCCGCCAAACAAACAAATCCGGGCCCTGCGGAACAATGGCTTCTTCAGGGACAAGCACCGCATTCTCACGCTGGCTCAGGACCACCCGCGCGCGCGCAAACATGCCGGTTCGAAGGATATCGTCGGTGTTCGGAATGCGGCCCCGCACCAGAATCGATCGGCCGTTCGCATCCACCGTTGCATCCAGGGCATCAATGGCTGCTTTGAATGTTCGCCCTGGCAGCGCCTCCATCGAGACCTCGAGCATCTGACCCCGGCGCAGACGCCCGATCACCCGCTCGGGCAAGCGCAAGTCGACTTTCATCGAGGTCGTGTCTTCGAGCGTCACCAGCTCAGCGCCGTCTTTAACGAAGTCTCCTGGCGCGACATTGCGCAACCCGACGATGCCGCCAAAGGGCGCGGTGATGCTGCTCTTCTCGAGACGGGCGCGAGCCAAGGAGAGGCGCGCATCCACGACTTGCAGGTTAGCGCCGGCTTCTTCCCGGGCCTGCGCCGAGACAAAATTTTTCTGGGCAAGTTCGACTGCCCTCTCATACTTGGCCAGAGCCAGCGCCCGTTCGGCCCGGACCTGTTCCAGTTCAGCGGCAGGGATCGAGGTATCGAGCTGCACCAGAACCCGCCCTGCACGGATCCGTTCCCCGTCCCCAAAGCCAAGCTTGGCAATCCGGCCGGCGATTTCCGGCTTGATCACAACCGATTCATTGGCCCTCAGGGTACCGACTGCGGCAACTTCATCCTGAATGGTGCCACTCTTGGCGGCCACCACTTCGACACCGACCGGACCCTTCGGCCCACCACCGCCACCGCCACCGCCACCGGGCGAAGCGCCTGTTGCCGGCGCCTTCGCGCCAGCAGCGTCACCGCCGGGAGCGGCACCGGGGGCTGAGCCAGCGGCGCCTGGGCCGGCTGGACCCACTCCGCCGGCCATGAGCCCGCGCAATGCAGCACTGACCTCGCCGGTTTTCGACTCTTTCCAGGCGAGCCCGCCGATCACGATCATTCCAGCCAGGGAAATAATCAGAACAGAATATTTTTGACTTTTCACAGACGCACCGAAGAACACAAAACCCTAACCCGCTAGCATAGTGAATCTCCGATCAAAACAGCCAAAAAAATGCAGACGGCCCAATCAGATAATCCATCGAACCTTGCCCGACCAGCAATCCGGGCACTCAGTGAGAGCCGGATTCGCCGCGTCGCCAATGCGGCCATGGGGCGCGGGGATATTCTGGCGTTCTGGTTTGGCGAGCCCGATGGTGTGACCCCGGAGGCGGTTCGGGATGCAGCGAAAGCTTCGCTCGATGCCGGAGACACCTTCTATGGACCGACGCTCGGTTTGCCGCAGTTGCGGCAATCGCTGGCGCACTATCTCAGTGCACTGCACCGACCAGTCGGCGTCGAGCGCATCGCGATCACCAACTCGGGCGTCAACGGACTGATGCTCGCCTGTCAGGCGATCCTGTCACCCGGGGATCGCGTCGTTGCAGTCGTCCCACTTTGGCCGAATCTGGTCGAAATCCCGGCTATTCTGGGCGCCGAAGTCGACCGGGTTTCGCTCGTGCTGGACCCGCACACTCAACGCTGGCGACTCGACCTGGACGCACTACTGGAGCGCCTCAGCCCAGGTACCCGGGCGGTTCTGATCAATTCGCCCAACAATCCGACCGGATGGGTCATGACGGCCCAGGATCAGGCGGCCCTGCTGGCGCACTGTCGACGCCATGGCATCTGGATCCTCTCCGACGAAGCCTATGATCGACTGGTGTTTGAACCATCCGACGGGTCCCGCGCCTCATCCGATACGCCGCCCGCCGGGCCGGTGGGTGCACCGTCGATGCTGGATCTGGCCGATGCCGATGACGCCCTGATCGTCGCCAACACCTTTTCAAAGACCT
>Ga0214921_10009318_pt1 | contig 12456 bp, 10 predicted proteins | sample LL1505_MetaG_FD_177992 | JGI IMG/M metagenome (GOLD analysis project Ga0214921, IMG submission 177992) | Freshwater microbial communities from Lake Lanier, Atlanta, Georgia, United States - LL-1505 | ecosystem: Environmental > Aquatic > Freshwater > Lake | place: USA: Georgia | collected... | reverse complement strand
ATGAATCATCTCAAATCCTTAAAGATTAAAAACACAAATAGGGCGGGTATTAGCTGGAAGAGCCATCGCCAATTAACTTGTAACCATTGACAGTTTGTTTGACTTTCAATGTCATAGTAGTGGATACAGTGTCTGCGTCATTGTTGGTCACTGTCACTGACAAATCACAAACCGACAAGGTATTGCAACCTGAAATGGTGGCGTCTGAATAGCTCACAGAAGGAAATGAAGCTTCACTTGGTAATGCTGCAGCATCAGCAGCCAACATGGCTCTTAAATCAGAACTTGTGAATCCATCCTGTTTGTAATCTTGGTCTAACAAATTAATGAAAGAACTGAAATTCGCAGGACTCGCAGCAATGGCGGCAAGTGCTGCGTTCAATGATTCTGTGACGGCTTGAGATGGGTTAAAACCACCACCACCACCACCACCACAAGCTACAACCAGAGCCAGCGAAGAGGTGGATGCAAAAAACCCAAGTTTTCGAAAAAGATTTAAGTTCATAAAAGAGACTTTCATTAAAAACAATTGATAAATATTTACCCACCCCATAACTTAATTAGCTTTTGTTACAGAATTGTTAATTTATGTGTGAAGTGCTCTTGGATAGTAATGTTGAGAAGATTTAGAGGGTGGGTATGTAGAGCGCCAAAACAAAAAAGCGCCTTAAGTGAACTACATAAGGGCGCGTTTTTTAATAGATTTCTGGCGGAAGCGGTGTCAACTCCCTATTAGGTTGGGCTATGCATAACCCTGGGGGAGTATTGATAGGGTCTGACAACACACAGCAGGTTGATCAATAAGCTATTTTCGGCAATAAGTAGCTCCCAAACTGTACCTCCAAAGGCGTTCTTTATATCGTAGCTCCCCTAGCCCCCTATTTGTCTCACACATGCTGACGTCGGACAGAATTAGTGGCACAGCACCCCTTATTCCGAGTGTGCGCCTACCCCATAAATATTTCTTGACTGAGTCCCAATATGGGACTATATTTACGTTTTATGCGCATCGTTTCACTTCAAACATTGAGAACCTACTGGATCAAAAATCCAGAGACTGAACAGGCGTTACTGGCATGGTACGACGAGGTATTGTCCGAAAACTGGAAGCAGCCAGCGGATATCAAAGAGAGGTATGCCAGCGCAAGTATTCTCAAGAAAAGACGAGTTGTTTTCAATATCAAAGGTAATAAATACAGGCTAATTGTTTCAGTGGCGTACAAAATTGGAGTTGTTTATATCAAGTTCATTGGTACCCACAAGGAATATGACGCAGTTGATGCAGAAACAGTGGAAATGTAAGAAGGAGTCACCATGAATATCAAACCTATTCGCACCGCTAAAGACCACAAAGCCGCTTTGGCTGAGATCTCCAAATTGATGGAGACCGATCCAGATATCGGAACGCCTAAAGGTGACCGTTTAGATGTGCTCGTGACGTTGGTTCAAGCCTATGAGGCAAAACACTTTCCAATGGCGCTGCCTGACCCTGTTGAGGCCATCAAGTTCCGCATGGAGCAGCAAGGTCTTAAACCCAAAGACTTGGAGCCAATGATCGGTAAAAGCAATCGCGTCTACGAGGTTCTTACCCGTAAGCGCTCTCTGACCATTGGGATGATCCGTAAGCTCCACAGCGGCCTTGGTATACCGGCTCAGAGCTTGATACAGGAAGCAGGCCAGACTTGATGCCATTTGAAGCGCTCTGGAGGGCGGCAAACGGGTTTTCTTTGTGCGTCCAAGGGTACGAGTGCTTGTTGAAAAATAATCGCCCGTATTGTGCGAAGCATGACAGCTTGGATGTGAAGGTCACAATGACAACAACGGTAGGTGCTAGTGCATAAGGGGGTGAGTAGCTGGAGACGCTAGAAGTCGATGACAGATGTTTGTTTCTGCCACCGACTTTGGCGTTGTAGTGATGTGCTGGTTGCGTGAAAGCCTACACAGGTTAGGGTTTGTTCAGATTGGGTGGATCAAAGCCCAACGTTACGCCCAAAATGGACATCATTTCGTGCGGGTTTATTTGAATGACATTTTGAAGTGCTGTGCGAATCAACGGTTGATCCAGTAATTCCTTTGAGTTACACAAAATGTCAACGACTTTGCGAGAAATTTCGTATCGTTTGAACTTGGGGATGCTTTCAGTCATCTTCAGCCCAAAGCGTTGACCGACAGATTTGTAGTGGCTCTGCTTCAAGGCTGCCAAGTCGCCCTTGTAGCCAAATATTGCTGACCCCATCATCCTTCCGTTCCTAAGAGGTAGGACAACAACGTGCATGTGAGGCGCTCCTTCATCCAAGTGAACAATTGCGCTGATGATCGGGCAGCCGAGGTAGTCCTCAAGCCATTCAATGACTTCGGGAAAATAGCCATTGATATCGACACTAGTGTTGGCTCGAAGTGAAATTACATATTCCAATGCTAAGACACCGTTGCTTCGTAATTTTTTTGCTGTAGAAGCAACTATGTTTGCGGTTACTTCATTTATCATGCAACTGGGGTCAGAGCCACCAACCAAGTTCTGGTTCAGCTTACATCTTGTAGAATATATGTGTCTATTCTCACCAAGCTCACGTGGAATCTGGCGCAAGTTGTGTTTCAAACAGTTTTTGAGAACGTCGATAGATTTAAGTTTTTTGACGGAAAGCAATTGAGATTCAGCCATTTTGAGCTCCTGTTAGGTGGAGCCTCAATTGCAAAACCTAGGGGTTGGTTTCACTCCCCCCGGAAAGTCGCCATTTTTCAGGTTCGGTTGTATTTTTCAACCATTCATGCTTTCGTATCGACCAATATTCCTCAAGGTGCTTGTGGATGTGACCGACTCCCTCTAAAGCAAGAATATGTAATGCAAAGGTCATGAATGCTGAGTCATATTCATTTTTGTTATTTAACGTTAACTCATGATCAACGCCAATTATCCAAGCGCGACATATCGCTGATATTAAGATCACCCGCGCAGGTTCTTGGTCATAGCGTCCCATTGACGTTTGATGAGACGGCAAGGGCTTTTTGATCAGCTTATCTTTGTAGCTCCTATATCTGCGATTTTTGTTTTCACGGAAAAGTTGGATGCCACTCCAAATGATATCAGCCGCCTGAACACGGAGCTTGGTATCGGATTTAAATCCGGACTGATGAATGAGTTCTTGAACCTTGGCGTAAGTTGAGGGCATAGCAACATTTAACCGCAACACCCCCCACCCTTGTCAAATCCTGCCAGTCCCCACCCACCCGGGGGGCACCCCCTAGATCGGCCCCCTTGTGTTGCAGCCCCAGGTAAGCACAGTAATTTGCTCAAGCGGTAAGGCCACAAAAGAGAACCTGAGCGAGGCGGTAACGATCTCACCAAAAAAAGCCCCGCAAAAGCGAGGCTCCATGCTTTTCTTACTGGGCTAATCAGATAACCAGCAACACCGTCAAACCTTGCATCCCAGCGCTAGGGATACCGACCACCTCAATGGTTTCAGTGTCTTCCGAGCCTACATGCAGGTAGGCGCCCACTTGTAAAGGTATCCAGCCGATGGACTCAGCGGCAATCTCTTGAAGCTCTAGCTTGAAGTCGACAGGATCGATCATTGCATCAGTTGAATTTAATCGTGTCCCCTGCAGGCTCGGAAGGCAGTGCTGCTTGCAGGGCTTTGGCGTAGGCCATACGTGCAGTTTGAATGGCTGCTGCTTGCGCTTGCAGTCGCTGCAGCTCTTGGTCGCAGAACTGAATTGAGGCTAACTGAGCCTTGGCTTCGTCTGAGAGTTTGTTGAGCTCGTAGTTGACGTTGTCGATGTGATCATATGAAGCCCTTTCACAAAGCCTCCTTATTTTTCGGTACTACATCGAAAGCCAAAACGATTCTTTCTTCTTCAGATTCAAAAGGAATTGTGTAGTGGAGCAGGGAGGCTGGAAAAAAACATAAGCTACCAGTTATGACATCAATGATATTTTTTTTATTACCCTCAGACTCAGACAAAAATGCATCATCTTCAAGGCAAACAACTAGATTGCCATCATTTGTATTTAATTTTGGGGGTATATTTATATAAATACTTCCACTGATCCAACCTGCTTCATGCATATGAGGGCGTAAAGCTCCGCCATTCTTCATGCGAATTATCCAACCGTAAAGACTATAGGAATCCGGCCAATTTTTAATTAAACCCTCTTTGCTATCCTTGAAGTAAAGCCTGTAATTTTCTATTTCCAGCTCAATGATCTTCTTAATCTCATCAATCAGGATGTTTTCTAGAGCAAATAAATTACCTGAAGTATGAAGACCATTGGTTAAAAGATTTTGAGATCTATACTGCACTTTTATATCATTTAAGATTGATAAAGTAGATTTGACAAATTTTCCTTCGAAATCATATTTTTTACTTAAGTCAGTTTTAAATACATAATTTAGTGGGCTGCTGCAAAAAGAGTTAGCTTTTTCAATGCCAAATTTAATCTCTGCTCGGCAGCCAAATGACCCAATAATTGCATCAGTTATTCCTTGTCTGACCAACGACTCTAGTTGCTCATAAAACAATGACTGCTCATTAAGAAAGTACCAACATTTTAAAAGGTAGCTTTGACTATTTTTAAAACTCTTTGACTTTAAAAATAGTTCTGCAGCCTGTTTATATCTTCCCTGGTCGCAATACCAAATTCCTAAATTGTATTGAGCGGCTTCGTCATCAGGTTTCAGTGAAATCGCTTTGCTGTAACTTGCGTCAGCCTCTTCTAACCTGCCCAGAACTTGCTGTACGGCTCCCAAGTTGCTATGGGCTTCTGCATAGTCTGGCTTGATCGCAATCGCATTTTTGTAGCTTGCCGCAGCATCTTCTAGTCTGCCAAGTTCTTTCAGCGTAAGCCCCAAGTTGTTATGGGCTTGTGCTAAGTCTGGCTTGAGCGCAATCGCTTTCCTGTAACTTGCCTCAGCTTCCTCTAGTCTGCCCAGCTCTTGCAGTGTGGCTCCCAAGTTGTAATGGGCTTCTGCTAAGTCTGGCTTGATCGCAATCGCTTTGTTGTAGCTTGCTTCAGCGTCTTCTAATCTGCCGAGTTCTTTCAGCGTGTTGCTCAAGTTGTAATGGGCTTGTGCATCATTTGGTGATATCGCCACCGCTCTTTGATTAGCGATCAATGATTCTTGTAATCTTCCTGTTTGCTTGAATACAGCGCCAATTACTTTCCAACCGAATTGGTGGTCAGGATATTTCTGAGTTATGGTTTTCGCTAAATTCTCTGCCAAATCGAATTGTCCTTTTTGATAGTGTTCTAGTAGAACATCTAATTGCACCTGAGAAGGACTTCGTGCCTGATTCGAATTTGTTTGATTTAATGTTAAGTTTTTCTTTTTTTCTTTTTTTGCCGATACCTTCTTGCGCTGTTGCGTAAAGGATGAATTTGTCTTTATTATCGATTCAAACTTATCTACTACCTCTATGGATGCCAATTGCGCTTCTAAAGCGTCAACTCTCTCACCCGCCAACCCTCGTTTCTTTCCCTGCTCAAGTACGCTTCTTGCATTGTCAAGCTGTTTTTCTTTAATGAGCGCATCTACATAGCTGAGCCAAAATTGTCCTTGATTTGGATTGGCTTCCAGTGCTGTTTCAAATAAAGGTAATGCAAGTTCTGACTTATTCAAAGACACGGCAAGCACACCAAGATTGTGATTCGCATCGGGGTGCTTGGCTTGGGCTTGCAAGATGGCTCGATACAAGGCTTCAGCGTCCTGTAACTTCCCCGCCTTGTGCGCTTCTATCGCTTGCTGTAACGCTTGTTCGACTTTTAATTCCATCGTGATTGAGTATCCAATATTTTTTCATTTTTGAGGGTAGAAGCGCATAAATGATTTTTACCCCTCCAAAAAATAATCTACAGAGTGTCAGCGCAATTTATCCACCGATTGCAACTGGCATCACCATTCATCGGATGCTCATTGATTGTGGTTTACCGTTAAAACCTCCACCGCCTCGTGAGCAGACTTGAAAGACCCAAGTACCTAACCCGGTTTATGGGTAATATTTGCCTGCATCACCAGCCAAGGGGTTGCGCCACTGCGCCACTCCCACGTCGCCAGCAACTGGTCTAGGTGCGCTAAGTTATTAAACCAAGCCGGCATGGGGGGCAGTTGTCGCTGACCGTTGTCCTGCACCAGCGTGATCTGATGCGATTCTTTAAACCGATTAATCAACAGTTCTGTGATGCCCGGTATGAGACATTCATGGCTCTCGACAATGACGTCCATGCCGAGTAAAGCAGGGGCGTTGACCGGATCAAGGAGTTCACGCTCTGCGCCTTCAATGTCACACAGCACCAGTACCTTCTGCCCCATATGCTGGGCAAAGTCAACTGGTTTAAACAAGGCCCCAACCGTCACACGGTCTGTCACCTTATTTTTGGCAATCAACTCTGCACAGACTTGCTGGGCATTGAGGTCAAGGTCAAACGCTAGGACACGAGTAGCCGGCATACGACGCGCCATACCAACGGCGTAGTAGCCTTCCGCACAACCGATGTTCAGTATCAGGGGGTACTGCGCTTGGATCGCAGCTTCAATGAATGGCTGCAACGGCTGTTCATAACTACCAAGCAGTTTAGCCACATGACATCCCTCAGCCGACTCGCTCAGAAAATCCATGCCCGTTAATGGGCCATGCAGGACGGTCGTGCCTTGTTGCTTCACCCACGTGTTTTGAATTAGGACGCTACGCCATTTGGACAGTAGGCGTGATGCGTTGTTAAGTTGGCCGACTTCGTCGGGTTGCGCCTGGGTAAGGCTACCGAGCAGTTGCTGGCGGATACGCTCGTGGAGGCTCATTGCACCTGCTTTAGGAGGGATTATTAAGGTAATAAAAAAACCCCACCGCCTCGTGAGCAGTGGGGTTCTTGTTAGAGATTGTTAAGGGTTGTATCTTGTTTATGCGGTCACACCATTTGCAAATGTTGGGATGACCGTAACACCGGTTAATTGAATAAACACAGAAGTTCCAAAAGTCCCTGCGGTAGCAGCAATATCTGCTCCGGTGGTTTCAAACAGCACGTAAGTATTCCCACCGAATGTCGCAATTGAGACACCCAAATCAGTTGTACTAGCAAGTCTCATTGCCGTATCAATTTGTGCGTTAGTAGATCCAGCAGCCAAAGCAGTAACCGCAGTTTGAACAGCAGCTTGCTGAACAGAAACAACGTCAGTAACTCCAGTGAATTGCATAAGGTCTGTACCCACCACAAAGTCGGAAATCACATCGGCTTCTCCAGCAGCAGTAGAACTTGTACCCACAGCAAAAGAGAATGTATCGATTCCCGTTCCGCCGGTAAGGTTATCGATTCCCGCTCCACCTGTAATGGCATCTGCACCCGCGCCGCCACTAATAGTATCTGCACCTGAACCACCGGTCAAAATGTCCGCGGCCAGACCACCAATGAGGTTAAATGCGCCCGGGGTGATCGTATCAGCAGCCGCGTTGAAAGTCATAATGGCCTGCGCTGTTGAACCAGATGAGCCATCAACCGTCATAGTTTCACCTGCACCCACGGTGGTCTGGGCGATTGTTAAGGTAACTGGTGTGCTGGTATTTGCGAACACAATACTTTCAATACCAGTAAATGCAGTAGAAGTTCCAAGTGTGACGTTGAAGGTCAGGTTACCCGTGAAGTTCACTGTATCTGAACCCGCACCACCAAGTACCGTGTCATTTGCAGTAAATATCTGATTAGCACCCGTTGCGTCCAATCCAAAGTTAAACGTATCAGCGCCAGTTGAGCCTGTCACCACATTGTTCAACGCCGTCGTCGATGCAGTAAACGTATTGGTACCGGCTGCGAGGTTGTAGGTGATTACGTTCGTATTGGCTGCGATGGTTCCCGCACCCGAGAAGGTCACAGCACCCACGCTGGTCACAGTTGTAAATGCGGCGAAGTTAGCAATACTCATCGTACTTGCGAAGCCACCCATGTTCAGGGTTTCCATGTTGGTAATGGTATCAACTGATATGTCAGTAAATGCTGCTGACAAGACCAAAATGTCCGTACCATCTCCGCCGTCAATCGTATCCGCACCGCTATCGGTCGAGATCGTGTCGTCGCCAGAGCCGCCGCTAAGCGAGTCAGCGCCTGCGCCACCGGAGAGGCTATCAGCACCAGAACCGCCAATCAGGGTATCCACGCCGGATCCACCTGACAGCGTATCAGCGCCGGAAGAGCCCGTCATCGACTCCGCACCATTACCACCTGTTACGTTTAGGTTACCCGTACCTGTGTGAGTCACAACGTTTGCGCCAGAACCCAATGTCAAAGTCGTTGTTCCGGACGAAAGCGAGTTGCTGGTGAAGGTTGTAGCAACGGTAGCTGCCGACAGATCCAATGTCAGAGCACCACCACCTGTGTGACTGTCCACAACGGTAGCCAAGCTTGCTGCGCTTGCAATTGGGTTGGTCACAACCATACCGCCCGTACCCGCGATGTTCAGGCGGGTGACTGCTGATGCGGTCAATGTGCTAATTGTTGCGTTAGTTGCAACTGTGGTCGCGGACGCGTTTGTTAGCGTAATGGTTTCTTCGTTGGTTGCGGTAATGGCAGTTTGCGTAACGCCATCACCTAACGTCAAACCTAAAGTATCGGCACTGGTGTTAGCAGCACGTGTGAAGGTGATAGCGGTCGTTGCTGCCGACGAGCCCAGTGTTACCAATGCCGCACCAGCGTTAGTGACGACGTTAGTTGCACCTGTAACGTTAAGACGCGTAAGGCCTGTGTTGTTCGAGTACACCGACATATTCAGAGCGGCTTGAGCAGCGCCGTGGGTCATGGTTTCAAAGCCCGACAGACGCGCACCAATCGCTGCGGTGTGCGCAGTAGTATTTGTGAAGGTCACGGTATCGGTACCGTCGCCACCAATCAAGGTGTCGGTAACATCTAAGGTATCTGCCATGATGACGGTGTCGTTACCTGCACCAGCGTCGATGTTATCTGTACCGCCGCCTGATGTGATCTGATCATTACCATCGCCGCCAGAGATCGAGTCGCTACCAGCACCAGCGGTGATGATGTCGTTACCCGCACCACCCGAGAGGGTTTGGTTGATGGCCGTGGTGATCGCACCAAACAAGCTGTCGTCAAAAGAAGAGCCGGTAAAGGTGTTTGCGGTGTTTTGACCTGTAATCATGGTCAAGCCTGTCGCGGTCAAGCCACTTGCAGTGACTGAACCACCCGTATTGGTGATAACACCGGTCGTCATTCCGTTGCCGCCAGTGAAAACAATCGCTGGTACCGCAGCACCTGTAGCAGTTGCACCAATAGCGCCAACTGTCTGCGCTGTTGCAGCGCCTGAAGCTTGGCTCGTATTAAAGGTGATCGTCTCAAAGCCTGTTGAGGTGAAAGCTTGGCCATTAAGCGTATTAACAGCACCGCCAACATGGGTCACAGACAGGCTATCGGTCGTATCAGTACCGGCAGCGGTAACAACATGGCCGGCGGCATGAGCCAAGGTACTGGCCAATGTTGCTGCTCCAGCGTTAGTGAACGAATTGAAGTTAATCGTTCCAGCGCTCGTATTCGCAAGTGACTGTGTCACACGGGCAATACCTGTCCCGATATTGACGAGGCTCAGTTCAGCAGCATTCGTCATTGCATCGCTGATCGTCAAACGCTCAACGCCAGTAATAGCGTAGGTGGTCGGAACCGAAGTGAAGGCAACAGCAGCAGCACGTGTGGTGCTGATTGCGTCAGCGGCGCCATCGCCACCAGCTACAGTGTCACCTGTTGTAAGGGTCGCGGCAAAGACAAATGTGTCGTTACCCGGACCACCGGTAGCGGACACATTGCCGTCTACCAAGTAAGTAAATGTATCGTTACCAGCGCCACCGGTGGTGGTCATCGCACCCAAGTTAAAGCCGCCGGTGAAGACCACGCCCACGCCATCGACAGCCGTATGGGCTGATGCGTCAACAGTCAATACTGGGGTAGTCGTTGGGAATGCATCAATGATTGTCAGGGCTTTGTCGCCCGTGATAATTAGTCTGGTCAGCGATGTATCGGTCAGCGTACCAATTGTAGAAGCGCCACTAGAAGAGTTTAAGGTCAGTGTTTCGATACCGTTTAGTGAAGTTACTAGACCCGTTGTTTGCGCCATATTCATGACGTTGACCGTGACTGCATCGGCTGTACCGCTGACGTCTGTACGCGTGATCGTCGTACCAAATGCAGAGTCTCTAATAGTCACGCCGACAGATTTGGAAATGCCTTGGACAGTATTGGCTGCTGTAGAACCTTGAACGGTGATAGAACTCAGACCAGTCGCGGTGGACAGGTCTAATGCGACGGCAGCAGTAAACGTTGCTGACACGTTTTCAATGTTAGCAAACGTTGTAGGAGTAACGGCAGTATTAATGGTTGCGACGAGTTCGTCGGTACCGGCTCCACCATCAAGGCGGTCACCTGAATTCAGTGTTTGCAGGGATGTTGAAGACAATCCACCGTCAAAAGTGTCATTTCCAGAAGTGCCGGTGAATGTATTTGAACCTGTTGTGAGCGTACAGTTCGTGGGTTGTAAGTATTTGATTTAAAATGATATAATAATATTCACTTTAGTAAACGACGAAATAACGACGTAAATCGTCGTTGAACGACAACATAAGTTGGGTTCTCAAAATGAGAGACGTTTATGCATTCCAGAAAATCAGCTCATGAAAAAGGCTGATACAACTGGAACTCTTGATTTTGTCGGTGATATTGTTTGTCCCAAACATCGAAGTCATATCGAGGTGTTTGACCCTGAGCTAAAAGGCTTTTATTGCGACTTACTGCGCTCTGGGCGCAAAAGTTACAGGCTTCGCTACCGTATCAATGGCAAATTGCGCGTGGTAACACTCGGCGACGCGGCTTATTTGACCGCAGAGCAGGCCAGAAGCGCAGCCTTAAAGCTATTGAGTCAGGTAAGGCAGGGTGTAGATCCATCTCAGAAGGCGGGGGTACCGCTTGTGCTGGGCCTGACGGTAAAAGAGTTCTTCAACCAAAAATATTTACCCTATGTCAAAAGCTATAAGCGCAGTTGGGGTACCGACGAGTGCATGATTCGATTGCACTTGATTCCACAGCTAGGCCAGCTTCACATGATGGCGATGAATGAGCGTGATGTGGCGGCTTTTATTGAGCAAATGCAGATCAGGGGCTATGCGATTGGGACGTGCAACAGGGCGCTCGTGTTGCTGAGGTATGGCTTTGAACTGGCTGTGCGTTGGCGCGAGTTTGGGCCTGAGTGCAACCCTATGCGCTTGTATAAAAACCTGATTGATGACAACAAGATAGAGCACTTTTTGTCTCAAAAGCAAACGCAGATTTTACTGAATGAAGTTCGCAAAAGCGAAAACGCGATGCTGCAGTGGATTGTGCTGTTCTTGCTCTACACCGGCGCCAGAAAGCGTGAGGTTTTAGATGCAAAGTGGGCGGACATCGATTTAGAGCAGAGGTCTTGGCGAATACCTAAAACCAAGTCAGGCAAGGTGCGGCATGTGCCGCTGTCTGAGGGCGCGTTGGAGGTCATTACTAAGGTCAAGGAAAAGTATGGGAAGCATGCGTTTATGTTTATCTTTGCAAACGATAAAACTGGCTTACCGTTCATGAACATTTTCTACAGCTGGGATATGGCAAGGCAGCGCGCAGGGCTGGGCCATGTGCGTATCCACGACCTGAGGCACAGCTTTGCCTCGTTCTTGGTCAATGCGGGGCGTAGCCTCTATGAGGTGCAAGAACTTTTGGGCCACGCTGACAGTCGAACCACCACCCGCTATGCCCACCTCAGCCGAGAGCGGTTGCAAGAGGCGGTAGAGGTCGTTCCTCGTGTGCGCTTAGACGTCAATAACGCCCCCCGACAACAGCAGATGTGATTTGAAGTAGCGCTGGTCTGACTTGTAATGCTATACGGCTGAACTTGTCCGATTTACCTGCGAACGTTCGCACTCTTGATAGTGAAATTTATATACCCCCCGGGTCATGCAAATTGAAAGCTAAGGGGGGCCTTACGTCAGCACACACATCACAAGCAATTCTTAGGATAACGCAGGGGTAGCCGATCTCATCTGAGTACGTTCGCATGCGGCTAGGAGCAGTGATCGGATGTGCAAAACACAATTTATAAGCCCTCCAAAGATATACGGCCCGATCTAGGGGGTGGGGGTACGGTGGGGTGTGACTAGTGAGAAATTGAAGGGGGGTACCGGGGCGCAACAAAAACCAAGGAACCTTGATAAATGTCGAGGCTGGTCAGGCTGAACCTGTACGGGTACCAGTACGGGTACCAAATATAAAAATTCAATGGGGAACTAAAAAAGCTTTTGATATACAACGATTTTTTAGGATTTGCTGGCGGAAGCGGTGAGATTCGAACTCACGAACGGTTTCCCGTTGCCGGTTTTCAAGACCGGTGCAATCGACCACTCTGCCACGCTTCCTTATCGTGTGTGTCTTAGCAGAAGGATTCTAACCAG
>Ga0214921_10009317_pt1 | contig 12456 bp, 12 predicted proteins | sample LL1505_MetaG_FD_177992 | JGI IMG/M metagenome (GOLD analysis project Ga0214921, IMG submission 177992) | Freshwater microbial communities from Lake Lanier, Atlanta, Georgia, United States - LL-1505 | ecosystem: Environmental > Aquatic > Freshwater > Lake | place: USA: Georgia | collected... | reverse complement strand
GGTTTTTAGATCAAGAAACATTAGATGTAGCCATACAAAAGTATTCTAAACAGCCATTATCATTAAGTTTCGTAGACTTTGAAATGAAAGACGCCAGTAATATATGGTGTGCCAAAGGTCCTAGAAAAAATTTGCCTGTTTGGTTAGAAGAAATTAAAAATTACCTATAATCTCAAATAAGAAATTTCCATAATGTTCCAGGAAAAGTTTGGACTTGTTGATCTAATATTGATTCTAACTTTTGCACATTTAAATCAACATCAGGAAATCCAATTTTATAATCGTGACCACAAATAAATCCGCCTTTTTTTATTTTTGGTAACCAATATTGAATGTAATCCCAATCAACAGGGTTTGCGTGAGCAATATCAATAAAAACAACATCAACATCGGGTCCAGCCCAATTAATCATGGAAGAATCGTAAACTTGCTTTGCTATTATGTTATTAAAAATTTTTGTATTTTCTTTAAAATTTTCATAGGTATTTTTATCTCCAGGAATAGGATATCCACGTTTAAGTCGTATTTCTAATGGTATATCAGCAGCATTTAATTCAACTTCTCCACACCATTGATCGTAACAATATAATATTGAATTATCCGGAATCGATGCAGCCCAACAATAGGTCGATCTGCCATAAAATGATCCTATCTCAATTATATGAGAATTTTTTGACAAAGACTGTGCCCAAGATTCAATTACTTTTAACTCTTCTTCTCCCATCCATCCTTTAATTTTTAAATTGTATGGCATATTTTTAAAACCCTTTTCTATAAATATCTATAACAAAATATTTTAATGCCATTCTATTAAAGGAAACATTGTTACAGTTTTATAATCAATGTTATGATTACAATCTATGATCATTTTTATAACATTAACTACCTGCTGGCCGTTCATTGCATCTTCTATATTACCTGGAGGATATGGATTATCTGAATTCCACAAAGTAGTGTTTATTCCTCCAGGATGTATACTGGATACTTTAATTTTTTTGCCACGTAATTCTTGACCTATAACCCCGGCAAAGCTTTTTATAGCATGTTTACTAGCGCAATAAACAGATTGCCCAATTAAATCATTTAACCCAGCAACGCTATTTACAAAAATAATTTTAGCACCATCAGTTAATAAATCTAATGAGTTGTGAGTGACTAACATAGTACCAATAACATTAACATTTATTATAGATTCGATGTCACTGAGAGCAGTTTTATCAAACGCAGAGTTAATGAATAATGCTGCATTATTCACTAGAAGATCTAATTTAATTTCTTTAATGTTTTTAAAAACTTCCGGTAATTGTTTATTATTGCTAATATCTACATTATAGTGTGTATAATTATTATGTATAATACCACATGTTCGACTAAGCCCGATCACGTTCCACCCATCTTCTAGCAATTTGTTTGCTAATAATAATCCTAATCCACGACTAGTACCAGTAATCAATGCAGTCTTATTCATTATATTTTTTCATTATGTTTATGGCATTTGCAATTTCGTCATTAGTTATATCATTTACAATAATATAATTTCCAATACCAAATGGCAAAGTTAAAAATTGATTTCCATCCCTATGTTTAATAACATCCGACAAATTATTGATAAGCAATTCGATATTATAAAAATCATGATGTTTAGAGGATAGCCCTGATATATGCACAATGTTAAATATTCTATCTAATTCATTACTGGATATTAAATTTCTATTAAAACTAATACATGAACTCAATAAACAATCTAATATAACTGCCTCCCCATGCAGTAAATTATCAATGTTTTTCATTTCAACACCAGGGCTAAAAGTGTGACCAAAATCAACACATCTTTGTAGATTTTTTTCCCACATATTAGGTTGCAATTGATTAACCATGTCAGTGATAGCCAAATCAATTATACTATCTGCACTATCTGTTTGAAACTTGCAGTTGATTAAATGTTCAATGTTATTTTCTATAAGTTCAAACAAATTTATGTCTATAATAATTGCCAATTTCAATATTTCTGCAATTCCATTAGAAATTTCTCTAGTATCTTGACTAAAAATAAATTGTTTATCAATGACAGTTAGTATTGGGGGATAATAACTTCCTAATCGATTTCTACGACCAAAATGATTTATACCAGTTTTTAATCCGGTGCTAGCATCTACTATAGATAATAATGTTGTGGGCACACGAATATAAGGAATTCCCCTTCTATATATACTGCAACAGAATCCAACTAAATCTAATAAAACCCCGCCACCTATCACAATAACTGGCTCGCTTCTTCTAAGAAGTCCGATATCATCTAGAAATTTATTGACAACTTCTACGTTGTTCATATTTTTGGCAGATTCAGAAGATTTTATTATTAATAAACAATCATTGGCCGATAATTGTATTTTATTACCATATAAGTTATATACAGTGTCATCGATTATTAAAATTTTTCTATGACCAAGAGCATAGTCAAAATTCAGTGCATTAGCAGTTTTAGTAATGGTAAAATTGACTGTTTGCGTAGCGGTTATATTCCATGTCATAGTAAGTTATTTACTTTGTAGCAAGCATGAACATAAAAAAATTTAGCCCCTTCTATGTCTCCTGCTAAACATTTAAAAGGTATCATTCTAAAAAATTGAGTGCTTTCAAATAGTTTAACTAGTCGAACTTCATCAAGGCTGAATCGATTCGTCAAAGTTTGCATGAATAATTGATTAAATTTATCAAAATTTAAATTTAATTTAGCATCGGTACTGACCGATGATCCATTTATATTTTTTGGATTTTCATTTATTACACCATATCCACTGTCGCTGCACTGTAATATTTGACTATAATCTAAAAATTTGCTGTCCACTATGCTTTCTTCGTATAGATCTATAAATGTAATTTTTTCAGTTTTAGGATCGTACATGATATTCTCTAAAGTAGGATTTCCATGTATGCAGGATTCACTATGAATTGCAATATCAAACAATTCTTGATATTTTTCTTCTAAAAATTGAAATCCAAGAACCTTATTGCCCAAATAAGTGTATTCACTTAAATCATAAAATCTTTTAAATTCTTCTATGGTCAATGCTTTATTCAATTTTTCTTTAACTTCTTCTTTGTAATATAGTGTAAATGAGTTAATATTAGGACTATATTCGTACTGATGTACAGTATCAAATACTTTCCATAAATTATAATTTATCTTTTCTATTTCATTATCCGTTAGTGTGTTTTTTTGTAGATAATTTTTTATGTTATCTCCTGGAATATATTCTAAATCAAAATAAGCATAATTGCCAATAGTACCCACATTTAAAATGTTAGGAACAGTACTTGGGAATAATTTATTAAATCTTTGAATTTTTTTAAGCTGGCTATACCATCTAGTATATCCATATTCTCGATTATCAATTAGATTAATTGATTTTCTAACAAATTTTTCATTTTTTGACGAAAATAAGTTAGTGCTATTTAATGATCCGCCTTTAAGAGTTTCTATTTTATACATGTATGTGGCCATTTTGTAAAAATTCTTGCAATTCGACAGGTGTGCCTACTGGGCACAAATCGCCTTGTGCTAGCTTAAATTCTCTTACTATGGATCCTCTATTAATAGTATAATTATAAACTGGAGCAACATAAAATTCGCCATTAATCTGTTGACGATCTGTAATCATTTGCTCTGCATCATTGAAAAAGTCTTTAGTTTTCGCCCAATGATACATTCCTGCACAAGCTCTTGGACTGATAATTTCTTTTTCTTTTACTTCTATTACATCCCCCGAGCTATTAGTTTTTATATAGCTATAACTAGGGTTAGTACTTTGAAATGTAAATATGTAAGACGTATTTGGATTATTTTTAGTTAATTTAATAAATTTCATGGGAGTGTCGCCCCAATCTAAATGTTGATCACAATTAACACTTAACAAAGGTTCATCGATATTTATAAATGGTTTAGCCTCTAATAGAGTGTTAGCTGCACCAATTGGTGTGACATTGCTAGAAATGATAACATTGCCCCCTAATTTGTTAAGTAACGGCTCAATCGTTGTATCACTTAATAAATGATCTTGTCTAACAATAAAATATAGTTTTCCTGGAATATTTAATGTGCTAACTGCATGTTCTATCATAGTTTTACTATGATAAGTTATCATGTATTTGGGAACATTAGGTGTAACATACCCATTGAACCTAGTCCCATTGCCGCAAATTCCAAACACTATATTCATAAACACTATCCAGCATAAAACACATTATTCAATTTAGCTAATAAACCATGTTTCTCATTAGTAAGATCAGTTAGGAAATCTTCTGACATTTCATCATAAGAATAAAAATCATCAATTTTTATTCTTCGAACTATATGCGCAGTGTGTCTATGTTTCAAGAAAGTCCCATATCTTCTTATATACCAAGCAGTACTGGTATGCCCCATAATTAAATTAGAAAAATGTTTCATATCTTTAATTTCTAAAAAACAATCACTTAACATATTAATTTCATCATTGGGGCCATAAAAAATTAAGTCATAAGCTAACGGTAACTTGCTAGGCCCGCCTGCAATTAATTGAGGTGATGAAGTAGTTGGGCGCATAAATATATCGCATGTTAATTCCTCTTTTGTATCCTTACATCCGCCTGGCATATTAATAAACCCAGAAGTAAAAGCCAAAGTTTTTAAACCATCTTCTACTAAACTTCCCATATTTTCATCATAAACACAATCAGGTCTTATTTGAAGAACGACATCATACAATTTTTTAATTTTTATTTCATGTTTTCTTTTTGATAAATTTGACAAATACATTAATTTGTTTTGTGATATAAAGTGCCCGTAATCATCAGTGTCATCAAAATGAGCTGTACAAGATATTAAATTTAAATTATTATTATCAAAATCTTTCTTTATGGATGTAATTATAGTATCATCAATTGGTTCAATTACTTGTTTTTTCTCTATTAACTTAAAGTCAGACGAGTAAATTAAATTGGGCCAACTATCACGATGCCAAGTATCAAAAAACCAATCAACTTCAAAAGAATCTGAATAATCAAATATTTTAAAAATATTATTTTTACATTTATTCCAAGAACGCAAGTTGCCGCGTATACATATAGCCAGGCGAAGTTTATTCATGATAATCCTTTAAAATATAAAAACAGGAATAGCCAAATGCAATATTGCTACATTTGAATAAAATACTTGCATCATTTCATCATTAATTTTCTGTATATTTGTATTGTTATTAATTCCACTCCTCCACCCATAATTAATATCATTTTTTAAAATTAAATCCCAAGCTTTAGCCGTCATTTCTTCATTTTCAACAATACACACAGATTTTGCATAGTAAATTACATTTTGTAAATATGAAAAAATTGTTGAATGATTACTACAAAATAAATCAATTCCGGATATAATTTGATTATGATTATGAAATATGTCTTGATACTGAATTACTAATTTTTCAGGACAATTTAAAAATTTATTTAATTGTAAGGGTTTAGCTAAAATACTAACTTTGCTATAAATGTTAATATAAAAATTATAAGATTCACTATTTTCATATTGACTAACTACTCTAATATTTTCACATAAAGAACATAATGTCATTTTTTTTAAATAAACATCAGGAATATCACTCACATCTAATTCTATAATTTTAATACTATTAACTAGTCTATGATTTTCTAAATAATTCCATAATGTAGATTTATATAAAAGTTCTTTGTTTTGAGTTGCTATAAAAACATCGGTTTTTTTATTGCCATCAAATGCAGTAAAAATACGGTCCCAATTAGAATAAGTGGGTAGGTAATCATTTAAGTCTATAATACATACACAATTCTTTTTCATTTCATTGTTTCCATTTAGTCATTAGTTCATTGAAAAATGATTTGTTCAGCAGATAGTTGTATAAATTTTTAGAAAAATTATAATGAGTATTGGGACCAAAATGTCCGTAATCTCTTGCTATGTCATAAGGATAGACTATATCAAACGTACCTGGATGCCCTGGGTGAACCGCATCCTTGTTTTTGTAAAAACTATCCCACACAAAGCATCCTGGAAAATAGTGTTCCATTAATTCTGTCGGCATATTGGTAGATTCTGTATGACTATTAGTTAAAGACAATGCCTGTAGTATTTCACGTTCAGACAACCCATCATCCCAACAGCCAAATGCAAAAGGAATATTTTTGTTCTTTAAAAAATATTTTAAAAATAACAAATTTTTAAAACAATCATTATATTGTTGTCTATGAGAAATTAATTTATCTTGTAATTCTGTAAATTCAGCTATAATTTTATCAGGGTTTGGGCTTATTCCTGGAATATAATTTAAATTAACAACATTAGTTTCAGTTTCTATTATAATTTCTTTACGCATTACGCTAGGTAATAAAATACAAACCATGTCAGGTATAAATTTACAGTGTTCTATTGTAATATATAGTGATCTTATTATAGCATCAATACCTGCTCCGGGAATACCTAAATTAAAAGTTTTTATAGGTTTACTTATTTCTTTAGAGATAAAATTATTTAATATGCCGTGCCATGTATGTTCTAACGGAAGCCCAGTCCCATGAGTTACAGAACATCCTGCATATAAAATTTTTATATTAGTTTGATTGTCAAATTCTTCCGATCGAAATCCTAGACTATTTAAAGTGTAAGAAAACTCATTGGGAAAATATGTTTTTAATGGGCTTTTTAATTTATTTTTTCTATATGTTTCTTCATTGTCAATACCAAACCACTCACTAGTAGCATTGGAATTACAGTGCTCACTAGACACCCATGGATTTATAGTATATGGGTCATCCCATAAATTAATTTTTAAATTTTTTTTCATAACAATTTATATAACTATTCCATTCTGGAAAACACTGTTCAAAATTTTGATTCCTATTTGAATCTAGCCATTTATTAAAATCTATTCCTTGTTTAAATAAATTAGACGAGTCCGATATTGAATACAAATGATTTTTTAAGAAATTAAATTTTTCTGAATCTATACTAGAAATTTTAGAAAGCACTATTTCTTTTAGTTCATTTGGCAATACACAAGGATCAAAGAACTTAGGGTCATAAACTAAATTTAAATGTACTTTTAAATTTTTACTTGCCATAAAACTATAAAACTCATCTAAATAATAGATATTCATCCAACTTACAGTTTGACATATACTGGTATCTATCCAATCATTATTTTTCAATTTGTCTAAATTTTTTATAACGGTATCCCAATCAGTGCCAGTTCTAATATAACTATTGCGTTCTCCTAGATCATCAATACTGCCAAAAACTTGTACTTTATTAAATTGTTTCCATAGCTCAATTAATTTATCAGGCAGATTTGTTAGATTAATATTATACCATAATGTAATATTTTTGTTGTACCCATACTCTATTAATTTTTCTAAATAAATCCAATGTTTTTCAACCAATGTAGGTTCGCCACCATTAACATAAACTACTTCTAAATTTTTACTAGAATTTAACAAGTCATTCCAAAACTCATCATTATCGACCCAATCAGTTATTATTTTTTGAGGATATACAGTTACAAAAGGTAATTCTTTTTGTAACTTAGCATATTCCCCTACCCACTTACTACTACTGTTAGGGTTGCAAGTCCTACATTTGATATTACAAATATTACCTAATCTTAATTCAATAAACTTTAAATTAGGTTCAATAGTTCCGTCTAGCTCTGTTAAAAGTTTAGCATCCTCTATGCTAAAATTAAATTTTTTGCTTTCTTGTATTCTTTTGCTTTGATAGCCATTGCTTTCTTCAGTATAACATCTTGTACATGCTTTGGGTTGAATGTTATCTAGCATCTCCAATCTTGTTTGTTTGTAAAAATCACTGTTCATTATTTCAGATACGGTATTTTTATTCAAGTTTAAATGTACGGTCTTTCCATCGACAAAATTTCGTGAAGCACTGGCATTATTGGCATGATCACTAATACAGCAAAGTGTAGCTTTACCGTCTGGATGCGTGGCCAAGTGAATCCATGGGAGAGGACAAAAAGTAGTATCTTTATAGTTGTTCATATTTTATTCCACCAATCTAATACCTTATTGTTCCTACTAAAAATTTGTTCAATGGTAACTTTTTCTATATCCCTTCGATGGGTTGCTATTTGTTGATATCTTTTTTTGCCATTTATTAAGCCTTGTTGAAAACTGGCACCATATTTTTCTGCAAAGGTTGGTCTGGTTAACATACTTTTAAATGTTTCACTATATACCCTAGTAAGATGATTTCCTATACCAGTTTCATAATCTATTAATTCAGTACATATTTCATCTAATAATTCTCTAGGCAAACACATAGGACTCATTATTGCACTGGGGTCAAAATCAAAAGATATTTTTACATAACTTTTTACACCTAATTTAAGTGCTAAGTCAATTAGATTTTTCATGTCGAGCATGCCTGGCAACGTCAATGTCACATCAATTACCATACTGTCCATATTAAATTGATTGTTTAAGAAAATACCTGATTCAAAGTTATCTAGCCATTCATCCCATTTTAACCCAGTACGAATCCATTCAGCCACTTCTTTTGTAGCATCTTGACTACAGCACATATTGACATGTTTAAAATTAGGCAATAAATCATAAAGGTTTATTCCTTTATACTTTATACGACTAAGATTAGTGTTATATCGAACTGTGACATTTTTACTATGACCAGACTCAACTAAATGCTGCATTATGTCCCAGTGTATTTGATACATTAATGGCTCGCCGCCTACCCAATATATTTCTTCAATTGATTTATCTAACACTGCATCCCATAATTCTTTTTCACAAACAGTTTGTTGGAAAGATTCAATTTTAGATTTAACTTCTGGAACCATCCATTTATCACGCGATGGGTCCCACATATTCATTGCTCTTTTTTCAGTTTCCCAACTGCTACTTAGTTGTTCTCCGCACATACGACATTTAAAATTGCATAGATTATATATGCGATAATCAAAACTTATAGGTTTCATCGTAGTGAATCCGGTATCATCTGTGCTATCGTATATTTCTTGTATTTTATGCGGGAATAGTGTTTTGGTAAAATAGTCTCTGTAAGTATACAAATTTAACAAATTATCATTACATACTTGACATTCAGGAATAGCTTCACCATTGAGAATCCTTCGCCTAACACTACGCATTTGTTCACTATTCCAATGTTCAGTTAGTGTTATGGGGGAATATTCTGAATTAGACGCAGTATTAGGTTGATCAATATATTGTCGTTGCCAACTAGCCTGTTCTCTGCTAGCACAGCATATTCTTCTTTCAGTTTGAGGACTTAGGTATGTATGCGTCCACGGAGCCGTACAAAGATATTTGTTTTCTAACATCATATTCCTTCTTTAGGTTTTTTATATGTTTGACTTCCTGGATTTTCATTAGCTGGTTTCAATATCCATCCTTCTTGATTTGCTTTTTCAACTAATCGCTCAACGTTTCCCCACCCTTTAGTACTATCACCATTTCTAAAATCTTTTAACGGTTGTATATTTGTTTCTGGAATATTGTCATACCATTCTGCAAGTTCTGGAAAGGTTTTTTTAAAATCTTTCCCTCGTCTAGTATCATATTGTGTGAAAAAACTTTTAAAATCTCTTTCCCTGGACTCTAAACTACTTGTTTGATTATGCCCTACATTTAATTCACGTAAGTACGAAATCAATCGTTTAATACTGTCATATTCCATACGATGTATTAATCCGTTATTATGTCCGCTAGTTATTTCTTGTCTTTTCCATTTTAAATCAATCCATTGCTCGATACTATTTGCTAAATTAAAACGAATATTTTCAGGTAGCGTTAACGGACTCATAAAACTAGGGAAACGTAATATGTTAAAACTCATTGTGCAATGTTTTCTACCAAATTCTTTACGAATGTTGATCATTTCTTCCATAAAATCAATGATGCTAAACAAACATAGGCTATTGATAGTCATCATCATATGTGTAGCAACACAATTTCCTTTTTCAATCATCATACGCAAATTTGATATCCAAATATCCCAGTTTAAACCATCACGAATATATTCAGCATGATTACCAAAGCTTTCATTACTTGAATATAGTTCAAAATGTTTAAAACTATGTGTGGCTTCGCATAATCTTTCAATAAGTTGTTGCTTGGCTCCTAGATTACTGTTAACTGCTAATCCAACATTACATTCAGGGTGTTGCTTCCACCAATCCATTAGTTTCCAAAAATCTTGACTCATCGTGGCTTCTCCGCCAGTGATTCTTAATTCACGCAAGCTATGTTGTAAGTCGCCTTCCCACCATTTCCAAAATGCTTCCACATAAGGGTTATTTAAATTTTTTATACCATATGGTTGTGCCCAACTACCGTCTTGTTGAAAGGCCCCGGCTCCGTCACTTACTAAATTTTGATAAGGGCCATTAGTTTTAACATCTGTCATCCAAGTTGTGCTAAAACTAGGATTGCAATAACTACATGCAAAATTGCAATTAGCATCAAATGCTATTTCTAATGTTTTTAGATCTACGTCGAGCTTACTACCGAAAATTTCTTTAGCGTCTATTAATTCAGTATCAGAATAGATAATACTTTTATAAACACGATCACTGACTTTATCTTTGCCTAATCCTTCGATTTTCCAACAATAATCACATTCTTCGGGTTGCTCACCACGAAGCATTTGTTCTCTCACCAATTTTTTATATTTGGTATTATGTAAGGCCTTAACACTTATTTTTATTTCTTCTAAGGGTATTTTATGTGCAGGGGGGTGATGGCAACTAGCCGTTGTGCCACTGCCTAACCAAACAGTTGCATTGTACCATTTGGCCCCACAAAAGCTAGGGCTAATAGAATTTATTGCTCTATCCCTGTATTCTAAATAAGTTTCATCTTTGTTCTTAGGCATATTGTTTTAATTTAAAGTTTACTCCACTCATCATAAAATTCTTTTAGATGCGGGAATGTTTCAGAAAAATTTGTGTTTTTTCGTCTATCGTATTCATTAACAAATTCAACAAATTGTTTTCGTAGAAGAGTATAATCCTCTACGTTATTTGGGTTCGTCATATAGTCACCGAACCTACTTAATTGATCTAGTTCCTCTAAATATATTTTTGAAAATACGGTACCCTTATTAAATTTAGTCCAATAATTACCTAAGTCTACTATTGATGTTGCTAGTTGTTTTTTATATTCTAATGGTAACAAATTAACATTTAAAAATAATGGCCATTTTAATATATTAAAACTGACATGAATTCGAGTATCATCATTTGATTTATTAAATTTTGCTCGCAATTGAATTATTAAATCTATTAGATTAGTGGTTTGTGCAACACTTAAAACATTCATAGTTGTCATAATTCCTAGGTCAACATCGGTCTGCTCAAGAACTAGATTAACATTTCTTAACCATTGCTCATAATTTAATCCAAATCTAACATACTCGGCTTGCTTGCCCACACTTTCAATACTAGTGAATACTTTAATTGTTTTTACTTTATCCTTTAATAAATTTAATTTTTCAATAAACTTTAATATTAATTTATCATCATTATATAAATTACTATTAATAGCTAATTCCAAACTTAAATTTGGATTTTCAATTATCCAATCAAGTACTCTCCATGTATCTTTACTCATTAACGGCTCGCCACCGGTAATTCTAAATACTTTTAAACTTTTATATATTTCTGGAAACCATTCCCAAAAAGCATTAACGTATGGATTATCTTCTTTATGAGTATATGGATATCTTCCGGTAGTCTTTAACCAATCTAAACTTCCAATCCCCCCTGGGTAAGGCCCGTGCTGTTGAATTTCCTCTAGCCATTTAGAACTAATTTCTGGACTGCAATATGCACATTTAAAATTACACGCATTGGAAAAACTAACTTCTAGATAACTAGGATCTATATCACCAGATGCAACCGAGTTTGCTACTTCGTCAAATCTGTCCCATGCCCAATAATCACTAGTTTTATAATGTCTGTCTGAAAAATAATCTTTATTTAGGTCCTCTATGTTCCAGCAATATTGACATTCTTTTGGTCTAATACCAGACAACATGTCTTGTCGTTGCTTTTTTTTATATTGTGAATTATGTAATGCTTTGGGATTAAGCAATACTTCATTTATTGGAATTTTATGCGGACTAGGATGGTGACAACTATGGTTATATCCATTCTGTAAATACACTGTGGTTTGTAACCATTTTGCTGTACAGAAACTGGGACTAACTGAGTTAATTTTAATTACCTTATCCTTAAGGATTTCTATTCTTTGCTCATTACTCATTTAATCTCTTTCTATTAAATCAACTCTGTTATGAGGTTGATATACCATTTTGAAAAATTTAGATTGTATACTGCCCAATGTAGCCACACTTAAATCTAAATTGTTGACTAGTTCTTTAGCATAAAAATCTAATCG
>Ga0214921_10009314_pt1 | contig 12461 bp, 10 predicted proteins | sample LL1505_MetaG_FD_177992 | JGI IMG/M metagenome (GOLD analysis project Ga0214921, IMG submission 177992) | Freshwater microbial communities from Lake Lanier, Atlanta, Georgia, United States - LL-1505 | ecosystem: Environmental > Aquatic > Freshwater > Lake | place: USA: Georgia | collected... | reverse complement strand
AGCCTGTCGTAGCAACAACCACGAGGTAATAATGTCGCCAACCGCCATCAAACAACGTGAAGTATTGAGACCAACTGTGTAAATTTTTACTGGATCAGATTGTGACTCCATCGCATGTCCAACAAGGACTGCAATTATCGCATTCAAGTCACCAAGTGCTTTAAGCAGCATCTGCTTCTCGGCAGCATGTGCTCCACCACTTTCGGCAAAGTTCTGAATCTCTTTTCCTAGTAGACCGATAGCACGTCCACCATCTTTAACAATCTTACGGAAGAAGAAATCCAAACCTTGAATCGCAGTTGTACCTTCATACAAAGTATCGATCTTTGCATCGCGTACATACTGTTCTAGTGGCCAATCGCGGGTAAAGCCCGCACCACCAAATGTTTGTAGTGATTCAGTTCCAAGTAGCGTCCATGATTTTTCTGAACCATAACCCTTAACAACCGGAAGCAAGAGATCGTTGAGCTTTTCCATATCTTCAGCACGCTCTTTATCGCCTGCTTGGATTGCAAGTTCAATCTCATCCTGAATCGATGCGGTGTACAGAACAAGTGCGCGCATACCTTCGCTATAAGACTTTTGAACCATCAGCGAACGACGCACATCTGGGTGCTTAATAATGGTGACGCGGGGCGATGCCTTGTCATTCATTACCTTCATGTCGCCACCCTGAATGCGCTCCTTGGCATATGCCAACGCCTGCATGTAACCCGCAGAAAGTGTTGCAATCGCCTTTGTTCCCACCATCATGCGAGCAAACTCGATGACCTTAAACATTTGCGCAATACCTTCATGCACATCACCTAGCAAGTAACCAACCGCCGGCTCTTTCTCACCTAAATTAACTTCGCAGGTTGCTGAAACATTAAGACCCATTTTGTCTTCCAGTTGTGTAACAAAAACTCCGTTGCGCTTGCCCAATTCGCCAGTTTCAAAATCAAACATAAACTTAGGAATTAAAAATAGTGAAAGTCCCTTTGTTCCCGGTCCGCCACCCTCGCGCCGAGCAAGTACAAAGTGAACAACATTGTCATAGAAGTCTGCATCACCTGATGTGATGTAGCGCTTTGTTCCGGTGATGTGCCATGTTCCATCTGGTTGTTGCACAGCCTTGGTGCGACCTGCACCAACATCTGAACCTGCATCAGGCTCAGTTAACTGCATCGTTGCACCCCAGTGTTTTTCAACCATGTGCTTTGCAATTTTCTTCTGTTCATCAGTACCAAGAACATAAGCAACCTGCGCAAAGGCGTAACCAGATGCATAAATATGAATTGCAGGGTTTGAACCCAAAACCATTTCTGCGATCGCCCAACGAACCGATGGCGGAATCTTCATTCCACCTAAATCAACTGGTGCATCAACTCTCCACCATTCGCCATCAACATACGCCTTATATGACTTCTTAAAACTTTCTGGCAGTGTGACATTGCCGGTTTCTTTATTCAGGATCGCACCAACGCGATCACCTTCAACAAAGGATGCGGCCAAATCATTTTCACATAAACGCTTTACCTCTTCGAGCATTCCCATTGATGTATCGCGATCAACTTCACCGTATGGAGCTACGCCCATAACTTTGTCGCGCCCCAAGAGATCAAAGAGACAGAATTCAATGTCACGCAGATTTGCTTTGTAATGGCCCATAGGCAAATAGTGCTACCCGCCAGTAACTTACGCAAGGTGGAACACGAAGGTTTGCTTAACCTTTGTGCGGGGTCAATCTGCCGTTCAAATACCAGAGTAAGGATGTAGGTGTGAAGATCATCATCGTTGGCGGTGGAGTCATCGGGACAACTCATGCTCATGAGGCGCTCAAGGCCGGCCATACGGTTGTACAACTTGAGCGTGATCACGATGCACGCAGCGCTTCGGTCCGAAACTTTGGTCTGGTCTGGGTCAGCGGCCGAAAAAGCGGGGTTGAACTACAGACCAGCATTCGCGCTCGCCAGCTTTGGGAAGAGATTCACCGCGAGATTCCAACAATGCTCTTTCGGCCTAACGGCTCTCTTACGTTGGCGGTCAACGAAGCCGAACTCCGAGTTATGGAAGAGAGTGTCCGGAAAGAGGATGCCAAGGATCGCAAATGGGAGTTATTGAGCAAGGCAGATACACAAAAGATTAATCCTGCGTTGCGCGGCAAATATCTTGCATCGCTGTGGTGTCCACTTGATGCTGCAGTTGAACCTGGTTCGATTTTGCATTCGATTCGCGAGCACTTACTTCTAAATGAAAACTACATGTGGCGAAACAATTGTGAAGTTGTTGATGTTAGAAGCGATGGCGGAAAAGTAAGCGCAGTTACAAAGAATGGCGAAGTAATTGAGGGCGACTACTTAATTCACTGTCCTGGCGCAGACCACTCAACCATATTTAAAGAGCAATTCGACTCTGCTCCAATCCGTAAGGTGCGTCTGCAAATGATGAGCACCGATGTCTTTGATGAAGTTCTAACGACTTCAATCGCCGATGGTGATTCGATGAGGTACTACCCAGGTTATGAAGTTCCTGCCCTTGACTTACTTCCCCCACAAGATTTGATCGCATCAAAGAACCACATGCAACTGTTACTAGTTCAGAGGGCAGATGGAACATTGACTATTGGTGATACGCACGAATACGTCGAACCATTTGAGTTTAAGTTAAAAGAAGAGCCGTACACATATCTGCATGATGTAGCAAGTCGATTAATTGGCCGCAGGATTCCCCCAATTATTAATCGCTGGGATGGTGTTTACAGCCAGAGAGTAGATGGCGCTGTCTGTGATCGGCGACAAATTAGTAAGAACATAGTCTCAATTACAGGACCCGGAGGCCGAGGAAATACCTTGGCCCCTGCAATAGCTGAGGAAACAATTAAGGAAATCGCATGATCACAGAAATGGTTGCTTTTGATGTTGCTGGAACGGTTCTTAACGATGATGGAGTAGTGATTTCTGCCTTCAAAAAAGCATTTGCACATGCTCAACCTGAACTGTGGCCGACACATAGCGTCGAATGGACTCAATATGCACTAGACACCATGGGCCAATCGAAAATTCATGTCTTCACTCAATTACTAGGTGATGAAAAGAAGGCTCAAGCTGCCAACCTAGCCTTTGAAGAGGCTTATCTAGCGGAGATTACCCGTATCGGAGCTACTCCAATTGATGGAGCTGAGGAAATTTTCAAACAGTTAAAAGAAAAAGGAATCGCAATCGCACTTACCACCGGTTTTAGCCGGGCAACTCTTGATGTAATAGTGGAGAAACTTAACTGGAGCTCATTGATTGATATTTCAATTACTCCCGGCGAAGCTGGACGCGGTAGACCACATCCAGATATGTTGATTCAAGCCTCTGAGCGATTAGGAATCTCATCACCACAAGCGGTGATCGTGTGTGGCGACACCGCGGCAGACATGCAAGCCGCACTATCCTTTGGAGCATTGCAAGCCGTAGGTGTTTTAACAGGAGCACACAACGCTCAAACACTCAAGAATGCTGGTGCGACATCTGTTGTTAACTCTGTAGCAGAAGTAATGTCACTTATTTGACGCCTGTTAGTACACCGATATTCACCGCTAATACCCGTAACTGTTAGATGCATGTTGTTGTTTGTTTCAAATCAAGGTGGAGAGTTCCCAAACAATCCTTAGGAAGGGATCCCACACATGCGCGCAAAGCGTTTAATTGCTGCAGCAACCGCTGTAGCGCTGTCAGCTGGAATGATTGCGATGACAACATCAGCATCAGCAGCAGTAAATATATGCAAGGCAAAGAACGTTAAAGAAGCAGGCGGATTAGATAATCTCATCAAGCTAGCTAAGAAAGAGGGCAAACTTGCTCTCATTACCACACCACGTGACTGGGCAAATTACGGTAATGCCTTTGATGCTTACGAGAAAGCTTTCGGTGTAAAGATCACCGTGGATAACCCAGATGGGTCTTCACAATATGAAATCGACACAATGAAGACAGCACCTAAGTCAAAGCAACCAGATTCAATCGACATTGGCCCACTGGTGGTTGCACAGTTGACTCCTCCAGGAGGAACACCTCTGTCATCTCCTTACCAAGTGATCAACTGGAATGACATTCCAAAGGCAGCCAAGGATCCAAATGGACTCTGGTACGGAAACTACGGTGGAAAGCTTGCAATTGTTTACAACACAACTCTTCCATCTGTGCCAACAAAGGCAACTGATTTCACAAAGGCTGAGTACAAGGGCTTTGTAGGAATTACTGGAGATCCAACTTCTTCTAACCAGGCGTTCATGTCAGTTTTGGCAGCAAGCCTCGGTAACGGTGGACAGAAGGATCTTTCAAATGTAACTAAGGGTCTTGAACTATACAAGGCTGTAAAGGCACAAGCACCACTGGTAAAGGTGAACGGAACAAACCTTGCTACTGGAACAGCAAAGCTTGGTTTCATGTGGGACTTTAATGCTCTTGGAATTATTCCAGCAGCTAAAGCGGCCGGCTTGGATCTCAAGTTTGCCTACCCAACCGATTACGTTTTACAAGCACCTCCATATATCAACGCAATCAATGCAAAGTCACCTAACTGCGCAAACGCACGTTTATGGCAAGAGTTTGTGTACTCACAGAACAAAGGAAAGACCGCTAAGGAGTTAACCGCAGCAGACCTAAAACTTCCTGGTTCTAAGTTATTTGCATTGATGCAGGGTGGACAAAACTACTTCCAGCAGTCAGGTGCAGACCCAATCATGTCTGCAGCGATGGAAAAGAAGAATCTTCTAGTTCCTTCACTGCTTGACTTCAAGGTTCCTTCAACTGCAAAGGTTGTTGGACCTCCAACAATTTCCGATGTACTTGCAGCTCGTGAGCAGATCATTTCTTCATGGGCTAGCTTGTAAAAAGGAATATGACCTCCCAAGTCATAGAGGGAGGCGCGCCTTCAAGGGGACGCGCCTTCCTCACTTCTTTTATGAAGAATATTCTTCCAGCGGCTCCTCTTTTATTGATCGTTGGATTCTTTTTTCTATTTCCGATCACACGTCTCATCTATGTTTCTTTCTTGTCAAATGACAACACTTTTACTATTGACAACTTCAAAACCGCAATACAAGAGCCATACCGAACAGGCTTTATCAACTCAATAAAGATCGGTGTCTTCTCAGCTGCGATTGCCGCTTTTCCTGGAGCGCTAGCTGCATATTTCATAGAAACTCGAGGAAGTTCAAAGCTGCGACGGACTATTGCCGTCATGAGTGGCGTACTTGCCAATACTGGTGGTGTCCCACTGGCGTTTATGTTTTATGCCGCCCTTGGAATTCAGGGTTACCTTACAAAAGCTCTCAAGTATCTAGGTTGGGATCTATATTCAGGAACATTTTCACTGGGGTCTTTCGTTGGACTTCTGATCGTGTATTTGTACTTCCAACTTCCCTTGATGGTTATTGTCTTTTCTCCAGCCATTGTTTCTCTTCGCCGCGAATGGTCTGAGGCAGCCCGCAATCTAGGTGCAAGCCAGTTTAATTACTGGATTCGAATCGGTATCCCTTTACTTTTCCCTAGCTTCATCGCATCTTTCTTATTGCTCTTTGCAAGCGGATTTTCAGCATATGCAACGGCTAACGCGTTAACAGTAGGCAATCTACCTCTCACTCCACTACAAATTGGCGGCTTACTCGATGGAAATGTTTCAGCTGCGCAGTTAAATCTTGGCAAAGCCTTAGGTGTTGTGATGATTGTGATTTCGGCATGTGCTGTTATTCCATACCTTGCAATTCAACGTAGGAGTGCCAAATGGCAAAAGCGTTAAGAATTAAATTTCAGCCGCCATTGGCGATAACACTTCTGATTCTGGGTTTCTTTGTTTTTCTCCCAATGTTGTCAGCTTTCGAATACTCAATTCGGACACCTTTAACTGGCGGTTATGGTTGGACCCACTACATATGGGCGGTGACAGAAGAAGATTTCCTCCATTACATCCTTAGATCAATGTGGTTAGCTGGCGTAACAGTGTTAATCACCCTATTTGTTCTAGTACCAACCATGACCTGGCTACATTTATCAAACTCAAAGGTGCGCGGATTAATCGATGGCTTATCACTACTGCCCCTCGTTATTCCCGTTGTTGCATTTGCTGTTGGTGCACAAATATCTTTTCCAGAGTTTGTGCAGAATACTGTTCTGGAGCTTCCATTCCTGTACTTTGTTTTAGCTCTTCCCTATGCATATCGTTCATTAGACATTGGGCTTAATTCAATTCCGCTAAAGACAATTACCGAAGCAGCGCGCAGTGCAGGTGCTAATTGGCTGCGAACAATTACTAGTGTAATCATCCCAGTTATCAGAGGATCAGTCATGGCAACGATTGCATTGACCTTTGCTTTGTCACTCGGCGAATACACATTGACTGTCTTGCTCCATTGGGACACTTTCCCAACTTGGGTAACTTACGTTGCGCAAGACAACATCCTTGGTGCTATTGCGATCTCGATGATGTCTTTAATTATTCCATTTCTAATTTTGACTGTAATAACACTCTTTGTTCCAGAACGTACAATCCAAGGGAGAAAGTAATGTCCAGTAAAAGCCTTTCCTTAAAAAATATCTCGAAGCGATTTGGAAATGTGAATGCACTAGACAACTTCAATCTTGAGGTTGGTGTTGGAGAACTGGTGGCATTACTTGGACCCTCAGGATGTGGCAAGACAACAGCCCTGCGAGTGGTTGCTGGCTTAGAACATCAAGATGCGGGCACAGTATTGGTAGCTGACAAAAACATCTCGGATGTACCTGCGCATAAGCGAAATATGGGAATGGTATTTCAGGCGTACTCACTGTTTCCGAATCTAACTGTTGAAGAAAATGTGGCATTTGGCTTACAGATGAGAAAGGTTAGTAAGCACCTGCGCCTTAAGAAAGCACACGAGCTCTTGGATTTGGTGGGCCTAGATTCACAGAGCAAGCGCTTTACCCATCAATTGTCAGGTGGTCAGCAACAGCGTGTAGCACTAGCGAGAGCACTTGCATTTGAGCCTGAAATTCTCTTGCTGGATGAGCCGCTATCAGCGCTAGATGCTCAGGTTCGCGTAAACCTGCGTGAAGAGATACGTCGCTTGCAAATCTCATTAGGCACAACAACTCTGTTTGTTACACATGATCAGGAAGAGGCCATGGCTATCTCTGACCGTGTGGGTGTAATGAACAACGGTGTACTTGAACAGATCGATACACCAGATGCTCTCTATAACAAGCCTGCATCATCCTTTGTAGCAAGTTTCGTAGGAACAATGAACAGGATCCCTGCACATATTTCAAACGGAATGGTTGAAATCTTTGGAAGCAAAGTAGTAGCCCTCAAGCGTGGCAATGAATCCGGAAAAGTTCATGCACTTATTCGTCCAGAGTCCATCTCTGTTGTAGCAACAACTACGCAGGGCAACGCAAAGGTATTGACACGATCATTCATGGGCGCTTCGTCAAATATCATTTGTCAAACAGCAGATGGCACTATTGTTCAATCGCTAATGACAAGTGCTTCAACTGGAGACCTGCTTCCAGGATCATCCGTTCAACTACGAATATTAAGTTCTGAGGTCCTTGTAGCTAATGTCTAGTACATCAATCAACCGTATCGTTCGCTCTAAAGTATCACGTGACTCCAATTGGCGTGAACTTCTAATTGATAAAGGTGAAGCTGTATCTGGTGATGAACCACTCAATGCGCAAGTTATTGCAGCCTTTATCCACCTCAGTGATATTCATATTTGTGATGCCGCGTCACCTGCTCGTCTTGAGTTTTTAGATCGAATTGCAGACCCAGATAATCCCTTATCTCAGTTGGTTCCATATATAGGAACATACCGCGCACAAGAATTTTTGACCACACAAGTACTTGAAGCGATGGTCAAGGCAGCAAATGAAATAAAGCGCGCACCATTAACTGGGGCTGGGATTGATGCAGTAGTTATTACAGGCGATGTCACAGACAATGCGCAAAGCAATGAATTGGATTGGTACAAGAAGATTTTAGATGGTGGAGTTGTGATTCCTAAAAGTGGTGATTCACAACGTTCCGAGGCTTCTCATTCATCTAATCCTGATTTGTACGATATTCATTATTACCATCCAGATGGTCCACCAAGAGGTATGCCAGAGGATCGACCACATGAATTACATAATTTTCCACATTTCAAAGGAGTACTTGAAGCATCAGAGCGTCAATTTGTTGCAAAAGGTCTGACACACAAATGGCTTGCAGTACACGGCAACCATGATGCCTTATTGCAGGGTACAGCAGCGCCAACGCCAGAGCTAGATGCTCTTGCACAAGGATCAGAAAAGTTAGCTGCACTTAAGAGCATGGCTGATCTAGCAGATCTTTTCTCGGGCTTTGGAGAAGTTGGTCCAGCAATTTATCCCGGATTAGATCACATGGAGACTAATGAAGTAACCGCTGATCCACGACGCGCATTAATAAAGATGCAGGATTGGGTAAATGTACATACCAACTGCGGGCATGATCATGGTTTAGACGCTGAACAACCAGAGACTGCATATTGGTATCGAAACATAGGCAGCCATTTACGATTAATTGCATTAGACACCGTTAATCGCTTTGGTGGTTGGCAAGGCTGTCTCCATCGCGAACAGTTCAACTGGCTGTCACAAATGCTGGATGAGTCTAAAGACAAGTATGTTGTTTTAACCTCGCATCACCCATTAGAAAATCTGTTTAATGGTTATGTGCCAGCAGAAGAGAGTGCTCCTGCACTAGAAGAAGAAGTTCGTAGACTTCTTGAAAAACACCCTAATGTTATTTTGTGGTTCTCGGGACACGTACACGACCACAAAATCACACAAAGTCGAAACAGTGACGGGTCTCATGCATTTTGGGAGATCCGCACTGGTTCGCATATTGATTGGCCACAACAATCACGTGTAATTGAGATTGTTAAAACCACAAACGGCAAAATCGCTATTGGGACCGTAGTGTTTGATCACGCGGGACCGGTTGTCTTCAATGGATCACCGGATGAGTTAGCCGATCCGGTTGCGCTTGCGGGACTTTCACGCCTTTTAGCGGCAAATGATTGGCAACGCCAAAACGGTGGGGCCTTTGCGTTAGAACTTATGGAGGGCTCACCTGAAGATAGAAATATCTGGCTCTGGGCCGACGATCCCCTGAAATAGGCGCAAATCCCTATAGGCTCACGCCGTGTTACTTAGCGATCGCGATATTCGCGCAGAGATAGCAGCTGGCCGAGTCGGCTGCGAGCCCTTCCATGAAGCGATGATCCAGCCATCATCAGTTGATGTGCGCTTGGATAAGTATTTTCGCGTCTTTGAAAACCATAAGTACAGCGTCATCGATCCATCAATCGAACAACCAGAGCTAACTCGCGAGGTTGTGGCCGATGGCGATGAACCATTTATCTTGCACCCGGGCGAATTTGTTTTGGCCAGCACCTACGAGGTCATCACACTGCCTGATGATATAGCTGGCCGGCTAGAAGGAAAGTCTTCACTCGGCCGCCTAGGTTTGCTGACACATAGCACCGCAGGTTTTATCGATCCAGGGTTTAGTGGACACATCACCCTCGAGCTCTCCAATGTTGCCAACCTTCCAGTGAAGTTATTTGCTGGAATGAAGATCGGCCAACTCTGTCTCATCAAACTCTCATCTCCCGCTGAGCATCCTTACGGCAGCGAGAAGTACGGTTCCCGGTACCAAGGACAGCGCGGACCAACTCCAAGCCGTTCATTCTTAAACTTCCACCGTTCAAAAATAAATTAATTTGTAAACAAAGAAACTATGATGAGCGCACTCAAACTCCACACGCTCAAACAAAAATTGTGGGCAATAGTTGCAGCATCATTTGTCGCACGAGTGATTATGTTTTTTTCTTTACCAAATACACCTTCGTCACTTGCGCCTGATGAAGGAACTTACGCGGACCTTGCAAAATGGGTTTCCGAATCAAAACCCGCTAATGATTTTCCAATCTTTGGAGACGGGTTGTATCTTTCCAGCCGATCATTGATTATCCCAGCAAGCGCATTTATCAAGTTTGGCATGAATGAGTTAGACGCAGTAAGAATGACTTCATCACTTTACGGATTGCTTGCCATGTGCGCAATGGCTTATTTAAGCTCGAAGTTACTTCCATCAATTCATGCTGGAGTTGGAAGAAAGAAAAAGAATGAATATTTCATTGTGACCCTACTTTTGATTTACGGATTTCTTCCGAGCCACTTTGTTTGGTCAAACTTGGGACTTCGGGAGAGCCCTAACGAATTTTGGTTAATCACAGCCTTTACGGGAGTTTTTCTACTCTACAAAGAAGGACAATCTAAGAAGCTCTCATTGTCAGTTTTAATCTGTATTTCAATTATCTGCACCTTTGGGTCGAGACCACAAGTTGGGTGGGTTTTAGTCGTAACTCTCTTGCTCTATTCATTATTTAAGTTGAGAAACAAGCTGACGTATTTATTGATCACTTCTATATTTGTTGGACTATTTGTGGGATATGTAGCAACAACCTCCTTTGTGGAAGTAACTAGTGATGTGTATGTAGCCAAAAACTCCACAACAATATCAATTGATGCATCAAGGCTTTGCGATGCAACAAATACAAAGGTTGAATATGAAGGTGAAACATACAAATGTGTGAAATCTGGAACCGTCACCAAACGTGAACGCGAATTAAATTTAGCTGAAGAAGCAATTGATCAGGTTGAAGTTATACCTGGAAAGCAGATTATTAATCAGGTAGGTGCAGCCTCGATGATCCAGCGCCTAGCTTGTCCATGGGACGAGTCTTCTGAGATTGGCAAGTACAGCTGCTTAGTATTCAGAGCCCCTTACTTGACCTTAACTTTTCTGTTTAGGCCACTTCCGTTTATTGATACAACTAGCATGTCGAGCACCTTTGCAGCAGCTGAAAATATGCTTTGGATCTTTATGTTTGCCCTCATTGTTTACAGAATTTCCAAAGTCAGTAGAGTCCCATTTCTTAAAGAATTAGCTCCTGCGCTAATCTTCTTTTCATTGTACGTAGTTGGAGCTGGCTCCTATGAAGGAAACATGGGCACAGCCTTCAGGCACAAATCCTTGATTTTATGGTTTCCACTCCTTCTGCTTTTCGCTCTTTTTTGGCACAAACTATCCCAGACTAAGGAACTTAGAGGGAATAATTCTCAGGAAAGCGCGGTTTAATTAGGCATGGAACTCATTATTGGTTTAGCAGTTGTTGCACTTATCGCTGTCTTTTTCATTTCTCAGTACAACCGATTAATCCGCCTCAATATCACAGTTGATGAGGCCTGGGCACAGATAGAAGTACAGCTCAAGCGTCGTGCTGATTTAATCCCTAACTTAGTTGAAACAGTTAAAGGTTATGCAAAGCATGAGCAATCAACCTTTGATGCGGTTGTAACCGCCCGTGCAAAAGCAACAACAGCAACAACTGTTGCCGATACCGCAGCAGCTGATGGAATGCTGACACAAGCACTCCGTGGATTACTTGCAGTTGCAGAGGCTTACCCTGATCTAAAAGCATCTGCAAACTTCATTTCATTACAAGAAGAGCTTGCAACAACAGAGAACAAGGTTGCATTTTCACGTCAGTTCTACAATGACAATGTGCGCTCGCTCAATACCGCTGTAAGAACCATCCCAAGCAGCTTCTTTGCCGGCTTTGCAAAGGTTTCAGAGCGTGAGTTCTATGAGGTAGAAGATCCACAAGATCGCAACGTTCCAAATGTTTCCTTTAACTAACAATGAATTTTAGAACGATGCAAGCGGCTAATCGCCGCAAAACAATTGGTCTGCTCATGGGTATGGGCGTGCTGATGTGGGTTGTTGTCTACGCGGCACTTACCTACTTTGGTGGTTCAGGTGCGGGTATCGTCCCAATTGCAGTTGGTATCGCTCTTATTTCAGTGTGGGGCTCTTACTACGGCTCAGACAAACTGGTTTTAACGATGACCGGTGCCAAGTTAATTAAAGAATCAGATAATCCAAAGTTATTTGATTTGATTCAAGAAATAACAATCGCATCAGGGTTACCAATGCCAAAGGTTGCTGTTGTTATAGATGATGCGCCGAACGCCTTTGCCACCGGTAGAAACCCAGAGCACGCACTTATCGCATTTACCACCGGAATTTTAGATGTGATGGATCGCGATCAACTACAAGGTGTGATCGCACACGAATTGGCACATGTTGCTAACCGCGATACCTTGGTAAGTGCGGTTGCAGCAACTACCGCAGGTGCGATAGCAATTGTTTCCGACATGTTGACCCGCATGATGTTCTTTGGTGGTCGGCGTGATCGTGATAGCAATGCAAACCCAATCGCGCTCATACTTTCACTTGTAATTTTAATTTTGGCGCCACTTGCAGCAGTAATGTTGAAATCTGCGATATCCCGCAAGCGTGAGTCGCTGGCTGATGCAACCGCAGTTTCCTTTACACGCAACCCGGCAGGTCTTCGTTCTGCT
>Ga0214921_10009313_pt1 | contig 12461 bp, 22 predicted proteins | sample LL1505_MetaG_FD_177992 | JGI IMG/M metagenome (GOLD analysis project Ga0214921, IMG submission 177992) | Freshwater microbial communities from Lake Lanier, Atlanta, Georgia, United States - LL-1505 | ecosystem: Environmental > Aquatic > Freshwater > Lake | place: USA: Georgia | collected... | reverse complement strand
GATCTGGTAAATATCTAGAGAGCGATCAAGTTGATATTCATTTAGTGGTGGGATCTGGCTCTGGTGTTGGCCGGGCCTGGGGTTGCGATCTATCCGCTGAATATGTTCGCATCAACGCCGATTACACGACGTAGGACCAGATCCATCCTGCAGCAAGGGTTTTGAGGGGCGCTGGGGTGACGCTTACGCAACGCTTACGGAGGAGACAGACGTAAAAACTTGTGCCCAACAGGAAGTTGTTACGTTCAAGTCGGATTCTTTTGCGCAAATCCATTGTGGCGCAATTGGTTTTTCCGTAAGCAGAGGTGTTTTCGCTCCGTTTAGGACCGCTGACCACCGCCCATAAGAACCCCCATCCCCGCCAGGACCACCACCACGCCCACAAGGTCGCGAAGGGTCAGCGGAACTCCATCCACCACCCGCAACCAGACAAGCGCTACGGAGACGTAGACCGCTCCATAGACGGCATAGACCCTGCCTGCTGCCGTGGGGTGCAGCGTGAGCAACCAGGCGAAGAGCGCCAAGGAGAGTGCCGCAGGCAGCAGCAGAAGCGGCGTCTTGCCCTCCTTGAGGACCTTATAGGGCAGGTAGCACCCAACGATCTCAGAGACCGCCGTGAGGGCGAACAGCAGGGTGGTCCGAAGCAAGGCAGTGGGCGCTGATGGGCAGATGGTCACACCTCACCCCACCTCAGGACACCACCCCTGCCGAACTTCCTGCCGTGCCACCCACCGAGAACACCGCCGAGTCAGGTGCTCGCCCTGGGGAATGAGTCCCTGATGAATTGGGCAGGTGAGCAGGGTGACGCAGTGCCTACCGACCTCATAGCGAAAGTGCTAACAGAGAAAAAACCAGAGGTAGTTCCGAGAAAAAGGCAGAAGGGAATGCAAGAAATTCAAATCTTTATGATTCCAAAACTCAAAGAAGAGAGTGAGTTGCACAATAATCACTTGAGATTTATAGAACTTATAGATGAAGGCAAACTGCCTTTAGCAAAAACCAAAGCAAGACTTGATGCAAATTAAATCTTGCCAGTTGAAAAACAAATTACACACTAAATCTATAAAGTCTTGCTCTTATGCTCAGAAATTCCGCTGGTGATTTTTCTGTAGACAACTTTAAGAACTTGCTGTGGCAATGCGAGCACTTAGAGGACACTCAAAAATATGACATTATTGAAAACTGCCGTATAGAAACCCAGTCCTGGGTAAAAGTTTAAGGCAACTTAAGCGACTTAAGGTTTGCTACAATAAAATAGAGTCAACAGTCAACATCAAGCAATTGAGATATTGTCACTTCTAGCGTCCACATTCTTGTCTACCCTCATGCCATTTCAATTTGATCATTCGTACAATGTCGCATCAGTACAAAGTTTTTGGCAATCATGGATTAAGTCACGGCAACCCTTCAAATACCTTGAAATTGGTTCTTTTGAGGGTTTAAGTGCTGCATTTTTTCTTGAAATAGCGAAAACATATGCACTAATAAGCAACCAGAGACAAATCCAACTTACATGTATTGATAGTTGGAGCGGAGGGGAGGAGCATGAAAACATTAACTTCCAAAGCATTGAGAGAACCTTTGATTCAAATATGCAGGAGTGCCTCGGGTGGTATCCCGCTGACAAGGTACCTCAAATACGAAAAATCAAGTCATTAAGTCATCCAGCACTACGAAAATTAGTTGGTGCCGAACATCAATTTGATTAATTTATGTAGATGGCAGTCATCATGCAGCAGACACCCTTGCAGACATAATCCTCTGTTGGTTTTTGCTGAGGATTGGGGGAACCCTCATCATTGATGATTACCTGTGGAAGGAACCACACGGGAGAGGCGCAGTACACGAACCAAAACTTGCTATTGACGCTTTTACAACAATATTTGGCGAACGACTTCAAATCATTGGGGATTCTCCACTACGACAAATCTATTTAATCAAAACACATGAATAATCACCATTCAACAAACTTCATTATGCCAGTTGGTTGTGCATATATCTTGAGCAGTTCATTCAAACGATGTCCATCAATGGCAGCAACCACTGCAGGAGAGTTCCCAGCAGGAAGCGTATGACTCAAGAAGGTTTGGCGTTTGGGTTGCTGTCCTTCTCCACCGCTTCCTATTCAGCAATAATTCGACGAATGGCAGGAGCATCCTTCCTTCCTAAGGCAAAGAACCAGTCGTTCCTTTGCTTGATTTGTCTTTGGTCGCACACCAAGGCTCCCACCCGTTTACGTCGATGTTGATCTGCTTCATTACTCGGCAGTGGCATCAGAACCACTGGAGTCAGCATCAAAAGCGCCCGCTGCTGAGGTTGCTGCTAGTTCCTGCCTGAGGAGGGCGGCAGCGTTGGCGGGGTTGGGTCTGGAGTTGTGGGGGTGAGAGAAGTCTTGCTTGTAATCAGGCGATGATGAGATCTATAAAATCAAAGATGCCTTACAGAAGGAAAGATAGTTTTAAAAATAGAATATATCTTACTTTAAATAAAATAGAAAATCCTTGCCGAGCAGATGAGCATCATCCAAGCAATTGTTGCTTTCAAATATTCTTTTAAGTCAGTAATTCACAAGAATATTTGCTAAAAATTAGCAATAAAAAAAGACAAAAGAAAAGAGCAAGAAAGCGAGTGAAGCAGAGGAAAAAAGATATAAAAAGAACTTCCCGCAGAACAAACCACAAACCGCTTCAGAAAAACCCAAGCACTCTTTACTATTCTGAAGAGTTAGGACGAGCAGTGGTTGCAAAAGCAAACGAATGTCGCCAGGGCAAACTCAACTACCTTTTGCTTTTGATATACGCCTAAATCAAATGCCAGACAACTGGTATCAGATAGCAGTGAGATTTAGGCGTGCCAATGGCATCCGTGATGGCGAGAAAGAACGATGTATTTGGTAGCTGCGTTAAGGGAATAAACGTATAAGTGGCGATAGAGAATATGAATGCGGGCTTTACTGCTGACAGAGATTGCCTGCTTTTTCACAGACACCGACAGAATTCAGTTGAACCCCTTGTTTATGCAGGAACATCATATAGGATACCCAGGATCCTTTAGCCTTTTCCCATACAAATGGCGATCCAAAATCAGTCTGAAAATAAACAGCCCCCCATTCATCAGAAATTCCATCTTGACAGTTCCATGATAAAAACTCTCCCCTCCATCTTTTATTAACTGGATCATAATTATCGACCAAGCATCCGTCATGCACCCTGACATCCCTGTTAGCGGGAGTTGCAGATAACGCCTGAATGACTGGCATCAATACAGGTTGCTGATTTCTAATGCTTGGTGCACCATAGCTATTAGCACCAAAACGCCATTTAAGGTCTGCTGAAAGGTTTAAAGTCTTATAAAAATCTCCCGACGAATATCCTCTACTATATGCAGGATCATATGCAATATTAATGCCAGATGTTAGTCCATTTGCAATATTATATTCAAGCCTACTTTTTACACTGTTGCCATTTGCTGCTCCAAAGTCGCCTTCTGAATAGTAGTACCCAACGGAAGCTTTAAGATTAGGAGTTAGATTATAACCAACATCAACACCAGCGGTCATTACCGAGTCCGCAGTATATACGCTGTTGATTGTTGCGGAAGATTTGTTGTATCCATATTCACCTATTGGATATAGCAAGTATGCAGAAGTAAACCACTTATTGCTTACTGCTTCTAAATTTAGAGCAACCTGCTGAAAAAATACAGATCTTGAATTAGTTACGTTTACGCCATTGTCTGTCCCACCTGTTGCCATTGGGCGGCTGTCATAGCCAGCATTCACACCAAACATCCAGGAACGATCGCCATTTAACCAGCGATAACCCAATCGTGACGAGGTGGAAATAGTTGTACCAGCAACTTTCGTATTAATGATGCTGCTGTACTCATTAAAATCAGCAAAATTAGCATTTGCTTGAGCGTCTAAGAAAAATACGCTGTTATCACCAATCACTAATGGTAAAAAGCCGCCAATACCTGCTTGATTAGGAGTGCCAGCTCCTTGGAGTGCTCCTTGAAAGCCCCAGTTGAACTTGACGGCATCCTTCAGTGCAACGCCCATCACTCCAAGGTCTGCTGCCTCAGTGGTATTAGCCTTTAGCTCTGCTGCTACTGCTGCTGCGGGTATCTCCTGAGCCCCTGCAGGTCTAATGGCAAGAGGCAGTGATAACAGTGCCAGAGCAGTAGTGCTTGCCAGCGACAAGCTGAAGCGTATGGTACGCAGCATCAAGACAAATTGTTATGACACGCATTAAAAGACAAATCCTTCGCGGCATCTGGGTTTTGAGGTCAGTTATTGGGTTGGCAGCAATATGGCATCAGTAAGATCCAGCCACAGCCACAACGCCCCCTACCCCCGCCGAGCAGGTTGCCCCCGAGCTCATCGGCTGCCTGCTGATCAAGCCTCAAGCACCTGGGGAGCTTCTGTGGGGTGTGATTATAGAAACTAAACATTATGAGCTGTTGAAATGAACATCAACAATAGTGATATAAAAACGACGATGCTTCTTTCATCGGAACCATACAATAAGTGCCCCAGTATTTTCCTGACCAATTCACTTCATAGCAATATTTGCTGCCCTTCTGGCGTACTGCATCGCCATAGATCGTTCCAGACGCACCATTCACCATTCGGTAATCCTGAACCGCAAAACGCTTGAGTACTAAATCACCCACCTGCCCCTTATTCCACCACCACCACGAAACCCCACCAGCAGAAACCCAACCAGCAGCATCAGATGATGAGCGTTTAGTTTCCCCTGATCTCACAAAGCAAGGTTTCCAACTCACACCATTCATCTTCTTTAGGTCTTCAAGGTCTTGCTGCGTGAAGTGCCAGCACCAATACCAATGGGTTTTACATTTAATGGGACCAAAATCTTTCTGCTCTTTATAACAATTGTAGTGCTGCTGAACATCAGGCGAACTGAATTTCTCCCCAACTTCAGTACGACTGCCGCAGGATGTCACTCCAATTCTGACGACAGACCCCAGTGCCAGCGAGACCAGTCGTGAGCAGCGTGACTGGAGTATTGTGGTTTTAGAGTATATTCTAATCCAAATCTCCATAACATTGGCGCAACCCTAGTGTAGCACCAGGAATAGTCAGCGAGCAAGCAGTTGCCTGGCAAAATGTTGACGAATGCAGGCAGTTACGCTATAGTTTTAATGATTGAATGAATTCCAAGTGCAATCAATAAGGAAGAGTTAATCTCATAATTGTTGAGAACCATAGGCAAATGCCTTATGTATAGGATTCGGGAGGTCGTTGTAAAATTATTTAGGATTCAAATGAAAAAAGATGTAAAAAGTGGTTTGGCAGAAGTTGCATCCGAGCAACTTAACATTGCATTCAACCCTTCAATAGAACAAACTCAAGCACAAATTGAGGCAACTGCAGATGCCTCTGATCAATTAAAACTTGATCCTTCAACTATTGAGGAGGACAGACAGACCCTCTACCTGCACGAACATAAAATTATTCAATCAGATAAATGCTGCTATGCAGTTCTTCGCTATCTGTCTGATATTAATTTACCTGACGAAGCACTTGAAGAACTGGTTGTTTGGCGTAGTCACGATTACGCCAATATTTTGATAGACTTTGCCGACGGACTATTTAATGTTTTTGGCAGTTCTTTCGAGCATTTCAAGACAACTGCTTGTGAGGTAACAGCACCTCACGGCAAACGTGTTGATGATCTCTTGTTCCATACAGTTGAAATTATTGACTGATTTCTTGAATTTGAAATTGCCTATAGCACTCAGCAATACACGCTGAGTGCTTTTTTATTATCAATCAATATCGTGGTAGTTGCCCTTTGCATCAGTATATCCACGAAACCTTAGACGCTTTGATGGATTCACCCGATTGGCATAATCAACTCTGGAGCGCCCAGCAGGGTTCACCAGATTGGACTGGTGAGCAGCGGCACCTGAACCACGATCTGCTTTGAAACTCACCTGATCCCATTTGAGGTTCAAGGACTTTCTTAACTGATTTGCTTTATCCTTTGCCGCATCATAACCTTTAATTCCTCTTGCAAGAACCTGATTATTATCGGTTCTGTATACGTAGAATTGATAACTTTCTAGCAGAATATCCAGAGCATTACTGCTGATCCTTGATGAACCCGAAGGTGATCGGTCTTCCCGAATCTGCTTCAGGAGCATCAAGATCCGTTTGACGATCTGACGCTGCTTGATCAGGCGTTCAATTTCTTCTTGGTCCTTCTGGTCTTCTATCAGAACTCTCATTACTTGATTCTCTGGTACTCCTGACGGATCTGCTCAAGCAGCAGGGTCTCAAGATTCCTGAAGCGATGGTTCTTCTTCTGAACTACTTCCAGCATCGCCTCCTCAACACCCTTAAGGTGGATCCTGACGGTCTTCATGGCATCACCTCCTCAAGGTCCTGCACAGGGGTCCCCCAAGAAGGCAAAGGAACCCCAAATATCTCCTGATGCTTTTCTCTAAGCAGATACTTATAAAGTCCACTAATGTCCATTCTGTAGATTTTCTGGAGATCCTTTTGCTGACTAATCAGCAATGAAAATTCCTGCTTCTTGAAACTAATCTGTTTAACCTTAGGTGTTTTTAATGGCATTCATGGAATGATACTGGACTGAAGTATTTATAAGGAAGATCATGAATTCAATCCACTCACCTTCGGCAAGTGGATTACCTGCGGTCTTACATGAAGGAGTCAGGGTTGATTTATTGAATGATTTATTTCCGAGGCGAATCATGAAATACTTAAGATCTATTTCTTGAAACCACTACAAGGTTTATTATAATGGTTTTTGTGGGTCTTGTCAATACCCTGAAGATAGATTGCGAATACAGTTTCCTCAAAAACCTACAAAGTATGTATAAGATTCATGATTTACACATTGAGGATTTTATGCTATAATTAGAAGGCAAAGATGTGCTTATCATATGAAACACAACAACACCATTGAAGAAGAATTTATGAATCAGATCTCGGGGGATCTCCGATTCTTTAGAAGGCAGTCCAATGCTTATAATTTTCTCTGTCCCTACTGCCAAAATGGCACCAAAGACAAGAAGGGAAAACCCTATGCCCCAAGTGATGGGAAGGGTTATTTCTACAAAAAGTTTCGCACTTGGAACTTTATATGCCATTTATCAGGATGCCATTCACGAACTCAAAAAACAGACGGAAAGACCTTTGAAAAATTCCTTGCAGATCATTTCCCCAAGCAGCACCTGGAGTATGTCAGGAGGCGTGATGAACTTGGGTTGACGGGTTATCAAACAAACTGCCCCACCCTGGGAACTGTGCTGAAGAGTAAAGACATTCTGGGGAACCAACCACCACAGTTCGGATCACATCCAAGGAAACCCAAGAATTCACCCCAAAAAAAGATAAGTACTGCTAGTTCCCCCAACTGTCCACGGATAACAACACTTCCACCCATCCGATCCCCACAGCAGCAGGCAGGACAGCAGTCACACCTGAACTATCTGATGAAACAGAGAGAGCAGCGCAGGCGAGAGCGCCAGGGGTGGTGAACTGAGTTTCAATGCGGATCAGATCTGCTTGCTACGGGTCTGATCTGTAACCACTCAAGGTCGCCAGTCGCCGCCTTCAGCGTGTTTCTTCCTTTCGCGAGCGTCTGAGTGCTCAATTCTGCTCGGTAATGGAAGTAGTGCTCCTCAATGTATTTGATTGATGTGTCGCACTGGGCGGCGACGATGGCAACTGGCGTTTCGTTGAGCGTTAGTTGGAAAGTGATGTAGGTATGCCTGAACGAATACCACGTCAGGTTCTTCCCGCTATGGATATCAATCTTCCGAAGGTTATTGCTGTCGCCTTCTGCCCATGTCGCCAGACCTGCTTCTACGAGCATCTCGCACAAACTGTCTTTCCAAATCCGTTCGCTGAATGCTTCTCCTGTTTTCTGGTTCGTGAAAAGTAGATCGTTTTTATCTTTGTGCTTGGTGATCTTTCTGAGTGCTTCAAGATGGGTGGCGATTGGGGCATTGATCGTGTAGTGCCTTCCCGTCTTGGTGTTTTCTGCGGGGACGTCAATCAAGATCCAGGTTTTCTGGTCGGTATTGCTAAGAGCATTATTCTTGCGGATGTGCCCCCACTTAACTTTCCGCAGCGAACCGATCCGAATCCCTGTTTCCGTGGATATTCGCATTGCTAAGTATAGCATTTTCCTGTGCGTCTTCTGGTTTTTTGCGCGCTCGCTGTTTCCAAGGACATCTCTGAGAATATTTTTCCCAGACGAGTTCTTGTTTATTTTTCCATTTGCATCCCATCGGGTTCGCCCCTCAGACCAGTACAGGCGGGCACTGCGTTCTAGTTCTTTCCATTCGTCAACAGTTAGGTCATCGCGCCTGTGTTTTTTGTCTTTGGCAAGTTTGACCGACTTGAGGGTGGGTACTGAATCCTTGCTTAGATATCCATCCTGCACGGCAATCTCTTCATACATCCGCCTGAAGGTGCTGATCTCGGCATTGATCGTGGTTTGCCTTGGGGTCCCCTTGCCTTCCTGATGTGCCGCTTCTTTGCGCCACGTCTCGTAGTTGCCGAAGAAGTTCCTGGGGATTTTGTGGATCGGGCGCTGGTTTTGCCCTGCGTATTTCAAGAACCAACGGGCGTGGTGCTCCATCTGGAGGTATCGCTTAGCGCTAATGCCGTTGTGAGGGATGGCGCTGATCCGCTTCTTTTGCTTCGCAAGGAAACGGTCCGCCATCTCCTCAATGGTCAGGGTGCGGATCTGCTCGCCCCTCTCGCTCTTGGTTTTGAACTCAATGTATTTCGCAAGACCTTGCCGTTCCGCTGCCAGAACATCGTTGGGCGCGATCCGACCGAGGGAGTGGCGGTGTCTGGATTGTCGCTCCTGGTCATAGAAATAGAGATACCAGCGGTTTCCCCGATCCCCGTCCTGGAAGACGTAGCAGTGGGGGTCGTGAGCGATGGGGCGCTTGTTCAGAACCTTGGTCATCGGGCGCTGCCACCCCCTTGGGCAGGGTCAAAAAACCCCCGTTTGCTTACGGAACGCTTACAGCGGTCACGGTGCAGCAAGGGATTTCGCAAACGCTTACAGTACGCTTACGGTAGTCTAAAGTGGTCAAACCCCAGTCGCGGCAGAGGTTTTTGATTACGTTCGCATCAACGCCGATTACACAACGTAGATTTTTAATTCTTTTTGTTTATAAATAAAAATCTCCTGGTGTGCATTGAGTCATCCATTGTTCTAAAACTTCAGCTGGTGTTTCCAAATCTTGATGTTCATCGATTAAATCCCAAATTTCCCAATAAATTTGTTCCACTTGCAATGGCAAGCCCTCATATCCCTCCAGGGGGTTTGCGTCACTTATTTTTTCGTGAATTAATAGTAGTGATTTAAGCACCAGTCCAGTTTTGCCTTGGATCGTGGGCATTTGATCCCACCTTTTTTTGATTAAATAGGTCCATTCTTTAACGGCTTTAGTATTTTTTGTTTCGGGATTGCTGGAAACTGGCTGCAGTGTTGATTCTGGCAATATTGTAGTTTTATTTGGCTCACGCAAAATCCAAAGCAAGCTTTTTCTTAGTAGTTTTCTTAGCGGCAAGCTGCACCTAAGCTATTTGCGCACATTCTAGGCAGCTTATTCTGGTTTTGCGTTATTTATAGCAATATGCCCACAGCTTCGATATGAGCTTTTAAGCCGCCATGTTCAATGCTTTCCCAATGGATTATGTCTACTTTGTAAGGAGTAGCAAGTTCATCAAATGCTGTTGCCAGTTGAGTGCTGTAATCTATGGAGCTACTGAAGGCAATATCAATATCGGATCCCTGCTTTTCAAGCCCCAGAGCCCTTGAACCATATAATTTGAACCAGCGGATTTCTGGATATATTTGCTTTATGGATTGAATTTGTTCAATTGTTTGGCTTGGCAGGCCAAAAATAACTGCCTTCACGGCCGTTTCTCCAGATGAGCTGCAAGTTGCAGTAATTCAGGCGCAAATGTTTCTCGGATAAGCATTAAGGCCTGATTTGCCCTGGCTTGATCGTAGGTGTAGGCCATCAAATTGCGCTGCTCAAGCATATCAATCCACAACTGACCATTTTTAAGTAGCCCATAGCTAAACGCCTGCCTTAAAACCTCCCTTGGTAACTGGGCATCAATGCCCTCGTAGGAAAGCAAATCCTTCAAGGTTTTCCAGCTCAATTCAAAGCTGAATTCGTAGGCTTTAACAACAGCCATGCCAATCACCTCATCGTTGATGCAGGCGTTGTGGGCTTTTAGGGCAGCTTTGAGCTGGCCTAGGGCCCTTTGCAGGTTTTCTAGCCGTTGCCGCCAGCGTAGATCGGTGATTTTTCCTAGAGCAATGAATTTGCCCTGATTTTGCCTGATATCGGTGCTATTTGCCCCTTCCGCGTCAAAGGCTGCTATTGTGTAACAAATTCTAAAGCGATTGATGTTTCTTAGTTTCTTCGGCTTTTTATTTGCGGCACTTTCTTTTGTGCAGGTGCCCCAGTGGGATAACGATTGGACAAAATGTTCAGTCCATGTGCCCGACACCGCATGTCATTGGTATGTGGTTAACCCCGACAACACCTTTGGCAAGGGTTTTAGTTGGCTCACTGCCCCTGAATACGACGTGGCCGCCCTGCGTGACATCGGCTACCAACACGATCTAACCGTTGCCCAGGGTTATAAAACAACAGTTGAATTAATGAATGTTGATGCAGGTGTTAAATACGGTGATGATTATTAAATGTTGATTATTATTAATTGTATATAGTTATATATAGTTTTTAATCACTTTTTAACTAATTTCCACAGCCACCAAACTGCCAAGGCAGCTAGCATCCAGGGTAGTAAAGCCCTAACAACAATCAGGGATATTACTAATATCGTACCTGAAATAGCTAAGCGTTTTGCCAGCGCCTTTGATTCGTCTGTCATGTATTGCCAGCGGGGAACCAAGGCCATGCAGATTGGTTTTTCAATTTAGTTAAATCTGCCACACAGCTGCTCCCGATAGTTGTTAAGATTTGTAAAATTATTCATTTCCATGACCTCTAATTGGGACGCACTGTTTTCGGCCCTTCCCCCTGAAGAGCTAGATAAGGTTGCCTTGCTGCGCATGATCGAGTGCACCAACGGTGTAATCCAGCACCAATTCAGAGATGGTTCAGATGATGCTTTGAGTGTGGAAGAAACCAGGGCCGCCATGAAGTTTTCCATGGGCTGCATCAAAAATATGACGATTCCCTTGGGTGATGAACTCATTAGCTTTGCCCCTGCCACAGCTGAACTTGTTGGCAAATTGCGTGATTTGTATGTGAGTGGGGTTAAGAATGGCAATCAAATTGCCATGGCCGAATTCTTTATCGCTTCTGAAGCAAATCTCAGGGCCGTTGGGATGGAGCGTATCGAAGCTGCTAAACGTTTAATTTTTTACCACATATATGAACTTCCGCCCCACACCCTCGATTGGGGAATCGACTACATCCGTGGATTTGTTGGTGCAAATAGATAGTTCTATTCGCGATTAGCAAGCACCCAGAAACCAGTTGCTAAAACCGCTAGTAAAGCCATGCTGGCGGCCCAACTTGGGCTAAGCGCCCAGCTCAACATCAGTTGCCACACCACGCCAACTCCCGCCGCTAGGGCCACACTGCTAAGCACCAAAAGCACTTGGCGTTTTATTTCTGCCACCCCCGCAGCCTCTAATTCCGCCTCAAACCTCGCGATTGGGCCGCTTAAAGGCACATAAAAAGCCAGTGCCCATAAAGCGCTGCCGCTGAATAGCACACTTAAATCAGCATCAACCATGGACAGAGCTAACCGTTGCAGGTGGAGCATCCTTAGCATCCGCAAACATTTTTGATTAGGCCGTGAAGGAACCCTGGAGCTTTCGCGGCCACCCCATTCACAGCCTTGAGCGCACCAGCAGCGCCGGGATACCAGTGCTCTTGGTGCATGGTTTTGGCGCTTCCACCTACCACTGGCGTTTCAATATCCCCGCCCTGGAGCAGCACCATCCAGTGCATGCCATTGATCTGCTCGGCTTTGGTGCCAGTGCAAAACCAGCTGGTGAGGCCTATGGCGGTGAACTGTGGCGTGATCAACTCTGCGCCTATGTGCACGAACGCATCGCTGAACCAACGGTGTTAGTGGGTAATTCCCTGGGCGGTTATGCAGCCTTAGCCGCCGGCGCCGCCCTCAAGGAGCAGTGCGCTGGGGTAGTGCTGCTGAATGCCGCCGGGCCTTTTAGTAGTGAACAAAAACCAGCCCAGGGTTTAGCTGCTATCGCCCGCCAAACCATTGCCGGTGCTTTGTTGCAAAGCCCTGTGCTGCAGCGCCTGATCTTTGAAAACCTGCGCCGTAGAGCCACGATCCGCCGCACCTTGAATCAGGTTTACGTGGATAAAACCAATGTGGATGAAGCCCTGGTGGAGGCCATCAGGACCCCATCTTTGGATCCAGGTGC
>Ga0214921_10009312_pt1 | contig 12461 bp, 8 predicted proteins | sample LL1505_MetaG_FD_177992 | JGI IMG/M metagenome (GOLD analysis project Ga0214921, IMG submission 177992) | Freshwater microbial communities from Lake Lanier, Atlanta, Georgia, United States - LL-1505 | ecosystem: Environmental > Aquatic > Freshwater > Lake | place: USA: Georgia | collected 2015-05-28 | reverse complement strand
CAAGTCAATTACGATTACCGTTGACTATGTAACGTGGCAGGTATGTAGGAATCCTAACTTTCGAGTACTGATAGTCTCACAGACACAGCAGTTAGCTGCAGACTTTCTATACGCTATCAAGCAGCGTCTTACCCACCCTATGTACCAAGAGCTACAGACGGCCTATGCCGCCGGTGTCGGCTTTAATTCTAAGTCTGCTTCGTGGCAGGCCACCCGCGTCACCTTTGGTGATGAACTCCGTGAGTCATCTGAAAAGGATCCGAACATTGAAGCCGTCGGTATCGGCGGTCAGATTTACGGCAAGCGTGCCGATATGATTATTGTAGATGACGCGGTGACCTTAAAGAACGCTAATGAGTTTGAGAAGCAAATTCGCTGGTTAACCCAAGACGTAAGATCCCGTCTTAACCCTACTGGTAAACTTGTAGTTATCGGTACACGTGTAGCCTCTGTGGATTTATACAAGGAGCTACGCTCTGAAGATAGATACCCAGGTGGACTTGTCCCTTGGAAGTATCTGGCAATGCCGGCACTTCTTGAAGCAGACGAAGACCCCGACAAGTGGGTTACCTTATGGCCCGCATCGGACGCGCCCTTTGATGGACAAGAAGAATCTGATAAGAACGAGGACGGTCTATACCCTCGTTGGTCTGGTCGTAACCTGTACAACGAACGTCAAGCGATGGATGCTAGTACGTGGGCTTTGGTCTACCAGCAACAGGACGTATCCGAAAACGCTGCCTTTGACCCTGTATGTGTAAAAGGCTCCATTGATGGAATGCGTAAGGCTGGCAACCTAGTTGCAGGCCACCCAGGACATCCTCGAGACTTAAATGGCTTTACCTATATCTGCGGCCTTGACCCTGCGATGATTGGCGATACTGCCGCTATCTGCTACGCCATTGACCGTTCAACGAGCAAGAGGTACATAGTAGATGCTATTAAAATTAGCCGTCCGTCTCCAGCTGATATCCGCAATCTTATTTTTGATTGGACAGCGCTCTACTCACCCTCAGAGTGGATCATCGAAAAGAACGCCTTCCAGTCTTTCTTAACGCAGGACGAAGGCATCCGTATGCACCTAGCCTCACGAGGCGTTGCATTTAAGGAACACCATACTGGCTCTAATAAATGGGATGCCGGTTTCGGTGTGGCATCTATGGCTACTCTCTTTGGTACTAAGCAGTTTGATGGTAAGCACCATCGAGATAACTTGATACACCTTCCATCAGATCAGACCGAGAACATCAAGGCTCTGATAGAGCAGTTAATTACCTGGACTCCAACAACTAAGGGTAAGACCGATATGGTGATGGCTCTCTGGTTCTGTGAGATCCGAGCACGTGAGATGCTTAACTACGGTCAGTATGCAATCCACCATATGAAGAATCCATTTCTGTCTCGCCACGAGATAGGCAAGCGAACAGTTATCAATCTTGAAGAAGCATTCGCTGAGCAAAACAAAATCAGAGTAATTTAGGAGATAACATTGTTATCAGTCAAAGAAGTTGACGCGAAACTATCGCGGCTACGCCAACGGTCAGCATCCCGCGACCAGCGTATGCGCGACGTGCTTTCGGTACGTCAAGGAGATATCTCAAAGGTATTTCCGTCTATGTTCTCCGAAGACTATCCTAAGCCTCTCGTTGCCAACTTTATTGACGTAGCAGCCCGTGACCTAGCAGAAGCGATGGCACCACTGCCATCCTTTAACTGCTCAGCAACCAATATGGTGTCTGATACGGCTCGTAAGGCTGCAGATACTCGTACCCGTATTGCAAACTTCTATGTTTCAAACTCTGACCTACAGCTTCAGATGTACACCGCAGCCGATTGGTATAACACCTACGGTATGTGTGTCGGTATGGTTGAGATGGATTATGACGATAACAACCCACGTATTCGTATGCTTAACCCATTTGGTGTATACCCAGAGCTAGACAGATACGGCAGAACCCTATCTGTTACTCAGGTTATCGTTACAGATGCAGAGTCCCTTGCCGCGCAATACCCAGAGTTCTACGACCAGATTCTAGGTCGCAGTCAGTACCAACTATCTTCACCGTATGTATCAATGGTGCGTTACCACGACAAGGATCAGGACCTACTTTACTTACCAGAGCGTAAGAACCTAGTCCTATCGTCAACACCTAACATTCTTGGTAAGTGTATGGCACGTACCGTAATGCGTTCATCCCTAGACGGAGAAGCACGCGGTCAGTTTGATGATGTACTTTCTGTACAACTCGCTCGTGCTCGCTTTGCTATCTTGCAGATTCAGGCCGCTGAGAAATCTATCCAAGCACCTATTGCTATCCCACAGGATGTACAGGAACTTGCACTCGGTCCAGACGCAATTATGCGTTCTGCTAATCCACAAGGCATTCGTCGCGTACCACTAGAACTACCTGCTGGAGTCTTTACAGAGTCTGGTGTTCTTGAGCGTGAACTTCGTATGGGTGCTCGTTACCCAGAGTCTCGTTCAGGTAACATTGACGCATCAGTAGTTACTGGTCGTGGTGTGCAAGCACTTCAGGCTGGTTTTGATACGCAGATTAAGGCAGCACAGGCGCAGTTTGCTCGACTATTTACAGAACTTGCAGCTCTTTGCTTTGAAGCAGATGAGAAAGTATTTGGCGGTATCCCTAAGACTATTAAGGGAACCGACGATGGAACACCATATGTACTCAAGTACATCCCATCACGCGATATTAAGGGTGAATACGGCGTAGATGTCCGTTACGGCATTATGTCTGGTATGGATCCTAACCGTGCCATCATTGCTTTGCTACAAATGCGTTCAGATAAACTCGTCTCACGTGACTATGTACGTCGTGAGATTCCAATGGACCTTAACGTTACACAAGAGGAACAACGTGTTGACATTGAAGAGATGCGCGATTCTTTGCGCGTTGCTGTTGCTCAGTATGCACAGGCTATTCCGGCACTTGCAGCGCAAGGCCAAGACCCTTCACAGATTATCAGCCGTATCGCATCTGTTATCCAAGGTCGCCAAAAGGGACAAGCCTTAGAGAACATTATTGAAAAAGCATTTACACCAGAACCAGCACCAACCCCAGAGATGCCACCTATGGCACCAGGTATGGAGCAACAGATTCCAGCGGCAGGTGCGGCCCCCACCACAGCCTCAGCGCAACCTCCACAAGAACAAGGTGGAATGGCCCCTGCTGCTGGTCAACGTCCAGATATAGCTCAACTACTAGCCGGTATTTCCGGCGCAGCTTAAGCGAGGGAGGTGTAAATATGAATAAAGGATCACGCGCTAAGGCGCCGATGTCAGCGCCGAAGGAAGGCAAGATGGATACCTCTAAGCCAGCAGGTGGCAAGGTATTTTTCGGAATGATGGCAAAAGGCCGTCCAGGTAAGAAGACTAAAAAGGGTTAACAAATTTAGTGGAAGGTGTACGGGACGATGGATAATAATAAAGTTCGTCGTCCTGTACGCCCTTCTGATTTTGTAGTAGTACTTGCAGAGACTGCGTATAACTTATCGCAGGTTGCATCAGGATTTTTTGAATCATTATATGAACTAAGCGTTTATCACGCTAACCACAAGACTGAAACTAATCAGGCGTGGGAGAAGATGGCGCAAGACTTAGAGACTTTAGAGGAGGACCGATGACAACAGCACCAATGAATCCATTGGCAGGCGTATCAGGTCCTGGAAAATACTCAGTACGTACAGATAACCTTGATATGGGTTCAACTGCATACGGAGAAGGTGTAGAGACAGCCGCTATTAAGGCAGGCGCTCCACTTGCTAAGACCGGTAACGTAAAAGGCACACCTGCATCTGCAGTGCGTCAAGCAGCAATTACACCACTCTATGCTCCAACACAACGCCCAGATACACCTATTCAAGAAGGTATTGATATGGGGCCAGGTGCAGGTTCTGAAGCGCTTATGATGCCTCAAGCAAATGACGACACAAATTTTCGTGCAGCAATACAATCATATAAGCCAGTATTAAACTTTATTTCAGATCAGCCAAATACATCACCAGAGACACGTGCAGCTATTAGGCAGTTATTTGATAATCTATGAGCGTATGGAACAGAATTGGTGATGTAGCCACAACAGTAGCAAAGAATACTGCTAAATTTGGTGGCGAACTTGCAGGCGGCGTTGGCGGCACAGCACGTTTTGCTTGGGATATTTTTTCTGCCCCTTGGAATGATGCTGATGAATATAATGGTTTTATTCAACCATTCAAAACTGCCGCAGAAAAAGAAGGCAAAAATATAATTAAACCTTTGGCATCTGCTGCTGGAGCTGTCGCTAAAGTACCTGGTGTACAGCCAGCACTTGAGCGCATTAACTATATTAACCAAGAGTATATTCGTGAACCTGCTACAACATTTGCTTTAGCGGTTGGTGAAATCAATAAAAGAAGTGTTACTGGCGAAGGTCCTCTTATTGCAGAACTTGGTTACTTTGACCCTAATGTATGGAAAAAAGCCTATAAGGGCGCACAAGAAATTTCGTTTGGTCAAGCAGTCGTAGGAGATTTACGTTCTGTCTATGATCCAAAGTTTAATATCTATGATCCAGCCCAACGTGATGCAGCTTTCAAGAAAAGTGCTTGGGGCAAGGTAGCATCTGGTGGATTTGACCTAGGTATTCAGTTCTTTGGTGACGTATCCCTTGGTGTTGGAAAAGTACTCAAGGTTGCAAAGGCTAGCGAACTAGGTGTCGGCAAGTTAACCAATGCTAATGTGGTAGCAAAAGCAGCAGAAGATATTACCAAGGCTCAATATGGAGTTAATAATCGTTTTACTAAGGTTATTGATGACTTTACTAAGAATGATTCTGTGTATGCTCTTAGCCATCCAATGGTTAAATCATCCTCACAACCAGGACTATTAGCACATCTGCTGGGTGATTCTGTAGATCGTGATGAAACAGCACTTATTTTGCGTTCCGCACTCGGTGATCCTGCAGCAATGGATGAACTTAGATTACAACGTGCTTACATCACAGATGCTTTAGATACTGCTCGTGGTGATTTGTCTGCAGTAGATGAATACAAATTATTTGCTGCACCAGATGAAAGCGGAATGATTCCATTCCTCAATGAGAACCCTGCTATTATTAAAGAAGCACAAAATAACTATGCTTCTCTTGCGGAATCAGATAAATACTTTGCTAAGTTAATGCAAATTGGAGAAGGCGGTGGTAGCCTTACACGTACAACCGGCAAGGGATTACAGCAAGCAGAAAATTTTGTAGCACAAGCTCGTGCAATTAAATTTTATGACCAAACAGTAGGAGCTGCAAAGGTAGAAGTATACCAACCAACTCCATTCCATCGTCTATATCAAAAGATTTCTTGGGCAGCCGGTGAACGTCCGTCAGGACTTGTAGATTTCAATGACCCAGATTCATATAGAGAAGTTGTTGCCACAATTTCAAGACTTGAAAAACGTATTAATCTAAACCCTGAACAAAGTCGCGGTTTGCTTAATAGTTATATTGCGGCACGAACTCCAGAAGAACGATTTATAGCAACTCAAAACCTTGAAGAAACAGCAATGCGAGCACTTGGCGCAAAGCACGGGATAGATCAAGATAAAATGAATATTATCTATAACGGATATAAAGGTGCTCGTACATCTGCTCTTAAATCAATTCAAGATCGTGGTTTTATGGTTGATATTGATGGTTCAATTATCAAGGTTCCACAACTTGAATCACAAAGTGCTGATTTCTTACCATTAATGGATTTTGATTTAATGGATAGATTGTTAAAACGCAATGCAGGAACTATTGGCGCTTTTGTTGGAAAAGGCAAAGACCTTACTTTTCATTATGCAGATGTTCTTCAAGATGCGTTTAAGGCTGGAGCATTGCTTCGTTTAGGATATACGCAACGTAATGCTATTGATTCACAACTTCGTATTGCAGCATCTGTTGGTGCTATGGCATCTCTTCGCCATCTTGGTCCTGGTATTAAAAATATTGTTAATAATACAGTGCGTGCTCCGTCTCGTCTTATTGATAGATATACACCTATTGATGGAAAATTAAAACTTCCTCAAGTTCAAGCTGCAAGCATAAAAGTTATTAATGAACTTCAAGAATTAAAAGCTAAAATTGGTGCAGCAGAGGCAAGACTATCTCTTGACCCAAATGATATAGATTTAATGGGTGAAGTTAATACTCTTAAGTTGCTTCAAGAAGAAAAGTTAGATATATATAACCATTATGCTGATGCTCTAAGTAAGTCTAAAAAAGCACAGCCTAAAGACCGTATTGGTACAGGTTCATATAAAGTTACTACTTCTGATGGAGAGACATACATTCTTGATGACGCATTTGGCGGCCCTCTAGGAGATATGTTCCGTAAGATTGCCTCATCTGGGAACTCGTTTGAACGTATGGTTGATAGCAATACTGATATGTATACACGCAACCTAGCATCAAAAGGCATTCAAGCTATTCGTCCTACGGATCCAGCTTACTTTGACCAATGGGCACAAACCCTTCGTCAACAATTTGGAAACTCTGCCGTAGTTAAGAAAATTGTTCGAGGTGAAACCATTGATGACATTGCTCAATGGTTAAAGTCCTCACCAGAAGGTCGTGATTTACGCCGACGTCTTTCAATACCATCAGATGAATCAGTTGAATATGTTACTAGAATCAGCAACTTCTTTGATACCTATTTGCCAGTATCATCAAACCTTCGCAGTAAACTTGATGACATTACACCAGATGACTTAAGAACTACCTTCAAAGACCCCACCGATTTGCCTATTATTCACGGTCATTTACTTGAAGAAACATTCTTTAACGCATCTGATAATAAAATTAAAAAGATTATCAATGGAGCATTTAAGTTACTTGCGACTATGCCAGAAGATACACTTGCACGTAACCCATTATATGTATACTTTTATCGCCAAGAAGCACGCCGTAGATTAGATATTGTTGCAGGTCTTAAAGGAGATAGAGTCTCCTTTGAAGACCAACAAAAGATTATGTCTATGGCACATAAGTCTGCACTTCGTGAAATGAAGGGCGTGCTATTTAACATAGAACGTAAAACAAATCTTGCTATGGCTATGAAGTATATTAACCCATTCTTTTCTGCACAAGAAAACTCATACAAAACTTGGATGAAGTTTGCTGTTGCAAATCCTGCTATTGTAAATCGTGGTTATCAAGTATGGCAAGCACCGAATAAAGCTGGACTTGTCACAGATCAGGATGGGAATGAAGTTCCTGCTGGTCAAACTTCAGGAAACGATATTATTTGGATTTCACTTCCAAAAGGAATTACAAGAATACCAGGATTGCAGTCATTAACTGAAATGGGTATTCCTAAAGCATCACTAGATATTATCTTCCAAGGTGGTATGGATGCTTTATATAACAAGGGAAACCCAAATGTCTTTAGTGATATCTTCCCCACCGGTCCATATGTAGCTGTTCCTGTTGCTGAACTTACTAAGAATCAACCAGGTGTTAGAGAATCACTTAAATGGCTATTTCCATATGGATATCCAGAAGATGCTAAATCTGGATTTTTGCCAGCGTGGGTTCAAAGATTAGAAACTCGTTTTAGAGGACAAGACGATCCTCAATTTGCTAAAACATATCAGTTGATTTGGAATACAGAGCAACAGCGTGCTAAGCGTAATGGTCGTAATCCTGTATCTCCAGATAAAGTACTTAAAATGACAAAAGAATATTGGAATATGCGTACAGCAGCAAACCTTATTATGCCATTTGCTCCACGTTTTAATACTCCATATAAATTCTACCTTGATAAATCTCGTGAATATAAAAGAATCTATGGAATTAATGCAGACTCTAAATTTTTAGATGACTTTCCAGAGTTCTTTTCGTTTTCGTCAAGTCTTTCAAAGAACCCTACTGGTGTGCAGTCATCAATAGCAGCAACTAAAAATATTGAAAAGTACGGAAAACTTATCAATGAGGTAGTTAATATTGATCCTAAGTTAGTTGGATTAATTGTTAACAATCCATCTGGATATGAGTTCTCTCAGTCTGCATATGATTATCTTTACAAGAAGCGTGTGTCTGCAGATGCACCCGATAGATTCCTTTCATCTCAAAGTCCAGCAGAAGCACAAAGGAAAACGGATGCTGAAAAGGGATGGATTCAATACAATAAATTTGCAGACCTTTTAGATACAGAACTTGCCAATCGTGGCCTTACATCTATTCAGCAAACTGGCGCACAAGATTTAGCAATTATCAAAAGTGCTTTTATTAACAAACTTGCAGTTCAGACAGATGCTGAAGGAAAACCAGTTTTTAATAAAAAGACTGGAGAATATGAACGTACCGCTTGGTATGACGATTACTTAGATTCAGATGGTTCTAAAACAAATCGAATTATTGCTGGACTAGGTAAAATTCTTGATGATCCAGAGTTTGTTAAGAATAATCGTAACAATACAACGTGGAAATCTATTGATAAGTATCTTGAATTTAGAAAACTTCTTGCCAAAGAACTTCTTAATAGAGAAGCAAGGTCTATAGAAGCAAAGTCAAATGCAGACCTTAAGATTATATTCGATGGCGTTGTTAACAAGTTAAAAAAAGATGATAAATTAGGTTTTGCCTATGTCTATGATCGGTTCTTATCACAAGACTTAGTGATAGATAAACAATTAACTCCGAAGGGAGATAAGTAATGGACTTTTATGATGCTCTCGTAAAAGCCGGTCTTATGGATCAGGCTACTGCAGATGCAGCACGCGCTGCTGCAGCAAAAACAGCAAAAGATACTCCTGCAAAAAAACCACCAAAGTCTGGCACTTTCACACGCAACTATACAAGTAATAACATTCCTGCTGATAGTACCCTAAAAGATACAATTAATAAAGTATTTCAAAAGTACTATGGCAGAGATGCTTCACAGACAGAACTTACAACTTATGTACCTCAACTTCAAGCTAGGTATAAGTCAAAGTCTGGTGCTTCAAAGAGCGTAGTTAAAGAAACCTACAAAAATGGTGTATTAACAGATACTCAGTATCTTACTGCAGACAATGAAGATCCTTCAATATTCCTTGAAAATACAATTAAAGCACAACTTGCTACTGGCAAGCAGGAGATTAACAAACTTGCTATTCCAGAAGGTCCTTCTGGTAAATATTTTGTAGCAGTCAAGAAACTTGCTTATGATAACGGAATTAAGTTATCAGATAATGATGCCTTGTCCTATGCTAATAAGATTGTTGCTGGACAAGTAGATGAGAACACTATCTACAATACAATTCGTGAAAGTGCAGCATCAGCATTTCCATCTCTTGCAGATAAGATTAAAGCAGGTCTTGACCTTAAGACTCTTGCTAGCCCTTATATCCAGTCAATGAGCGATATCTTAGAAATACCAGATACTGCTATTGACTTGTTTGATCCACAGATTCGTAGTGCTATGGCATATACCCTTCCTGATGGAAAGGTTGGCACTAAGTCAATTTATGACTTTGAGAGACAACTACGTAAAGATGATCGTTGGCAGTATACAAATAAGGCTCGTGAGCAAGCAGCATCTGTTGCTACTACCGTCCTCCGAGACTTTGGATTTATGGGGTAAATGATGGCTACACCAAAGGCAAAACCTTTTGCAACTCCAATGACTATTTCTGGTCAAACAGATACTACTGCAGCAGCTGTTAAAGCAGAATCTATTGCTCAGCAAAATGCAAATATTGAAGAATCTGATGCACGTTTACGTGCTCGCATCCCATCATCTCCTAACTATGTGGCTCCTAAATTAGAGACTGTAGAAGATATTGTTACGGAAGATAAAATTACTAAGGATAAAACCACAGAAGATAAGATTGTTACAAAATCTGGCCTTACTTCATCAGAAGTGCAAGACCTTATCAAGAGTTATACATCCGATGTGCTTAATAAAATGAGCCAAGAGGAAAAGACTGCTGAGCGTCTTAGTGCTTACAATATTCTTCGTATGGAATTTGAACAATATGGATTAGGTAGCCTAGTAACAGATATAAGAGATTTACTTGTTAATGACACCCCAACATCAGAGTTTGGATTACGCCTTCGTGGTACTGATGCCTACAAAGACCGCTTCAAGGCTAACGAAGCCCGCATTTCTGCAGGTCTTTCAGCCCTTAGCCCAGCTGAGTATGTAGCACTAGAAGACCAGTACCAGAATATTATGCGTAACTACGGACTCCCTGCTAGCTATTACACAAAGGATAAGACAGGCAAGCAAGTAGGATTTGAGAAGTTTATTGCTGGAGATGTATCTGCTACAGAGTTAGAAGATCGTATTTCTACAGCACAGAAGCGTGTTATTAACGCTAACCCAGAAGTAACTACAGCACTTAAGCAGTTCTATCCTGATATTACTAACGGCGATATCTTGGCTTATACACTTGATCCAGCACAAGGACTTGAAGGTATCAAGCGTAAGGTTACTGCTGCTGAAATCGGTGGAGCTGCGCTTCAGTCTGGACTTGCAGCAAACCTTGCCCGTGCTGAAGAACTTGGTAAGTACGGTGTTGATAAGGCTGCAGCTACTGCAGGATACTCAACCATTGGTGCTGGACTACAGCGTGGTTCACAACTCGCTGCAATCTACCAAGAAAACCCATATACACAATCAGTAGCAGAGCAAGAAATATTTAATATTCCTGGCGCAGAAGAAGCACGTAAAGCGCGTCAGAAGATTACAGGACTTGAGAAGGCTACCTTTGGTGGTCAGACTGGAATTACTAGCGGAGCGCTAGCAAGGGACCGCGCAGGCGCGTACTAAATAAACCTGCCACTAGAACGACTGGCCTAGTGGAGCGATAATAATACCAGGAGTTAGAGCCATACCGAATCCCCATTCGAGTATGAGGCTAGCGCAATCAACTAATGATAGGGAGATGGACTATGTCCAATTACGAGTACGAGGATGACGACGACGATTTCACAACGGAATCTCCGCAGTCTAATGACCTTGTAAAGCAACTACGCAAGGCTGCAAAGCAAAAGGATAAAGAACTGCAAGAGCTTCGCTCCCAGTTTGATAACCTCAGCAAAGGCCAACGCGAACGAGCAATTAAGGATGTCCTCGCAACTCGCGGGGTAAATAGCAAAATTGCTTCATTTATTCCGCAGGACATTGACCCAACTGAAGAGTCTTTGTCTAAATGGTTAGACGACTACGCCGATGTATTCGGCTTTGAGTCTAGCCAAACCCAGGCAACACCTAATGTAGATCCAGCACAAGCGGCAGCGTATAAGAGAATGACTAATACTGCAGATTCAGGCTCATCGCCAGAACACAACGCAGACATTATGCAAAAACTTCTTAATGCAAATAGTCGTGAAGAGTTGGATGAAGTTATTAGATTGTCTGGACTCTAAAATCCAATCCTAAACGAAAGGCTAGACCCAAATGGCTATCCCAACAGGTACCCCCACATCTAGCTCGACGATCAGCAACCTAGTACAGGCCGCATACGACCAATATGTCAGAATGGCGCTTCGCTCCATTCCAGTTATGCGTTCTCTCGCTGACGTCAAGCCAGTGCAACAGGCAATGCCAGGATCATCAGTTGTATTCTCAATCTATTCAGATTTAGCACAAGCTACTTCTACATTGACAGAAACATCAGATGTATCTTCCATTGCTCTCGGTAACCCATCACAGGTTACAGTAACTCTGAACGAATACGGTTCAGCAGTTACAACAACAAAGAAGCTAAACCTAACTTCTTTCAACGATGTAGACTCAGCACTTGCTGATATCATCGCTTACAACGCAGCAGATTCGATTGACAACGTAGTAGGTCAGGTCCTCTCAGCAGGAACTAACGTAATCTACTCAAATGGTCCATCAGGAACTACTCCAACTGCATCATCTGCAATTCTTGCAGCAGACACAATGACAGTTGCGGATATCCGTAACGCTGTTGTATCACTACGCACAAACAAGGCTTTGCCTCGTATGGGCGAACTCTATGCTGCATACCTCCACCCACGTCAGTCAGCCGATCTTCGTGCTGAAACTGGTACAGGCGGATTCCAGGAACTTACAAAGTACGTAGAGCGTACACCGTTCGTTGCTGGCGCAGTAGGAGTTATCGAAGGCGCATTTATCGTTGAGACACCTCGTGTTCTCAATGGATTCAAGCTCTCTACAGGTATCACACCTACAGTGTCAATCACTAACGTTGCATTGACATCAAACGTTGTAACAGTTACAACAGCAGTTGCTCACGGTCTTGGTGTAAACCAGATTGTAACAGTTGCTGCTACAACTAACACAGGTATCAATGGTACATACACCATTGCATCTGTTCCTACAACAACAACATTTACATACTCATTGACAGCATCTAACATCACATCAGTTGCTGACACAGGTACTGTAACATTTACCAACAACTACCGCGCAATCGTCGCTGGTCGTGAAGCATTGGCTGAAGCACAGGCTGCAGA
>Ga0214921_10009309_pt1 | contig 12463 bp, 6 predicted proteins | sample LL1505_MetaG_FD_177992 | JGI IMG/M metagenome (GOLD analysis project Ga0214921, IMG submission 177992) | Freshwater microbial communities from Lake Lanier, Atlanta, Georgia, United States - LL-1505 | ecosystem: Environmental > Aquatic > Freshwater > Lake | place: USA: Georgia | collected 2015-05-28 | reverse complement strand
ACCAGCAACAATCTGAGCCTGATTAAAGGGAAGCATAAACCCGCGCCATCCGTAGGGGTTGATCAGGCAAGCCAGTGCCGCCAACAGCACGGCTCCATACTCTTTAGGGTAACCACGAAATGCCTTTGCCCATCCTTCCTTTAGGATCTTCAATCCTATATCCCCCAGCACCCAAACCACTGACACCACCAGACCTAAACTAAACAAAGCGTGGCAGTTCACCCAAGCCAGCGAAATAAGCGGAAGAAACCAGAGCGCACGTCGATTCCCACGGGAGTGCTCCTCCCATACCAGAAGGGTTAGCCCTAGATAGATCCACGACAAGTTATGTGGACGGATAGGCCAGATGTTTACACAGAAGAAAATCAGCAAAAGCCAGAGACTTCCCAAACCCAAGGGACGCCCCCCCATCCGGAACACCCGCCAACCCCAAACTCCTAGAGCAACCAGCTGAATTCCGATATTTACCACCATCAGCCCGCCATACCCCAGCCACCGCCAGCATCCGTACATCCCCAGCTGCCAGAGCCACTGCAGATCGATGTAACTTCCCCCCGTCTCGGTCCAGAGAAACGGCTCCGCACGAGGAACATCCCCCGTCTGCAGAATAAGCTTCGCCGCGTGAAGCTGAAAACCGAGATCCTCGTTCTTGATCCATTTCCAAGCCAAACAGAAACCGGTAACCCCCAACAAAGCCCAAATCCAGGCCGGAATAGAGATGGCCATAGCCGTGGAGGAAGATCGTTTCACCGTAATCCCTTGCGTCGCATTTCCTCAAACTGAAGCTGAATTCGAGGATCCGGCAAACTTCGCCGTAAACGCGCTTTTTCCGACTGCTCCTGCAAGTCTCTGCTTGGGACTTTTTGGAGAATGGTATCCCAGCAGAAATCAGCCTTTGGATAATCCTTAGCCATCTCAAATGCAATCGCAAGATTCACCCATAACTCCGTAAGGAAATATGGACTTTTCTCTATACCTGCCCATGCATAAGCCTGCCCCTGCCGCCCATTCCCAAGACAAATACTAGAGGCACTGTTCCCCGAGGAATCGTCGGGCTCCAAGAGATGCAATGGAAGAGTGTTAACCCAACCCGGCAGGGGTTTCTCTGCAGCATCGTGTAGAAGCTGATCCCAGATGACACTATTTGCCGGCAGACTCTCTTCGATCTTTTTGTCCTCCTCCACAACAGAAATCTCTGGGGCAAGATCCTTTCGGAAAAAAGTCACCACCCCAGGGCTGCGATAGACTAACCGCCAATCTGGCTCCTTCGCCAAGGTTTCGATCCAGACATTTTCGCGTCCCACACGGGCTACCACCACGTTTGCCCGTGTTGCTTCTAACAAAATCTGAAAATGTTCAGGCAGAATCAAACTCGGTATGAACTCCTTATACAATCGCTCCGGATAGTTGTCGTTTCGACCGTCAATATAGACTTGCCGACCCGTTGCCCAGGCCAACCAACCACCCAAATCATGTGGATTCATAATTCGCGCACTGGGACCTGCCCTGCGGATGATTTCCACCACGCCCTCGGGATGAGCCACTGGATCAAAACTCAATCCGTAACCCATATTGGAAGTCATCCGGCTTAACCAATCGGCCCGCATAAGAAGTAGGAGTAGCCCACAAATAATCAAAATTACAATTTTCCCCGCTTTACCCCATTTTTCTCTCAATCCTTTCAGCTGCTGGCTCCAACCTGCCGATGCATAAGGAATCAGGGCGAACGAAAAGTACGACCAGTTTTTTACCGCTGTAAGAAAAAGCAGGGTAAAAGCTATTCCGATCATCCAAACCGCCCAAGGCCATCTTGGTCTCCGGATCAGAAAACCGAATAATACACCGCCGAAGATTACCCAAATGATCAGGTGCCATAAAGGCAAAACAGGCCGACCATTGAGGGAAAATATTAGCCCCTGCTTCCACAGTGGCTCGAATTCCCTGATTCCAAAAATTAAATCCTTCGCGATGTGGCTCGAAGTCATCAGAGTTAACTGCCTGAATGGGAAGATCAATCCCTCCCAACCATATGGATTCAATAGACAGACTAAACCCGACAACACTCCCACTCCGAACAGTCGATACCATCGCTTCCTAACTTTGGCAGAATCCTCTTCCCTGCGCCGAAAGGCCTCGATCAACTCCCCAATTGTCCAAAGTCCGATCGTCACCAAGCCTAAACTAAACAAAGCGTGGCAGTTCACCCACCCCATCATAATCAGCGGAAGAAACCAAATAGCGCGGTCATCGCCCGTGGAATAATTCTCTAAACAGAGCAGGACCAATCCCAAATAGACCCAGGAAAGAGTGTGCGGCCGGTAGTCCCATCCATTGAATGTGAAAAGAAGAACGAGAAATGCAAAGGAAACAGCTCCAAGACCCCCCGTGCATTTCCGACAACGAATGAGGAGGATGGCCGAAGCCGCAAAAGTGTACCCCACAGAAAGAAGGTTCATTCCCAGGAGCCCGCCCCACTGGTTTGCCCCATAAATGGACAGCTGCCATAGCCACTGGAGATCCACATAACGGCTCCAAGGGACCATATATAGAAACGGCTCAGCCCTCGGCACATCCCCATGCGCCAGTAGATAGCGTGCCCCATTTAGCTGAAATCCTATGTCCGGATTGCCGACCACCCTCCAACTTAATCCGAGGCCCGCCAAAAATACCCCAGTGGCCATCGCGCAAGTCCAACCATACCGCGAGAGGAAGTTTTTCATCATACGGACAATTCTGGATCCAGTGGATCCAGATTTAAAACATTTTTAAGTAATTCCAGATCGATTATTTTTTTTCAGAGTCAGACCAGATCTTTGCTATTTTCATCGCCTGTTCCGGTGTGGGTTGAATGTGGGCAAGTGAGAAGCCTAGATTTAGGCGTATCAGGCCAATTTTTTTGCTTTCAGGATCTGTATTCTTATCCGCGAAGGAAAGAACCTTCGAAAGCAAAGACACCGCCGTATCGACCTTGCCTAAGGCTGAGAAACCAGCTGCTAACTGCGGATATACTGTCAGCTTTTCATAGTCGTTTAGGTATTTGTCTGCCCGTGTTTGCATGTCCGTAAGGGAGCCTAGAATCTCATCTTTTCCAAATCCATCCTTTCCACAAGCAAAAGCGCTTCTTTCTGCCGCCTCGTAAGACCCAAAAGCTGTAGGAGCGCACTGGGGAGCCATAATCCGAAATCGCTGGGCAAAAAGTTCTGCCTCTCGATCTTTTTCTTCAAGATTGAGTGAATAGAACAAGGCGGCGATTTGAATTGGATCAGAATTGAAAGACGTAGATTCCATTCCCCCAACGGCAAAGTTAAGCCAAGAATTCGGATACCTCTCCCCACTTCTGACTCTTCGGTTGGCCTCTTGCAAGAATAGCTTTGCTGTAAACCCATCCACGATTCGAGATGCTTTCCAGGCGACTTTCTCTTCTTGGGTATGAGTACGCGCAAGCTCTTTCCATGCAGGACGCTTGTTCAATCGATCTAACAAACTGTCGAGCCAAGAAGGTTCGACCAGCCGATCAAATGCTTTGATCAATTCAGAATTTGTCTTGGGAAGAATATCCGTATCCTTAGGTTCGGATACACTGCTACCAAGTGCTGGAGGAATGGTTGCTAACAAAATTCTTAGTCGCTCCAACTGCCAAGCGACCTCGCCCGGTTCCCGTCCAATACACAAAGACATCTTTTTAGCACCTAGATTGACCCATCGTTTTAGAGTTTCAGTGGGTGCCTTAGGCCAAGCCAACAAAACTGATTCCGCAATCGTGGAGGGAGCAAGATAATGCTCCATGGAACTCACAACTTTCTCTGCCTGCTCGTATTTCCCTAATTGGACGCAAGCCAGCGCTGCCTCGCGTTGTGTCAATGCCTTGCGGTACTCATCCACACCCAATGCAGGAAGCGATTGAACGGCATAGTCTAGGGATTCGAAAGCTTGGGGAGTTGAATTAGCACCCAATACGCGGCCAGTTGTTACAACACAAACTATAAGTGTATGGATAAAATTTTTCATATAAAAAAACGGGCGCTAGAGCAAAATGCCCTAGCGCCCGTTTGAATTCAATCGTTTATCGACTCAATTACATCGCAATCACGCGATAGTAAATAGGCGTTGCGCCGACGGTTACTGAGGAATCGGTAACTGGGTTATTTCCAGCTACCGCAGTGACAACGCTCTGCTTAACAAATGACTTATTATCTGTTGAGCGCTCAACCACATACTTCACTCCAGCTTCACCACCAAAGGTGATGACAGGATTCCCAGAGCCATTTACGGTGATTGCAACGTCAGGAATGTAGATTTTCGCTGAACTTGCAAAGACCCCTGCCTGGTTTGCCATGTTATTCCAGCCTAGGAACCAGCTGCTATCACGCACGGCGCCCACAAAGGTCGCTTCACTAACCAAAGCGCGAGTGCCAGTTCCGAGGTTAGTAGGTATGGAGCTAGAGGACAGATCCCTTGCAGCTGCATTACTGGGAGTCAGATCGATCCCAGAGGTGTGGTGATTCAATGGAACTGTTACACCAGGGTTCTGGTTAAAAGATACGCCAGTCATGCCCTTCACCGAGGTCCTCATGGCTGCGAGGTTGGCGCAGGCTAAGGTGTTATTAGCACTAGCACCACGCTCCGCTCTATCAGTGCCAGCGGGGAATAGATTTGCATCAGATCCAACCCACCAGTTGGCTTCGTTAGCAGCGATAGCTGCGTTGAGCGCAGCAACGTTTGCATACTTTCCATTAATTCCAGCTACATCGGTGTCAACTAAGCCATTTCGGAAGAACCAGACGTTATTGAACAGACCGTCCTTTTCGCCTGGATTCGAAGCGTTATCACCAGTAGTCGTCAGGTCCGAAGCACGTCCAGCTCCGTCAAACCCGCCCGTAGTACGAGCCGTAGTAAAGCGATTTACGGCAGAGTTACCAGCGCTGGTGCATGAGCGTGCATCATTGAATGCTTGCTTATCAGCAATCATCATCGCGCCGTGAGGATTGTCCATATAGATCGAATTATAGATCTTAGCAGAACCGTTATCCTTAAAATTAGGACCGGTTCCAGGCTCGATTAGAGTTGTGTTAGCGGCAGGGATCGACCTGTCAGAGATCGCGCTGTAGCCACGCCCTACAAACGTTGCATTCGCCATCGTGAAAACCGTGTAGGGGAATGCTGAATTACCGCTTTCAGGTCCGTCGTTTTCCCCAGAGCTGTCTCCAACGTTCACAGATGCACGAGCGCTCGTGTTGCCGGAGGAGTCGATCGCATTATTCTGGAGTTGGACAAAGAACTGAACTGTGCCGACCCAGCCTTGATCTGTATCCAAGCCGTCATCTCCTGGAAACGCAGCAAGGCAGTGACGAAGGTTCAGTGCACCACCCCAGACTTCGAACGAGTCGTCTGCATTGTTCCAATCAGACAAAAATTCGGTCACAGTGTTGCGCCCGATTCCGTACAGCGAGTAAGAGTTCAACTCTTTTCCAGCAGCGATGATGAACCCCCCGTAGCGAAGATCGATAAACCTAACGATTCCCGAGTCATCATTATCATTATCTCCACCGCCAAAGGCGTAGGTAGGGAATGAAGCCATGCCCTCAATCATCTGGATGCCAACAGCTCCTACTGCAGAGCCGTTGCCTGTATTGATTGTCGGAGCGACTGAAGCAGTAGTTAGTGCGCTTGTATTGTTAGCATATCCAACCACTGTCTCGGCATAACCTGCTAGAACAAGACCACCCCACTGCCCATCAACGGCCCAGCGAGATTTCGAATTCGAAAGAGTGTTGTTATAATCGTAGGCATCGGCGGTAATAGTTCCACCAGTCACAGTGTATTCACCCACACCAGCAGTCGTGCCGTTAAGTGATGTGTAACCAGTCCGCAGAATTCTTTCTGCGTTCGCGATTCCAGTGCCTGCAACGATACCCTTGTTCTCATACACAGGGATGGTCGTTTGGCCACCCGGTACATAGGGGTCATCCATGGTTGTCATCACAATTGGGGCCTCCGCAGTGCCGAGAGCAATAATTCTGCCTCCCCGCGCAACAACGAGTGCACCCGGATCAGCAGGCGAAAGGGCCGCTTCCGCTGTACCCGATCCCTGAGCCTTGCTAGGACGCTCTGCACGAATCAGAGTCCCTGGTTCGATCGTCAAGGTGAGACCGCTGGGCACGATCACGTTCCGACCCAGAATATATACCTTATCCCGAGTCCAACGCATGCTCTTGGTTAACACAGTTGCATCTACAGGAACGGAAGCGCCGGTACCTGTTTCCGTTTTCACAAATTCTGCGGAGAGGGAGGCAACATCAACAAATGTGCACTGGCCTAACTGTGCCTCAGCTTTGGGCGAAGCACAAATTCCAAGCGCGGCTGCTAACGTGAGGATGATTTTATTTTTCATGTTTTTTTATTTTTCTTGGGTTGAGTTTTGTTTCTTATATTAAACGTTTTTCCGAAAGCGACGGACTGCTGCCAGTGCCATGCTGCCTAAGAGCAACAAGGATGCAGAAGAGGGTTCAGGAACAGCCGAAGTGGTCAACGTGCCTAGATTACCTTGGCTAGGATTCACTGAACCATATACCGCAGTAGCATCCGTATTCAGATTGATGAAATCATAGAGTCCGAGCGGGAACTGCGCGGTATCTGCAGCATTTCCCCAGTCGAACCCAAGATCAAACAAACCGATCTCGGAGATTCCACTGCCAGGGGTGAACTCGTATGACACGAAAGCAAGCGCGCGGTTATCTTGGGCGGGGTTAAAGATGCTGGTCAAAGCACCACCTGCACGATTATCTACTGATGTGTCTGGCCCATAGTAACGGATAAATGCGTCGGAATCTGTAATGTTGGAACCGACCACACCGGTCCAGCTTACAAAGGTCCTGGAATTAGCATTATACCACTCTGCAAAAGCACCTGCACCATCTGCGGTACTGGGCTTATTCGCCAAGGAGAGCAGACCCTGATTCAATGATCCGAACGAGATATTGAACGAGGAATTTCCCCCTTGTGCCTGGCTGGAAAGCTTCGATTGAAGCGCGAGAACTGTCTCGCTGGTTTGTGACATTACGGGTTGGATGAGCACACCACATAGGGCGAGTGCTGCTACGCTTACTTTTACTGCTTTTTTCATATTGATTTATCTCCTTTATTTCTTGATTGAATTAACTCTTAACAACCGAAACCCTTCGACGCAGAAGGGCCACAAAAGCAACTCCGACCAAAGACATCGCCGTTACACTGGGCTCAGGAACAGCAGATAACTTAACTCCTGTGTCATCTGCCAGTAGCGACCCCACAAGTGCAGTGGCACCCGTAGCAGTGACGTCGAAATCGTAATTATTGTCAGGAAATGTTCCTGTGGGGAGGGCAACGTTTGCTTGGTACAGACCGAACTGACTCCGATCGACCGTTTCGATCCAGACAAACGGCTTGTACCCAACCAAGTTGATTGCACTCAAGGTAGGGGTGGTGACAGCAGGACTGAGGGTAAAAAACTTCTGAAAAGCAACATCGGGCTGAACTTCCGGATCCGGTGAATATAGGATCTGGAACTCAGCACCATTGCCGTTTGCAGAGCTCGTTACTGTCGAGGCAAAGGAGTAGAAATTGTCATCAAATGTCGACAATCTCGACTGCATGCTGCCTGAAAGTGCGGCCCAGCTTGCCGATACATCCGCCGTCGGAGTGAAGGCGCTGTTGTTGTAGAACATGCCCAACTTAACGATGGTTCCATCAGCCAAGTTTGCACCTGAAGCCTGTAGATTATTGCCGAAGTAGCCGTTGACCGACATGGTGATGCTAATCTGAGCTTGGCCTGTCTGCTCAACAGCAACAAATCCGAACAAGGCAAGTGCAACCGCCTTACAAAGTGATTTGAGTTGGTTTTTCATGTTCGTTTGCCTTGCTTTAACTAATTAGAGGTTAGGAGCGATCGTTACAACCACATTACCCGAACCTAGGGGCTTCACGGCTACAGCTTTGAAGGCAGGAATCGTTGGATTTTGGCGAGTTGAGCTTAGATACATAGAAGGACCGTTTGCGTTGGAGGTCCCGCCAACCTTGTAGGTCGTGAAGCTACGTGTTGTTGCGTTCCACAACTGCCACTGGTCACCACTTCCCGGAGTCCCAGTTGCACGAGTCGGTGAGGTCGCAGGGATGGTGGCCGTGTCAAACGTGACATCCGTCGGGCCAGGATTCGCCACAAAGGTGGTGAAACCAGCGGGCACACTCAAGCGGGTCCGTGCTGTGCGATATTCCCCAGAAACGGTAAAGGGGAGATCGACTGCCGTATTGTTAACCAAAACAATTCCTCGCCCCATGCGGAGGGGAACATGGTTCCGAGATGTAGTCGAAGTGGAAAGAGCCCAGTTATAGGATTTGGTGGTAGTGCCGGACTCCCTGACATAATAGGTGGCTAAGCTCCCCAAGAGTGAATTATAAACCTGAACTTTGCCCTTAACAGTCGCGGCGGTGCTAGAAGTTCCATATCCAAATGCATTCGCATTCGATGCGGCACCGAAAAGAGTAGCAAGTGTCCACTCTTTGCGGAGAACGAATTTTGTTCCAGCCGGAACGGAGACTGTGCCCGTATCCCCTTGAACCGTGATCGAAGTATCACCCGAATTGGCGGTGCAAGGAAGAAGGAATCCGATGGCAGGGCCATCGAGAATTTCCAAAAGGTACCAAGCGTCAACGTTCTGATCGGCGTTGCTCAGGCTTGGCAGTGCAGACTGACCTGCGTCCAGCGCAACCGTGAAGGTGGCGTTTCCGCCAGTGGTGGAAACAGCAGAAATGGTTCCGCTGCGCTCGACGGGACGAGCAAATGGCATCCCGAAAAACTCGGTGCGCCCTACTCCACCCGGAACGGTTACCTTAGCGACGCCAGAGGGGGTTGCGAGGCCGGCGAACGTATTTTGTGCAAGAACGAGGGCAAGCGCGAGAGCGGCCCCAAATTGTTTGTAACGATTACTGTTCATATTTTTGATTTCTCCTTGGTTGGTTGTTGCCAGAAATATTTCTGTCATGAAGAAAAGATGCATCCTGATCTGCTTTTTTTCCACCGGTTTATTGTGACATTTTCGTGACAGATCATGAACATGCTGACTGATTATCAATGCCTTACAAATCTAAAGCCCTTTTTGCCATCATGTTGTCATAATGCAAAATCCGCAAAAAAGCTTTTTAGAGCCTTACATCCAATCTGCGATTACCCCCCTCCTTTTCTGCCTTTGAATGCCAAAAACGAAACGAAAAGCAGGGCCGGTTCGACGAAACATTCTTTGTGACAATTCAATGGCAGTTCAGCTCTCCACTAGTTTTTTCTAAAAGTTGGTGTTTCTTTCTTCTATGCATTTTTTAAGCCGCCAAAGCTTATGTCAGCATAGGCGTGGAAGGGCCTCATCGATCTTCCCCAAGCTAGCTCTCTCTTCCTTTTGTCTTTCCTTGCTGTTCCTTCTTCCATGTCTTTTTCCACAGAAGGCTTCTGCGGATGCGGTATTCATTAATTTTCCAGCATACTTCAGCGAAAACAGTGGTTTCAGCTCCAGCAACGCGGATGGCTCTCCCTCGGGAAGCTCCTTTTCTGGTAATTTGGTTCGGATCGGTGCCTTTAGCGACAATCCCACCGCTCTGATCGGGGGCCTAACAGCTATCACTACCCCGGCTGCGATTTTAACGAACCTGCACAGTAAGTTCACGCAGTACACATCCTTTACATTTTCAGACACACTTTTATCTCCTGATACCCCTATCTACCCCACAACAGACCCTGATACTGGAGTTCCTTTAGTCGCTCAACCCTCTATTGGGGCCAGTTTGCGGGGGAAAAACATTTATCTTCTCTTTTATAATGCAGCTACGACTGGCGCGGCCGACCAGCTGGCCATATTTAGAATGAAAGATTCCTCCATGAATGGCCCAACCGGGAGCGATCTAGCTGGCATTTTCAGCACGGCAGCTGGAGCGGATGGACAATATACATCTTATTTTAATCTCTCGACCAGTGAAACTGACATGCTCCTTGGCCAATACGTTTCTTCCAACGATACCTTCGTCCTAGGGAAACTTTCCGGTGGAGTAGGACAAATCACCAGCGCCACAACGCTAACCATGAATGCCGGATCGACCAGCACCTACCAGATTCTCAGCAACAATGGGGCGAACTCTTTTGGCGCAACATCACTGCCAGGTTGGGCCTCCATTAACTCTGCCACAGGGGTGATCAACCTTGCCCCCGGGGCAAGCAATAGTGGAACTTTTACGATTGGATTAAGTGCGATCAATTCCCTCACTGGAAAAACCGCCACAGGAAGTTTGACTGTAACTGTTGTGGCCCCTCCCGATATCACCTCCACCTTAACTGCCACAGCCACTCGTGGAACCGCATTCACTTATCAAATTAGTGCTGATAATTCTCCCACCTCCTTCAACGCCACAGGCCTTCCGGGTGGCCTCTCCATTAACACAACAAGCGGCCTCATCTCCGGAACTCCCAACGTTGCAGCTGGTACTTTTAACGTCACCCTTTCCGCTACCAACGCTGCCGGCACAGGAACTGCCACTCTCGTGATTACTCTCAATGCTGCCCCCGTCATCACCTCCACCTTAACTGCCACAGCCACTCGTGGAACTGCCTTCACCTATCAAATCAGTGCCGATAGTTCTCCCACCTCCTTCAACGCCACAGGCCTGCCAGGCGGTCTTTCCATTAACACCAGCAATGGTCTCATCTCCGGAACTCCCAACGTTGCTGCTGGCACTTTTAACGTCTCCCTTTCCGCTATCAACGCCACCGGCACAGGAACTGCCACGCTGGTGATTACCCTCAGTGCTGCTCCCGTCATCACCTCCACCTTAACTGCCACAGCCACTCGAGGAGCGGCGTTCACTTATCAAATCGCCGCCGATAGCTCTCCCACCTCCTTCAACGCCACAGGCCTTCCCGGCGGCCTTTCGATTAATACCAGCAATGGTCTCATCTCCGGAACTCCCAATGTTGCGGCTGACACTTTTAACGTCACCCTTTCCGCTCGCAACGCCACCGGCACAGGAACTGCCACCCTGGTCATTACCCTCAATGCCGTCCCCGTTATCACCTCCACCTTAACCGCCGCAGCCACTCGTGGATCTGAGTTCATTTTTCAAATCACTGCCGATAGTTCCCCCACCTCCTTCAACGCTATAGGACTTCCTGGCGGACTTTCGATTAACACCGCCACCGGCCTCATTTCTGGAACTCCCAACGTTGCGGCTGGCACTTTTAACGTCACCATTTCTGCCATCAACACCACCGGAACAGGACTTGCCATTCTGGCAATTAGTTTGTCTGAACCGATTGCAGGCGCCCCCGTCATCACCTCCAGCCTAACTGCCACAGCCACTCGCGGGACTGCCTTCAGCTATCAAATCGCTGCCAATGGTTCCCCCACCTCCTATAACGCTACTGGCCTTCCCGGCGGTCTTTCGATTAACACCGCCACCGGCCTCATTTCTGGAACTCCCAACGCTGCGGCTGGCACTTTTAACGTCACCCTTTCCGCTACCAACGGCGCCGGCACAGGAACCACCACCGTCATCCTTACCCTCCGTGCTGCCCCCGTCATCACTTCGACTTTAACGGCCACAGCCACTCGCGGAACCGCCTTTACCTATGATATTGAGGCCGATAGTTCTCCCACCTCCTTCAACGCCACAGGCCTGCCAATCGGTCTTTCCATTAACACCAGCAACGGTCTCATCTCCGGAACTCCCAACGTCGCAGCCGGCACTTTTAACGTCACCATTTCCGCCACCAACGCCACCGGCACAGGCACAGCCACCCTCGTGATTACCCTCAATGCCCCACCCATCATCACCTCAACCCTTACTGCCACAGCCACTCGTGGAACCGCCTTCACCTATCAAATCGCCGCCGGTAACTTTCCCACCTCGTTCAACGCCACAGGCCTCCCTGGTGGACTTTCCATTAACACAAGAACCGGTGTTATCTCTGGAACTCCCAACGTCGCAGCAGATACTTTTAACGTCTCCCTTTCCGCTATCAACGCCACCGGCACAGGAACTGCCACGCTGGTGATTACCCTCAAAGCTGCCCCCGTCATCACCTCCACCCTTACTGCCACAGCCACTCGAGGAGCGGCGTTCACTTATCAAATCGCCGCCGATAGCTCTCCCACCTCGTTCAACGCCACAGGCCTCCCTGGTGGACTTTCCATTAACACAAGAACCGGTGTTATCTCTGGAACTCCCAACGTCGCAGCAGGTACTTTTAACGTCTCCCTTTCCGCTATCAACGCCACCGGCACAGGAACTGCCACGCTGGTGATTACCCTCAAAGCTGCCCCAGTCATCACCTCCACCCTTACTGCCACAGCCACTCGCGGAATCGCATTTAGCTATCAAATCGCCGCCGATAGTTCCCCCACCTCGTTCAATGCCACTGGCCTCCCTGGTGGACTTTCCATTAGCACAA
>Ga0214921_10009306_pt1 | contig 12464 bp, 7 predicted proteins | sample LL1505_MetaG_FD_177992 | JGI IMG/M metagenome (GOLD analysis project Ga0214921, IMG submission 177992) | Freshwater microbial communities from Lake Lanier, Atlanta, Georgia, United States - LL-1505 | ecosystem: Environmental > Aquatic > Freshwater > Lake | place: USA: Georgia | collected 2015-05-28 | reverse complement strand
ATTTAATGCGAGAAATTACATTTAAAGATCTAATCTTTGATAATAAAGTTTTTAGCTTTCTAGGAAATGAATTAGAAAAGAAATATATGGATGAAATTGATAATAAAAAAACTACAAAGAAAGTATCCGCTTCTAAAAAAATTGAAGAGGTAACAAGTGATATAGAAACGGAAGAGTGGTCTAAAGAGGATGATAAAAAACTTATTATGTTATATAAAAAAAATGTACCAGAACATGCATTGGCAAATATTTTTAAAAAAAGAAGAACAGAAGTAAGGACAAGAATATTAAAAATACTTAAGTAATAATTAAATGAATAAAAAAATAAAAGCATTGAGTTTTTTTTCTGGTGCAATGGGAATGGATATTGGATTAGAAAAAGCTGGCATAGATGTAATATTAGCTTGCGAAAGTGAAAAATTTATTAGAGAGACAATAAAACTTAATCGTCCAAATCTAAAAGTTCTTGAAGATATTAATAATTATTCAGCTAATGATATTAGAAAATTAGCCGGATTAAGAAAAAATGAGAAAATCGATTTGATTGTTGGTGGTCCTCCTTGTCAAGCGTTTAGCACTGCTGGAAAAAGATTATCTATTAATGAAAATAGAGGAGTAGTTTTTATAAAATTTTTAAAATTGATAAAAGAATTAAACCCGACCTATTTCGTAATTGAGAATGTTAGAGGTATTTTATCGGTACCTTTAAAGAAAGTTTCTAGCGTAAGCAAAAAAAAAAATTTGCAAATCAAAGAAGAAAAGGGTGGGACATTTTCCTACATTATAAATTTTTTAAAAAAAAGTGGATATAAAGTGAGTTTTAATCTTTATAATTCAGCTAATTTTGGAACACCACAGATTAGAGAAAGAGTTATTATTATTGGAAATAAAGATAAAAAACTCCCTTACTTAACACCAACTCATTCTGAAAATGCTGAATATGGATTAAAAAAATGGAAAACATTTTATGACGCAGTTAAAAATTTAGATAAGCAAAATCATAATTCCACTAAATTTCCTGAGTCTCGATTAAAATATTTTCGAATTTTAAAATCAGGACAAAACTGGAGAAATTTACCAAAAAATCTTCAAAAAAAAGCAATGGGTAATTCATATAATTTAGGTGGGGGGAAAACAGGATTTCTTAGAAGATTAGACTGGAATAAACCTTCACCAACTCTTGTTACAAGTCCAACAATGCCAGCTACAGACTTATGTCATCCAACATTAGATAGACCATTATCAATAGAGGAATATAAAAGAATTCAAGAATTTCCCGATAATTGGAAGTTAAGTGGAAATTTAATTCAGCAATATAAACAAATAGGAAATGCGGTACCCGTAAGTTTAGGAGTGGCTATTGGGAAATTAATAATAGATCACATTAATGGAAATAAAATTATTCAGTTAAAGGATTTTAAATATTCAAGATATCTTAAAACTAGCGATATGGACTGGCAGAGAGACTTAAGTCAAAAATCTTTTAATTTTTAATTATTAAAAATTATAAATAATTTTGCATATTTATTGTTGAGATTTAATTTTTAAAAATTTAAGGAAAGCTTCTTCGGTTAAATTCTTACAATCAGTTATTTTTTGTATTTCATTCCATTTAAAAGTATCTTTTTTGCTAGCAACTCTTCTAAACCACATTTCAATTTGAGTATTATTTCTAACTGTTTTAGATGAGCTATTTTCAGTATTACTACTATTTTTTACCTGAAATGCTCTCCATTTTAAATTAGATTTATTATTAATTTTTTGGATAAAATCAATTTTATCTAAAATATTACCCGAGCACCAAACCCAATTTTTATTCACTAAATTTTCATTAATAAACTCCTCAAGATAATGTCCGATAATATTTTCAGAACCCATAGCTGCATTATGATATTTAATTACTAATTTAATTTCTTCATCAGTATAATTAAATTTATTTTTTAAAAAACTATACACAGCATTATCGGGAGCTGTTTTGGTTATACTAAATAACTTATTTCTATTTGTTTTAAATTTATTTTTTAATAAATTTTTATGTTCAATGCCTAATCTTTCATACTTGGCTTTTTTTGGATAGCTAAGTGAACCGGGATTATCTTTCTCAAATTCAAGAATAATCTTAAATTCTTTCTCTAAATTGCTCATTTATTTCAAATACAATTTATATACATAAATTTTTGTTGGCAAGGACTGAGTATTTACTTTAAATTTAAAAAATAATGATGGATTTGTCTAAATTTATCGAACTTTTCAATCTTGAAATAGAAAAAAAAAAGAGTTTTATAATATTTTTGATTACAGGAAATAAGCCATTGGCTTCTGAAATCATATTGAGTGAAACTGTAAAAAATCAAATTCTTAAGCTGAATAATGAGTACAAAAGACCAAAAATTTTTGATGTTCTTGGAAAAAATGAAGAAGGGGTAATTTTTTTTAAGATAAATAAAAGGAAAAGCAGCAATAAATATATTTATTATGACATATGTTTGTTTTTAAAAAAAAATGAAAATAATCTATATTTTTTTAAGAATGTTTATGAAGATATTAATGAAGAATTATCTGAAATAATAGTAAAAGACATAGTTTTTTTAAAAATAGAAGATGAATTAGAAAAAAATGAAATAATAAATAATAAATTTGTTAAAATTGAAAGTCTTTCCTCAAATATAAATTTGATAGAAAATTTTGGATTTGATTGGTTATACAAAAAATCCTTTTTTAAGAAATTAAATTATTATAATTCACTTAAATCTTTCAGTTATTCGAAAAAAGAATTAGCATTATTATGCCCAGATACTAATAATTATTTATCAGAAAATTTTGTATTATTTTCATCATCAAGATCTGATAACGATATTTTTACTAATAATAAAAATATAAAATTTTATGGAAATTCAGAATCTTTTTTAAATTTTTATGACCAAAATTCTGACGGCTATCATCTTGCTAAATTAAATATCGGTGAATCAAAATTTTCTGATGCAATACAAAAATTAGATGAAATTTGTTCTACAAAAAATTTAATAAACAACTCCAATTTTTCTGAATTTAATTTTTGTATTCAATCTGGGATAGTTTTATTATGATAAATATTTCAGATCTCAATAAAAATTTCAATATTTCGTCAATTTACAAGAATGATTATATATGTGTTCACACAGTTTATAATTATGACTTCGAACTTTTTTATAAAACACTTGGCTATCTTAATAAACAATTATCTGAATTTATAACTAATGACTCTAATTTAATAAATTTTTTAAGATTTTATTACTCGTTCAGCAAGATTTGTATTAAAATTCCAATTAATTTTTCAGAAAATGCTGAGTTTAATGAAACAAATAAGTCTTTTGATTACAATAAAAAAATTAAGTTTTTAATAGCCTCGTATCCAGGACATGAAGAAGATTTTACATTTATAAATAAAAAATACTTAGAATTAAAAGATAGTAAAGTAATCCCATTTTTTTCAAGTAATATTGAAAAACAGGATGATAAAAATTTATTTTTAATAGATTGTGAATTAAATAAACAATTAATAAGAAAGTATAAATTTTTCAAAAATTTATCATTTTTTTATAGACTTTATGATCGTAAATTAGAAACAATAACTCTATTTAATGCGTCAGTTGAATTATTACAGGAAATAGCCTACTTAAATATTGCTGAAAACATAAATGTTTATAACTTTGATTGGATAAAAAAAGATTATAGCCAGATTAGTTATTTTATTTCACATTCTAATATAAAAATTAGACCTATAAAAATTAAGATTATTCAATCTGTTAAACCCCCAAAATTATTAGATAATAAATTATTAGGTCAAATAGTTGAGGAGGATATTATTCTTTCTTCAGACTTGGATGAGATAATTCAAAAAATAGAGAGAACCACTAAAGAAGAAGAACAGGAAATAAATGACGCTGCGTTAAAAGAAAAAAATAATTTAGAAAAGATCAGAGCTACAATTGTTCAATTATCCAATGGCAAAATTGCTTTTTTAAGAAACGAACCTAGCTTCGATCAAATGCAAGATGTCGTAGTTAAATCCATAACAGAAAAAATTGAAACTATATCAAAAAAAGTTGATCTAATAAAAATAGGCGAATTTTTAGTATTTAAAGGAGAAAGGGCCACATCCATGTTAGAACAGGAGACTACAATAATGCTTGAGAAAACGGCGGATTATTTTTATTCACAAAGAAGGGAATGGAAACATAGGCTCGAACAAGAAATAAATAGACTAGGCTTGGATAAAGTAATTAAAAAAATTCAGGAATTTGGTGGTAGAAAAAAAATATTTATAAATAACATTAGATACTGGCTTTATCCAAAATCTCTTAGAACAGAAGATAAGGTAACCTTTTTTTCTATAATGAAGTTATGTGGACTACATAATAATGCAGAAGAAATTTGGAATAATATGGGCGAGTTAGAAAAAGCACATCTTCAAGCAGGTAGAAGAATTAAGAATAAGATTAAAGAGACAATTTCTAAATCTAACATTACTCAACTTTTGAAAAAAGGTTTTCAAGAATTTTCATTAAGCAGCAAAGGAGGTGGCTCTTTACAAGTTTATAAAATAATTGAAAAAGGAAAAACCTTAAAAGTTAAATTTAGTTACACAGATAAACCTTTAGATCCAAAAGAATTTTTAAAATAATGGCCTCTCTTATCCCAAATATAATAAAAAATTCAGTCCAAAGTCCTGGAGAAATTTTATTATTTAATTATTTCAAAAATGAAAACAATCAAACAAAAGATTGGAAAGTTTTACATTCATTTGACATAGCGCAACATAGAAAAAAAAAAAAGGGAGAAGCTGATTTTTTAATTTTAATCCCACAAAAAGGTATTTTATGTTTGGAAATAAAAGCTCATCAAAAAATAACAAGAGAAAAAGGCCTTTGGAATTTTAGCGGAAATATACAAAGCGAAACTCCATTTGAGCAGGTCAGAGGTAATTCTGAGGAAATTATCAAACAATTAAAAGAATTTGGAGCCTTTAAAAATATTTTCGTTACGCATTTAGTTATGTTTACGCATTGTCCATTCTCAGAAAAATCTATGGAATGGAATAGATGGGAACTTGTCGATTTAGATGAAATTAAAAGACACAACAATAATTTTGCTGAAATATTTGTAAAACATTTTGACACTTCTATTGATCATCATAAAAATATTATAGGAAAATATAATTATCTTAATGATCCTAAAACATTTGAAAATTTTAATGAAGATTTCTGTAGTCAAATTGTAAAACATTTAAGAAAAGATATTGAGTGTTTTGTTAGTCCTTCTGACTTAACTAAAGATTTAGATAAGGAGCTAAAATCTTTTTCCCAAGAACAGTATAGGGTTATTGATGCAAATAAAGATCATAATTTAATTTTAGTAGATGGCTTCGCAGGTTCTGGAAAAACTGTTTTGGCTCTCGAGTTATCCAGAAGAAAAGTTTTGGAGGGTAAAAATGTTTTATTCTTATATTATAATCGACTAATTAGAAGATATTTAGACCATTATATTGGATTAATTAATGAAAGTGTAAGAAATGACGTTAATAATAAAAGCATTTCAATTTTTACTTTATATGAATTCTTTACTAGTTTTGTTCCAGAAGATTATAAACCAATAAGTGACTATAAAGATATCAAGCCAGATAAATATTCTAATTTTTTACTTAATTATCTTTTAAAAGCAGAATTGCAAAAAAAATATGATGTATTAATAATTGATGAGGCGCAAGATTTTATTCATGATTCTTTAGGGCGAAACTCATTAAAAGTATTTAATGAAGTAAATTTGGATATCAAGTCGAGTGTGTTATCTGAAATTTATATTTTCGGAGATTTTAGATCGCAAGAATTATATTCAAATTCAAAAAATTTAACTAGATTAGAATTTAATCAAAATTTTTTTGACGGTAACCTTCATACACTTGAACTAAATGAAAATTGCAGAAATCCTCTTAAGATTAGTCGGTTTTCAGAACTTATTGGAAAAATAAAATACACCAAAATTTATAGAAATGATAATTTAAATGAAGTTGATAAAATATTTTATAAAGATAAAAAAGATCAATTACAGAAATTAAAAAATATTTTAAAAAATCTTTTAAAACAATTCAAGCCTCAAGATATAGCTTTGTTGTTTTTTTCTAATAATAAATCAAATTTAAAAAATATCTTTTTAGAAGACTTTGATGAAGAACTTTATGAACTTTTGGGCATAAAAAATAAAAATGTAGTCGAGAATGGAGAAATTATAAACGATAGGCAAAGTAAATCATTAAGATATGCTACTTCTATTAGAAAATTTAAAGGCTTAGAATCTCAAGTTTGTATAATATTAAATATTACAAACTTTGCGGACGTTAAATCACCATCTATACTGTATGTTGGTTCAACTAGAGCTCAATATAAGTTGGTTCTCATGTTTGACGAAGATGAAAAAAAAGATTGGGGCAATTATATTTTATGATTGATCATAAAAAGAATAGGGAAAATATAATTCGAGATTTGAGATTAAACTTAATAGGTCCTAGTCCTTGTGGAAAACCCATTAAAATTGATGAAAAGCAACTATTCGAAAGTTATGAAACGGCATATTTGCCTTATAGGCAATTCAATTCAGCAGAACCCAATAATGAAGGCGATGAAATATTAAACAATCAAAAGCCAAGCGAAAGATATGGACTTGGCGTTCTTTATCCAATCAAGCCAACGGGTAATTCTGAAGATGAAAATAATGAAGAGGAAGATTTGTATAATGAAGAATTAAAAGAATCTTCAATACAAACAGAACGCAAGTTAAAGAAAAATAAAGATCAGTACGATGCTATAGAAAATTTAAAAAATGACTTAAATATTGAGGTACAAAAAGATTTGTTGCCATCTTCATTTAGTTTAAGCTTTTTAATAGATAGCTTAAAATCTTCTAAATTAAACTTTGAATTTACAGGTGGTATTTATAAAAAATTAAAAGAAGGATATATAGTATACGAGAATAAGAAAGGTGAGGAAAAACAAAGTAGAGATTGGTACTTTAGAGTACCTTTTAAATATTTGGGAATTCTTGATCTATCCAAAGAAAAAAATAACTTTGTATCACCAGAGAAAAAATTTTCATCTTTACCAAGTGAATTCGAATTACAATTTAAAGCAGAAGTCAGAAATTATGAAAGTAATAAAATCATTACTTTTAGTGTTACCAATATAACTGGTGCCGGATTTACGGATGAAAATCCAAAAGAAAAATTTAGACGACTGGATGATAAGTCTATTTTTCAAAGTAATTTAAGAATTTTTTCAGAGGATTTTTCCATTTTGCCTTATCCAAAAACTAAAAGCTTAATATTAGATGAGGAGGAGCAGATTAACGATTTGTTGTTTAGAGATAAGAGAAATTATGCAATTGGACATGGTATTTCTGCTAATTGGAGTATTCCAGATAACAACACTAACTGCGTTAATGAAATTAGTTCAGAATCACTTCCAATAGTAGATGTCCCAAATATTAGTCCAGAAGTATTTGATGAAAAAAATAATATAATTGAAATACCTTTTTTTAACTTAACTAGATCAGGAAATTTTGAAGAAGGAATTAAATCTTTAGAAATTTTATATGATAATTATTTATCTTGGATTAAAACTATAGAATTAAAATCTAAAAATTTAAATGTTCGTTATAAAAATTCCTCAAAAATAATTGTTAGCAATTGTTTTGCAGCATTAGAGAGAATTAAAAATGGTATTGAATTAATAAAAACAAATATTCAGGTAAAATTAGCTTTTCAAATCGCAAATGAAGCAATTATGTACCAACAATATAGGACATCAATTAAGCCAAGATTTATTCAGTTTGATCAAAATGGAAACCCAAAAAAAAATGAAAATGGCGAAATATTTTCGAGCCCTTTTGATATTAATTTTGATTTAAAGAGTAAGGAATATCAAGTTAGAAAATGGAGACCTTTCCAAATCGCTTTTGTTTTAATGAATTTAAAATCTTTAGCAGAACCTAATAGTTCTGAACGTCAGATAGTAGATATGCTTTGGTTTCCTACAGGTGGAGGCAAGACTGAAGCATATTTAGGTCTCTCAGCTTTTGGAATGATTTTGAGGAGAATAAAAGACAAATCTGATTATGGAACCGATGTTATAATGCGCTATACTTTGAGGCTACTTACAGCCCAGCAATTTCACAGAGCTAGTGGTTTAATTTGCGCTCTTGAACATATAAGAAAAAATAACATTAAAATATTAGGAGATTATGAATTTTCAATTGGAATATGGATTGGTGGTGACAGCACATATAATACTTGTAAGCAAGCTTCTGGTGATTTTAAAAAAATTCAGAAACCAAAAAAAGGCAAAGAAATAGGTTTAAATAAATTCCATATTACAAGCTGTCCTTGGTGTGCTGCCAGATTTGTCATTAAAAATTTAGATAAGTACGGAATTCACAATATTTCAAATAAAATTTATGGATGGAAGGAAGATGAAAAGACAAAGAAAATTTATGCATATTGTCCAGATCAAAATTGTGAGTTTAATAAAAAGCTACCCATTTATACTTGTGATGAAGATCTTTATGAAAACAAACCAACATTTATAATAGCAACAATTGATAAATTTGCTTTATTAGCATGGAGACCTGAGGCAAGAAATTTTTTTGGTATAGATAATGATGGAAATCAAAAAAAATCTCCACCTAATTTAATTATTCAAGATGAGCTCCATTTAATTTCAGGCCCACTAGGCTCAATGTCAGGACTTTATGAATGTATCGTTGAAGATTTGTGTACCAATAAAAAAGATAAGCAACATATAAAGCCGAAAATTATTTCTTCAACAGCCACTATAAAAAACTTTAACAATCAAATAAGATCACTATTTGGCAGAAATGTTTCTCAATTATTTCCGCCACCAGGAATAAATTATGGAGAAAATTTTTTCTCAAGATTTGCAAAATCATCTGGGGAAATAGATTATAAAAAATATGTTGGTATTTATGCACCAGGACTAAGATCTTTATTAACTTCACAAATAAGAACTTTTACATCTTTATTCCAGTCATCAAATTATGACAGAATTAATAAAAGAGAATTATCAGATGAAGAAAAAGATCCTTGGTGGACTTTAATAAGTTTTTATTCTAGTCTTTTTGATCTAGGTTCGGCTCGAAGTATTCTTTCTATCGATATGGAAAGTGAACTTGCAAATTACAAAGACACTTTTGGTATTGATAGTAAAAATATTCGTCCTTTAGTTGATTCTAATGAGATTTTAGAGCTTACTGCTGCGCAAAAAGATAGTGTTGAAGAAAATCTGCAAAAATTATCTATTTCAGTAAATAAATTATCCGAATCTAAATCTAAAGCAGTAGATATATGTCTGTCATCAAGTGTTATTGAAGTAGGAGTTGATATAGCCAGAGTTTCTTTGCTCGCTATTATTAGTGCTCCTAAATCTGTATCTCAATATATTCAGGTTTCAGGAAGAGTAGGTAGAGATTGGCAAAATGGAAAATCAGCTTTAGTAGTAACTATTTATTCACCGACAAAACCACGAGATAGATCTTTATATGAACAATTTAGATCCTTTCATGAACAACTATACTCTTGGGTTGAGCCAACAAGCGTAACTCCTTTTTGTGAACCGGTTCTAGAGAGATCATTACATGCAGCTTTGTTTGCTTTTATTAGACAAACGTCAACTTTAGATAATGCAAAAAATAATCCAAACTTTAGCAATTATCAAAACAAGTGTGATGAATTTAGAAAAATATTTTTAGAGAGAGTTAAGTTAATTGACCCAAAATCTATAACTATTGCTGAAAAATATCTTGAAAAAAAAATATTTCATTGGAAGAATAACAACTTTGATAACTGGGAGTCAGGAAAAAAAGATAATGAAACACCATTATTAGTACCTCAAGGAAATTATTTAAATGAAAAGTTAAAATTCAAAACTTTTCAAACAATGACTTCTATGAGAAATGTGGATGCAGAATGTATGCCGGAAATAAGTGGTCATTATTATAATGTGGTAGAAGAAAGAGGAGGAGAGTAGTTGAGTATACTTAGAATAAGAAGATCACAGCTAATATCAAAACATGGAGTTGGGTCAATTTATCCTGGCACTGATGGTGTATCTCGTATTACAGCAGGTTTAGATTATTGGTTTAAACATGAAAATTCGGATAATAATTTAAATGTTAAAGTAAATGATTTTAAAATTAAGGAGTGGAGACTTCAAAAAAGATTGGGGGTTTCTCACTTTAGAGCTCCGCCTGATTATAGAAAATTTGAATATCATCTCCAAGGGCAAAAAAATTTAGATTTAAAAATTCCGTTTCTAAGATTTCCAACTTGGCATCGTTGTGCAAATCCAAAATGTAATATGTTGTCTAGAAGTTCAAATGCCTTGATAGCAAAAAAAATGTGGGAATGTCAAAAAAAACCAAAAGAAAATAAAGGAAAAGTATGCGGAGGTACTTTAATACAAGTTCCTTTTGTTATATTTTGTCAATCAGGTCATATAGAAGATTTTCCATGGAACGAATGGGTGCATGCAGATCATGCACCTAGTTGTGATGGAAGGTCTTTAAAATATGAAAAACAAAAATATAAATCAGGACTAGATTCTATTGCTATAACTTGTTTATCATGTTTAAAAAAAAGAAATTTAAAAAATATTACTAGCTCATCTAAGAATAATTCAACAGTATTAACAGATACGCTTGAAAAGGATTATAAGTTTAAATGTAGAGGAGCAAAAACTTGGTTAGGAGAGGGAAAATTTGAAGAATGCCATCATCCTGTAAGAGCATCTTTGAGATCGGCAAGCAATCTTTATTATTCAAAAATTTTATCCTCAATTTTTTTACCTAGTGTAGACGATGATATTTTGAATGAGATAATTGAGACATTAAGAGGTAATTCAGAAATTGATACGTATATTTCTAACGCAAGAGATTTTAGTTCTTCAAATGAACAAATATTTATTAAAGTACTTGAAAAATTTCCTTATGAATTAAAAAACTATTCAAAAGAAAATATACGAAAAGCATTAGATTTTTTAATTGCAAAAGAAACAGATGATGGATCACATTCTCTTATTATTAACGGAGATGATCTGTATGATAAGGAAATTCCTTTTAGACGTTTAGAATATAACAGATTGTTAAGCAACGACAGTAGTGAGGAATTAATTATAAATAAAAAAAATATCGACGACTACACCAAAAATTTTTTAGAATATTTCTCGTCTATATCTCTTGTAAAAAAATTAAGAGAAACAAGAGTTCTTTATGGTTTTAGTAGATTGTTTCCTGACGCAAATAAAGACAAAGATATTTTTAGTATGAGAAATATGCTTAGAGATAGGCCTTTAGGTATATCTGATGATTGGTTGCCGGCTGTTAAGGTTTATGGAGAGGGTATTTTTTTAGAACTTATAGAAGATAAAATCTCTAAATGGGAAGAACAAGATCTGGTTAAAACCCATATTCAAAAAATACAAAGTAATTTGGATATGTTGACTGAAAAAAGAAAATTAAAAAGCAGAATTATTTCTCCTAGATTTATTTTACTTCATACTTTGTCGCATATTTTAATTAATAAATTCATTTACGAAAGTGGTTATCATTCAGCATCTTTGAGAGAAAGAATTTATTGTTCGACAAATCCAAATGGTAAAATGTCAGGAATTTTAATTTATACAGCTGATGGCGATTCAGAAGGAACCATGGGCGGATTAGTAAGGATGGGAGAAGCAGGAATTATTGATAATGTTTTTTTAAATGCTATAGAAAATGCTAGATGGTGCGCAGCTGATCCTGTATGTAGTGAGATCGGAAAAAGAGATGGACAGGGATTAGAAAAAATAAATTTAGCAGCATGTCATAATTGTTGTTTATTGGCAGAAACATCGTGCGAGGAATTTAATCGTTTATTAGATCGCGGAGTATTGATTGATAAAGAATTAGGTTTTTTTAAAAACTTAAACAATTCAAAGTAAGTTTAAGTAAACCCAAATTACTACTATAGGTTGACATAATAATATTCTTCTGCTATATTAATAATTCAGGATTAATTCCTGCGAGCTTTAAGCTCTAAGTTTCGTAAGTCTTTAAAATTACGCGCCCTTAAATAAAGCCACTTGGTGGGCATCTCATAAAAGTATCGTGTGTTAGCACTCAGCATTTTGCTGCGCGTTGACTAAAAGTAATTTTAAATAAGGAGTAAAGACTATGCGAGCAACTCGCAAACTTAAGATAGTTTCTAACAATAAGGTTAGAGCTAATAGAGAAAATGCCAAGATGAGTACTGGCCCTAGAACTGTATCTGGAAAAGAGAAAGTTAGTGGCAATGCTTTAACTCATGGGTTAACAGCAGAAAAACATGTGATTATTGGAGAAAGTATTGAAGAATTTAATACTTTTAAAAATAGTATGTTTAA
>Ga0214921_10009305_pt1 | contig 12464 bp, 12 predicted proteins | sample LL1505_MetaG_FD_177992 | JGI IMG/M metagenome (GOLD analysis project Ga0214921, IMG submission 177992) | Freshwater microbial communities from Lake Lanier, Atlanta, Georgia, United States - LL-1505 | ecosystem: Environmental > Aquatic > Freshwater > Lake | place: USA: Georgia | collected... | reverse complement strand
CGCCTCAAGGCCGAGTGGGGTTTCAGCGACCTGGAATTCCAGGATGTCGTCAACTCCGGACTCCTCGTCGAAATCACCGAGACGGTGGCTGCCGGAGCGACCCCGCAATCGGCACGCAAGTGGTGGACCGGCGAGGTCGCTCGGTTAGCAAACATTGCGTCAAAGGAACCGGCCGAGCTGGTCTCTGCCGCGCAGGTTGCGGAACTACAGCAACTCGTCGATGAGGGGGCACTCAACGATCGACTCGCTCGTCAGGTGCTCGAATTCGTGGTTGCGGGCGAGGGATCGCCTCGCGACGTCGTCGCGGCCAAGGGTCTTGCAGTTGTCTCGGATGACGGCGCCCTGATTGTCGCCATTGACGAGGCCCTCGCCGCTCAACCGGACGTGCTCGAGAAGATTCGCGAAGGAAAGGTGCAGGCAGCTGGTGCGGTCATCGGCGCGGTCATGAAGGCGATGGGTGGCACGGCGGACGCGGCGCGTGTGCGCGAGCTCGTGCTCGAGCGTGCGGCACAGGCCTAATCTGCGTTCTGCGTGCCTCATCGGTGCGGATTCCGTCGCTTCGTGTCGGCATCTGTGACCAATCCGTGACATTGACGGTTCTCCCGAGCGCGTCTGGTGTGGTTGTATAAAGGCGCACCACATTTGGAGGATGACTGCCGTGACGACAGCCCCTGCGATCCGATTGACGTCATTGACGAAGTCGTTCGGCTCCGTTCACGCCGTTGACGGCGTTCATCTTGATGTCGCCCCCGGAGAGTTCTTCTCCATGCTCGGACCATCGGGGTCGGGCAAAACAACGGTGCTGCGCCTCATTGCAGGTTTCGAAACCCCCACCTCTGGCACCATCGAGCTGTTTGGCGAGGATGTCACGTCCAAGGCCCCCTTCGATCGTGACGTCAATACGGTGTTTCAGGACTACGCGCTCTTTCCGCACATGTCCGTATTAGAAAACGTGGCCTACGGGTTGCGCGTTCGCGGCATGGGGAAGCAAGAGCGACGCGAGCGGGCGGCCGCCGCGCTCGAAACGGTGCGGTTAGCCGGTCTCGGCGACCGCAAGCCGAGTCAGCTCTCGGGAGGACAGCGCCAGCGTGTGGCTCTCGCGCGAGCGACCGTAGTTGAACCCAAGGTGCTCCTGCTCGATGAACCATTGGGGGCACTCGACCTGAAGTTGCGCGAGCAAATGCAAGTCGAACTCAAAGAAATACAACGCGATCTCGGAATCACGTTCATCTTCGTGACGCACGATCAAGAGGAGGCCCTGACACTCAGTGACCGAATCGCCGTGTTCTCTGAGGGTCGCATTGTGCAGTTGGGCACGCCGCGGGAAATCTACGAGCGACCGAGCAACTCCTTCGTTGCGGACTTTGTCGGGACATCCAATGTTTTCACCGGTGAGATGGCGCGCACGGTCGTGGGTACTGTTGGAGACTTTTCCATTCGACCCGAGCGTATGAGAGTGACGGCTGGATCCAAGCCGGGAACCAACGCAGCGACCGGCACGGTGGTCGAAACGATTTACGTCGGGGGAAGCACCCGCGTCGTTGTTGATCTTGATGCGGGGCAACGCGTCAACGTTCTGATGTCCAACGACGCGGGGGGCGACGTCGACAAGCTACGCGGCACGGCCGTCACACTCTCGTGGGCTGCAGCCGACGTCGTCACGCTGGCGAGTGAGAACACAACGACCCGTTAGGACTGCAAACTCGACCACCACAACTTGCAACACCGACAACACACAACAAGAAAGAAGCACACTCATGATGAAAGCGAAAAGCATCAAGGCCACCGGCCTGGGCTTCCTCGCCGCGGCGTCGCTCATTGCGCTCACGGCCTGTGGAACCTCGTCCGGCGGCTCGTCGGCGGGCATGCTCGAGAAGCTCGGCGACAACGAAGGCCAGGTCAACATCCTCGCGTGGCCGGGCTACGTTGAAGATGGCACGAACGACCCCACCGTTGACTGGGTGACGCCGTTCACCGAGGCCACCGGCTGCAAGGTCAATGCCAAGACCTACGGTACGTCGGACGAGGCCGTCAGCCTGATGAAGACCGGTGAATACGATGTCGTCGCGGCGTCGGGTGACGCGACATTGCGACTCATTGCCGGTGGCGACGTGGCACCGGTCAACACCGACCTCATCCCCAACTACGCGGGTATCTACGACTTCTTGAAGAACAAGCAGTGGAACTCGGTGGATGGCGTGAGCTACGGAATCCCACACGGCTACGGCGCGAACCTGTTGGCCTACAACAGTGACGTCGTCTCCCCGGCGCCCACGTCGTGGGACCTTGTCTTCGCCGCTGATTCGCCGTACAAGGGCAAGATTTCGGCCTACGACTCGCCGATTTACATCGCGGACGCGGCACTCTACCTCATGAATACCAAGCCGGAGTTGGGCATCACCAACCCTTATTCACTGGATGAGACGCAACTCGCTGCTGCCGTCGAGTTGTTGAAAGCTCAGCGCGTGAACGTGGGCGAGTACTGGTCGGACTACCTCAAGGCCATCTCGGCACTCGACGCGGGCGACACCGTGGCGACCACGACGTGGCAGGTCATCATGAACTACCTCGCACAGCCCACCGCGGTGAAAGCTATCCTTCCCGATGAGGGTGCCACTGGATGGTCGGACACGTGGATGGTTGCCTCGGCTGCCAAGAACGTGAACTGTGCCTACGCATGGCTTGACTACATTGCGAGTCCTGAGGCCAACGCGGCCGCGACTGGTTGGTTTGGCGAGGCTCCCTCGAGCGCCGCGGCGTGTGACTTCCGTGAGGACTGTGATGCGTTCAATGCCGGAGACGAAGTCTTCGCTAACAAGCTGTGGTACTGGACGACTCCGACGGCCAAGTGCCTCGACGGTCGCACGGACGTGACGTGCACCGACTACGCAGCGTGGACCGCGGCGTGGCAGGAAATCAAGGGATAGTCACTCCACTCATGACCAGTGACATCACGTCACGTCGCGACGCGGCAGCGGTGCCTCCTATTCGGGACACCGCTGCCCGTCGCGGGTCAACTTTTCTCACCGCTCATCCACGGGCGCGCCTCTGGCTTTTACTGTCGGCACCGCTGACCTGGCTCGTCGTTGTCTACATCGTTGCTCTGGTCGCCCTGCTCATCACGGCCTTCTGGAAAGTCGATAGCTTCACCGGCGAAATCCAGATTGATTGGACGCTCGACAACATCGTCACGGTGGTGACAGGATCGCTCTATCACGTGGTTACGTTGCGCACGCTGGGCGTCGCGCTGGCCGTGACAATCATCGATATCGCTCTCGCCCTACCGATTGCGTTCTACATGGCCAAAGTTGCGAGCCCTCGTCTCCAACGCATTCTCGTCATCGCCGTTCTCATGCCCCTGTGGGCGAGCTATCTGGTCAAGGTGTACGCCTGGCGTTCGGTGCTCTCGGGGGAGGGCATCCTGCAGTGGGTGCTCAACCCGTTCGGAATTGAGGGACCCGGATACGGAATCACGGCGACCATCATCACGCTCTCGTATCTGTGGTTGCCCTACGTCATCCTGCCGATCTACGCCGGACTCGAACGCGTGCCGGACTCGCTGATCGAGGCGTCGAGTGACCTTGGCGCGAAGTCGTGGTCGAGCATCCGGCTCATTGTCTTTCCCATGATTTTGCCGGCCATCATCGCCGGGTCAATTTTTAGCTTTTGCCTTTCGCTCGGTGATTACATCACCGTCAACATCGTGGGTGGGGCCAGTCAAATGCTGGGTAATCTCGTGTACACCAACGTGGGCACGGCCAACAATCTGCCACTCGCGGCCGCGGTCGCCCTGATTCCCATCGTCATCATTTTTGGCTACCTCTTCACTGTGCGCCGCACGGGCGCCCTCGACAATCTGTAGGCCATCATGAAACTAAGTCGTGTCTCGCGTGGTGTGCTCGCCAGCGCAACGGGTGTCGTGCTGTTCCTCGTGTACGTGCCGCTGATGGTCGTTCTGGTCAATTCGTTTTCGACCAGCCAAAGCCTGTCCTGGCCGCCACCGGGTTTCACACTCGAGTGGTGGGCGAAGGCATTTCAAAGCCAAGGTGCACTCGAGGCGGTGGGCACAAGCGTGCAGGTGGGCATCATCGCAACCGCGGTCGCCCTCATCTTGGGCACCGCGATTAGTTTCGCTCTGCAACGATTCGAGTTCTTCGGGCGGGACGCGGTGAGTCTCCTCGTCATCCTCCCAATCGCACTGCCCGGCATCATTACCGGTATCGCCCTGAATAACTTCTTCCGCACGATTCTCGGCGTGCCGCTCTCGATTTGGACGGTTGTCATCGCCCACGCGACCTTCTGTGTCGTCACGGTATTCAACAACGTCATTGCTCGATTGCGCCGCATGGGAACGAGCCTCGAAGAAGCATCGGCGGATCTGGGGGCGGGAGTGTGGACCACTTTTCGGCTCATTACTTTCCCCCAGCTTCGTTCCGCGCTCTTCGCGGGAGGACTGCTCGCCTTCGCGTTGAGTTTCGACGAGATCATCGTCACCACGTTTACCGCGGGCGTCGGCGTCACGACGCTCCCCATCTTCATTCTCGACAATATGTTCCGCCCCGCGCAGGCGCCCATCGTGTCCGTTATCGCCGTTGTCATGATTCTCGTGTCCATCGTGCCAATTTGGGTGGCTCAGCGCCTTGCCGGCAACGAAAAAGTCGTGCGCTAAGCTGGGGTCACGTTCACATCTCGGGAGTAATCCAATGGTCAACATCATCGCCTTTCTCATCGCCGGTGGATTCTTCTACGCCGGTTTCTGGCTGTTTGGGTTGGCGTTCCAAGTTCCAGAATCACAAGCGGCCTGGGTTTTTTTTGCAGGGATTCTGGTCAACCTCTTCGCATTGGCCATTCCGATGAACGTCTTGTCTCGCCGTAACTAGAGACAGTCATGACGAGTCGGAATCCGGGCAGGTCGCCCGTGATTCTGCACGTTGACATGGATGCGTTCTTTGCGTCCGTCGAACTGCTCGACAATCCGCACGCCCGGGGAAAACCCGCCGTGGTCGCGCACGATTCACCTCGCTCTGTTGTCACGAGTGCCACCTACGAGGCGCGCGCATTCGGTGTGCGCAGCGCCATGGGTTTGGCGGCCGCCCGACGACTGTGCCCGGCGCTCATCGTGCTCGAACCGCACCACGACCTCTACAAGCAGTATTCGCGGCAGGTCATGGACATCTTTCGGTCTTTCACGCCGCTCGTCGAGCCGCTCAGTATCGACGAAGCGTTTCTCGACGTTAGTGGCGCACGCCGTCTCATCGGCGACGGACCATTCATCGCCGCCGAAATTCGACGCCGCGTCCTCGCCGAAACGGGGTTAACGTGCTCGGTGGGTATCGGCCCGAGCAAGTTCATCGCCAAGCTCGCGTCGAGCAGCGCGAAGCCCGACGGCGTGCTCACGGTCGATGCCGATCGGGTGCGTGAGTTTCTGCATCCGCTACCTATTCGAGCGCTCTGGGGCGTCGGGCCCCAAACTGCGAAGCTGCTCGAACGGCGTGGGATTCACACCGTTGCAGACATCGCCGACACGCCCGTTTCGTCGCTCGTCGCGGCCCTCGGGGACGGCATTGGTCGTCACCTGCACGACCTTTCCCACGGGCGGGACGATCGTCCCGTTGTTGCGCGGTCTCGGGAGAAGAGCATCAGTCGAGCACACACCTTTGATCGTGATGTTTCGGAGCCAGATACGATTCGCGCGCTCGTGTTGAGCGAGTCCAACCGCGTGGCCCGGGCTCTGCGTGAGGCCGGGCTCGATGCACGCACCATCAGCATCGGGGTGACGTTCGCAAATTTCGACAACGCGTCCCGGTCGGTGACGTTGGCGGAACCCACGCAAACCGGTCGTGCCATCATGAGCCATGCGCTCGCCCTCTTAGGTGAGTTCGACCCTCGGCGGATGCCCATCCGACTCCTCAGTGTGCGGGCATCCAATCTCGTGGAATCCGGGAGTGCACCCCTTGCACTGTGGAGCGACGACCAAGATGCGGCTTTTGACGTGTGGCACGAGGCGGAGCGGGCGATGGACGATGTCACGGCAAAATTTGGCGACAATGCCGTGAGACCCGCGTCACTTCTTCGGCGACAGGACTTGTCCGCCCATATTGGCGACTCCAGCGACTAAGCTGAGTTGCACACACGGGAGTCCGGCGAAACCGGGCTGAGAGGAGCACGACAGGTGCTCGACCGTCCAACCTGATCTGGATCATGCCAGCGTTAGGGAGTACACCTCTTGATAAATCCCGTGCCACCTGACGAAAGGGGCACGAAAAGTGCACGCAACACCACAGAACTCACGTAAATCAGGCGCGTCCGCAAAGTCGGTTGCTCGACGAGACCGATTCCGCTGGCGCACCATCGACATCGTTGCCGCCGCAGCCATTGCCGTCGTTATGGGCGTGGTGTTCTGGGCGTGGGGCATCGTGTGGACCCCGCTTTCGACGGTTTTGGGCATCTTGCCCGGGGTCTCGGGAATTTTGAACGGTCCGTGGCTGATCGCCGGTGTTCTGGCCGCACTCATCATTCGCAAACCCGGTGCGGCACTTTTCACCGAGCTTCTGGCGGCAACGGTCAGCGCACTCATTGGCGCGCAATGGGGGATTCTGACACTCGTTTCGGGACTCGTGCAGGGCCTCGCAGCTGAGCTGATTTTTGCCATTTTTGCCTACAGCCAGTGGAAACTGTGGACGGCTGTGCTCGCCGCACTGGGCTCGAGTGTCGCTCTTGCGGCGAACGACCTCATCGTGTGGTACCCCGGCACTGGTCCACTCTTTCAAACCGTTTACCTCGTCAGCAGTCTCATTTCTGGCGCGGTCATTGCGGGTGTCGGCTCGTGGGGAATCGTGTCCGGTCTCTCGCGCGCCGGAGCTCTTCGCTCATTCCGTCGATAGCCGTGCATCGGACCAGTTCAACCGGCTCACCGGGGGCGGTGTCACCCGAGACGGCTTTGCCCGTGGCGGTGTCACCCGAGACGGCTTTGCCCGCGCGAGGTGCACGCGTTCACGTGTCAGATTGGCGATGGATGCTCACCACGGCGTCCGATGCGTCAACACCCCCCGCTCACCAGCTCGACGCATCTCCACTCCTCTCCTTCGATGTCGATCCCGGAGAATGCGTGCTCATACGGGGTGCCTCCGGGTCGGGAAAGTCGACGCTTTTGGCGTGCCTGGCCGGGCTTATCGACGTACATCAACCGGAGCTGGCTCGCGCACATCTTGATCGGGACGAGTCGGCGGACCATCGCATTGTCGAGGGACACATCCGTGTCGAGACTCTCGAAGTTTCGGAGGGTTCTACCGGTGGAACGCTCGTGCGACCCGCGCGCGTGGGTTTGCTGTTGCAAGATCCGATGACTCAGGCCGTCATGCCGCGCGTCGGTGACGATATTGCTTTTGGACTCGAGAACGTGGGCGTGAGACCCAACGAGATGCCGGCTCGGATTCGTAACGCACTCGACGCAGTCGGGCTCGACGTCGGGCTCGACACGCTGACCGACAAGCTCTCCGGCGGACAGCGTCAGCGACTCGCGCTCGCCGGTCTTCTTGCCATGCGACCCTCTCTCCTGTTGCTCGATGAACCAACCGCACATCTCGATCCCGAGGGGGCAACGGAGATTCGCGACGCGGTCGCAAGAATCGTGCGCGAGCACCACCTCACGCTGATCGTGGTGGACCACACCCCAGACTTCTGGGCCGACATTGTGACGCGCACCATCGATCTTGCGGGGCCGGAGGGACGCCACGTCGAGCGCGCGAAGCCAGCTGCAGATGTGGCGCTGCCTCGGGCCACGTCGCCTCGCGCATCGCAGAGTGATGCTTCGCAGAGTGATGCCTCGCACACGGGCGCATCTCAGGTCCGCGCGCAACATCTGGCTCGCGCAACGGATTTGGCGGTGGGCTACCCGCGCGCTCCGCGTGCGCACGACAAGCTCAATTTCGTGGTCGATGCGGGGCGCATCCTGACGGTAACGGGTCCCAATGGATCAGGTAAGTCGGCTCTCGCTCTCACGCTCGCTCGGCTCATCCCCGCCCGCGCAGGCTCCCTCGACGTCGCTGTTCCGAGATCTCGTGTCGGTCTCGTTTTTCAGACGCCGGATCACCAATTCACCGGGTCAACCGTGTTTACCGACGTTCTCTCCGGTGTGCGGCATCCACGCCGGGAGCGTGACCGCCGCGTCTGGAGCGCACTCACGGAGTTTCATCTTGCCGAGTTCGCGCATCGCAACCCGTTTTCGTTGTCCGGTGGCGAGAAGCGTCGCCTGTCCATCGCGGATGTCGTGGCAGCCATGTCTCCCGAGCAGCCTGGCCTTCTTATTTTTGATGAGCCGAGCGCCGGTCAGGATGATCGCACGTGGCACGACCTCGTCGTGACTTTGCATCGTTTGGCGGATGCCGGACACGGGCTCGTCGTGATCACGCACGACCGGCGCCTCATCTCTGCCGTGAGTGATTGTCGACTGGAGTTGCACTCATGAACCCGCTCACGCGCATCGCGTTTGTCGTTATCGTGAGCCTGCCGCTTCTGTTCACTGTCGATGTTGTGGCGGCCGGCGCGACGCTCGTTCTCGAGGTCGCGACAATGCCCCTGTGGTGGGGCATGCGGACACTCGGCGCGCGTCGCGTCGTATTTGCCATGTTCACCATTGGCGCCGCCGCGCTTGCGACTGGTATCGCGACGGCGATGTATGGGCGCGCCGGTGGAGCGGAACTCATCGAGTGGGGGCCCGTCCACGTGACCGAGCACAGCCTCGCCGTAGCACTCGCCTCATCGCTGCGCGCCGTAGCCCTCGTCATGCCCGCGGTGCTCGTCTTTGCTCGTCTCGACATCGCCGAACTTGGCGATGCGCTGATCCAGGTTGCTCGACTGCCGGAGCGTTTCGTGTGGGGTGCGGTTGCCGGATTGCGACTCATCGAGCTCACGTCCTCGGACATTGACTATGTGCGCTTCGCCCGCCGGGCTCGCGGACTGCGACCGCGTGTGGCGAGCGCTCTCATGCCTCTCTTGGTGTTGAGCCTGCGTCGAGCCGAGACGCTCTCGATGGCTATGGAGGCCCGCGGTTTCGAGAGAGACGCAGGCCTAGATACGCCCTCACGAACGCACTATCGCGTGTCCCGGTTGTCCGGGCGCGATGCGTGGGTTATTGCGGTGGCGGTCGTCATTGCCGTGACCGCCGTCAGCGCGGCCATTGGGACGGGAGCGTGGCACTTTGTTCTTACCGGATGATGATGAGGCGTTGCCGGGCCTGAGCAGACCCCTCTTCGAACCGTCGGTCCTTGAGCTCGCTTTGCGCGTGTCTCGGCTTCCGCCCGGCTCGCTCGTGCTCATCGATGGGGCGAGTGGGACGGGAAAGACAACGCTCGCGAGTGAAATCGAGCGCGTGTTGTCGGGTGTGGACGTGCCCGAGGTGCTGCACATGGACGACCTTTACCCGGGGTGGGATGGGCTTGAGGCGGGCATCCGGAACCTGCACCAGTGGATTCTGAAACCGCGGGCTGACGGTCAACCGGTTCGCTGGCAACGCTACGACTGGCACGCTCAACGTTTTGACGGGAATTTCACTCTCGATACGTCGCGGACCGTTCTCATTGAAGGATGCGGCTCCTTCGGCTTGGGAGCACACGAGCAGGCCGATCTCGCCTTGTGGGTCTCGGCCGGCGAGGAGGTGCGACGTTCGCGTGCACTTTCTCGAGACTCGAGTCACGACTTTGCCTCCCACTGGGACGAGTGGGACGCTCAGTTCGTCGGGTATGTGGAATGCGAGACTCCCGGGTCGCACGCGTCGATACACGTGCGTTGCGTTGGCTAGGCTATTCGGCATGACAGCTTCACAGGCACACGACGTTTTTTACACCGCTGAGTTCGTTGACGGTCCTCTCGCGGGTGACGCCGAAGAACGCGTTTTGGTTCACGGCAAACACGACGTCAAACTCAGCGTGGTTGCCCTGGTCGATGGACTGGAATCCATTTTTCGCTATAACGAACTCGAAGCGCGCGAGATTCAAGGCAAGTTGCACGTCAAATACAGCTTCGACGCCGGCACGAGTGACCCGTTCGAGTCGGAAGACGAAAACGAATAGGCACAGTCCGCGGTGCTCTAGACAAAAATGCAGGCTCGAGATGATGTCGAGCCTGCATTTCTTTTGGGGTGAGTAACGGGGCTTGAACCCGCGACCCCCTGGACCACAACCAGGTGCTCTACCAACTGAGCTATACCCACCATGAGCTCCTAGGAGGAGCGACGTGGTCGATTCTATTACACGAGGTCGGCGTACTTTTCGCCGATTGCGGCGGCGGCCGACTGTGCCTGTTCTGTGGTGACCTCTCCGGAGGCGTCGAAGAGGCTGGATCGGTAATAGTCGAGTTCACGAATGGACTCTCGAATGTCGTCGAGGGCACGGTGTCCGTTGCGTTTCGGCGGAGCATTGAAATAGACGCGTGGTTGCCAGCGACGGGCCAGCTCTTTGATGGTGGACACGTCAATCGTGCGGTAATGCAGTCGGGCCTCGAGCGCCGGCATGTATCGCACTAAAAATGCCCGGTCTGTGCCAACTGAGTTGCCGGCCAAGGGTGGTTTAACGCCGTCGGGTACAAATTTGTCGAGGTAGGCCAACACCGTCGCTTCCGCCTCGTCAACCGACACTCCATCGCTTATTTGGGTGATCAGACCCGACGACGTGTGCATCTCGCGCACGAAATCACCCATGTTTGCCAGCGCCGAGTCGTTCGGTTTGATGACCAGCTGAAGTCCGGAATCGAGTGGTGTGAGTTGTGAGTCGGTCACGATGACGGCAATTTCAACCAGCTCGTCGACGTTCATGTCGAGGCCCGTCATTTCGCAATCTATCCACACCAGCAGGTCGTTGTTCGCCATGCGGGCAAGTCTATCGACGGGGGTATGACAGGCAGCTAAGCTACAAGGGGTCCCAAAAAAAGGACATTGGTTCGTGACCTAGCAAATCTTTTTGTACAAAACTTGGACGTTCTCTGGCAGTCCGCTGAATTACCCCTCACTAGCGTCAATGGCATTGGATAAGAAGGGATCCGAGGAAAACATGAAAATTTCCGCTCGAAATCTTGCCGTTGTCGCCGTTATTTCCGCCAGCGCGTTGATTGCTCCGTCGATTCCCGCCCTCGCGGCAACCGACGAGTTGCCAGTGTCGACGCCGACGCCGGCTTCGTCTCCGCTCGAATCTCCGGCGCCCACGCCCACGCCCACGACGTCGACGACGCCGAATCCGGCGGGCACGAGCCTGCCGACGCCCTCCGCGTCGTCGGCGCCAATCACCGCCACGAATCCCGCCGACCGCACGACTCGCATCATCATCAAATACCGCGATGGGGTGAGTACAACCATGGATGCAGGTAAGCCGGCGGGGTGGAGTCGTGTGAAGAGCGCCAAAGTTATCAGTGGCGTCCCCATCACAGATCACATGTCGGCCATGAATCTTGGAACATCTGTCGACCTTGCGATGGCCCGCAAAGTCGCTGCCGAAGTGGCGACCGACCCAACCGTTGAGTGGGCAGAGCCGGACCAGTGGCGCACGGCTGTGGCCGATGTCGCCCCCCGGGCCGCCACGGTCGACGTGACCGTCAGCGGAACGGGCGGTTCGGCCACAAAGGTCGCCGCCTTCACCTACGTCGACGGAGTACCACCGACGTTGGCCCAGACTCCACTGCGTCCAACATCTGGCTCGAGTGCGGGGGGAGAGACGGTTGTCATTTCAGGTGGCGGTCTTGCGACAACGACATCGGTGACATTCGGCGGCATCCCGGCTCAATCCATTGTGAGTCGAACCGACACCGCGGTGACGGTCCTCACTCCCGCCGTCACCAGCTCGACTCCGGTCGATGTGACGGTGACAACCGACTCGGGGACAGTGACGGCGCCGTCCGCGTTCACGTTCGGCGCACGCACGACACCCACCATCACCTCGGTCTCGCCAAACTCTGGACAACTTGGCGCAGGCACAATTGTGACCATCACGGGCACGCAACTCACGGGCACACGATCGGTCAAGTTCGGCACGAGTGCGACCAGCGCCGTCTCGGCAACGTCGATTTCCGTCATCAGTGACACCCAAGTGCGCGTGCGAGCGCCGTCCGGCACCGCGGGCACCAAGTCCATCTTCCTCATCGCGGCCGCAGGGTCAACGTCGTTGCCCAACGCGTACACATACGTTGCGCCACCCCTCGTCTCCGCGTTCAGTCCCACCTCAGGAAGTGCATCCGGAGGGACCATCGTCACCATCACGGGAAGAAACCTCTCGAACGCAAAATCGGTGACGTTCGGCGGTAAGGCGGCGACCATCACGTCGAACACGGCCTCGAGCATCACGGTCACCACTCCTGCGGGCGTTGTCTCAACATCTGGTGTGCCGGTGAGTGTCGTGACCGCAGGGGGAACATCGCCTTCGTTGCGGACCAAGTTCCGCTACGTCGTGACGCCGGCATCACAGGGCAAAACGGTGTCT
>Ga0214921_10009302_pt1 | contig 12465 bp, 13 predicted proteins | sample LL1505_MetaG_FD_177992 | JGI IMG/M metagenome (GOLD analysis project Ga0214921, IMG submission 177992) | Freshwater microbial communities from Lake Lanier, Atlanta, Georgia, United States - LL-1505 | ecosystem: Environmental > Aquatic > Freshwater > Lake | place: USA: Georgia | collected... | reverse complement strand
AACTATTGTGGTGTGTCAGAATTAAGAAATGCAATCGGGGAGTGTGGAGTCGAAACTGAATTCAGCGACAGATGTTGTCAGAGTCGTTGAACTTACAAACATAAGCAAAAGATTCCCTGGTGTAATCGCCAATCGAGACATCTCACTGCAAGTCGCTCGGGCAACGATTCATGCAATCGTCGGCGAAAACGGTGCAGGAAAATCAACCCTGATGAAGATTTTGTATGGTCTTCACCAGCCTGATACGGGGACGATTGCGATTAATGGCGCAGTAACTCAATTTAAGTCACCAAGCGAGGCGATAAAAGCTGGAATCGGCATGGTGCATCAGCACTTCATGCTCGCCGACAATTTGACAGTTCTTGAAAATATTATTCTTGGATACGAGCCAACCAAATATGGCGTGCTTTCGCTTGGCGACGCACGCAAACGAGTCCAAGAGTTAGCAACCTCAATTGGCGTAGACCTTGACTTAGATCTGCCGATTTCAGAATTGGGTGTAGGGCAAAGGCAACGAGTCGAAATATTGAAAGTGCTGTTTCGTGGTGCTGAGATTTTGGTTTTAGATGAGCCCACTGCAGTTCTCGTACCGCAGGAAGTTGACGAGTTATTTATCAATCTTCGGAAACTAGTTGCAAACGGAACGACGATTTTATTTATTTCTCACAAACTTGATGAAGTCTTGTCAATTTCCGATGAGATAACGGTGATTAGACAGGGCTCAACAGTTGCTACTGTTTCACCAAAATCCGTAGATCGTTTGAAACTTGCTGAACTGATGGTTGGTTCTGATCTGCCAAGTCATGGAGAGCGTGCAACAAAAGTCGGTGAAAGAGTTCAACTTTCGGCGCGTAACCTAACCGTGATTGGCAAGGACCGTAAGAATCCGGTTGAAAATGCATCATTTGATGTTTTTGAAAGTGAAATAGTTGGTATCGCCGGAGTTGATGGAAACGGTCAATTTGAACTTTGTGAGGCTCTGCTTGGTTTAGTCAATATTCAAGGCACTGTAGAAATAGGTGGTATGAATGCGAGCGACTTAAACGTTCGCCAACGACTTGATCTAGGACTTTCCTATATCCCTTTTGATCGACATCGTGAAGGTTTGATGCTTGCTGCTTCTCTTTGGGAGAACGCCTTATTGGGTCATGAGGACTCGCTTTCTCGTGGCCCGATGATCGATGTTGACTCGGCAAAAAAATCGTGTCGTGAAATCATTGAGCGATTTGGCGTGATGACACCAAGTGAACTTGTTCCAGCGTTCGTTTTATCTGGTGGTAATCAGCAAAAACTTGTTGTTGGTCGCAATCTTGCAAAGGCTCCAAAAGTGCTGATTGCTGCGCACCCAACTCGTGGAATTGATGTCGGTGCGCAAGCTGCTGTCTGGGATGAGATTCGTCGTTCGCGTGATGCCGGTATGTCGGTATTGCTTGTATCTGCTGATCTTGAAGAAATTTTAGGATTATCAGACAGAATTCTCGTGATGTTTGACGGCAAGATTTCGGCCGAACTTGAACCGAAGAAGGCGACGCCACAAATTCTTGGAAAATATATGACGGGCGCACAGTGAATCAGCAACTTTCTTCGAAGCGCAATTTTGACTCGATGCGTAAGTCGCTCAACACACTTGGAAGTTCTGTTGCAGCAATAATTCTCGCTCTAGTTATTTGTGGCGTTCTATTGCTCATCACTGGCAAGAACCCTTTGATGGCTTATGGGAAAATTTTAGAAACAGGTCTAACCAGCGAGAAGTTGCTTGAAATGTTGAAACGAGCGACACCCCTGATTTTCAGCGCAATCGCAGTTGCGATTGGTTTCAAGATGAATCTGTTCAATATCGGCGTTGAAGGACAGTATTTATTTGCTGCGCTGATTGCCGCCGAAATGGGCACTCATGTTTCATTGCCAGCACCTCTGCATGTGTTGTTTATTTTAGTTGTGGCGATGGTTTCGGGTGCGGCATGGGCGAGCATCGCAGCAATTTTAAAAATTACTCGTGGGATTAACGAAGTGATTTCAACGATCATGCTCAACTACATCGCCTTGTCTTTTATTCAGTGGATTTTTGAAACTTTCTTTCGTGACGATTCTGACGGTGGTTTGAATGTAAAAACTACAGAAATTGCGCCGAGTGGGCGCATGCCAGATCTCGTACACGATCGACTCAACGGAATGTTCATAGTCGCGTTACTTGTTGCTTTTCTCTATTGGGTTATCGTATTTCGAAGTCGATTTGGTTTTCAGTTGCGAGCGAGCGGTCTCAACCCGATCGCGGCGCGCACAGCGGGCATACCGGCCAACCGCATGATTTTATTTGCTCTTTTATTGTCAGGTGCAGTTGCGGGACTGGTTGCAATGCCATCGGTAATAGGTGATGTCTATGCATATGGGCCATCATCGACTCCGACGCAGTTTGGCTTCGCCGGGATCACAGTTGCTTTATTGGGTCGTAACCATCCGTTTGGAATAATCGTCGCAGCAATGTTGTTTGGATTTTTGGACTCAACATCAGCAGTTCTTCAGCTTTCTGAAATACCTAGTTCGATTGTCAAAGTTATTCAAGCGATCATTGTGCTCGTGGTAGTTATTGTCAACGAGGCGTCGTCAAGACGTTATAACCGAAAAATTGCCGAGCAAGCAGCCTTGTCGCCAAAAAGCCTGGATGTTTCGCGATGACAAAGACGAAGAATTTTAAATTATTTGTTTTAATATCTGCCGCGTTAGCAATTATTTCAACTGTTCGTTTGTGGACCGATCAAGATGCTTTGACATCGTCAGACACAATTGGCACAGCACTGCGGTTGACAGTACCCATACTTCTCGCGGGTATGGCTGGTCTCTGGGCTGAACGTTGTGGAGTTTTGAATATTGGCATTGAGGGCATGATGATTTTTGGTACATGGTTTGGTGCGTGGGGCGCGTGGCAATTTGGTCCGTGGGTCGGATTGCTCTTTGCAATTTTGGGTGGAATGTTTGGTGGTCTGGTTCATGCCGTTGCTACAGTGCGGTTCAACATTGATCAAGTTATTTCTGGTGTTGTAATTAATTTGTTTGCCTACTTTGGTGTGCGATATTTAAGTGAGCTCGTTTATGTCGGCAAACCAGGCGGAGGTATTAGCCAATCTCCACCACAGAAGTGGGCACTTCCAAAATTTAATATGCCGATACTGTCAGGTGGAGAAATCGCTGGTTGGAAGTCACCGGATTTCTTAGGTTGGTTAGAGTCGCAAAGATGGTTCATCCTTGGAGACCTTGGCGGAATTAGTCGCGGTTTGACGCACAGTATTTCTTGGGCAACGGTGATCGCAGTAATTGTCGTGCCGGTGTCTGCATGGGTTTTATGGCGAACGCGTTTTGGTTTGCGCTTGAGGTCCTCAGGAGAATCCCCAGTTGCCGCTGAAAGTCTCGGTGTCAAAGTAAACCGACTTCGCTATTACGGATTGCTTATCAGTGGTGGGCTTGCTGGTTTGGCAGGTGGCACACTTTCAATTGTTGCCTCGTCTTATTATCGCCAAGGTCAAACTGCAGGTCGTGGTTTCATCGGACTGGCAACGATGATTTTTGGAAACTGGCGACCAAGTGGAATCTTGACCGGTGCAATGTTGTTTGGTTATGCCGAGGGGATAAAACTCGTCGCATCAGACTCGATCACGGCGCTGTTTTTGTTGATTGCCTCCATGTCTGGAGTATTTCTTCTCTACGCAATAATCAGTCGTAAGCGCAGTCAGATGCTTCTAACAATGTGTGCCTTCGTGCTTTCGGCAATCGCATATCGCACCATTGACACAGTTCCAGAATCGTTGACACAGTCTCTGCCTTATGTCGTGACGCTAATTGTTTTGGCTACTGCGAATCAACGGTTGAGACCACCAGCAATGGCAGGGGTGCCGTTTCGACCAGGCGAGCCTCACTAAAACTTTCAGCGAATTGCTATTTGCCTTTGGGGCGAAACGCTGTCAGTCCGTTTGTCAATTCAAGTCGCGGGCCGTTAATTAAATCAATGCAGTAGGGCACTGCAGGCATCACTGCATCTAGACATTCACTTATTGACGATGGTTTGCCTGGCAAATTAATAATCAGCGCACCACCGCGAATGCCGGCAGTTTGACGAGACAAGATCGCAGTCGGCACAACCTTCAGCGAAGTCGCTCGCATTAATTCACCGAAACCTGGCATCATCTTTTCGCACACTTGTTCTGTTGCTTCTGGGGTGATATCGCGCACTGCTGGCCCCGTGCCGCCAGTTGTCACGATCAGACAGCACTTTTCAACGTCAGCGAGTTCGCGCAATGCTTCTAAGATTAATTCAATTTCATCGGCGATGACTCTGGCTACTGGTTGCCACGAGTTTGAGAGATGTTTGGTGAAGTATTCGTGAATCGCTGGGCCGCCACGATCTTCGTAAACGCCAGCCGAAGCACGATCTGAAACTGTGACGATACCTATTTTCGCGATTTGTATGTTCGCTGAATTATTGTCAGTCATCAACTACTACCAGAACAGATTTTGTGGATCGTTATATTTCTTGCCAAAAGATGCGTTACGGACTATTGATTTATAAATCTGTCTCCAGCCGAAGCGAAAACCAGTAAGCGAGCGCGCCGTGAACGAGACAGCCTGAAGTCTTTCAATCGACCCACGAAAACCCCGCAGCATCGCTGTTTCAGTAGCGCTCAACACCAATGGCGCAATGGTTGCTGGAAACGCGTGAGTTTCAAATTTGAACGATTCGTAATCCATTTGGTAAACGGCTTGCAGACGGTTCGCTGTATGTTGATCGCAAACTTGGTCAAGTTTGATGCCAAAGCCAACATTGTGTCGTTCGAGAGTTAGTGCAGTGCCAGCGCGACGATTTACTTCGTCAACCAGAGATTGCATCTCTGAGGGTTGCTCAACATGAACTTTCATGTTGTAGTTGAACTTGTCGGGGTGAACAATATGTGACTGCGGCAAAAAATGATGATCATCCATAAATTCGTTTGTTTGCTCAGAGATCATTTTGGCAAACAACGCGAAACTTTCAGTGATGTTAACGCGGCCATCAACTAATTGATCTTGGCAAAGGTCAATTGCCTTATCTGGTGTACCTGGGGCCCGCGAAAAAATCCGGTTTTCCCATGCCGAGTAAGCACGAGTCAGTGGGTCGCGGGTCGCATAAACCCGAAGCCAATCTGGTGAATGCAAAATCTCGTCGATCTGTTTCGCGTTCATGTCAATCAATTTTGTAAGTCCACTTACTCCGAGTTCGTGGATTGTTTGCGAACGAGCCATGTGTGGACTGATCAGACGATCAAGTCGCGACTGGTCGTATGAGCCGCTGGCCTTGGCCAGCAGCATTTTGATGCTGCTGCAAGCAACTTTGGTAGTTGGGCAGTACATAATTTTCAAACTTGGTGCGACTAGTAAGAAGCCAGCAAATGGTTTGAGAGGAAAATCTTTATCGCTGACCATAGTTATTGCATCACTTTCATGCACCAGCTTTAACGAGAAGTTTGCCCAAGATCATCGCGACCGATTGTTGCAATGTTTCGTTGTTTGCGCCGACGACTATATCAGGCGACTTCGGTGCTTCATACGGGCTATCTACGCCACTTAGCCCTGTCATGTCTCCGCTACGAAATTTGGCGTACATGCCTTTTGTGTCGCGCCGTTCGCACTCTTCAAGTGACGTTGCGACATGAACTTCAATGAATTTCAAGTTGCGGTCTTCGTGAATTTTGCGCGCGTGTGCACGTGAGGTTATGAACGGTGAGATGATCGGCACTATTGCGACAGTGCCTGAGTCGGCAAATAAGCAAGCAACTTCTGCTATTCGTCGAATATTTTCAGTGCGTTCGTCATCGCTGAAGCCGAGATCTGAGTTCAATCCGTGGCGAACATTATCAGCATCCAGAATGTATGAAAGCCGACTTGTGTTTAAGAGTTCTCGCGCGAGTCCGTTTGCAATCGTCGATTTTCCTGAACCAGAGAAACCAGTTAACCAAACAGTTGCACCAACAAGTCCATGTCTGTTCCAGCGTTGTGCTCTGGTCACACCTGGTTCGTGCCATACAGGTTGGTTCATTTTTCTTCTCTCACTAGTAAATACAAGTTTAGGATCGCGGCGAGAGCAACATGCCAGCAGCGACAGTTTGCCCAGACGATTCATCAACGAGAATAAATGAGCCAGTTGTGCGGTTCTGGTGGTAGTCATCAAAAAACAAAGGACTCGTGGTGTGTAATGTGACGCGACCAATCTCGTTAAATTTGAGTTCCTTAATATTTGTTTCGCGATGCAGATTTGAAATGTCTAGTCGATACAAGACATTTGAAACTTTTCCACGCGCAAGTTTTGTTGTGTGCTTGACCGTGTAAATCTTGTCTAGTTGCAATGGTGCTGCGTCATCCATCCAGCACAGCATCGCCTCAAGTTCTTGAGATGTTCGTGGACGGTTGTTCGGTCGACAAAGCATGTCGCCGCGAGTAATCGAAAGATCATCTTTCAACAGAACTGTCACGGCCTGACCAGGTTCGGCTTGGTCAACCGGCCCATCTGGTGAGTCAATGCCGGTGATCGTGCTAGTTAATCCCGAAGGCAAAACCATGATGTCATCGCCGACTCGTAACATGCCACCGGCAACTCGACCTGCATATCCGCGGTAGTCAGGTGTGTCAGCGCGTTGTGGTCGAATAACGTATTGAACAGGAAACCTTGTATCAATTCGGTTGTCATCACTGGCAATATAAATATTTTCAAGATGATGTAACAGCGTCGGACCTTCAAACCACGACATGTTCGCCGAGCGGCTGACCACATTGTCGCCAGCGAGTGCGCTGATCGGTAAAAAAGTTACATCGCGCAAAGCAAGTCGTGAGGCGAAGTTTTCGAATTCGTCGCGGATTTTGTCGAAAACTGTTTGATCGTAATCAACTAGATCCATTTTGTTGATACAAATAACTAAATGAGGCACGCCGAGCAAAGAAACGAGCAAACTGTGGCGACGTGTTTGTTCGACAACACCAGTGCGTGCATCGACGAGAACGATCGCCAGATCTGCATTTGAGGCCCCAGTGATCATGTTGCGCGTGTACTGAATGTGGCCGGGGCAGTCGGCGATTATAAAGCTGCGCTTGGGTGTTGCGAAGTAGCGATATGCAACATCAATTGTGATGCCTTGCTCGCGTTCGGCGCGCAAGCCGTCAGTTAGAAGCGACAAGTCAACATAGTCATCGCCACGGCGCTTGCTCACTGCTTCAATGTGTTCTAATTGGTCTTCAAAGATACTTTTTGAGTCGTAAAGTAGACGACCGATCAAAGTTGATTTACCGTCGTCAACTGAACCGACGGTCGCGAAATGCAGGCGCTCCATTAGAAGTATCCCGTTCGCTTGCGATCTTCCATTCCGGCTTCTGAGATTCTGTCATCAGCCCGAGTTGCGCCACGCTCAGTGATGCGAGCAACTGAAGTTTCGGCGATCACTTGATCGATCGTCGCAGCACTTGACTCAATTGCAGCAGTGCAAGTTGCATCACCAACAGTACGAAACCGAACGAGTTCTTCGGTTACGGTTTCGCCATCTTCTGGCTGTAAAAATGGTGACACCGCCATCCACATGTTGTCGCGTCTAAACACTTGACGACGATGTGCGTAATAAATGCTGGGCAGATCAATGTTGTAGTCGGCAACGAACTGCCAGATATCTAATTCTGTCCAGTTTGAAATCGGAAAAATTCTAAAATGTTCGCCGGGCTTGTGGCGGCCGTTGTAAATTCCCCAGAGTTCTGGCCTTTGTGTCTTTGGATCCCATTGGCCGAACGAGTCGCGATGTGAATATACGCGCTCTTTGGCCCGTGCGCGCTCTTCGTCGCGGCGCGCTCCGCCAAATACGGCGTCAAACTTGTGTTCTTTGATTGAGTCGAGCAAAGTCACAGTTTGTAGCGGGTTGCGACTCGCGCGCGGGCCAGTTGCGTCTTGCATTCGACCAGCGTCGATTGATGCCTGAACTGAGCCAATAATAAGTTGAACATCAAGATCACGAACCGCACGGTCACGAAACTCGATAACTTCGGCGAAGTTGTGGCCAGTGTCGATGTGCATCACAGGGAAGGGCACTCGAGCTGGGCTGAAAGCACGTACCGCGAGGTGCAGCATTACGACTGAGTCTTTTCCGCCCGAGAACAACATTGCTGGTCGTTCGAATTCTGCTGCGACTTCGCGGATAATTGTGACCGACTCGTCAATCAGACTGCGTAATGCTGATTTCACCCCTATAAGACTAGGGGTTTAAGCATTGCCGGAGTGACAAAAGCCGAATACCTGCTGTCAAATAGATCGGGCAATTAGTGTGACTTTGGGCGATTAACGCAAATAATTAGAAATTTTCTAGAGGACAAATTGTGACACGGCTATCTAAATCAAGTTCAAACGAATCGATTCTGTCGGTGCTTCGAGAAACGGCTGATGCAGTTTCAATCGTGTTACGTGCAAATAAAGATTGGTCGTTGTCTGGATTGCGTGAAACACAATATTCGGTAGATCTCCGCGCAGACGCAGCAGCCCTTGAAGTTTTGCATGGCGCGGGAGTGGCAGTGTTGTCTGAAGAAAGTGAAATCACTGGCGTGTTCGGTGATGATGATATTTGCGTCGTAATGGATCCACTTGATGGCTCGACAAATGCCAGTCGTGGTGTGCCTTGGTATGCAACTGCATTGTGTGCAATCGACAAAAATGGCATGCGCGCTGGGCTTGTTGTCAATCAATCGATGCAAAGTGATTCATATTGGGCGACTGCTGGCGGTGGTGCGTTTCATAATGGTGAGGCGATGCGACCAAGTAGTTGTGTCGATCTTGGCGAAGCGGTTGTCGGCGTATCGGGTATTCCAAAACAGCGGCCAAGGTGGGGTCAGTTTCGAGCGCTTGGTGCTGCGGCCCTTGATATTTGTTTAGTCGCCGACGGCGTGATTGATGCGTGGATTGATTTCAACACACATGGTGTTTGGGATTATTTAGCGAGCGCACTGATTTGTCAAGAGGCGGGCGCATTGATAGTTGAGCACCAGGGCAGAGATTTGATCGTGCAAGAACATTCACATCGCCGCACGCCAATTGTTGCCGCAACACCCGCGCTGCTTGAGATTGTTAAACAAATTCGCGACCAAAAGTAAACGAGATGTCGCCCACGCAAACTGAAATGATTCCATTGCTGTGGACAGTTAAAGATCGCGGCGTGTTCATGGCCAGTCTCTTGCAATTTGAAGCGAATCTTAAGGATAAAGCAATAATTGCCGAATGCAAAATAGCTATTTTGAGTGGATCAACAACTTCGCTGGTCTCACGACTACTCAAATTATTTTTGCTGAATAACGGCATCAAGGCTGAGATTCTTGAAGGCAATTTCGGAAATTTTGTCATAGATGCGATGAACCCAAGTGCCGAACTCATTGCGTTTAAACCTGACATTATTTATGTTCATTCGTCGCGAGTTAATTTGAAAAGTTTTGGTAACTTGCGTAGTTTCGAAGCCAGCGATGACGGGCATTCGTTAGTTGATGATGAAGTTTCTCAAAGTTTAAGAATCTGGAAATCACTGAGTGATCAATTTGATTGCTGGTTGATTCACAACAATCTTGATTTGTCGCCTGAGTCGGCGTTAGGTAATGGTGAAGCAACCGAAACTATTGGTCATAACTACGTAACGAACGAAATTAATCGTCAGCTCGTCTCCGAAAGCAAAAATTTTGCTCAGGTGTTAATTCATGATCTCAACTCGCTGAGCGCTTCTATCGGTCTTGACGAATGGTGGAGTTCGCGAGACTGGATTCAATACGGGCTTGCGGTATCGACGATGGCACATCCGAGACTTGGTTTCAGTTTGGCGAGCGTAATTACTTCAATTCTTGGTGAATCAAAAAAGTGTTTAGTTTTGGATTTTGATAACACTCTTTGGGGTGGAGTTATTGGAGAAGTTGGCGTCAACGGAATCGAATTAGGACCGGATAGTTCAAGAGGTAAAGCATTCATTGAGTTTCAATTGACTATCAAAGATCTTGTATCCAGGGGAGTGTTAATCGCTGGCTGCACAAAAAACGAAATGGAAAATGCCCTGTCTGGTCTGAATCATCCAAATTCAATTCTCAAGCCAGAAGATTTCGCTGTTATTGAGGCGTCGTGGGACCCAAAGCCAGTCGCGATTAAGCGAATTATTGAGACGCTGAATATTGGAAGTCGGTCATTAGTTTTCGTTGATGATTCAAAGATTGAGGTGCACGCAGTAAAAACTGAGTTTCCTGAGATTGAGTCTGTGGTGCTTGACTCAAAGTTTCCAGAGAAATACTCAAGCATGGTTTTACGAGCAAGATATTTTGAATCTTTAAAACTAACCAAAGAGGATTTTTCCCGCAAGGGGACGCAGGCTACTCCGCGCGTTAAGAAGTTGGCTAACTCATCAACTTATGACCACATGCAGGTGCTCAAAGATTTAAACGCCCTGGCTACTATTGGCAGGCCAACGAGCGATCAACTTGAACGAGTTTTGCAGTTGGTCAACAAAACGAACCAATTCAATTTGAACGGTATTCGGCGTACTCCTGCAGAGATTAAGAGATTGGCCGAAGATACTGACTCTCTTTTGCTGGTCGGCGAGTTCAATGATGATTTAACTAACTATGGTTTGACCACCGTAATTGGCGGCCGGTTTGATGGCGAGTCGTTCAAAGTTGAGATTTGGGTGATGAGTTGTCGGACCTTTGACCGATACTTAGAGCACGCAATGTTGCTGGCTTTACAGCGTGAGACGGCAATTAGATCTACGAAGAGTTTTAGTCTTGACTTTAAGCAAACCGCGAGAAACGAATACTTTGTCGGTGCTGGTGCCGCGTTGGGATTGTTTGATAAATCTATTGCTGATGGCAATCATCAAGTAGACGTCAAAAAAATCGTTATACCAAGTGAACTGCCAATGAAAGTAGTCTTTAGATAATGAAATCTTCGCAAGATGTTCTCGATTCATGTAACGAGATATTCAGGACTGTTTTTTCTGACAACACTTTGTCAATTAATGCCACTACATCGGCATCTGACATTGCTGATTGGGATTCGCTGGCTCAAATCCGACTATTGATGGCAATGGAACAAGCCTTTGAGATTCAGTTCGCACTAGACGAAGTAGAAGATTTGCAGAATGTTGGCGAAATCGTTGAATTGATATTGGTAAAAGTTAATCAATGAACCGTTATGGCTTTGATGACCTATTTGTTGGTATGTCAGCCAATTTCAAACGCAAAATTGATGGCGAAATGATTACCAGCTTTGCCCAGGTTTCTGGAGACTCGAACCCGTTACATATTGACTCTGACTATGCGCGCAGATCTGGCTTCAAAGATCAGGTTGCGCACGGAATGCTCTGTTCTTCTCTATTTTCCGAACTAGTTGGCGTGCATCTGCCCGGCGAGAATTGTCTTCTGACAGATATTTCGGTTGTTTTTTCGAAGCCAGTATTTATAAACGACGAGGTGACGGTTGACGGCTCTATTTCCCAGTTGAGTCCCGCATTCAAATCAGCGAAGATCGATGCGACGATCATTAATCAAAATAGCGAAGTATGCGTTCGTGCAAAAATCGGTGTGGTTGTTAGATGAATCGAACAATATTGATAACGGGTGCGACGTCTTCGTTCGGGCAAGAACTGATTTCGAGATTGCCTAGCGATACAAGGATCATTGCAGTAAGTCGTCAACCTTTGCCACCCAAAATGTCGAGCGATCCCAGAACTATCAATGTCATTTCAGACTTGGCAAAAACTGACTTTTTAAACGACTTCGATAACAAAATTGATTTTTCTCAAGTCGACGAAGTTGTGCATTTCGCAGCGGCCTCGATGCGCATGCAAAATTTCGCCTCAAATACATGTGAGCAGTTGCTCCTTGATTATCAAACAAATTTCTTATCGGCCGTCGCGTTACTTACTAAAGTTGTGGCAACGCGAAAACAGAATCCTCGGCAAATCCGAATAGTACTAATGCTTACCGACATGCTTCGGGCAGCTAAAAAAGGTGAGACTTCTTATATCACTTCCAAATTTGCTCTACTAGGTCTGGTTAATTCGCTTTCTGCAGACTTTTCAGGCAATGACTTGCGAATCAATGCGGTGTCGCCATCTTTGGTCGAGACCAAATACGTAGAGCATTTCCCAGAGTTTTTGCGCAAAGATATCTCAAATAAACACCCAATGAAGCGTCATTGCACAGTTGCTGAAGTTATCGATTCGGTTGAGTTTTTGTTGTCTCCGCAGTCTTCGTTTATCAACGGCCAGAATATTTTTATCAATGGTGGCGAAAACTAGTTCAGATCCGCGTCTCATTTTGCGCTTCGGCGACAACGCGGATGTAAGCACTGTTACCAAGTTCATTGAAGAGCACTGGAAGCAAGGGCATATTCTCTCGCGCGATAGAGAATTGTTCGAATACATGTACCTTGAAAAAGACGGT
>Ga0214921_10009301_pt1 | contig 12465 bp, 8 predicted proteins | sample LL1505_MetaG_FD_177992 | JGI IMG/M metagenome (GOLD analysis project Ga0214921, IMG submission 177992) | Freshwater microbial communities from Lake Lanier, Atlanta, Georgia, United States - LL-1505 | ecosystem: Environmental > Aquatic > Freshwater > Lake | place: USA: Georgia | collected 2015-05-28 | reverse complement strand
GCCCTGCTCGCCGAGCGGCTCCGCACCCTGATCGGGGCCCGCAAAGAGCTGGTCTGACCCGCGACACTGCTTCGACTCCATTCCCGCGGCCCGGTGCGACCCAAGCGCACCGGGCCGCGGCGTTTTCGCCCATCACATCAACGCGCACGCGCCGGCCTCGGGCTCCCCATATCCCGCTCGCCGGACGTTCACCTCCGCCCTCCAGGCTCCGGCTCACTCGGATTTGCCTGCGCTCCGGCATCCTGCCTGCGCTGGTCAAATACGCCGGCGAGCGGGACACGGGGAGCCCGAAGCCTCCTCAACTGGAACGGGGAGGCGGCGGAGACGGTCGGTGCGATGCGGAAGAGCCGACGGGCAGATACGCGGCTTACTCCAAGCGCACCATCACAGTTGAGACTGGACTAGCGATCGCCCTCGGCGATGGAGCAGCGTACCGCCGGCTCCGACGCCGGCTTGGGCCGTTCAACTCGGATATACTCCCACACATGAGCAGCATCCGGATGATCGACGTCGGGGCGAAGCCGGTGTCGCTGCGCACGGCGCGGGCGTCGGGCAGGCTCGTGGCGCGGGCCGAGACGATTCGGCGGATTCGGGCCGGTGAGCTCGAGAAGGGCGATGCCGTCGCCACGGCCAGGCTGGCCGGGATCATGGCGGCCAAGAAGACGAGCGACGTGATCCCCCTCTGCCATCCCCTGCCGCTCGACGCGGTCGAGATCACGATCGGCTTTGAGCCCGAGGCGGTCGCGATCGAGGCCGTCGTGCGGGCCACGGCGCGAACGGGCGTCGAGATGGAGGCGCTCGTCGCTGTGTCGGCTGCGGCGCTCGCGATCTACGACATGTGCAAGTCGATCGATCCGGGCATGTCGATCACCGCCGTCCAGCTCGAAGAAAAGACCGGGGGAGTTCGCGGAGACTACGTCCGGGCCTGATCGTTGGTCTCGGCGAGGATCGGCTCCAATTCCTCCACGAAGTCGCGCACGTCCTGAAATTCGCGGTAGACGCTCGCGAACCGCACGAAGGCCACCTGGTCGAGGCCCCGCAAGAGTTCCATGAGCCGCTCGCCCAGCACGCGGCTGGGCACGTCGGTTTCATAGGTGCCGTAGAGCTCCGCCTCGAGCGCGGCCACGACGCCCTCGATGTCGTCGGCGCTCACGGGCCGCTTCCAGCAGGCCTTGGCGAGCCCGCGCTTGATCTTGTCGCGGTCGAAGGGCTCCCGCTCACCGCACTTCTTCACCACGGAGAGCAACTGCCGCTCGACGCGTTCATACGTCGTGAACCGCCGCCGGCAGCCCACGCATTCCCTGCGGCGGCGGATCGACGAGCCGTCGTCGCCGGCCCGTGAGTCGATCACACGGTCGTTGTCGGCTCGGCAAAACGGGCAGCGCATGGGGCGGTCTCACAGGAAGGAGTCGGCATCCTACGGCCGCCCTCCAGAAACCGGCAAGGCGAGGCAGCCCTCATTCCGGCGGCTGGCCGCCCCGCGGCAGCTTCCAGTCGCGCCGCTGGCGGGAACTCGGAATGTCCATCGCCTTGCGATACTTCGTCACCGTGCGCCGGGCCACCGTGATCCCGCGCTTCCCCAGCTCCTCGACGAGGGCGTCGTCGCTGTAGGGGTCGTCCTTGGGCTCCTGGTCGATGATCTCCTGGAGCTTGAGCCGCACCGCGTCCCACGCCACCTCGTCGCCATCGGCACTCACCGTGCCGCCCACGAAGAATCGCCGCAGCGGATAGAGGCCGCGCGGCGTCTGCAGCCACTTGTCGTCGACGGCGCGGCTCACGGTCGTGACGTGCATTCCGATGCGGTCGGCGATCTGCTGCATCTTGAGCGGCTCGATCGCCTCGGGGCCTTCGGTGAGAAAGCGAATCTGATGATCGACAATCGCCTGGGCCGTCTTGAGGAGTGTCGACCGACGCTGCTCGATCGCCTCGATCAGCCACTGGGCCGAGTTGATCTTGCGCTTGATGTACTCGCGGGTGTCGGGATCGGTGTCGGGCGAGAGGAGCATCTGCCGGTAGAGCGGGCTGATCCGCAGGTTGGGCAGGTCGACATCTTCGAGCCGCACCTTCCAACTCCCGTCGACCTGCTGCTCGACGTAGACATCGGGCTTCACGGCCGGCACGAACGGCACCGAGAAGACGGCGCCCGGCTTCGGATTGAGCGTGTGCAGTTGCTCGCGCAGCTGCTCGATCTCGGCGATCGAGTAGCCGGTTTTCCGCTCGATGAGCGGCAGGCGATTGCCAGCCACGTCTTCGAGATGGTCGCTCACGAGCCGGCGCAGCTGCCGGGCGCGAGGGGTGTCGGAGCGGATCTGGAGGAGCAGGCACTCCCGCAGATCGCGGGCTGCCACGCCGAGCGGGTCCATGCCCTGCACGACGCCCAGGGCTTTTTCGAGGAGCGCGAGCTGCGTGGCCCGGTCCGGAGGCCCGTCGGGATCGACGAGATCTTCCAGCGGCATGGCAAGGTAGCCGTTGGCATCGAGATTGTAGACGATCTTTTCGGCGGCCTGCCGTTCGAGCGCGGAGAGATCGTAGTTGGAGAGTTGGTCGTGGAGGTGGTTGAAGAGCGTCTCAGGCCGCTCCTCCATGTTGGCCATCGCGTCGAGGTAGCGATCGGACGCTTCGTCGATCCGGGCTGCCGACGGCCGGCTGCGGTCGTCGTCGGAGTCGGGATACTCGTTGGCCCAGTCGTACGACCGTTCGAAGTCGGCCTGATTGGCGTGCTCCTGATCGACGACGAGCGGCTTCTCGTCCACCGTCCGCTCCGTGACGGCCGGAAGCTCGGCGACCGTCGCACCGGGCTCGCCGCCACCCGAGTCACCCTCAGCCTCCTCCACCTCGAGCGTTTCGTTGTTCTGAATCTCCTGTTCGATTCGTTCCTCGAGCGCCTGGAGCGGCAGTTGAAGGATCTCCATCGACTGGATCATGCGCGGCGCAAGCATCTGCTTTTGCGCCATCCGCATTTCCTGGCCGAATGACATCCGCATCACTGCAAACTCCGTGCCGAGGAGACCGCCACCGGGAAATCACCTCCCTGAGGATACCCTGCACCGCGGGTTTTGGGGCGTCAGGTCAGGCGCTGCCGACCCGAGAGCGCGTCGGCGAGCATTTCGCGGTTGGCCTGCTCGAGCGAAGCGCCAACGGTCAGGCCGCGGGCCAAGCGGGTGATTTCGACGGGCAGGCCGGCGAGGCGGGTCGAGATCTCGAGCGCCGTAGCGTCGCCCTCAACGTTCGGCGTGGTGGCCATGATCACTTCGCGCACCTCTCCGAGCCGCACACGTTCCACGAGCCGATCGATCGTGAGCGTGGCTGATCCCACGCCCTCCAGCGGCGAGACGCGGCCCTGGAGCACGTGATAGAGCCCCCGATACGCGCCGGCCTGTTCGAGCGCGAGGAGATCCCGCACCTGCTCGACCACGCACAGTTGCGTGCGATTGCGCCGCCTGTCGAGGCAGATGTCGCACTCGTCGCGCTCGGCGAGATTGAAGCATGTCTTGCAGGGGTGCAGTTTCTCCTTGACCGCGCGAATCGCTTCGGCAAACGCGATCGCCTCCTGGTTCGACATGCGCAGCACGTGGTAGGCCAGCCGTTCGGCCGACTTACGGCCGATGCCCGGCAGGTCGGCGAAGTAGTCAACGAGCCTCGCGATCGCGCCTCGGGTTTCAGCCATCGCTCTGCTCCTCAGCGACGGCTGTCGCGGCAGCAGGGGGAGCCGCAGTGGCCGCAGCTCCGGTGGGCACGGGATCGGCTGGCCGTGCCGGCTCGACCTTGCGCACGGCGGCATCGAACAGCGTGCGGGCCTGCGTCACCAGGGGGTGATCCATCACGTCGCGCAGGAGGGCTGCCTGCGACGGCACGGGGCGGGGTCGCTCGGCCGCCGGTCCGGGCAGGCCTTCGGCCGGCGCTGCCTGCGACACCACGATCGTGTGCCTGAGCGGCAGGCCAGCCACGTCGGACAGCGCGCGAGCAATGCCCGCGGCTGCTTCCGGACGGCGCAAGAACGTGGCAGCGGTCGTGGCCGCTGCCGGAATCACGACTTCGAGCACGCCGTCGTTCCAGCGCACCTCCGTCGCGGCGGCCGCGAAATCGGCAGCCAAGCCGCCCACGGTTTCGCAGGCCTGGAGCCAGGCCGCCCGCGGGTCGGCCGGCAGCGCCGGAGGCGTCGGCTGCTCCGGGGCCGCGACGCGAGTCGCGCCCGCCGGTGCCACGCCGGGCGGCGCTGCAGTCTCCACCGCCGCGTCAGCGACCGGTGCCGCGGCCGGGGGCGTCAGTTCGGTCGTTTTTTTTTCGCGCGGTGCCACCGCGGCGCGGCTCGGAGCCGGTGCCGAGACCCCGGCCGCCGGCACCATCCCCTGGGCGAGCGCCACAAGATTGTCGAGATCCTCGAGCTTCGCCAGCCGCACGATCGCCATTTCGGCGAGGATCGCCGCGTGGCCGCTCGTGCGCATGCGGGCGAGCGTCTGATCGACGATCTGCAGCATGGCCAGCACCGTCTCGGTGCCGAGCGACCGGCCGATCGCCGCGAGGTCGATGCCGAGCCCGGCCCCCTCGCCACCCTGCTCTTCCGGTCTGCACCCGACGCTTGCCAAGAGTGCGTCGCGGAACGCGGCGATGACTTGTTCGAGGACGCCGCCGGGATCGGCGCCGCCCGAGAGCGTGGCGTCGAACGCCGCGATGGCCGCCTTGGGATCCCGAGCGGCGATCGCCTGCACGAGCCGGCCGACCTTCTCCTCCCGCCCCGTGCCGATCACGGCGTGCACTGCATCGACGTCGATCGCCCCCGTCGCCGATCCGAGCAACTGCTCGAGCAACGACTGGCTGTCTCGCATGCTGCCCGCAGCTCGTCGTGCGATCAGCGAGAGCGCCTCGGGCGATGCCGTGCCCCCCTCGGCCTCCACGATCTGCTCGAGCCGCCGCGCGATCGCCGGGGCGTCGACCGTGACGAAGTCGAACCGCTGGCACCGCGAGAGAATGGTGATCGGAAGCTTTTCGGGCTCGGTGGTGCAGAGCACGAATTTGACGTGCGGCGGCGGCTCCTCGAGTGTCTTCAGGAGGGCGTTGAACGCCTCCCGTGTGAGCATGTGCACTTCGTCGATGATGTACACCTTGAACCGCCCGCGGGCCGGCCGCACGGCGACGTTTTGCCGCAGCTGTCGGATCTCATCGACGCCACGATTGCTGGCGGCGTCGATCTCCACCACGTCGACATCCTGCCCCGCCGAGATCGCCGCACAGTTGTCACAGGCGTTGCAGGGCTCGGCGGCCGGGCCACGCTCACACTCGAGCGCCTTGGCGTAGATCCGCGCGGCGCTCGTCTTGCCGACGCCGCGGGCCCCCGTGAACAGATAGGCGTGGCCGATCCGGCCGCTCTCGATCGCGCCCGAGAGACCGCGGGCCACGTGCTCCTGGCCGACGAGTTCGTCGAACCGCTGGGGGCGGTAGCGGCGGGCGACGACCTGATAGGGGGCCGATGCGGCCATGAGCGGCTCCGAAGGAAACGAGCCGGACGCCGATGAGAGGCCCACCGCACAAAGGGGCGACTGCTTATGGCTGCTGCGGTTAGGCCCTGACCAGGTTCACAGGCCCCCATCGCAGGGGCCTCTCATCGGCGCCCGCACTGGCGTCAGGTGTTTTGTACGCCCCGCGCCGTGCACGGTCAAAGGCTGCTACATTTCGCGGCCATGGCGTCTCCGATGATGCAGCAGTTCGAGGCGGCGAAGGCCCGGTGCCCGGGGGCGCTCGTGCTCTTCCGGATGGGCGACTTCTATGAACTCTTCGGTGCCGACGCCCGCGAGGCCTCGACACTCCTCGATCTCACGCTCACCAGCCGCGACAAGGGCCCCGACGCCCTGCCGATGGCGGGCTTCCCGCATCATCAGCTCGACAACCAGCTCGTGAAGCTCGTGGCAGCCGGCCGGCGGGTCGCGATCTGCGAGCAAATCGATGATCCCAAAACCACGAAGGGGCTGTTGCGCCGCGAAGTCACGCGGATCGTCACGCCCGGGATCGCGGCCGATGAATCGCTTCTCGATCCTGGCCGGGCGAACTATCTCGTGGCGCTCCTGCCCCGAGCCGACGCGCAGGGCGTGCAGGTGGGCCTGGCATGGATCGACGTGGCTGCCGGGCGATTCGAGTGTGCCGTGATCCCGCGCGACGACGTGGCCGATCACCTGCTCCGCCTCGATCCCGCCGAGGTGCTCTGCGCCGAGAAGGATCGCGACGTCGTCACCGAGATGGTTTCATCCGCAGGCTCCTTGCGGGCGGTGACCGCGCGGCCCGACTGGTGGTTCGCCGACACGGAGGCCACGGCCGCGGTGGCAAAAGCCGTCGGCGGCCGCCGCCTCGAAGGGCTCGGCTTCGATCTGCCGGCCGATCTCCCGGGGATCGCGGCGGCCGGGGCGACCGTGGCGTATCTCGAGGAGAACGAACCCACCGCCCTCGCCCGCATCGAATCGCTCACCGCCTGGCGGCCCGGCCATCGGATGGAGATCGATGAGGTCTCGCGGCGCAGCCTCGAGCTCATCCGCGGCAGCGCGTCGGGCCGGCGCGAGGGCTCGCTCGCCGGCGTCCTCGACCACACGAAGACGCCGATGGGGGGCCGGCTGCTCGGAGCGTGGCTCGCGGAGCCACTCGTGGCGCTATCGGCTATCAACGAGCGGCTCGACGCCGTGGCCGCGCTCGTGGGCGACGCCTCGCGGGCGGCGCGGCTCGTCGAGAAGCTCACCGGCGTCGGCGACCTCGAGCGGCTCACCGGTCGCGTGATCTCGGGCCGGGCCGGCCCCCGCGATCTCGAGCGGATCGGCCGCGCGCTCGTCGTCCTGCCCGAACTCATCGCCACGCTCACCGGCACGCCGGGTCTGCTCGGAGACATCGCCGCCCGGCTCGACCCCTGCACCGACCTCGCCGCCCGGATCAACGCCACGCTGCGGGAGGGCTGCCCGATGTTCGCCCGCGACGGCGGATTCATCCGCCCGGGCTTCGACGACCGCTACGACCGGCTGGTGGAGCTGGCCTCGGGCGGCAAGGCCTGGATCGCCGAGTATCAGGCTCGCGAGATCGAGCGCACCGGCATTCCGTCGCTCAAGGTGGGCTTCAACCGAGTGTTCGGGTTTTTTCTCGAAGTGAGCCGTACGCATGCCGCGAAAGTGCCGTCCGACTACGTCCGCAAGCAGACGGTGAAAAATGCCGAGCGCTACACCACGCCCGACCTCGACGAGCGGCAGCGCGAGGTGCTCGGCGCCGAAGACGAGGCCACGCGTCGCGAGATCGAGCTGCTCGAGGAGCTGCGAGCCTTCGTGGCGGAGCACCGCATGCGGCTCGACCGCGCGACGGAGATCCTCGCACAGCTCGACGTGCTCACCTCCTTCGCCGACGTGGCCCGATCGCGCGGCTGGGTGCGGCCCGAGATCTCGACGGGCAGTGAGCTTCTTGTCGACGAGGGCCGCCACCCGATCCTCGAGAGCCTGCTTCCGGCGGGCACGCTCGTCGCCAACGACCTCGCGCTCGCCGCCGGCGGCGCCGGAGCGCCTGCCATCCTCCTTGTGACCGGGCCCAACATGGGTGGCAAGAGCACGTTCATCCGGCAGGCGGCGCTCTTTGCAGTGCTCGCGCAGGCCGGAAGCTTCGTGCCGGCGAAGCGGGCCCGAATCGGCATCGTCGACCGGCTCTTCGCCCGGATCGGCGCCGGCGACGACATCGCCCGTGGCGCGAGCACGTTTCTCGTGGAGATGGCGCAGACCGCGCGAATCCTCAATCGGGCCACCGCCCGCAGCCTCGTGATCCTCGACGAGGTCGGCCGCGGCACGAGCACCTATGACGGCCTCGCGATTGCCCAGGCGGTGGTCGAGCACCTGCAATCGCAGGTCGGCTGCCGCACGCTGTTCGCCACGCACTATCTCCAGCTCGCGGCGCTCGACAAGCTGCCCGGAGTGGCCAACGCGCAGGTTCTCGTGCAGCAGCACCACGACCAGCTCGTGTTTCTCCACCGGGTGGCCCCGGGCGCGGCCGACAAAAGCTGGGGCGTGCACGTGGCCCGTCTGGCCGGCGTACCCACCGACGTCATCGACCGGGCCCGCGATCTGCTCCTCGGCTTCGAAGCCGACGCCGCTGCCCCGGCGTCGAAGCCCCGCCGCAAGGCGGCCGCGGCGGAACAACGCTCACTGTTCGAGTGACCTTCGGGGCATCCACAGCTCCGGCCTGGCGAGATGGCGTCACCCGCCGTGAACCTCGAACACCAGCGAGCGCGCTTTCCTTCACCGGGCTTGATTTCAGTGGCGTGTGCGTGCAACTTTTCGAGATACCCCGTCCGGCGCTCGAAGATCGGATTCATGGAGATCACTCGATGCGGAGGCAAGGCATGTCTGCAACGGGCCCCTCCCCGACGTTCATCCCCTCACGGCTGCTCACCAATTGTCACGTGCAGACAGTGCTGGGCACCGCGCTGCGACGAGCGGTCCTGCTTCCCGGCCTGCGGCGTCAGCGCATCGAACTCGCCGACGGCGACTTCGTCGATGTAGACGTCTTTGGGCCGGAAAGTCCGGGCCACGGCGACCGACCGTGGGTGCTGGTGCTCCACGGGCTCGAGGGCAGCTCGCGGTCGTCCTATGTCAGGGGCATAACGGCGGCTCTCGTCGCTGCGGGCTGCGAAGTCTGCGTCGTCAACTACCGCGGCTGTTCCGGCGAGCCAAACCGTTTGGCGCGGGCGTACCATGCCGGTGAGACCGGGGATGTGCTGGCGGTGCTGGAGCGGCTCGGCGCCGAACGCCCCGGACGGCCGGTTGCGGCGGTCGGTTTCTCGATCGGTGGAAACATCCTGATGAAGCTGCTCGGGGAGGATCCGGGGCGGGTTCCGGCCGGCCTCGTCGCGGCAGTCGCCGTCTCGCCCCCCTTCGATCTCGAGCGGTGCGCGCGGCATCTCGACCGTCGTTCCCGCACCGCCGCCGTCTACCGCGGGCAACTCCTGCGCACGCTGCGGAGCAAGGCGGTCGCCAAGCTCGCACGGTTTCCCCGGTGTGTGGCTGCGACGCCGAAGCAGCTGCGGGCTGCCCGCACCTTCGCCCAATTTGACGAGCTCTACACGGCACCCGTGCACGGCTTCGAGAATGCCCGCGATTATTGGCACCGTTCGTCGGGCGTCCGCTACCTTCCGGCCGTGCGTCATCCATTGCTGATCGTGACCTCGCAGGACGACCCGTTTTTTCCCCGCGACTACGTGCCCCGCGACGTGGTGACCGCCAATGCCTGCCTCGAGCTCGTCCTCACCGATCGTGGCGGCCACTGCGGATTTGTCGGCGGATCGTTGCGGTCGCCGACGTTCTGGGCTGAGCACATGGTCCTTCACTACCTTGCCGGCCACCTCGGCTGGCGGTGAGCGGCAGCCCGCGGCCCGTCTCCCGCCGCCTGGCAGACACGCGGCGGGGGACCATGACGGGGCACGCTGCACGGCAAGCGAGACGCTTACCCCGCGCTCCACCGCATCACCCGCACTGATTCATCTTGTCGCGGGGCGTGCCGGCGGCGACGAGCGCGGGCTCTTGCCTCCCGAACTGCACGAAGGCCACGTCGGGAGCCACCGTCACGGCGATGCTCTTGTAGGCCGGCGTCCGCGAGAGCGGGTCGGCCGCCTTCGGCACGAGCACGTTGCTCTCGGGGTAATACATCGCCACGCAGCCGGGCCGGATCTGATCGAACGCCGACACGATCTGCCCACGCATCTCCCCCGCGCTGCTCGTGATCCGGCATTTTCCGCCCGCCGTGAGGCCGAATTTCGCGATGTCGTCGGGGTGCATGAGCACGATGTCGCGCCGCGTCTGGTTGCGGTAGAGATCCTCTTCTTCGTACACGACTGTGTTGAACTGCCCTTCGCTGCGAATCGTCATGAGTTGCAGCCCGTCGGGCGGCTCCGGCAGGTCGTGCACGAAGAAGTGCGCAAGGCCGTCGGGCGTGGGAAACGCCGGCGTGTCGAGCGCCCGGCCAGGGATCGAAAACTCCTGCTTCGTCTTGTCGATCTCCGTGATCGCCTCCATGCCCGGCACGATCGCCCCGATCGCCTTGCGGATCGTGCTCGTGTGGGCCATATCGCGCCAGTTCACCGGGCCGCCCTCGCCGAGCACGCGGCGGGCGATGTCGGCGATGATCTCCACCTCGGCCCGCGGGCCTGTCGTTTCGGTCGTAGGGTGCCGGGGAGTGCCGCCGTCGGAGAGCCGGATGTAGCTGAACATGCTCTCCTGCGTGGAAGGCTCCGGCTCCTCGTCGCGGGCAAGCACGGGGAGGACGATCGTCTCCGCAGCGCCCGTGCCCCAGGCATGGCCGGTGTTGAGCGACGTGTTCATGTAAACCACGGAGTCGATCTTTTCCATCGCCCGCTTGGCGTATGTCGCGTCGGGGCTCGCGCCGTAGAGATTGCCGCCGAGGCAGAAGGCAAACCGCATCTTCCCGGCGTCGGCCGCGTCGAGGCATTCGAGCGTGTCGAAGCCCTTGGTCGTGGGCAGCTTCACGTCGTAATGGCTCTCGAGCCGCTCGAAGATCGCCTTCTTGAGCGTGGGGGTGACGCCCACGGTGCCCATGCCCTGGATGTTGGAGTGGCCGCGGATCGGCTGCAGGCCGGCGCCGGGCCGGCCCACCATCCGCCGCATGAGCGCGAGCTGGGCGATCGCCTGCACGGTCGCCGCGCCGTGGAGATGGTGCGTCACGCCCATCGTCCAGGCGAACACGGCCCGCTTGCTCTCGGCATACTGCGCGGCCATGTCGAAAATCTCGCGCTGCGACACGCCCGACTTGCGCACGATCTCGTCCCAGGGGAGGGCATCGAGCCGCGCCGCAAGCGCGGGCCAGTCGGCGCAGTGCCGGCTCAGAAACTCTTCATCGACGATCGGCTCGCCGGCGGCGTTGCGCGGCTTCGCGGCGTGCAACTCCCGCAGCCGCTTCATGAGCCCGTAGACCATCGCGAGATCGCCGCCCACGGTGGGCTGCACATAGGTGCTCGCGATCTCGGCGCCAAAGAAGAGCGACCAGGCGTCGCTCGGCACCGAGAAATTCACCATCCCCGTCTCGACGATCGGATTGACCACGATCACCTTGCCGCCACTGCGGCGGACCATCATCAGCGTGCGCATCATGCGCGGATGATTGCTTGCGGGATTACCGCCGATCAGGAACACGCAGTCGGCGTGCTCCATGTCGTCGAGCTTCACGGTGCCGGCCCCGGTGCCGATCACGCTCGCGAGCCCCACGCCACTGGCCTGGTGGCAGTAGAAGGAGCAGTTGTTGACGTGGTTGGTGCCGTAGAGCCGGGCGAACAGCTGGAGCAGGAATCCCGCCTCGTTGCTCGACCGGCCGCTGAAGTAGAAAAACGACTCCTCGGGAGCGGTCTTCTTCAACTTCGCGGCGATCCGCTCCATCGCCTCGCTCCACTCGATCGGCCGGTAGTGCTGGCTGCCCTTCTCCAGGATCACCGGCTGCACGAGCCGCCCGGAGTGCTCCATCTGATAGGGCGTGAACGCCCGTAGCTGCGGGATCGAATATGTCTCGAAGAACGTCGGCTTCACCGCGCCTTGCATGTCGGCGACCATCGCCTGAAACGACTTCTTGCAGACCTCGGGGAAGTGGCCCGCTTCGTTCACCATCCCGCCGGCCTGCCCGCCCATGCCGACGGCGCACGTCTTGCAGGCGTTCTTGGAACGCATCGCCTTCCAAAACTTCCACAGGCCGCCCGCCTCGCGCGACTTCTTGAACGTGTAGAGCACCGCGCGGAACCCGCCGCCGGTCGTCACCTTGCCGAAGAATCTGCCCATGGATTTTCCGTTTACTGAAGGCTCACAGTCACGGTCTTCGTTTCCAGATACGGGTCGAGCCCGCGCTCGCCGAGTTCGCGGCCGAAGCCCGATTGCTTGAACCCGCCGAACGGCGCCGCCGCGTCGAACACGTCGTAGCAGTTCACCCACACGGTGCCCGCCCGCAGCCGCTTCGCCACTTCATGCGCTCGAGCCACGTCGCGGGTCCACACGGCCGCTGCCAGGCCGAAGTTCGTGGCGTTGGCCCGGCGGATCAGCTCTTCCATGTCGGAGAACTTGAGCACGGAGAGCACGGGGCCAAAGATTTCCTCGCGGGCGATCGCCATCTCGTCTTTCACGTTCGTGAACACCGTCGGCTCGATGAAGAACCCGCGGTCGCCCACCCGCTTGCCGCCGGTGGCACAGGTGGCGCCCTCGCGCTTGCCGCTTTCGATGTAGCCCATGATCTTGTCGAACTGGGCCTTATCGACCTGTGGCCCCTGCTCTGTGGCGGGGTCGAACGGATCGCCCACCTTCCGCTTCCGGCTCATCTCCACGACGCGTTCCACGAACTGGCCGTGGATCTTGTCTTCGACGAAGAGCCGCGAGCCGGCGCAGCAGCACTGCCCCTGATTCAGATAGATGCCCACGTGAGCCCCGACGGCTGCCGCGTCGAGATCGGCGTCGGCAAACACGA
>Ga0214921_10009300_pt1 | contig 12466 bp, 9 predicted proteins | sample LL1505_MetaG_FD_177992 | JGI IMG/M metagenome (GOLD analysis project Ga0214921, IMG submission 177992) | Freshwater microbial communities from Lake Lanier, Atlanta, Georgia, United States - LL-1505 | ecosystem: Environmental > Aquatic > Freshwater > Lake | place: USA: Georgia | collected 2015-05-28 | reverse complement strand
ACACGATGCTGACGCCGAACGCCTGGTCAACGCAATTCGCGCTAACGCGTGGGCGTTGGACGGGCCTGGTCGCGACAACACTCGGGTCATCGAGAGCACCGACGCGATTGCCAAGATTGGCGCTGAAGGCGTGTTGATCATCGCCCGCGAGGGAATCGCGGTCGCTATCAAGTGTCTCGACGGTTCCCAGCGGGCGAACACTGCTGCAGCTGTCACTCTTCTCGCACGCCACGGAGTCATCGAACGATCCGTCGCCGAAGACCTCATCGACGAACTCGTCGCGCCGATCACCGGCGGAGATGCCCTTGTCGGACGTCTCACCGTCAGTGTCTAGGCGCTAGCTTTCAGTCGACGGCGGTTGATTTCGCCACCAACCTGGGTGATGATCACCGCAAGAATCGCCAGGATGAACACCGCGGACGCGAGGACATTCGCCTCGGCCGGGATTCCACGCGCCGCAGCCGTGTAAATGAACGAGGGAAGCGTGTTGACCGCGCCACGGTTGAAGTTCGTGATGATGAAGTCGTCGAAGGACAACGCGAACGCGAGCAGAGCGGCCGACACGATCCCCGGCAACAACAGCGGGAACGTAATTTTCCACCACACTTGTGACGGTTTGGCGTAGAGGTCGCGCCCCGCTTCTTCCAGTTTCGGATCGATGCCCGCGACTCGGGCGCGTACCGTGACCACGACGAACGAGATGCTGAACATGATGTGCGCGAGGATCACGGTCAACATTCCCTTGGGAACCCCCGCGTTGAGGAACTGCGCCGCGAGACCCGCTCCGAGAACAACTTCGGGGGTGGCCATCGGCATGAAAAGCAAAAGCGTTGTGGCCGCCCGACCCTTGAACTTGTATCGCACGAGTGCAATCGAGATTGCCGTTCCCAACACCGTCGCGACGATCGTTGAGGCGATTGCGATGACGATCGAGTTCCCGAACGCTTCACAGACACCCTGCGCGTCACAGACGTTGAGCCAGTTGTCGAGCGTGAATCCGTTCCAGATGATGTTGGTTCGGTTCGAATCGTTGAACGAGAACGCGATCGTGTACACGATGGGCACCATCAGATAGATCAGCGCGAGGATTCCATAGAGCGGAAGAAGGTACTTGCCCAACTTCATAGCAGATCGTCCGTTCCACTCTTGAAGACATAGGCCGAAACCAGAACCAGAATTGCTGACATAAGTATCAGAGACAAACTCGCCGCGTGGGGATAATTCTGGAGAACGAGGAAGTTCGCTTCGATGACGTTCCCGATCATCGTTGTCGACGTGCTTCCAAGGAAGTTAGCGCTGGCGTTCACATAGTCACCGGCGGCCGGGATGAAGGTCAGTAGTGTTCCCGAAATGATTCCCGGCATCGTCAACGGCACCGTGATCTTTCGGAATGACGTGAACGATCCCGCATACAAATCGTTGCTGGCTTCGAGAAGTCGCAGGTCGAGGCGCTCGATGCTCGCGTATAACGGAAGTGTCATGAACGGAATGAAGTTGTAGGCAAGACCAAAAACAACGCTGATGGCCGTTCCCGTTATGTGGGTGTCCGGTGGAAGTATCGACCACGCCTTCATCGTCCCGACAATGAGCCCTTCATCGGCGAGAAGCTGCTTCCACGCCACCGTCCTCAGAAGAAACGAGATAAAGAACGGCGCTATGACCAAAACGAGAGCGAGGGATTGCCATAGCGGGTAAGGCCGGAGGCGCACACCGATGAAGTATGCCAGTGGGTATCCGATTGCTAGCGCGATAATCGTCGCCGCGGCTGCGTAAAGGAATGACCGCACGGAATGTTCGCCATACAGCGACAACACCTCGGTGTAGTTCTCCCAGCGGAATGCATTGACGTATTCGCCGATGAACGCGCCGGGAGGCGCTTCTTTGAACGCGGTGATGACGAGTGAAATCAGTGGGGTGATGAAGAACAATCCGAGATAGACAAGACCCGGCAGCAACAGGAACCACACCATGCGGCTTTTCTTTTGTGCCGCCGGTTCGACTGTCACACCAGACGGTCCGTGGCTGAATGCGGTGAGGCTCATGGTGAACTATCGCTTGGCGACGGCGAGTGACCGCGTCGTTGTGTCCGATTCGACAAACTCGTCGGTGTCCAATGGCAACCCGAACGAGTACTCCGTTGCCCACGAAAGCCACACCTTCGAGCCAGCAGCCACAATGTCACCATCGTTCTGTTCAAAGACCGTCAGTTTGTTCAGCCCGGGCACGTCAACGACGTATTGCGTCGAGACGCCCGTAAACGACGTGTCGATGACCGTTCCCGGTCCAATGACCGATCGGGTTGCCGACGCGGTGGGTTCTTTCCGAGAGATTTCGATTTTTTCTGGGCGAACTCCGACCGTGATGTCGCCCGACGTAACCTTCGTGCGCGACGTTGGGACTTCGAGTGTCAGTTTTCCGACAGTGACACGCAAGTTCTTCCCGGATGTTCCCGAAACCACGCCGTCGAACAAATTCGATTGACCGAGGAACGTCGCGACGAATCGCGTCGCAGGAAGTTCATAAAGCTCGGCGGGCGGACCCATCTGCTCGATCTTTCCCTTATTCATGACCGCGACGGTGTCCGCCATCGTCATTGCTTCTTCCTGGTCGTGCGTGACGTGAAGGAAAGTCAGTCCAACCTCGGATTGGATGGACTTCAATTCGATCTGCATCTGGCGGCGCAGTTTAAGGTCAAGTGCGCCCAAGGGCTCGTCGAGCAACAACAATGCCGGGCGATTGACCACGGCACGAGCGAGAGCAACCCGCTGTTGTTGTCCACCGGACAATTGGGTCGGCTTTCGGTCCGCGAGGTGGTCGAGTTCCACCAACAGCAACGCCTCGTGAGCGAGCTGTGTTGCGTCCTTCACACCGCGCTGCTTGAGCCCGAATGCGACATTTTCGAGAACCGACATATGAGGGAACAACGCGTACGACTGAAACACCGTGTTGATCGGGCGTTGGTGCGCCTTGGTGTTCGAGACGTCTTTCCCGCCAACAAGGATCTGTCCCGAGGTGGGCTCTTCGAGCCCCGAGATGAGTCGGAGTGTCGTTGTCTTTCCACACCCGGACGGGCCGAGCAAAGCGAAGAACGATCCCGCTGGCACGGTGAAACTCACGTTGTCGACCGCGGTGAAACCCGGGAACTGTTTTGACACGCCGACCAGTTCGAGGTCAGCGCCTCCTTGTGCAAAGCCGCTCATAGAATCAGACACTGCAACCACCCTTACGTTGTCGCGATTAACCCAGGAGGACGCCCTGGAAGGCTGCCTGGAATTCGCTTTCCTCGGCATCCGACAGGGACCGGAAAATCGAAACCTGTGCAAGCGTGTCCGCGTTGGGGAAGATGAGTTGATTCTCGGCGAGAGCCGGGTCGATCTTGATCGCTTCCTCGTAAGCGCCGTTGACGGGGGTCACGTAGTTGACCCACGAAGCAACCTGAGCCGCGATGGCGGGGTCGTAGTACCAGTTGATGAGCTTCTCGGCGTTCGTCTTGCGCGGGCTTCCGATCGGAATCATGAACGTGTCGTTCCAGAAAGTTCCACCCGAATCGGGAAGGACAAACTTCCACTTCTCGTAACCGGCTTCGAGGTTGAGGACGGTGATGTCACCTGACCAGACGATCCCCGCGAGCGCGTCTTCGCTCACGAGGTCTTCCGAGTACGAGTTGCCCTTGATGTTACGAATGTAACCATCGGTCACTCGTGCCTCGACCTCGTCGAGGGCGTTGTAGAAGTCGTCCGCGGTGAACTTTTTGATGTCGACGCCTTGGCTCGCCATCATGACACCGAGCGTGTCCCGCATTTCGCTGAGGACCACAACGCGACCCTTGAGGTCTTCACGCCACAGGTCGGTGACCGAGACAACCGGCTCTTTCACCAGGTCCGAGTTGTAGACGAGACCCGCAAATCCACCCTGCCACGGCAGTGACGACTTGCGTCCCGGGTCGAAGTCTGGATTGAGCAGCGTCTCGACAACATTGGCGTGGTTCGGGATGTTGTCCAGGTTGAACTCTTGAGTCCAGCCTCGACGAATCCAGCGCGACACCATCCACTCGGTGAGGCAGACGGTGTCTGCGCCAATGTCCTGACCCAGCGCTAACTGGTCTTTGACCTTGGCGAAGTAAGAATTGTTGTCGTCGACATCAACAAGGTACGTGGCGGCAATTCCGGTCGCAGCGGCGAACGCGTCGAGCGTCGGGTGGTTGCCGGCGTCGTCCTCATCCAGGTACAGCGGCCAGTTGGCCCAGTTGACAGTGGGGTCCGAGTCCGAAATGTCTTCTGCGGCGACGAGTGCCTGTTCACCGGGCGCACATGCTGCCAGCGACAACGCGATCGCACCACCGAATGCGCCACCGAGAAGGGCGCGTCGCGAGATCTGGGCAGCACGCGCGTGCTGCACGAGCTCGCGAATGATTGGATCCTCAGGAAGGTTTTGCTTGTTCATGCATTTCCTTTGCTCGGTGGGTGACTGCTCTGTCGTCCCCGCGTATATCCGATACTCGCACATTTGACGACGAAAAGTAACTGCGCACGGGGATTTCGACTCAACTGTCGTCCTCGTGGCACGGATTTCGCAGAAATTACCCGATTTTGTTGCGGAATCCCTCGCAAATCGCCATAATTACAGAGGGATTCCCCACAACTCGATTGTCACAGGAGACACACCATGCGGATTGCCGTTCCCGCCGAAATCAAAAACAACGAATATCGCGTCGCGATCACACCGGCCGGAGTGAAGGATCTCGTTTCCGCTGGTCACTCTGTCCTGATTCAATCCGGCGCTGGCGTGGGCAGCAACATCACCGACGATGAGTACGCGAAGCAGGGTGCCGAGATCGAGAAAGACGCGGCGAAAGTCTGGGCCGCCGGCGACATGATCCTCAAAGTCAAAGAGCCGATCGAAAGCGAATACTCACACTTCCGCGAAGGAATGCTTCTCTTCACCTATCTTCATCTCGCCGCCGAAGAGCACCTGACAAAGGCGCTTCTCGACGCCAAGGTCACATCCATCGCCTACGAAACCGTTCAACTTCCCACACGCGCACTCCCGCTACTCGCTCCAATGAGTGAAGTCGCCGGCCGGTTGTCCGTCATTGTCGGAGCGAATGCGATGCTCCGTCCCAACGGCGGAACAGGGCTTCTCGTCTCCGGTGTTCCTGGAACCCACGCGGCGAACATTGTGGTCCTCGGTGGCGGCGTGGCTGGAACCAGCGCCGTCGCGATGGCTGTCGGCTTGGGTGCGAACGTCACGGTGTTGGACACGAACATCCAGCGCTTGCGCGAACTCGACGCTCTGTATGCGGGCCGCGTTCAAACGCTCGCATCGAACGCCTACGAGATTGAAAAGGCTGCGGTGAACGCTGACATGGTCATCGGTTCGGTTCTCATCCCCGGAGCGAAAGCCCCGAAGCTGATAACCAACGCGGTCGTCAAAAAAATGAAGCCCGGGAGCGTGCTCGTCGACATCGCCATCGATCAGGGCGGTTGCTTCGAGGACTCGCACGCAACCACCCACAGCGAACCGACCTTCGCGGTCCACGACACGATTTTCTATTGCGTTGCCAACATGCCCGGCGCTGCACCGCAGACATCCACACACGCCCTCACCAATGCGACCGCGCCCTATGTTCGCGCGCTCGCGGCACATGGTTGGAAGGACGCCCTTCGAGCGGATGTGTCGCTGGCGCTCGGACTCAACACTCATAACGGTTCGCTCACCAACGATGCGGTTGCCGTCGCTCACGGTCTCGATTCGGTGACGCTCGAGTCCGTTCTCGCGTAAAGCACAAATCGTCGACCTCGCCACGTACCCGCGCCGGGTGCGGCGGCGGGATCATACGTTTCTGGCGGAGCACCGGTTGCCCGATGTGCCTCTAGCGTCGACGTCCGAAGAGTGATGACGTTGCGAACGGGACCGAACGCTCGGGGTAGCGTCTGATTGCTCGACACCAGGACCGTAATCGGAGGCGACGAGTGCCGAACTCGTCGGATCGCCTCGAGAAATGCGGTCGCCTCGAGAGGGGCCATCGAATCCGTTATTCGATCCAGGTCGTCGATCACGAAAACGCGGGTGTCAGTGTCGGGACGCATGTCGGATGCGCTCGTCACCCACAGTGCCGAATGTCCGTCGACCAATGCGCGCAGTGTCTCGGTGCGCCCCGATCCTCGGTCACCGATGACCGCCACGTCTCCGTCACTCGGTTGCCAGTGGGCGATGTGGTAGCTGGCGTTCGGTACATCATCGACGAGCCCAAAGCCATCGCGGCCGTCCCTCGGGACGGGCGCTGTCAACGCCGGCTTCCATGGCGGATCGGCGGGCTGTCTGTTCGTCAGCGCTACCAGATCCGTGACATCGGCCGCCGGGATGTGGGCCTCGTAGACCAGTCCGTCGCCAAGGGTGACGAGCGCACTCCCTCGCATCGGTGCGATAGTGGTGGCGCGACCCAACACCTGGATGACGTCGTGAAGAGTGTTCATCGCAAGGCAGATTCGAACGGGAATATTTGCCAACACCGCATCTCGGAGTACACCGCTTGGGTGTTGAACCGAGAGAACGAGGTGAACCCCGAGAGACCGACCGCGGCGCGCGATGTCCGCGAGCAGGTCGTGAGCAACGGGGAATTGCCTGAGGAATTCGTGAACCTCGTCGACCACAATGGCGAGCCGGGGAACACCGCGTGCCTCCTCGATTGATGACACACGTTGCCGAACGAACTCCGCCTCGCGTCGGCGAATCTCGGCACTCATGCCCGCAAGCGCGCGTGGAACATCCGTCGCATTCAAATCCGTCAGAGTGGCGAGATTGTGCGGTAGTCCTCGGAGCGGATCCAGCGTTGCACCACCCTTGAAATCGATCCCAACGAACTGAAATTCAGCGGGCGTGAAATGCGTCGCCCAGTCACTGAGAAGAGCGCTGAGCGCGTGGGATTTGCCCGATCCGGTTCGTCCCGCAATCAGCAAGTGTGGAGTCTGTGATGTCAACGTGACCTGTAATCGGTCACGCTGGACTTTCGAAATGCTGGCGAGTATGGCTTCCGCGCCACTCGTGTCATCCGGGAGAAGGTCAGCGTGCTCCGGAAGGGAACCGCGTTTCGTGACGGTCTCGACACCTCGAACCGAGCACCGAATGGAAATCGCGACGTCGGTGGACTCGCCACGAGTGATTACAGAACCGTTCGCCCAGCGAGCGGTTGCTCCCGAGTTCTGAGGGACCCCGAGCCTTGCGGTTGACTGAACGATGAGCGATGTCCAGACGGCGTCGGCAACGGGATTGTCTCCGATGACGGTGACCCCAGCCGCCACATCCACGAGCCACGGGGAACCATCGGGATGATGCCCGGCTCGGACAAGGGTGACGCCGTTGCGCGCGGGTACCCATTCAGGGTTTCGAAGAATGTCGGCAATCGACGGGTGAGTGCGGTTGTCGTCGATTATTCGCCGCGCCGCGTGAAGGTCGTTCACCGCCCTTTCAGCCGCTCGCTCGTTGGCAAGCACCGAATCGGCTATCCGTTTTTCCCGTGCTGCGCGGCGAACTCCGTCAAGATGATGTGCGATGACCATCGTCGGTGCGATCACCGCGCCGAGCAGAGCAAAGGTTGATCCGGTCACTCCCCACACCAACCCGGCCATTGCCATGGGAGCGACGACGCCGATGACGGGGAACGGCGCGGTAGTCACCGCTCAACGTTCTCACTGGTTCGACACGCGACGAGCGAACGGCGACGGTTCTGTGAAGAACCGTCGCCGTTCGTGAGGTTGTTTACTCGCCGATATAGGACATGACGTGCTTGATGCGCGTGTAGTCCTCGAAACCATACATCGAGAGGTCTTTGCCGTAACCCGAGTGCTTGAAGCCACCGTGGGGCATCTCGGCGACGATCGGGATGTGGGTGTTGATCCACACCGCACCGAAGTCGAGGTGCTTGGCGAAACGCATTGCGCGGGCGTGGTCCTTGGTCCAGACAGACGACGCGAGTCCGTATTCGACTCCGTTCGCCCACGAGAGCGCCTCGGCCTCGTCCTTGAACTTCTGAACCGTGACAACCGGTCCGAAGATCTCGTTCTGGATGATCCAGTCGGTCTGCTTGAGCCCCGAGACGACGGTCGGCTCGATGAAGAAGCCTTCCGTGCCCTGACGGTTTCCCCCTGTTTCGATGACCGCGTTATTTGGTAGGTCCGCCAGGATTCCCATAACGCGATCGAACTGATTGACGTTGTTGACGGGGCCATACAAAATGTCCTCGTTGGTCGGGATACCGGTTGAGACGTTTGCCTGAACATACTCCTTCATCGCCGCCACGAACTCGTCGTGAACTTTAGCGTGAACGAGCACGCGCGTCGCGGCGGTGCAGTCTTGTCCGGCGTTGAAGTATCCGGCAGTGGCGATACCCTCGACCGCTCGGGCGATGTCGGCGTCATCGAAAACGATAACGGGAGCCTTACCACCGAGCTCGAGGTGAACGCGCTTGACATCCGCAGCCGCTGACTTCGCGACCTCCATACCCGCGCGAACCGAACCGGTGATCGACACCATCTGTGGGATCGTGTGGGCGGTCATCGCGGCACCCGTGGTGCGATCGCCGACGACAACGTTCAAGACACCCTTGGGCAGAAACTCTTGGGCGACCTGCGCCAGAAGGAGCGTCGACTGCGGCGTCGTGTCCGATGGCTTGAGGACCGTGGTGTTCCCCGCGGCGAGCGCAGGTGCGAACTTCCAGATGGCCATCATGAGCGGATAGTTCCACGGCGTGACCTGGCCGATCACACCGATGGGTTCACGACGAATAATCGACGTGTGGTCCTTCATGTACTCGCCCGCGGAACGACCTTCGAGGTTCCGTGCGGCACCGGCAAAGAATCGAATCTGGTCCACACCAACGGCGATTTCTTCGCTCAAGGTGAGGGCGATGGGCTTACCAGTGTCCTGGACTTCAGCGGCAGCGAATTCGTCGGCCTTGGCTTCCATCGCATCAGCGATCTGCCAGAGAGCTTTTTGACGTTCGCTCGGAGTCGTCTCGCCCCATTCCTCGAACGCGACCGCGGCGGCCTGGTATGCCGAATCGACGTCAGCGTCGTTCGAGACAGGCGACTTCGCGTACACGTCTCCGGTGACCGGGTCGACGAGGTCGATGGTGTCCTTGCCGCGCGAGTCGACGAGTTCACCGTTAATGAAGTTCTTCAGTGTTTTAGTCATGGCTCCACAATAATCTCTCCGTGCCGTAGTTTCCAGCACAAATTCTTCGAATTTCCGCAGTCTTTTTGGCTTTTCGCGACGAAATCACTTGATTTTTCTCTATTTTACCGTCAGAATCAGTTCATGGCCATGAACGCACGTCCGTCAACACTCGATAATGTGTCGCGCGCGATTGTGGAACAGCTCCAGATTGACGGCCGTAAATCGTATTCCGATATCGGTCGAGCCGTCGACTTGTCCGAAGCGGCCGTCCGCCAGCGGGTTCAGAAATTGATCGAATCGGGTGTGATGCAAATCGTTGCCATCACCGACCCGCTTCAAATGGGTTTCAACCGACAGGCGATGATCGGCATCCGCACCACGGGTGACGCCCGTGCGGTTGCCGATGAACTTGCGACAATCGGAGCCGTCGAGTACGTCGTCCTCACCGCTGGTTCGTTCGACATCATGGCCGAGGTCGTCTGCAATGACGACGGTGACCTGCTCGAACTTCTCAACGGAACAATTCGAACCATTCCCGGTGTGGTCGACACCGAAGTTTTCACCTATCTACAACTCAAGAAACAGCAGTACAACTGGGGAACGCTGTAGTTCCCACAACACATTGGAGTCGAAGGCAATGACATTACTATCAAGAAAACCCAAGGTCGCAAAAGCAGCGACGAAGAAGGCCGCGAAGGTCACAAAGCCCGCAGAGGGGAAAATCCTCTCTCAGCGTGAGGTCATGAAAGACCCGTTGCAGAAGATGGCGAAAGACCACCTCTGGATGCACTTCGCCCGCCAGTCGGGAATGGAATCCGGCAAGGGCGTTCCTATCATCACCAAGGGCGAAGGACACCACATCTGGGATTCGAGCGGCAAGAAGTACATCGACGGCCTCTCCGGTCTGTTCGTTGTCAACGCCGGACACGGACGTAAGCGTTTGGCTCAGGCCGCCGCAAAGCAAGCTGAAGAACTCGCGTTCTTCCCGCTCTGGAGCTACGCGCACCCGTCGGCGATCGAACTCGCCGACCGCCTCGCGGACTACGCGCCGGGCGACCTCAACCGCGTCTTTTATTCGACCGGTGGTGGCGAGGCAGTCGAGACAGCGTGGAAGTTGGCCAAGCAGTACTGGAAGATTCAGGGCATGCCCATGAAGACGAAGGTCATCGCGCGCAACATCGCTTATCACGGCACCCCTCAGGGTGCCCTCGCAATCACGGGACTTCCGGGAATCAAGGCTGCATTCGAGCCTCTCGTCCCCGGCGCGTTTCACGTGCCGAACACGAACATTTATCGTGCCAAGGAACAGGGTTACCACGGACCCGAGACCGAAGAAGATTTCGGACTCTGGGCCGCCGACGAAATCGAACGCATGATTCAGATGGAGGGCCCCGACACGATCGCGGCCGTCTTCCTCGAACCAGTCCAGAACGCGGGTGGATGTTTCCCACCCCAGGCCGGATACTTCAAGCGCGTCCGCGAGATCTGCGACCAGTACGACGTTCTGATGATCTCGGACGAGGTTATCTGTGCATTCGGCCGAATCGGCGAAATGTTCGCGTGTAACGCTTTCGGTTACGTCCCCGACATGATCACGTGTGCCAAAGCGATGACCTCGGGTTACTCGCCGATCGGTGCAACGATCATCTCGGACCGCATCTACGAGCCGTTCAAGCACGGCACGACCGCGTTCTACCACGGCTACACCTTCGGTGGGCACCCGGTCTCGGCCGCTGTCGCGATGGAAAACCTCGATATTTTCGAAGAAGAAGACCTCAACGGCAACGTCCGCCGGAACGCCCCCGCGTTCAAGTCGACTCTCGAGAAGTTGAAAGACATCCCGATCGTCGGTGACGTCCGCGGCGCCGGATACTTCTACGGCATCGAGCTCGTCAAGGACCAGGTCACCAAGGAAACCTTCAACGACAAAGAAGCCGAGCGCTTGCTACGCGGTTATCTGTCGCAGGCTCTCTACAGCGCGGGCCTCTACTGTCGTGCGGACGACCGAGGAGACCCCGTCATCCAGCTGGCTCCTCCGCTCACTATCGGGCAGCCCGAGTTCGACGAGATCGAACAGATCCTCCGCGAGGTTCTGGTCGGCGCGACAAAGCTCCTCTAAACAATGGGCTCCGTCTCGTTTTGGCACGAGGCGGTCGACCTCACTCCACGGCCGGCCCTCGATGGCGATGCGACAGTTGACGTCGCCATCGTGGGAGCCGGTCTAACGGGTTTGTGGACCGCTTACTACCTGCACAAGGCCAACCCTCGCTTGTCGATCATGCTGATCGACAAGAATTTCGCCGGCTTCGGTGCATCCGGGCGAAACGGTGGTTGGGCAAGCGCGTTGTTCCCGAAGACAACCCAGTCGCTCGTCAAGCGGTACGGTTACGATCGCGCCAAAGCATTGCGCGACGCGATGACGGGTGCCATCACGGAAATCGGTCGAGTGGTTGCCGCGGAAAAGATCGACTGTGACTGGGTGCACAAGGGGACCATCATTTACGCCCGCAGTGCGACTCAGGAACGCGAGATCCGTGCCGAAGTCGCCGCGACGAAGGCCCTTGGAATTGATGCGCTCGAGTGGTGGGAGGCCGACAAGGTTCGTGCCTCCGGTGCCCGCGGGGCAAGCTTCACTCCCGACTGTGCACGGGTCCACCCAGCCAAGCTTGTGCGACGAATCGCAGAGATCGTGGAGTCGCGCGGCGCCCGCATCGTCGAGCAGACAACCGTGACATCGTGGGACAAGGGCGTCGTTCACACGGATCGCGGTGAGGTTCGTGCGACTCACATCATCAACGCGACCGAAGGTTATGGTGCCTCCATCGCTCAGACGAAGCGTCGTATCCTTCCGTTGTACTCACTCATGATCGCCACCGAGCCGCTCCCTGAATCAGTGTGGGACGAACTCGGCATCGAGCACGGCCACACGTTCTCCGACGGTCGTCACCTCGTCATATACGGTCAGCGCACCGCGGACAATCGTTTCGCGTTCGGTGGGCGCGGTGCTCGTTATCACTGGGGCTCCTCAATCAAACCCGAATACGACCGTGTCGAAAGCGTCTTCCTCCACCTCACACGGACACTGCGCGAAATGTTCCCACAAATCGCGGACCAACTTGTTGTGACCCACCGTTGGGGCGGGCCGTTGGGTGTCCCTCGCGACTGGCACGCGAGCGTCTCGTATGACCCCGTCACCGGACTTGGCGGCGCGGGAGGCTACGTGGGTGACGGACTGACAACAACAAACCTCGCCGGACGAACGCTCGCCGACCTCATCACCGGAGCGGACACG
>Ga0214921_10009298_pt1 | contig 12466 bp, 13 predicted proteins | sample LL1505_MetaG_FD_177992 | JGI IMG/M metagenome (GOLD analysis project Ga0214921, IMG submission 177992) | Freshwater microbial communities from Lake Lanier, Atlanta, Georgia, United States - LL-1505 | ecosystem: Environmental > Aquatic > Freshwater > Lake | place: USA: Georgia | collected... | reverse complement strand
CTGTTTATTTTCTTTCAATTTTTATTTAGCATTTGTATTCGCGCATTTTGCGCGTATATTTCCTATTTTACAATTATCAGCGATTATCTTTTCAGAATATGATAATAATCCAAATTCCTTTTTACACATTCGGTCGGGGTTGTTAGTTTCCGGAAAACAGCTTGTCGTATTTTTGAATAACTGCATCCCATCATAATAATTCCCATCACACACACCCCTCTGATAACCATCCGGACATCCGTCATACTTAATATCTTTGTATCCCCAAGTCATATAATTCGACTTTTTTTCACGTTGATTCTTGTTCTGACAGACCACATTCATGTCGCTACCTACGGGAACGCATTTCGTCGATTCGGCTTCCAATTTGACTCCGGCCTGATATCCATTTTCACAATAGGCTCGGTAATCATTCTGGGGACAATTCTCCCCATCTATTTTTCGAACGCCGTAATTATTACCAAAATTCTCCTTACACATTAGGTCATAGGAAACGAGGTCATTTTTTGGATATCCTAAGCACTTCGTTGATTGATACGGATGATAATATATATTTCCTTTGACAGTGTGAATTTTTTTCTGGTCAGGGTATTTGTTTAAGAGGGTTGTTAGTTGCTCTGCGGTCATACATTTTCTACCGAAATATGGGTGCATATAACCGAATTCTCTATTTCCAAATTTATTCTTGAACTCACATATTCCAAGCTCTTTATTTACAACATTGGATTTTACTTTATTCCCATCAATATCTCCGCGACTTACTTCTTTAAAGTCCTCTTTTGCGTCTTTTAATTGTTTTAGGCGATCTGATTTACACTTTCTGACGTTTTCACGCGCAATTTGGGCCTTAACTTCATCTTTGTATATTTCTACCGCTTTTTCCTTACAGTTTTCTAATAGCTCTTGTGGTATAACACAGACACCATTTGACATTAAAGTTCCATAAATTCCATCTTTTTCACATATTCCGTTTGGGATACCACTTCCTACTTGGGTTTGAGTGTTACTGGGGACTGTTGTTGGAAGACTACCAACAGAAAACATTTCTACCTGATTTATATTAATAAACCCAATTAATAAAACGATTCCACATATAAAAAACATCCCACCAATTCCCCAAAACGCAATCTGACTGTAATATTCAATCGATATTTTACCAATTAATAATAGAAGTAAGAAACAGACTGAAAATATCATGATAATAATTCCAGAATATATTCCAGCATGATTTCTATCTAAATATGTAGAACCATCTTTTTTCTTTCTTCTAATACTGGAAAGTATGATTATAATGATAGATAATATTATATTAAAAATTGCGATTACCAAAAGTATATTATTAATCATTATTATTATAATATAAAAATAAATTAGTAATTAATAATATAATGGCTGGTGGATTAATGCAACTCGTTGCTTATGGATCACAAGACTTATATTTAACAGGAAATCCTCAAATAACATTCTTTAAATCAATATACCGTCGATATACGAACTTCTCTATGGAATATATCCCACAATACTTCCGTGTTCTTCCAACATTTTCGACCACGCAAGTGAATACACTGACCGTCAAAATTGACAGAAACGCCGATTTAATCCACGACTGTTATGTCGTCGTCGATTTACCAAGTATTTATTCAACAGCGGATGAAAAATTCCAATGGATTGAAAATGTGGGCCAAAATATTATTCAATCTGCTGAGATTACAGTGAATGGGGTCCAACTCGACATTCAATATAGTCAATGGATGAATGTTTGGGCCCAACTAACCATTGATAGAAATAAAAGACGCTCATACGACGAAATAACAGGGAATATCTGGCAAATGCAGTTCCCCGAGAAATATTATGGTGATTATTCCACTACTACGAAGCCCACAATTGCGGGAAGGCGCCTTTATGTTCCGCTATTCTTCTGGTTTTGCACAAATCCGGGACTGAGCATCCCTTTAATAGCCCTCCAATACACAGACATCTACATAAACATCCAATTTGCTCCACTTAATACTCTTTTCACGATGTGGTATGGCCTCTCTCCGGAAACACTATATGACTTCGGTAAATCAGGGAACACTCCCACCGCCGGAATACCCAACTTCGACAGCGAATTATTACAGGCAATCCAAGACGCAAAAACTCCTCCACTTGTTAATACAACGGCGGCCGATTTAGTAAATTCATTGGAAGCCCAAGGATACGGACCCACAAACTATTTCTGGAAGTTCGTCAATGGGACACAAGCGCCGAATGGTGTTTGGACTCAGAATTCATATTTATTTGTGAATTACATATATTTAGATGAAGATGAGAGGAGGCGTTTTGCGCAAACGTCGCACGAATATTTAATGACACAGGTCCAGACATACGAATTTGGCGGAATCGACGGAAATCAAACGATTGAATTAAAGATGAGTCAACCAGTTAAAGAGCTCATTTTTACTACACAGAGAACTGATGTGAATATTTTGAATCAGTGGAATAATTACACGAATTGTTTGTATTTACATTCGCTATATGACGTGAGCTTTGTGAAAAATGCGAATTATTTCCGGATGGAGAGGATGCTCATTGATAACGGGATTAATTCTTGCTTACCGGATGCGCAACAACAATTCAACAATAATCAACAGTATAATATTGATAACCAGAATATATTATACTCGGCGAAACTGATATTGAACTCTAATGACCGGTTCGACTTGCGGGATTCCATATTTTTTAATGCGATGGAGCCATACAAATATCACACGAACAGCCCAGATGAAGGAATATATGTTTATAATTTCGGACTGAATCCGGAGGATTTTCAACCGAGTGGAACGTGTAATTTCAGCCGGATTAATCGGGCGCAACTTCAAATGAATATGCGTCAGGTTGTGAATACGGATATTGAATATAATGTAGTCGTATATGCGCGGAATATAAATGTGTTTCGAATTATGGCTGGTATTGGGAATGTCGTTTTTGCGAATTAAGAATTATAAAGTTTTTATTTTTTTATTTTTTTTGAATAAAAATCAGATTTTTATTCTCCAACAATTTGGAAAAGGTCAGATGACCCAAGTTTGGAAAAGAAAAGATGAGTCAATCCATCTCCAATATATTTGATTCGCGTCATTTGGAGATTGGTGAAAGGAACAGTTTCAGTCTGACGGTCAAGACGAACTACGTAAAATGGACCATCATATCCTTTTTCAGAAATTCGATTTATATTGACATCAGTTCCACTGTATTTTTCGAACAAACGGCGAACAATCTCTTGCAAATGATTCAGAGTTAAAAAACTCTGATATACTTCATCTGAAAGAGTAATTGGTTTATTTGTGTCAATTCGAATATATCTTTTCGTTTCTCGACAATATCGAATCAAATAAGATTGAATTGTTGTCCCATCATTTAATCTGACATCGATGATATCAACCAAAATCTCAATTATTTGAGTCAATACTGGATTGATTTGCTCACCAGTTTGTGGATGAACACATAGACCGGTTCGTGGGTCGCATGATATTATCACAGAACCATCTGGTAGAAATGTTGGGTTGGACATAATTAATATTCTTGTTGTCATTTTCCCGTTATTTACCAAAAGAAATCATTCGAAATGACCATCAATTTTTAAGGAACTTGTAAAAATTGATACTAAAATAGAACAATTTATTCAATAAAATACGCGCATAATCATGTCTTTACCTGAAAAAAGAAAACGCAATGAAGATAGTCCAGTTAAAGAGATTTCGACTGAATCATCAAAAAGATTAAAAACAGGATACGGCTCCTATTTTGGGAATGTCCGTTTTTTGATGGTTTTTCAAAAATTACATTTTCCTGAAAAAAGCATTGAAGAGTGTGCTCAATTCATATTAGACTCAGTCTGGGATGGCCGTTATAGTCATCTGCTGAATCTGTATATAGCAATTGGAGCGTGTGAGCTCGAGAATGTTGGGGAAAGACAGTTTCTTGTCCCGATCTTTATCATGCTCATGAACACGTATGTTCATTACATAATTGAGCATGAGAAATCACAAAAAATAACATGTCTATTTCGTGATCGTGAATGGGATGATGTCCATATCATTGGGTCAAAGATTGAGAATGGGATTCACATTTTCTTTTCTGAAATGTTTGAGATTCGATTGGTCAATAATGGAAAGACGATTAAATACGTCGCTACATTACGAAAAGACATCCGGCTACATGAACTTGAAAGTGGAAATATTTCTTTTGTTCCATCAGATGACACATCACATCCTCCTATCATTCTTGGAGGAGGGTCATACGGCTTCGCTTTCAAAATTATGGGCGTGGATGGAGACTGGTATGTAGTGAAAGTCTTTGGAAAAAAGAATGATGCCGAATATGAATGGTCTTTTCTTGAACCCATAATGGGTAAGCATCAGTCTTTTCAAGAAGGTATTGCGCTTCAAACTGACCGAAAAGCGGATTTTCAACACATTACAGTCTCAAGACATCAAGGAGACATAGTCTTGTCGAAAGTTCGTAATTCCATTTATCGTCTGAATCTTCAACAGATTATCTGGATGTTCTTAGAATTATCGAAGGGACTCAAGATATTACATGAGCTTGGTATTCTCCACACGGATATAAAGCTTGATAATCTTATTCTATCCCTCGATTCAGAAGGGAGGCATATTCTGACCATTATTGATTTTGGTATTGCTTCAATAATTGGAAATATCACAGATGATCCACAGTCCCATTACACATGGTGGTATCGTTATCCACTTCTTTTTTTGCATGACTTCTTGCAAAGTTTTAACACACTAATGAGCACGTTCGTTGAACCAATCAAGCTGTCCCCAGTTATGGACTGGTGGGCGTTTTTCATAACGTTTCTTCATGCAGTTTCTGAGAAGTCCAACGATTTTCTTGGATTCTGTTTTAAAACAGAAATAGAAGCTTATGAACTTCTGCTTTGCAGTTCACCAGTCGCACAATTGATGATAAAGATGAAAATGTGGCTTGGAGGAGATAAAAGAAAAATCAACTTCGTTCGCGCAATTTACCGTGTGTTGCTGAATGAAGAAGGCCCAGAGAAGTTTGTTGAAACTTTCAATCAATTTGGGCTTAAACTAACGGGAACAGGGATGTATGATGAGTATCTCAAAATGTTCAACAGATTGAGGGATAATCATCCAATGATTGCGCATGTCAGAAATGTGTTCAAACACGTGAGATGTGATGACGAACAATTGGATATTTCTGGACCTATAAACAAGCTGACCGATTTGTTTGTGGAGATACTTCGAGACGGCGCTGATTTGTCGCTCCTTGACTGTCTCACAATGGACCATATTCAACAATGGTTAGACAGATTGAAAGAGTCTCTCGGTGAGTTATGTAAGCTTGGAAGCAAAATCTTCTTTTACTGAATTTATTCAGTTTTATAAAAAATGATATAAATTTTTATTAAATATTTAGTGTATTACTTTGAGAAAAATGTCGCCAATAGATGAATTAAAAAAACTTATTGTCAGTTTTTTACTTGACAATAAAATTCCAGTAACACTTGATTTTTACTTGATTGATTTTTTGAAAATCAATAATATTTTCACATTTTTTAAATCAGTTTATCTGGTGTTTTTTCAAAAATTGGATATGATGCGGTTTTATGAATTCATTCGATATGTATTACATGAGTTTTATGGATACACATTTATAGAATACAAATATATCAAACATCAGAACCCACAAATTCAAGACTGTTTGAAATTTGAATCAAATCAATTTGAAATTTATCTCATTATTCAACAAAAATCAGATGGTAAGCTTAGTATCAGATATGAGTTTTCCTTGAAACTAAACGCAGTTCATCAAGGAAATGAACGTCGATATGTTGTTAGTCGATTGATAAACAAAGGTTCATATGGAAAAGTGTATCTTTGTATTGATGAACATGGTAATCAATTTGCGATGAAATTCTTTCAATTGAAGGATGAAATGGATATTGAGCTAAAAGCTTTGCATCATTTGGAAGATATTGACCAAGTCATCAAACCACATGATGAGTTTTATTTTAGTCTTCTTGATATCAAATTTGGAGCTTTTGTGATGCCTTTTATGACATACACATTGAAGTCATTTATTGAAAAGAAAAAACCAGCTGAAAATGTCTTGCTTCAAGTATTTTACAAGTTGCTTTTGAACCTGAGAAAAATACATGAAATGAGATGTTTTCATATGGATATCAAGCCAGAAAATATTTTGATGGAATTATACAGCGATGAAACGGTTGATATGAAAATTGCTGATTTTGGACTTGCCGAAATTTTACCGGAAGGAACACATTACGCAACGACAAAAGACGCTAAAATAACTGAATGGTTTCGCTGTCCTGTAAATGCGAATGCGGAAGCAAACAAAACCAATTTTCATATTTCATGGATTGCTGATTTCTTTGCACTTTGTGTTTCTATGATATACATGTGTTCACACAAATCAGGGAGAACCTTTAATTTTTTGGATAGTTCAATCTTCAATATTTTTAGAGGACAACAATACTTCAAGACAAAACGTTCCAATGATAAATCACCAAAAGAACTTGATATTAAATTTTCAAAGATTTGTATTGAGATTGCTTGTCAGAATGCTATTAAGAATCCATTTTTTCGTGATATTATGATGGAATATATGAATCCAGAGTCTATTATTCGCTGGTATTCTGAACTTGAAACGAGCCCAAAAGACAATTCAATAATTATGGAAGTTGTTGAGAAGATTGAGACATATTTTCTAATAGGAATAGTAGTTTCACAGTTGAAAGAGCATTTCAAGAAGTCAGAAAGTGATGTCGAGACGCCCCCGCGCCCACGTGCGTATGTTTTATCTCCTTGAATTCTTTGAAAAAAGGAATTTTATAAAAAAATGATAGTAAAAATTATCTAAATTTTATTGATATTGAACTCGTTTCAGAAATATAATGAAAAATACAGTAAATGTAAAAAAACAATCAGGACTTCCAGTTTTCTCAATTGGTCAGTTAAATTATCTATTATGTCAGCTGAAGAAATGTTCTGCTGACGCGAACCGGAATTTGGAGCTGGATAATTTTTTCTTCATTCGGCGTGAGGAATTCACTAAGAATGATGTATTGTATGTGATGCAGATAATTTCAAAATTCGTCTGTTTCACCGGAGTTGCAAATTACACTCTTTTATCATGGAAGGAGCTTGTGTTGATGGTCCTCGGTATGGTCCCTAAACTAGAGGTTCTTGATGAGAAAATCTTGTGTTTCTCCTTGAACAATTCTGTCTTCCAGATACAAGCGGGATTCTTTGTTTATCCCAACTTCGCAAAAGAACTGACGTTCGGTATCACGTGGCTGTAATAGGCCTCGTATTATTTATAAAAAAATGATAGTAAAAAAGATATATATTTTAGTAAATAAAGATGACAATTGTTTTTGATTCGTCAATTTTTACAAAATTAAATCGAGGAACATTTCGAGAAATGTTTAAAATCAATGGCATGGCAATAGTAAATGGATGCGAATGTATTATCACTGGTAAAAAGGCGACCTCCGCTTATTTCATGATTGATTTGCGCTATGAGGATATAATTTTCGAAATCCAGTTCAAGTTCAAACCTGATGAAGCCGGTTCTCTTGATTCAATGAACATTATGTTTCGCGAGAATACCAAAATTTCAGATGAAATGACAATCATTCGTCATTTGGGTTCTGGCTCATTTGGGAACGTTTTTCTTGTTTGTATCGCAGGTAAAAACTATGCGCTGAAAGTTGGGCTTGATATACCACCCAGTTCTAAACAATCATCTGCAATTCAAAATGAGATAAATATTTTTGAACATCTGAGACAACATCTCCCGCATCCAAATTTGATTCATTCGTTCCCAATTAAATTTCCACTTGGATCTGCGATCCTTATGGAACTTGGACAGGAAACACTTGATGACAAAATCAAATCGGGGTCTTTGAGTTTCCAACAAATGATGGAAATAATCCTCCAAATTTTGAGTGCAGTCGCATTTCTCCATTCAATTGGTATATCACATAATGACCTCAAACCAGATAACATTCTTTTTGTCGACGGAGTTCCCAAATTGTTTGATTTCAATATTTCATATTTTTGGAAAACTGACCACTCATTCAAATCGCATCTGTGCGGAACCATTGGATATAAACATCCAACAGCTGGAAGTAATTACACGCAAGATGCGTTCTCGTGTTGTTTTATTTTCATTGAGATGTTGATTGGAAAGAATATACGCTCTTTCAATTCAAAAAGTCCAACTGGAATAAAAGAGCTGTCTGATAGTGAGATTGAAACTGAATTGCAAAATAAACAAATATCAAGAGAAAACATTCAAAAAATTTGTCTGATATATTCAATGAGAACCACGATTGAATTAAATCGTCTCATCGAACTTGCACAATCTATACAATAAAACAGGTGCGTTTTTATAATAAAAATAAATAATTAGCATATATAATGGATACATCATCTACACAAAAATCAAAAAGGCCCAAACTTGAATGTTTGGATATGACATCAATCGAAGATGCATTACCTACGGATACGCAACAAGACATTCGCGAACTTAATGCTTCAATCAAGAAATTGACGTCCATTTTAGAAAAATATGTAGCAATCCTGACTGATAGACCCGAATCACAGAATCCATCATATATATCATAAAAATAATATATTATATATAATAGAAATGGTAGATGCTGGTATGACTGCTTCATATGTAATCGCAATTATTCTCGGTTTATTGTCCGGATATTTCGCCGACAAGATGGTTCCAACTATGAATCCTTTCATTAAATTTTTGATTGTTCCATTTTTAGTGATTTATGTCCTACTTCTATTATTTAGGATTATTTTTCCTGGAATAAACGCTTTTGGCCAAAAGTTTAAGGATTATGTAGATGAAAACGCGGCGAATGATATTCACGCGATGTCATATATCGAAATATTCCCTCCAATCTTTGTCATATTCCTTATCATTGTTGTTTTGTTATATAGTGGTATCTTCAAATAAAAATAATATCTATCATATTATAAATGAATTCAAGAATTCAAAACCCAATCTCACAAGAACCCATCGCAATCGACCGCGGTGTTAATCAAATACAATCTAACGATGTTCAAGGATATAGCTCAACATTCGCAACATTCGCTACCCAATATCAACCCATTGATGCAAAACCGAATCAGAGTATGTATTGCTTATTGGGAAATGACGAGTGTTCTCCACTCTGTTCCGGATATACTAAAAACTCGTGTAATTTAGTGGCTCCTATTCCGGGCGGTCCATGGCAGGTCCAGTCCGCTTCAACTGTCCAGAACCGCCTAACAAATCAAGATTATACCCCAGCAAAATGTCCAATGAAGTGAAAATAAAATAATATATATTTATTATATGATTAATAAAATAAATATATTTTTACTTGGTGTTATCATAATTACTTTTATTGTTTTTATTGCTGTTCGACTTTTCCAAAATAATAAAAATATTAACCAGATGAAGGAGAATTTCAGGAATCACGAAAGATATAATCGCACATGTTATGGGAATGCTGACTGGCATTTAGGAGAAAAAGAATACAATAAAATGTGTCCCGATTCGACGCCTCCCGCTTTTGAAAACACGCGCAGTAGTCATTGCTCAAATATCCAAGAGAATTTTACTTCTGCTCAGACGAATGTTCCGAAATATTATGAAGATATAATTGAAGAATGTAATAAATTAGGTTATGAACCGGTTTTTGATAGTAAAATATGTTCCAAAGATAATAAACTAAGAACTAATGCGCTTTGTAAATGCAAGGATCGGATTAGTGGTGATTGTAAGGTATGTCTTCCACCAATAAAAATCCGCGATTAAATTATCTATTATTTATAATATATGTTAAATATTTTTCAAAAGCAATTTCTACTTTTTAACCCATCAGAACCACCTGCGAATATTCCAATAGAAGGTATATTTTATTATGATAATATAAAAGCAATTACTGATTTTTCTGCGAAAGAATATTCAATTGAACAAATCAAATGGATTTATAATGAAAATAATATTAGAATTCCTTATGTTAATGGAAAACGACAACAGTTAATTGCGGTCAAAGATGAATATTTTAACTATATATCATCGGCCCGCTTATTAGAAGATACTGATATTATTTGTGGTGAAAATTTCATACCATATGCTGATATTTTTATTGGAACTAATAGAAGTTATAACTCAAATCCGAATAATAAGAGAATTGTTAAAAAGTTCGTTAATTTTGAAAATGCGAATGAAAATGATATAAAGAATAGTAAAAAAATATTTGTAAAGACAGAAGATTTAAGATTATTACAGAATAAATTTGGTAGGTTTTTAGAAAATAAAATTATAATTAGTCATAATTCGGACAATGAGATAACAGATAAGAATTTAATTAAAGAAGCGAAAGTTCAATTTTCGCAGAATTGTGTAATTAAAGCAAAGAACTTAGTTCCAATTCCGATTGGAATAGAAAATAGACAGTGGTTCGATCATAGTATATTTCATAGAGTAAGAAAAATGGATATTCCCAAAACAAAAAATATTTATTTTTTATTTAGCGTAAAAACACATAAATCAAGAAGAAACTGTTTTGATATTTTAAGTAAAAAGTTAGAATGGAATACAAAATTACCAAAAGAAGAATACTTTAAGGAATTAAAAAGACATAAATATGCGATTTGTCCAAGAGGAAATGGTTTGGATACTCATCGTCTTTGGGAATGTCTTTATTTGGATGTAATACCAATTATGTTAAAAAAAGATTCAACTAATATTTCAGGACTTCCAATAATATATCTTGATAAATGGGAAGACTTGGGAAATTTAACAAATAAATTTACCAATCAAAAATTAAGTAAAATATCAATGCGTTTTTATACGCAATTTCTATAATCAATCTAAATATTCGAATTCTTTATAAATGATTTATATTTCATAGTATAAACCTTCTTGATACTCTCCTCCTCTAACTTGTTCAAGCGCAATATTAAATCTACATTATCACTTGTAATATCCATCTTATTCAATATAGGTAAAACATATTTCGACATATTCGCCTCGAAGTCCTTCTTGTCAATCCTCTTAATACAATTACACAAGAACTCAGACAAATAAAAGGCGTCATTGCTATTGTTTCCATACTTGTGTAATATTTGATTAATAACCTTCCGATTAGTAAAATACAAAGACACCTTATTCAAAAGTGTCGTATATTTCCTTTTTGTGAAAGTTATCTTCTTTTTACTCTTCTTTTTCATTTGTGTATGTAAGAAATTCGTATTTACATTTGTTAAAATAGCGCTATTAATGTTTAGCTCCCATAACTGCTTCTCAAATATCAAATTCTGGATGACATCATTGTCCGCAAGATGTTTCGATATTTTTGCTAAAAATATCATCTTGTCTGCACTTGATATTCCCTCTCCTATATTATACAAATAGTTCTCATGAATTAGAAATGAGAACAAAAATTTGTCGCAATAATACTTATCGATACATTCTCCTACTTTCAACTCCTTCGTGAAAATCATTTCCAAATTTTCACTTACTTTATCATCCATCGTCTTATTCGAAAAAGTATTCACGACCAAATCAATATTTTCGTCCCGTATTTTATGACCGTCTGATATTAGTAAAAGGTCATCCAATATATTATTGTATTTTCGCAAATCATAGTCAAATGTATCTAATATGCGCTTCCTCTGGGATTGATTAAAACTGATATTGTTCTCTGTGCAAAGACGATTGAAATAATATTCATAATCATCTGGCTTCAATCTATCTACATTAATTTCTAATGATATTTTGCGCAACTCATTTATTTTCTTATCGCCGACCTCCTGACTCACTAAAATAATTGGATATAGCAACTTAAAATCGGACACTGTTTTCTTTGCGGAAAACATCGTTAAGAAATCAGTAATTATTGATTTATCATTATTATTACAGAGTGTATCAAAATCATCAATAACTATCCCAATATTATCCTCCCTCTTATAAATCATGTTCAACACATTTTTATTATTCGATATTTGTAAAATAAACTCTTTTATATCCCTATTAATTTTACTGTCCTGAATATTTAACATTCGCATCTCCATTTTGAAAAAGGAACATATAAACTCCGCCAAACTTGTTTTCAACTGATTATTTTCCCCGACAATCATTATCAATTTTGTATCCATAAGGTTCAAGTTGCGACATTTATTATATTCGGCAAACCACGCCTTCAATTTATCAACATAAGACGGATTTAAATTTCTAAAATCATCGAAAGAATTATATTTAAATTTTTGAATCATATTTAAATATATAATTATAGTTTTAAGTTCATACTTTTCCGCAATTTACCCATCCCATCGATGCGTTATCGGAATTAATACCCAACCAAGAAGCAGAAGTATTAGCAGTGGGACCACATGTGGAA
>Ga0214921_10009294_pt1 | contig 12470 bp, 11 predicted proteins | sample LL1505_MetaG_FD_177992 | JGI IMG/M metagenome (GOLD analysis project Ga0214921, IMG submission 177992) | Freshwater microbial communities from Lake Lanier, Atlanta, Georgia, United States - LL-1505 | ecosystem: Environmental > Aquatic > Freshwater > Lake | place: USA: Georgia | collected... | reverse complement strand
TGCATTCATTTGTAAGTGAACGTAATCGTGAAAACCCAGCGGCTTCATCAATTGCACGAGAGGATGAAATTTTGCGCTTGTCGCATCCACTCGTTTTTGTGTGCGGGGATGGGTTGATACCACCACTGGTAGACCATGATCTTGTGCAACTGCATTCAGTACCTTGACTAATTTTTCAAACGACTCATCAGATTCAACATTCTCCTCCCGGTGGGCGCTAACCAAGAAGTATTTTTCTGATATCAATTTCAAACGCTTTAAGACATCTGAGGATTCGATCTGCGGTCGGTAGTGAAGCAGCACTTCGTACATGGGGCTGCCGGTTTTGATGATCTGGTCAGGCGGTAAACCTTCGCGCAGCAGGTAGTCTCGCGCAATAGAACTGTAAGTGAGATTGATGTCGGCGGTGTGGTCAACGATGCGACGGTTGGTTTCTTCGGGCACTCGCTGGTCAAAGCAGCGGTTACCAGCTTCCATATGGAAGATGGGGATTTTGCGACGCTTTGCTGGGATCACCGACAGACAGCTGTTTGTATCGCCCAAGACAAGCACAGCGTCAGGTTTGACTTCATTCAAAACACCATCCACTGCCGTAATGAGATTACCTATGGTGTTAGCCGCACTGGTGGAATGGGTGGCACAGTCGAGAAAAAAATCTGGCTTGCGGATACCAAGATCATCAAAAAAGACTTGGTTGAGCTCATAGTCATAGTTTTGTCCCGTATGAACAAGCACGTGTTCGCAGTACTCATCCAACCGGGCCAATACACGCGACAGGCGAATAATTTCGGGTCGTGTCCCTACCACCGTCATAACTTTGAGCTTGTTGAATGACATGTTTTGTCTTTCCAATGAGGTTACAGGGGGCAACTGAATGTGTCAGGGCGAGCACTGTCAAAAATCTCGTTAGCCCACAACATGACCAGCATTTCATCAGCACCCGTATTGGTGATGTCATGCGTCCAACCAGGCACTGTATCCACTATCTGCGGTTTATCTCCAGAAGTTGTCAACTCGTGTGTTTCCCCAGACAGCATATGACGGAAACGAAAAAGCCCCTGCCCCTTGATAACCAAGAACTTCTCAGTCTTGCTATGGTGATAGTGTCCGCCACGGGTTTGGCCGGGGTGCGCTGTGAAAAATGAAAACTGACCGCAATCGGGCGTTTTGAGGATCTCTACAAAAACCCCGCGTTTATCAGCATACTGCGGTATGTTGTACGAAAAATCATCGACAGGAAGATAACTGACATAGGTGGCATAGAGCGCACGTGCCAGTCCAGTACCAACTCGCTCTGTGACAAGCGATCCCCTGCTGTCATAGAACGCTTGTATCAGGCTCGCCAGTTCGCCAACCGTCGTAGCGTACTGAGGATGAACAGACGCAAAGCCGTCCGCACCCAACAATGGTGACCCTCCGTCCATGATGTTTAGAAATTGCTCGACCACGTCGTCTATGTATACAAGTGTCATTGAAGTATTCGCATCATTCACCCGTATCGGAAGCTTGCGGCTGATGTTGTGACAAAACGTAGCAACCACCGAGTTGTAGTTTGGCTTACACCACTTGCCAAAAACATTAGGCAAACGAAAAATATGCACTGGAACCAAGGGGGATTCTTGACTTGCTAAAGCCAGAATAGTCTCCGCATCGCGCTTGCTTTGACCATAAGGGGTATCTAGGGACGCCTGCACCGATGAGGCAAACAAAACAGGAATGGATTTACCAGTGGTGCTTGCGATGCCTGCTACAGCATGGCATAGGTCGCGAGTGAGGTTGGTGTTACCCGTTGTAAATTCACTGATGTCCTTTGGCCGATTTACCCCAGCCAAGTGAAAGACAAAGTCAACTCCCTTGAGCAATTGGGGGAGTTCTCCAACTTGATGATCGCGTGAGAAACAAACTACCTCTACGTCATTGCGTTCTTGTAAACGCAAGCGAAGATTAAGACCAATGAAACCTTTAGCACCGGTAATCAGAACCTTCATGTTCTCAGTCCGCCGCCACGGCAACTTCACCACGAACAATGCGCTGCATGAAATCCAACTTCAGCAATAGTTTTTTCATACCCTCGACGTCAAGACGAGTGGTGTTGTGCGAGTTGTAATCTTCGCCATGTGTACTTTGCGTGATGCGACGCTCACCTTCCTCCACAAACTTGGCATAGTTCAAGTCTCTGCCGTCTGGAGGAATTCGAAAGTAAGCGTCTAAGTCCTCAGCATGGGCCATTTCTTCTTTACCCAGCAAAGCTTCATACAGTTTTTCACCATGACGAGTGCCCATCAGATGGATGGGATGACTGGGTTTACCCATGAGCTCAAGGATAGCAGTGGCAAGAACTTCGACCGTCGCAGCTGGAGCCTTCTGAACAAAGATATCTCCATTTCGACCCTCAGAGAAGGCATACAAAACCAAGTCCACAGCATCCTCTAAAGTCATCATGAAACGCGTCATGCTCGGATCGGTGATGGTGATAGGCATACCCGCTAAGACTTGTTCCACAAAGAGTGGGATGACTGAGCCACGCGAGGCCATGACGTTGCCATAGCGTGTTCCGCAAATAACGGTGTCCGAATTTTCCAGATTGCGACTGGTGGCCACCATAACCTTCTCCATCATGGCCTTGCTTATTCCCATGGCATTGATGGGGTAAACGGCCTTGTCAGTGCTAAGACAAACAACGCGCTGAACTTTCGCCTCAATGGCTGCTTCCAGCACGTTTTCGGTTCCCAGTACATTGGTTCGGACTGCTTGCATCGGATAAAACTCACAAGAGGGCACTTGCTTGAGTGCTGCGGCATGAAACACATAGTCAACACCGCGCATGACTGAAGCCACACTGCGTTCATCACGCACATCGCCAACGTAGAACTTCAGCTTGGGATGGTTGTAACGCTTGCGCATGTCATCTTGTTTCTTCTCGTCACGACTGAAGATGCGAATTTCAGCAATATCGGAATCCAAAAAACGGCGAAGAACTGCGTTTCCAAAAGAACCTGTGCCACCCGTAATGAGCAAGATACGATCAGCAAACATACTGTAAGAGTCAAATTCTTTATTGATGATTTACTCCTTGCTCTTGCGAGCAACTATTTGTTGATAAAAATCAAGTAACTGCTCCACAATGACTTCCCAAATAAAGTTTTGTCGCACATGCAACTGCAATCGCACCCCCATGGTCTTGAGCACCGCAGGATTCTCCAACATACTTTCTAAACCAGTTGCTAAATCTTTAGCGGTTGCAGCTACGACCTGACCTCCACCTACTGTTGCAACTTCATCAAAACCACAGCGATCAGTTAAAAGAACCGGCGTCCCGACGATCCCCGCCTCCAACACCACAATCGACATGGCCTCCAAGCGAGAGGGAATTGCTAAGAATTCAGCAGCACGGTAAGCCTGAGTTTTATCGTGCCCCGAAACATAGCCAATGCAATGCACGCGATCCGTCAACCCTTTTTCGCACGTCATCTTTTTTAGTGAGTCCAAAAGGCCACCATCCGGGCCAGCGAAAACTAAGTGAAGTTCTGAATACTTGTGGGCAATGCTGCAGAAGGCTTCGAGCAGAAGATCAGGTCCTTTAATGGGATTAAGCCGTCCCATGAAAAGGACAAATGGCGCTCCCCCGAAGCTGATACGTTCTCTAAACTTATTAACTCCATCGACATTGAAATCGATCTCATTGATTCCATTTGGAATAACCGTGACTCGCTGCGCTTTGATGCCATAGCGTTCATAAGCAGGAATCTCATCCGGTGTAACTGCAATATGGCCTGCCGCCTCTCTAAGGATCCTATGGCCCACTATAAAGTTAAACAATTGCTTTATCCAGCGTGATCGCCCAAAAAGCGACAATTCCCCTGCAGGACATACGACATAAGGTGTGCCGGTTTGTCGGGCCAGATAGGCTACCAACACATTAAGCATGCTCCAGTGTCCCATGAGGTGAATGACGTCAACGCTAGCTACTAGATTTTTCAAATGTCGCCAGGAAAATTTCACGATAAAGAAGCGTTTCCAAATGCACGGCAGCGCTATAAGCCGAATATCACCCAATTTTTTAATCCGGTCAGCCGTCAGTCCAATATCGGTGGAAAGGATGGTGCATTCAATACCTGCACGCACCAGCGACTGGCTCATTTGGAAAGTGCGTTCTGCGGTGCCCCCGCCAGTTACTGGATCCAGTAAAACAGTGACGTTAAGAACATGCATGGTTTGTATCAGTCAACTACTGGTGGTGCTGCACCGGAAATCATGTCTGGAATTCCGCCATCACGAACTGGATGTACGACTCCACATCCGTTACACACTAAAGTTGATTCCTCAGAACGCAAATTTTCACCTTTGCAAACCGGACAACGCATCAGTGAAACCAAGTCTATGCGGCTATTACGTAAACGCTGGGAAAGCAAAAAACGTATTCCACTAAGCAGCCGCTGCCTTACGCCCATACCAGTGGGCTGATATGCGGCTAATGTCTTAGGTGCCGCCCATGCAGCATCGACATGGGAATTTAAAATTTCGTAATCAATTCGATTGGACCAGTAATAACGAACATGGAAATCAAATGGATGGTTGGGGATCGCCTGGCCTGCGATCCATGGCTTTGCCTGTTGTTCGTACATTTCAACCAATTCCGGATCAACACACCATTCGGCTTTTTTTCGAATAATCAGCCTGTTATTCCTAACAGTAACCTCTAGGCGATGATCATGGTACGGGTTTACTCTCTCCATGAAAGCATCTGGCGTCTCGATATAGCCGGCACGCGCCACCCGTTGAAGTTCAGCAATAAAACGTACAGGGTCAGGTGAGTGCTCCAGTACATGTGAAGCAATCACAAAATCAAATGCACCATCACGAAAGGGTAAATTTTCAACAAATCCAAGTACCGTTGGACGGTCTGCTACCAAGGGAGCCCAATGACGTTCGCGGGTAACTTCATAGGCATCAACGAGGACATTTGCACGAGCGTAAGGACTGCCGCCCGAGCCCACTTCAAGCACAAGCGCATTTCTAGGCACTGGACAATGCAATCTTCGCAAAGCCCAAGCAACTTTTTCCATGCCCAGAACACGTGCAAAACGCATGAAATAAGACTGGGAACGAAACATTGTGCCCTGTGAACTCACCGTATTGCCTCTACAAACAAGGATTCATCAGGACGATTGTCAAGCTTATCTAAATCTGGGGTTTGTCCTTGACGGAATTCACATCGTCGAATATTTTGAAACCCGACGTTCTTCAACGCATCTTCAAGCATGGCGAAGTCATACATATATTTATGACGAGCGTAGTAACTGTCATCGTCTTCTACGAAAAAGTTATCCAACAACATCTTTTGCTTCTCACCCGCAGAATACAGAGACAGTGCGTAAGCAAGATCAGGCACAACGATACGAATCGTCCCGCCCGGCTTAAGTGCCCGAAAGCTTTCTTCCAAAAGTTTCTTACCATCTTGGCGAAACAAATGTTCTAGAAAATGTGAGGAATAAATGTAGTCTGCGACTTCATCAAAAAGAGGAATGCTGTGTGACAGATCATGATGAATAAAAATATGATCTCTTAAAAGGCGGCAATACTCATCCTCACTGTAATAACGATTTGCTCCTGTAAGTCGATATGCTAGGCGATGAAGTGGGGGCGGCAAAGATGAAATAAGCGCGTTTAGACTGCCATCAATGTTCACCCAACCTGAAGTAACCGCCAAGCCGCAGCCAAGATTGACCTTCACAACGGTAAATTGAGATGGAATTGATTTGCGCTGATTCTTCTTAAGCTGACCAATCAGTTGAGTGCTAGTTTCAACTATGCGGCGAAGCAATCTCATGTTTTAGTCCTTAATCTTTTCAAACAATCCAACATCACTTAAATTGCTTCAATTTTTTATTCCATGAGTCCGGCAACCCAAAGGTCACTTACAGCCAGTAAACGTAAATACATTAACGAAAAGCTCATCTTCATTGTTTTTGGATTTCACACAGAACCTTTTGCCAGACAGTTACTTCTGCTTTCAAGGAAAATGACAGGTCACGTTTTGAAGAACTGATTTTTTGGCGCAGCTCCCACCACAAATCTCGTGCGACTAATGCTAGGCACGTTAAGCCAGATAGAAAGGCGTATAGCAACTGTCCAGTGCGCATGAAATGCGCCATCTGAATCATGAAAAAAGTCCACCGCGTTTTTAATACCCTAAGTAAATTTTGTCTTTCCCTCACGCGATAAGCAAACAAAATTTCTTCGGTTGCACCAAATTTGCTTTCGCTGTAACTGCGCAATAACAACTCTTGATCTTCACAGAAATATGGGCCAGGAATTGCATATTTATATTTTAAAAACCATGCTTTTGTTCCCATCCAAGTTGGATGTGCAAAACAAAATCCTTGCCAAGGCTTTGCACAAATTGCTTCATGAGAAACAGGGCACGGCAGATATCCAGAAATGTCGTTTTTATCCGAAATTGTGATCGCACTGGTCGCAACGACATCAAGAGCTGAATTGCCCTGAAGCTTTGCTAATTGTTTAGCGAAACGTTCCGGATAAGAAACGTCATCTTGGTCCATGCGAGCGAAAAACTTGCCACGAGCCATATCAATGGTTTCATTCAGCCTTGCAGCAAGTCCTTTATTCTGTCCATCACTGATAATCCGAATGCGGGAATCATTCAAATCGCTGAGAGATTCCAATGCGTTATCAGTTGATCCATCGTCGTAAATCAGCAACTCCCAATCATTGAATGATTGGGAAACGATCGACAGCACAGCTAATCGTAAGTGATGGCCTGCATTGAATATTGGCATTCCCACTGTCAAAAGAGGTGGAGTATCAGCCCCCGCTTTTTCTTCTATTGATGCTTCAACCAACGTAACTCCTTAACCAGTCACGTGTTTTTACCAGACCATCATTAAATTCAATTTTAGGCTTCCAACCCGTATGCAAACTAAGCTTGGTCGAATCAAGTATGTTTGTTTTCACATCAAATACTCGCTCAGGTAAATGCTTTACAAGTGCCTCTGCACCTCTATCAACTACCAAAAGCGATATAGCTTGAACAACATCCATGTTTGAGCGCCCCACACCTGAACCAATGTTGTAAGTTTCTGATAAATGCCCGCTTTCCAATACGCTAACTATGCCCGCAGCAATATCGGTTACGTAAACATAGTCACGGATACTTCCACTTTCTCCAAAAATTTTTATTTCTTGGCTGTTCATCATTGATGACAAAGCCGTTGAGATAAATCCTTGCCCGATATAGGGTCGCTGGCCAACACCATAAGCATTTCCGGGACGCACAAAAATGACCTCGAGGCCATGTGTAACCGCATACAAGTGCGCATATTTCTCTAAAGTCAATTTGGTTACCCCGTAGGGTGAAATTGGGTTTGTCGGATGATTTTCCATTATGGGGAGTCGATCAGCTTCTCCATACACCGTTCCGCCTGATGAAACCAGAATTAATCGTGCACCACGTTTTGCCACCTCTGCAAATAACTGCACGGTAGGCGGCAGGTTTTGCAACAAATCCGTCAAGGGATTATCGAAAGAGGTGTTTGGAACGGTTGCATAGGCCAGATGAATCACCTCTTGGTGCTCATCCAGTAATCCGCTGATGAAGCCAAGTTCACCAAAGTCGCCACTGCAATATTTAACCTCATCGGGCAACGGATAAGCTGGTACTTTGCTTCTCCCTATGACTGTCACGCGTCTCCCGTAAGAAAGCAAGCTAGCGATCAAATGCATACCGATAAATCCACCTCCGCCAATAACGAGAGTCCTTTTATCCATTAATTTTCATGTCCGATCAGACAAATCATTTTTTATCTGGTAACCCCTGATAAACAGAGCCAATTACCGGCGTGTGTCCAAGTTTTCTTTTGCTCCAGCCAATCATTCTTTCCATGCGTTGGGTGCCCAGCAGCAGGATAGCGAAGAAATACACATGGAATAGTAGCTGTTGCCCAAATCCCAGCCGAATCAAGGCCACATAATATTTAAAAAACTCACTTACAGGTTTGTCGGCCTGCACAGAAAGAATAGGGTATGAGTAATTAGAAAGGTCCTGAAGAATAGATCGATAAACTTTGACATGGTGTTGAGCTTCCACGTATTTCGCAATGTCCAGCATGCCGCGCATAAAACTTATTGATGATTGAACGGTTCTTGTTCTGGGAACAAATTTCCCTTTTTCAGAATCACTATTTCCAAAATCAGGGATGCCACCATTTCTATACAAAGTAACAATTTCTGGAGAAAAAACGCCGTTGCACTCGACCAGGATATTAGCAACCAGATAAATCTGGTAGAGAAGAGTGCCATCAAATTTGTTGGAAGCAAATTGTAGAGCTGCCCCTCGATGCAGTGTTACACCAGGAATTACCACTGAGCGTTTGAAAAATGTGCTGATTGTTCCCGCACCAGCCGGGAAGAATATTTCCCTGTCGAAGTATTTGAACGTTTGAACGATATTGCTTGGCGTGCTGTCAAAGGCCGCAAAACTTCGCAAATAGACGCCAACTTTAGGATGTCTTGATATGGTATCTGAAATGGTTTTAAGAGCACTCGGACACATCAGATCATCGTTGCCCATGAACAAGCAATATTCACCACTTGAACGCTCAATGAGCGACCTTAGATTGGCGTCGTAACCCAAATTGATTTCATTTTCAAAGTATCGGATTCGCTTCGGAAATTGAGCGGCATAACGCTCAACGACTTCACGTATCAACGGTCGCTCTGGCGAACTATCCTCATTAATAACAACTTCGAATTCATCAAAGTCCTGTGTAAGCACCGATTCCAGAAGGGCAGGAAGTACCGCCGCCCGGTTGTAAGCTGGGACGCAAACACTAATTTTTATTGGAATCTGATTCATCAAAATATTGTCACTAAAGCAATAACAATTAAATTTAAATTTAAATTTATTACATTTGGGTCCAAGAAGATGGAACGATGTCAGATGAATCGTAATCGGCTGCAAACCAGCGATGGGGCGCCACTACAATTTTGTCTATTTTCGGATTGAGCCATGCCCCCCACCAACTAAATGAACTGTTGGCAAGAATGTGGTGACGACATAGGCTCATCAATCGCATGTCGTTGTAACTTTCTAAGCCCTTGTTGTGATCGACGTAATGGCATGGGTAATTGATGTGCAAATTTTCACGAACCCAGTTCATGTCATCTGAAAAAATCACAAATTCTGGTTTGGTAAGCTTAGTTGAAACATGCTCAATTGCCCTACGGTAATAATCTAAGGAACACAGGCCGTGAACTGCCAAGGAGGCCGGGTTGGAGGCTATGTCCCCTCTTCGAACATGCAAACTGACTGCATTGACCTTACCTATGAATTCAGCCAGCTCATTATTTTTACCTGCTAGTAAATCTCTGAAAGAAAAATCGGCGCGTATTGTGTTTGATATATGGGCGAAATATCGTTCCGACTGCCAATTCCCCATGAGGTAGCAGGCATCAGGCATGTCCTCAAGGTGATGTCGGTGTTTTGAAAGGGAGTCAACAATCAAGTGTTTGCCTCTAAACCTCACAAATCCTTTGTGGAACAATTTACGACGCAAAGGGCTGAAGGCGCGTAACCCAAGAACCTGACGCAGGTCGCTTGAATCTGCAATAGGCGCATCAATGTTGAAAATCCTATTTAATTCAAAGCCATTGTGTAGCTTGTAGCCTTCGAAGTCCTGCGTATCAAGACGAAGTGGAACCCCTCGCGCCAAGGAAAGGGCACGACCGGACGCATACTGGAACATCTGATTGCCTAGACCACCAATGATGTGCGAAATGATCACAACGATCCTTCAGGAAAAAATGCAAAATTTAAACATACTAAGAACACTTTCATTACATCTAAATCAGACCGTAGATTACGCACCACTTTGGTCTAATATGGCTTAAAGTTGCCGTCGGCCATCGCGTCGTGTCCCGAGACGCTATAACCCCAAAGCGTCATTTGGGCGGATGCGCTTGAGCCATGCTTGGCGGTTAGGTTCGTTGGTACTGATTTTGAGCATAATTCTGTTGCTATCTTTTAGACCTTGGAAAAAACGAATATTCCAAGGTTATATGTTGACGCAGCAAGTTCTTGTAACGTTTCGAGGTTAACTATTACTTCTCGCACCTCGCCGCCAGCACCTATCACTGACAATTGTTTAAGTATCAGACCGTGACCGTTTGCCAGTTGAATTAAATTTCTTGGATCAAACACTCTATTTGCATTGAATTCCACCCGCTCACAACCAATGGGGGTGGAAAGGTAAAAAACTCCTCCAGGCTTGAGCAATAACGCCATGTTGGCAATGCCCCGTTCATATCCCTTAGGGTCAACGGGGTCACCATAGCGGCCAAGCCCGAAATGTTCAATCGCATGAAGGCAAGAAAGAGAATCACAATATCCATCGTCAGAAATTGGCAAACTATTATTGTTCATCAGATCTGCCTGCTTGAACAACACGCCGGGTATCTGGGTGCTGATAGGCCGAACATCAAAAACCTCGATGTTGCGAAAACTCGCTACATGGGCAACAAAACCGTCCACTCGCGAACCGATGTCCACATGCCTTTGTGGTTTCGCATCAAATACCCAACGAGCCACCAAAAGATCTTGCCAGAAGTATTCATTTTTAGTCGCACCCCCTTCTTCATATCGATCATGTAAACATGGCATCCAAGTCAGGGTGCCGGAATAGTTCCTCCTGAATTTCAGCCAGTCATAAGCAAAGCGCGGAAGCCCACGCAATGACCGAATAAAAAGAAGTGGGTCTAAGCCAAATTGGGTGGAGGCAAGCCAGTGAAACTTTATGAGCGATTTCTTTAACATGTAAGACTCAATCTATGAGCCAAAAAATAGCCAACTAACAAAAAACTTATCTTTGTCATGCATTCTCATGTTGCCCTGACATTATCTTTAATTGATTCAACTGGAAACTGTGCAAGCCAGACCATCCAAAAAAAGTAGATGCATGAAAATGCTATGAGTGCAAACACTACACCTTGAGAGCCAAACTGTGAAGCTCCATAAATGTTCAGGATTACCCCAAGAATGGCAGACACAATTTTGGCAGTAGTCATAACCGCAGATTTCATCTCTGCCATCAATTTAAGGGCAAGCATCTGCCCAGAAGCAAAAACACCACCCGCCAAAACAACCCATGGAAGCAAATTAGAAACTGAGTGATACTTGGCTGCGACCAACAGCTCAAATATCCACTCATGCAGCAATAGCGTGACAATAAAAGCTAGCGATGTGATGGCAAGACTTGCAAAAGTTATGCGCCAGGAAATTCGGTGAACTGACAAATTACGCGTTTGATCTTCTGTGCTGCCAGAGCGCTTGTAGAGAATGGGGCCTAGAAAAGTCATCGCCATGCCCAAGGCTAGACCAATCGGAACATATCCCAACTGGAACACCACGGCATATAAACCAACATCATGCCCGGATGCATAAGTTTGTAGTGCCCAGCGGTCGGAAATTTGCTGCAGCCAAGTAAATATTCCCCATACTGAAAATGGCCAAGAGTATGACCATATTTGTTGCCGCCAGTTATCAGAGTCATTCAGAATGGGCCGATCACCACTGATAAATCTTTTCAAAAAAAAGAGTTGCGAGCCGGTAACAATAAGTGATGACAAGGCATACCCCAAAATCACAGCTGTGCTGGAACTCCCTAGCCATAGCATCATGCCGACGGCAAGCAAAATCCTCATCCAAGGTTCCACGCCTGCGTGTAATGCAACAACAGCCCTCTGACGTGCAGCATTCTGAATACCGCTAAGAGCGGAACTCCACCCATTGAAAACCGAGAGCATCAAGGCGGCGGTGACTAGCACTATCCATTGGGAATGTCCCATCCAAAGTAGGCCTGTTATCGATATCAGGGTAATAGCTCCTGCTGTGATAACGGCATAGCCCATCAACCCTTGCGAGGCATTTAAATACCCTGACAGTTCGTTTTTTTCGGCAGCGATTGAATAAAAACGACTGATTCCGGCTGTCAATCCACCCATTACCACTTGATTGACCAAGCCGGCAATGGTGAGCCCAAGCGTAAGCTGTCCATATTGTTCAGGTTCAAGATACTCGGTGAGAACGCGAACCAGCACCAAAGCACCAATGACTGCAGCAACCTGACCACTCACTATCCAAAAACCCTCTAAGGCTAATCGGCGGAAACGCAAATAATCAATGATGGCCATTTTTTTATGCACAAATTTTTGCAGCCCCAGCCAAAAGAAGGCTACTCAGCACTTATGTTGGGTTAGTAGTAGTTAACAAAAAGTCTTGATAAGCCAATTGCAGCCCTTGCTCAAGACCCGTGGTGGCTTTCCAACCCAGCGTGTTCAAGAGACTGCTGTCCATGAGTTTGCGCGGTGCGCCATCGGGTTTGCTGGTGTCAAATTGAATCTGTCCTTGGAAGCCCACGGTACGGCTTACAGCCAAAGCCAACTCGTGAATACTG
>Ga0214921_10009293_pt1 | contig 12471 bp, 10 predicted proteins | sample LL1505_MetaG_FD_177992 | JGI IMG/M metagenome (GOLD analysis project Ga0214921, IMG submission 177992) | Freshwater microbial communities from Lake Lanier, Atlanta, Georgia, United States - LL-1505 | ecosystem: Environmental > Aquatic > Freshwater > Lake | place: USA: Georgia | collected... | reverse complement strand
AAGTCACACCACAATGTTGGGGGGTTACCTGATGATCTCAAATTCAGTTTAGTCGAACCACTTCGTGCGCTATTTAAAGATGAAGTAAGGAATGTGGGCGTTGAACTAGGTTTGCCTGAAGAGATCATTTGGCGCCAACCATTTCCAGGTCCTGGACTTGGCATTCGAATTATCGGAGAAGTTACTCGAGATCGCCTAGAAATTTTACGTTCAGCAGATTTGATTGTGCGTCAAGAGTTAAAGTTGGCAGGACTAGACCGAGACATTTGGCAGTGTCCAGTTATTTTGCTCGCTGAAGTTCGAAGCGTCGGAGTGCAGGGCGATGGGCGCACGTACGGTCATCCAGTTGTTTTGAGGCCTGTATCTAGTGAAGATGCTATGACTGCGGATTGGTCGCGAGTTCCCTATGAAGTTCTTGAGAAGATTTCGACACGTATCACCAATGAGGTGCGTGAAGTAAATAGAGTCGTGTTAGATGTGACAAGTAAACCGCCAGCAACGATCGAGTGGGAGTAAAAGTGAAGAAAAAGTTAGCAACAATCCTTGGAGTTGTCTTTGCAATTACGTCTATCACTTTTGTTCCAACGGCACAGGCTGCAGCAGTCAAGTGCACACCAACTAAAGCTGTTGGTCACGCACCAAAGAAGATTGCAACTCCAAAGAAAGTTTTAACAACTTTTCCAAAGAAATTTACGCTCGTCACTAATTGCGGAAACATCGTGATTACTACCGTTGGTTCTAAAGCGCCCTTCACAATGACTTCGATTGCAGCCCTTGCAAAAGGTGGTTATTACAATGACTCTCTCTGTCATCGATTAACTACTCAGGGATTATTTGTTTTGCAGTGCGGAGATCCAACAGCGACTGGTAGCGGCGGCCCACAATTCACATATCCAGATGAAAATTTGCCTGCCAACAAGAGCAATAACTATCCAGCGGGCACAGTTGCGATGGCAAATTCAGGACCTAATACAAACGGGAGCCAATTCTTTTTGGTGTATGCCAATACAACTCTGGCACCTAGTTACACAATTTGGGGAACCATTACATCTGGTTTAGATATCGTTAAAGCAGTTGCTAAGGCTGGTGCAGTAGGTGGTGCGCCAGATGGAAAACCTGCAAAAACTATTGCGATTTCGAAAGTTTTAGTTAATTAATTCGTATTAACTAACTTAAAGGCTTCAGCCAGTCTTCCTTCTGCAAAACCTGCTGCGGCTGCATTGCGACCACCCCATTCGCGAACCATTTTCTCTAAATCCGGATTATGCGAAGTTTGTGATGCGTGTGCATGTAGTGCTTTAATTTTTAAATCAAATGTGTCAGTAACGTCCACAAAGTGATCTGGATTTGAGAAGCCCATCATCCATATTTCGCGTACTTTCCAAGGTTCTAATTTTTCTTTTTCCAATAAATCAGTGAATGCAAAAGGGTTTCGGGCATCTGGATATACCGCTTGAACAGCAGCTTCTCCAGCGGCTAAGTGATCTGGATGGCTTGCACCAATTCTCTCCCAATTTCGTTCAGGGCTTTGGCAGACCATTCGATCCGGTTGCACTCGACGAATTTGGCGCACAATATCTTTTCGCAGGGCAATAGTTGCCTCGAGATGACCATCAACATAATTTAAAAATGTAATGTCAGTTACGCCGATAACAGCACCTGCTTCGCGTTGTTCGCGTTGACGAACTTTTGGCATATCTTCTTTCGCGATTCCTGAAGCTTCGCCACCTTGGTCGCCATTTGTGCAGAACACGTATGACACTTGTATTCCTTTTTTTACCCACTGCGCAATGGTTCCGGATGCACCAAAATCAGAATCATCAGGGTGGGCGTTTACAACAAGCACGCGCTTGATTTCGGTATCTGCAATCGGTTCCATATCGGTAAGCCTAATAGACTCACCGCCATGGAAAGTACCGACGCCTTATTAGAAGGGCTCAATCCGCAACAGCAAGCCGCTGTTATTCATAGCGGTGGACCACTTCTTGTGGTTGCAGGTGCTGGTTCTGGAAAAACACGAGTACTGACTCGCAGAATCGCTTACTTAATGGCCCGTCGTGGTGTTGCACCATATGAAATCTTGGCGATCACGTTCACAAATAAAGCAGCAGGAGAAATGAAAGAACGTGTGGCAGCGTTAGTTGGTCCAGTTGCGAAATCAATGTGGGTCTCAACATTTCACTCAGCATGCGTGCGATTACTGAGGCAAGAAGCGGTAAGACTCGGATACGGCAATACGTTTAGTATTTATGACTCTGCAGATAGTTTGCGACTAATAACCATCGTTGCGAAAGAACTTAACTTGGATCCAAAACGTTACCCAGCGCGCCAATTCCAATCAATTATTTCTAATGCGAAAAATGAACTCATGGGTCCACACGATTATGTAAACGCTACCAAGAACCAGTTCGAAGAGGTTGTAGCAGATGTGTATGCTTTTTATCAACGTAGATTGCAGCAAGCAAATGCGATGGATTTTGATGATCTTATTTTGAAAACAGTTGAGGTTATTCAGAAGTTTCCAGAAGCAAAGGCACGTTTACGTTCACGATTTAAACATGTCCTAGTTGATGAATATCAGGATACGAATCATGCTCAATATATTTTGGTCAAAGAGCTTGTCGGAAGCGAGCAAGAAGGTATAGCGCCAGCTGAATTATGCGTTGTGGGCGATGCCGATCAATCAATTTATGGATTCCGAGGAGCAACAATTAGAAATATTCTTCAATTTGAGCTGGATTATCCAAACGCCACGACAGTCTTGCTCGAACAAAATTATCGTTCAACTCAAAACATACTTTCAGCTGCAAATGCTGTTATTACAAAAAATGAGGGTCGAAAAGAAAAAAATCTGTGGTCCGAAGAGGGAGCAGGAGCGCCACTGATTGGTTATGTCGCAGAGTCCGAACACGATGAAGCAGAGTTTGTAAAAGATGAGATTCGCGAGCTTCAAAGAAGTGGCGACTCCAATCCTGGGGATACGGCAATTTTTTACCGCACGAACGCGCAATCTCGTGTCTTTGAAGAAGTCTTTATGCGATCGGCTCTACCTTACAAAGTTGTCGGTGGGCTTCGATTCTACGAACGTAAGGAAATTAAAGATTTATTGGCTTACCTTCGAGTACTTGCCAATCTTGAAGATGAAATCTCACTTCGCAGAATTATTAATGTGCCAAAACGCGGAATCGGTGATCGGGCAATTGAATGCGTTGATCAGTATGCGCAATTAAATAACCTGTCATTCTGGAGTGGATTATCCCAATGCGAGCAAGCCGCTGGCATGCCTCATCGAGCCGCACAGTCGGTCAAAGAGTTTGTTTCGATGATGGTCGCACTTCGTACACTTGTTGAAGCCAAGACTCGTCCATCAATAATTATCGAAGCGATTTTAGAGCAATCAGGATTGCTATCAGAATTATCTTCGAGTACAGATCCGCAAGATGAAGTTCGCGTGGAAAACCTTAAGGAATTGGTCGCGGTATCAATGGAGTATGAAGAACGACCATTTGAAGAATTAGGTGAAGATGAAGAAATTTCACTCGCAGGTTTCCTTGAAAAAGTTTCACTTGTAGCAGATGCAGATGAAATTCCTGAAGGTGAAGATCATGGTGGAGTAGTAACTTTGATGACTCTTCACACTGCTAAAGGCTTAGAGTTCCCAACTGTTTTTCTTACGGGAATGGAAGATGGAATATTTCCTCATTCACGAACATTGGGCGAGAAAGATGAAATTGAAGAAGAGAGACGTCTCGCATACGTTGGTCTTACACGTGCAGAAAAACGTCTCTATATTTCTCGTGCGGAATATCGATCTTCATGGGGATCGCCAACATATAACCCAGCATCGCGATTTTTAGATGAAATTCCTGAAGGCGTAATTGAGTGGAGAAATCACGGTGGTTCATCCGCTTCACTGTCACCTTCACTTGTTAGAAAACCTCGTATTGCAACCGCGCCACCACCACGACCAACGGGAAAGAAAAGCACCGCAATGCAATTAGCGGTGGGCGAGCGTGTGTCACATGACACATTTGGACTCGGAACTGTTGTGGCTATTGCAGGTGAAGGAGATAAGTCCGAAGCCACCATAAACTTCGGACAGTACGGAGAGAAGCGATTACTGCTGCGTTATGCACCAGTTGAGAAGCTCTAGTATTAGCAAATACTTTTTCGATATGAGTGGAGTTTTCTGTGGATCTCTTTGAATACCAGGCACGAGATCTCTTTGAAAAACACGGAATCCCCGTATTAGCTGCTGGCATCGCAACAACTCCAGAACAAGCTCATGATGCTGCTGTAAAAATTGGCGGAAAAGTCGTCGTTAAGGCGCAAGTAAAAGTTGGCGGACGTGGAAAAGCTGGTGGCGTCAAAGTTGCTGCTGACGCAAGTGAAGCAAAAGAAAAAGCAAGTGCAATTCTCGGCATGGACATAAAAGGGCACACTGTTCGCACCGTGATGATTGCCCAAGCGGCACCTATTGACTCTGAATATTATTTAGCAATTTTATTAGATCGCTCCAACCGAACATTTCTTGTAATGGCATCTGTTTCTGGTGGAATGGATATCGAAGAAGTTGCACATTCAGCTCCTGAAAAGCTTGCCAAAATTCCTGTTGATGCAAATGTTGGAATAACTCCCTCAAAAGCTAAAGAGATCATCGCTGCCGCAGCTTTTCCAGCTGAAGTTGCGGGACAAGTAGAAGATGTCCTTTTAACACTATGGAAAGTTTTCCAAAGTGAGGATGCAACACTTGTAGAGATTAATCCACTCGTAAAGACAGTGGATGGAAAAATAATCGCACTCGATGGCAAAGTAACTTTGGATGATAATGCTGGCTTTAGACATCCAGAACACGAAGCACTCATTGATCACGCTGCGACGAATGCGCTCGAAGCAGCAGCAAAAGAAAAAGATCTCAATTACGTAAAACTAGATGGACAAGTTGGAATAATTGGCAATGGCGCAGGACTCGTGATGAGCACACTTGATGTTGTCGCATATGCAGGAGAAAAATTTGGGGGAGTTCGCCCAGCAAACTTCCTAGATATCGGTGGTGGTGCCTCGGCACAAGTTATGGCTGATGGCCTTTCAATTATTTTGGGCGATAAAGATGTTAAAAGTGTTTTTGTAAATGTATTTGGTGGCATCACTGCGTGCGATGCGGTTGCTAATGGAATTGTCCAAGCGCTGGAATTACTCGGTTCAAAAGCAACAAAACCGATTGTCGTACGACTCGATGGAAATAATGTAATTGAGGGACGTGCAATTCTCAAAGCAGCGGCCCATCCACTTATTGAACAAGTAGACACTATGGATGGAGCAGCAAATCGCGCTGCAGAATTGGCGGCCAAGTAATGTCTATTTTTCTCAACGAAAAAAGTGTTGTCATTGTTCAAGGTATGACAGGTGCTGAAGGAACGAAACACACCAAACGCATGCTGGCATCTGGCACAAAAGTTGTTGGAGGAGTAACACCAGGAAAAGGTGGACAGAGCGTTGAAATAGACGGCCACATTCTTCCGGTTTTCAATACTGTCTCTGAAGCAATGAGTTCTACTGGAGCAAATACATCGGTTGTCTTTGTTCCACCAAAGTTTGCAAAAGCTGCAGTTATTGATGCAATCGATGCAACGATGCCACTAGTAGTTGTGATTACAGAAGGTATTCCAGTTCATGACTCTGCAAGTTTCTACGCTCATGCAGTTAATAAAGGAACTACACGAATCATTGGTCCGAATTGTCCAGGTCTCATTAGTCCAGGAAAATCTAACGTTGGAATTATTCCTGCAGATATCACCGGTAGCGGTCCCATTGGACTTGTATCAAAATCCGGAACTCTTACCTATCAAATGATGTACGAATTACGAGATATTGGCTTTAGTACTGCAGTAGGTATCGGTGGAGATCCTGTCATCGGAACAACTCACATTGATTGTTTGCGAGCTTTTCAAGATGATCCCGAAACAAAAGCAATTGTGATGATTGGTGAAATTGGTGGTGATGCAGAAGAACGCGCGGCCACATTTATTAATGAATACGTAACTAAACCAGTAGTGGGTTACGTCGCAGGATTTACAGCGCCCGAGGGAAAGACAATGGGTCACGCAGGTGCAATTGTTTCTGGATCTTCTGGAACTGCACAAGCCAAAAAAGATGCACTTGAAGCTGCAGGAGTAAAGGTCGGCAAAACACCAAGCGAGAGCGCGCAATTAATGCGCGCAATTTTGGGCCGCTAGTTCTCATGTTTCAACGTGTCCTATGGGTCTCGTTGTCACAAGTTTTACGTAGCATCGCACTTGTACTGTTACCAGTAGCGTTTTTATCTCTCATCGCTTGGGCAACAGCTGGAAGTATCACCGGAAATACATCAGATCCCATACGTGCAGCAATGTGGGTATGGCTAGGACTTCATAACATTCCATTTTCACTGATTATTCCTCCTGCCGGAGCAGAAGGATTTCTCTCATATCTTCCTTTAGGCGGATTACTCTTTCCATTTCTAGGAATCAGAAGTTCTTTCTCAAAAGTTGTTGATCGACTAGATAGAGATACAAATCTCATAAATATTGCACGTTTACATTTTACGATCATTTACTCGTTGATTGCTCAACTTTTAATTTTTGCATCTAAAACTGAAGCTATTCGTGCTGTTTGGTACTCCGCCATTGCAATACTGATTCCAGCTGTTTACCTCACAACGCTGACTGTAGGAAAAAAAGTTACATTGACTCAGCCTGTCAGTTTTGGTACGAGAATCATTGCTCTCCTACTAGGAATAAGTGCATTATTTTTATCTTTATCCTTATTCATTCATCTTTCAACAATCAAAGATTTAATTACAGTTCTTCGCCCAGGAATCTTTGGCGGTATTCTTCTTTTGTTGATAAATATTGTCTATCTGCCAAATGCGGCTGTTGCCACGATGGCTTATCTCAGCGGCACCGGTTTTGGCGTCGGTTCAAATACTTTAATTTCGCCCCTTGAGCATCAGGTTACTCAAATTCCCGCACTTCCAATCTTGGGCGCCCTTCCAACGTCAGTGAATTCGATGTTTCTATTTTCAATCTTCTTTTTTGTTATGGCAGGCGCTCTATTAGCCAGTTGGACTATCGCACTTAAAACCAAAATCTTATGGCAGAGTTATTTTGTGAGTATTGCGAGCGTGTTTGTCTTAACTTATTTTGCTAGTGGGTCATTGATTACAAAAGAGTTGTCATCCGTTGGTCCATCGTTGTGGAAGTTTCCACTGAGTGTTGCAATTGAAATGGGAATTGGAATATTTTTAACAATTTTCCTTCCGAGGGTCTCTTTACCGACTCGAAAATCCAAAATTAATGAGTGAGCGCAAGAAAATACGCAGAGCACTCATAAGCGTGTCTGACAAAAATCGTTTAGTAGAAATTGGAAAAGTGCTCAGTAATGCTGGTGTCGAGATTTTATCTACCGGGTCAACAGCCAAAACATTACAGGAAGCGGGAATATCCAACCTAGAAGTAAGTGCAGTAACAGGCTTTCCAGAGATCATGGATGGAAGAGTGAAAACGCTTCATCCAAAAATTCACTCAGGCATTCTTGCTGATCAGAACAACTCAGAACATATGTCTGCGATTAAAGAACTCGGAATCGAACCATTTGATTTGATAATCATCAATCTTTATCCATTCGCAGAAACAATTGCCTCGAATTCCACTTACGCAGAATGCATTGAACAAATTGATATTGGTGGACCTTCGATGTTGCGTGGTGCTGCAAAGAATCATGAATCTGTTGCGGTGATCTCATCGACTAATCAATATGATCAACTTATTGCAGCGATTACTGCAGGCGGGTTTACTCTTGTCGAGCGTCAGAGATTAGCACTTGAAGTATTTAGAACAACAGCTGAATATGACTTAACAATTGCACATTGGTTGGAAAAAAATCCGGAGTCAGGGCTGCCAGATTGGTTTGGGAGTATTTTTACCCAACAAAGCATTCTTAGATATGGCGAGAATCCTCACCAACGTGCTGCGATTTACAGTGCAGGTTCTAAAGGAATAGTTGCCTCACAACAGTTACATGGCAAAGAGATGTCTTTTAATAATTATACGGATGCAGATGCAGCATGGCGTGCAGTATTTGATCACGAAGATTCTTGTGTGGCAATTATTAAACACGCCAATCCATGTGGAATTGCAATAGGAAAAGATATTGCGCAGGCGTATGTAAAGGCACATGCATGCGATCCAGTATCTGCATTTGGCGGTGTTGTGGCCGCAAATCGAAACGTTACTGTTGAGATGGCAAATGCGCTTTCAGAAATATTTACTGAAGTACTCATCGCGCCTGGTTATGAAAGTGGAGCAGTCGAAATACTTTCACAAAAACCAACACTTCGAATTCTTCAATGTAATGCAACACGAGTATCAAATATTGAAATGCGCCCTATAAGTGGTGGAATATTGCTGCAGGAAGTAGATAACTTAAGCGCACTCGGTGACGTAACTACTTCATGGAAACTGGTGGCCGGACAACCGGCTTCTGTGGAAGTTCTGAACGATCTTGAATTTGCATGGCGTGCAGTACGTGCGGTTAAAAGCAATGCAATATTGCTTGCAAAAAATGGCGCAAGCGTCGGTGTTGGTATGGGACAAGTCAATCGCGTTGACAGCGCCGAGCTCGCCGTAAAACGTGCAGGAAAACGAGCCGCTGGCAGCGTTGCATCCAGTGATGCATTTTTTCCATTTGCTGATGGATTACAAGTACTTATCTCAGCAGGTGTAAAGGCAGTTGTTTCACCTGGTGGAAGTGTGCGCGATGAAGAAGTAATTGCTGCAGCAAACGAGGCTGGAATAACCTTGTATTTCACCGGTACTCGGCATTTCTCTCACGCTTAAATCTTCAATAAGATAGGGACATGACCGCAACTATTCTCGATGGCAAGGCATTAGCCGCATCAATTAAAAAAGATCTCGCAGTCAGAGTGTCCGAACTAAAGAAAAAAGGAATAACGCCGGGACTCGGAACAGTTTTAGTTGGTGATGATCCAGGTTCTCACTCATACGTCGGCGGTAAACACCGAGATTGTCATGAAGTTGGCGTTAATTCGATTCGAGTAGATCTGCCTGAAAGCGCATCTCAAGCCGATGTATTGGCTGCTATTAAGGATCTCAATAATGCAAAGGAATGCACTGGTTATATTGTGCAACTTCCGATGCCAAAAGGAATTGACCCACAAGTAATTTTAGAAGCCATTGATCCAGCCAAAGATGCGGATGGATTACATCCCATGAATCTTGGCAGGCTTGTTGCTGGTTATGACGCGCCTCTACCTTGCACACCTCGTGGAATCGTTGCACTCTTGCAGCATTACAAAGTTGCACTAAAAGGCGCCGAAGTTACCGTTATCGGAAGAGGTCTGACAGTAGGTCGACCACTCGGTTTATTGCTCACACGCAAACAAGAAAATGCAACAGTCACTTTGACTCATACTGGGACCAAAGATCTGGCTTTGCATACTCGTAACGCTGACATTGTGATTGCTGCAATTGGACAGGCACATTTCCTTAATGCATCAATGATTAAGGAAGGTGCAGCAGTAATTGACGTTGGAATTTCGCGCACAGAAGCAGGATTGCTAGGCGATGTCCATCCAGATGTAATGGAAAAAGCCGGTTTCGTTGCACCAATGCCCGGCGGTGTTGGACCAATGACCCGTGCAATGCTTGTTACGAATGTTGTGGACGCGTGTTCTTAGATTCGCGCATAATTAAAGTTGCTAGCTATTCATTAGTGGCACTGGGCATAGTTTTAGGGACCTTAAGTTTTGTGAGGTCCGGATCACTTCTGGTTGCTCTCGGTACTTTAGGCATTGCATTTCCATCTCGGCATTTACGCACGATTGAGTTCTATTTTCCGGTGGCGATAGCAGCGGGGCTATTCATCTTGGCAATTTCACTGCCACACGGGTTGTAGAGTTATCTTGATATCAAGGCATATTTAAATCCGATTGTCGAAAGAGAGATGCAGTCCATGGCAGGCAAAGTAACCGTCGTCGGTGCAGGTTTTTATGGTTCAACAACTGCAATGCGATTAGCTGAATACAATATTTTTGACACAGTAGTTCTAACGGACATTCTCGAAGGCAAGCCAGAAGGTTTGGCTTTAGATATGAATCAATCTCGATCAATTGAAGGATTTGAAACAAAAATTATTGGGGCAACAACAAGTTCCGATGGTGTCGGATATGAAGCTACCGCGAATTCAGATGTGGTTGTTATTACCGCTGGCTTGCCCCGTAAACCTGGCATGAGTCGAATGGATCTCATTGGAGTAAACGCAGGAATTGTTCGCGGAGTAGCTGAAAATATTGCAAAGCATTCACCGAATGCAGTAATCATCGTGGTTTCAAATCCACTCGATGAAATGACTGCACTGACACAAATTGCAACCGCCTTTCCTCACAACCGTGTGATGGGTCAAGCAGGCATGCTTGATACAGCCCGCTTTACGCACTTTGTTGCAGAAAAACTTAACGTTCCAGTCTCGTCAGTGAACACTCTTACTCTTGGTTCGCACGGTGAAACGATGGTTCCGGTACCAAGTCGTTGCACTGTTAACGGTGTAGCACTGAGCGAAAAGTTGTCACAGGCAGAAATCGACGAACTCGTTGATCGCACACGCAATGGCGGCGCAGAAGTTGTTGCACTACTTAAAACTGGCTCTGCGTATTACGCACCATCTGCCGCAGCAGCTCGTATGGCTAGAGCAGTAATCGAAGATTCAGGAGCAACTATGCCCGTGTGTGCATGGGTCGATGGCGAGTACGGAATCACTGGTGTGTACCTCGGAGTTGAAGCCCAAATTGGCCGACAAGGAATTAAAAAAGTCGTAGAAACTAAACTTACTGATTCTGAATTAGAAGCTCTGAAAATTGCTGCAGAAGCAGTTCGTGCAAAACAAGCAGACGTACAGACACTCTAAAGGGAGCGAAAGAGCATGGCGAAGATCAAAGTTGAAGGCACGGTCGTCGAACTAGATGGCGATGAAATGACTCGCATCATTTGGCAATTCATTAAAGACTCACTGATTCTTCCTTATTTAGATGTAAATCTTGAATATTACGATCTTGGAATCGAAAAGCGCGATGAGACTGACGATCAGATAACAATTGATGCTGCCCGCGCTATTCAAAAACATGGTGTCGGTATCAAGTGCGCAACAATTACTCCCGATGAAGCCCGTGTTGAAGAATTTGGCCTTAAAAAGATGTGGAAGTCACCAAACGGAACAATTCGAAACATTTTAGGTGGCGTAATTTTCCGCGAACCAATCATCATCAGCAATGTACCTCGATTGGTTCCACATTGGACTAAACCAATTGTTATTGGCCGTCACGCATTCGGAGATCAATACAAAGCGACTGATTTCAAAGTACCTGGTCCAGGAAAGCTCACACTCTCATTCGTGCCTGAAGATGGTTCGGCGCCAATGGAGTTTAATGTCTTTGATTTTCCAGCAGCTGGCGTTGCAATGGGTATGTACAACCTTGATGACTCTATTCGTGATTTTGCTCGTGCTTCATTGAATTATGGATTAAATAGAAAATATCCGGTGTATCTCTCAACGAAGAACACAATTCTTAAAGCATACGATGGTCGCTTTAAAGATATTTTTGAAGAGATTTATCAAGCTGAATTCAAATCAGCCTTTGATGCTGCAGGAATTTGGTACGAACACCGTCTCATTGATGACATGGTCGCCATGTCACTTCGCATGGAAGGTGGATACGTCTGGGCGTGTAAGAACTATGACGGCGACGTTCAATCTGACACTGTGGCGCAAGGTTATGGTTCACTCGGATTAATGACTTCTGTGTTGATGACACCAGATGGAAAAGTTGTTGAGTCTGAAGCTGCACACGGGACTGTTACCCGTCACTATCGTGATCACCAGGCTGGAAAGGCCACTTCAACTAATCCAATTGCATCGATTTTTGCATGGACGCGTGGCCTCGCACATCGTGCAAAACTTGATAACAACAAGGAACTTGCGAAATTTTGTGAGACTCTCGAACAGGTCTGCATTCAAACTGTCGAACAAGGAAAAATGACAAAAGATTTATCTCTTTTAATTGCTCCGGATGCACCATGGCAAACGACTCAAGAGTTCTTGAATTCGATTGATGAAAACCTCAAGAAGGTTATGGCTTAAGAAACCATGAATTCTGAGCGAGGTGCGTTAGCACTAGTTGGCTCAGGGGAGTATTTAACTCAGATGCAGGAGATCGAATCAGATCTTCTGCAAGGTGGTATTTCTCGTGGCAAATCAAATACATTCGTACAAATTCCTACAGGTGCCGGACAAGAAAGCGATGACCGCATTGAATTTTGGAAAGCTCGCGGAGCGGCGCAAGCAGAACGTTTAAATGCTCAGTGCCATTTTTTACCAATCTTAAAGAGAGAAGATGCCTTTAATGAGCAGTACATAAAT